>Ga0209851_1000022_pt1 | contig 81433 bp, 80 predicted proteins | sample GWRWT4_14Oct14_FD_187195 | JGI IMG/M metagenome (GOLD analysis project Ga0209851, IMG submission 187195) | Sand microcosm microbial communities from a hyporheic zone in Columbia River, Washington, USA - GW-RW T4_14-Oct-14 (SPAdes) (version 2) | ecosystem: Engineered > Artificial ecosystem > Sand... | reverse complement strand
CCGCTTAAGGGCCGCCCCGCCGTCCGGGCTACGCCCTCCCGGCAAGGCGGCCCTTAAGCGCAAGCGTAGTCGGACATATCATGTGTCAACTAATCGGACATCTTTATTCGCTATCGACAGCGGACAACTAGCGCGGCCAGCGCACGATGCGGGCGGGCAGATCGTCAATATCGATACCGGTTTCGCTGACAATGCGGCCAAGCACAGACTTGCCGGACCGGTGCACAGCCTCACGGTCGCCGCACACCAGATGGTGCCATTGGGGCAGCGGCTTGCCTTCCGCAAGCAGGCGGTAGGCGCAACTGGACGGCATCCAGCTCTTGACGCGATCAATATTTTCCGGCGTTAAAACCACACAGTCCGGGACCTTTTTCTGGCGGTTGCGATAATCCCTGCACTGGCAGGCAGATGTGTCCAGCAGGGCGCAGGCCACATCCGTGTAATGAATTTTTCCGGTGTCTTCGTCTTCCAGCTTAACCAGGCAGCATTTCGCGCATCCGTCACAAAGCCCTTCCCATTCTTCGGAAGACATCTCCGCCAGGGATTTACGCTGCCAATAGGGTTTCTGCGTCATGCGCCGGATTGTCCGGGGAACAGTTCATCCAGAAAACCGCCCAGATTATGCGTCACATAATGAATATGAGATGCGTCAGGATCGGGGTCCGGCCCGCTCCATTCCGGTTTTCCGGCTGCCAGGATTGTCACCATGCCTAATTTGAAAGCGGGCAGCAGATTTTTGGCGCTGTCATCAATCATCACGGCGTCACTGGCGCGCACACCCGATGCCGCTATCACATGATGATAGGCGCCGGCATGCGGTTTCGGAACATAACCTGTGGCGGCGATATCGAAAATGCACTCGAAATGGTGAGACAGTTTCAGACGGTCCAGAACATTTTCCGCATGGCGCACGGTGCCGTTGGTAAATATGATCTTGCGGCCCGGCAGCCTGGACAGGGCACCGTCCAGCCTTGGGTCATGCATCAGGGCGCTGACGTCAATATCATGCACGAAATCCAGAAAAGGTTCGGGTGGCATGCTGTGTTCCGCCATCAACCCATTCAATGTGGTGCCATGGCTGTTCCAGTATGATTTTTGCAGTTTCCGGGCCTCTGTCTCACTTACCCCCAGATAGCGGGCGATATAGGCGGCCATCCGCACATCAATCTGCGCGAACAGGTCAGTGTGGGCGGGATACAAGGTATTGTCGAGATCAAACAGCCATGCCCGGGCCTGGGCAAGCTGTGACGCGATATTTGACGGAACATATGGTTGCATGCAGGGACATTCCTCCTGCCGGTGAACTCTGTCAAGCACAGGATTTCGCGCCGTAATCAGCCGTTAACCCCGGCTGTGCTAGATATTGTCACGCCAATACAAACCATTAGGCCGGGCGGTCAAGATGAGCGCACACTATCCCATACTCTCGGCGGCCTTCTGGCGCCGGTCAGGCAGCGCCGGCGGCGCGCCGGAGGGGGATATTTATGAAGTTGATGCGCTTGGCGGGATCGCCGCCTATCCCGGCCCGGCTATTTTGTTTGCCGAAGGCGGCAGGGTTCTGGCCGCCAATGCGGAAGCCGCAAGGCTGCTGAAGGCGAATGACGCGCAGACGGCGCCGGAGATGCGTATATTGCTTGCAGGGGTGGCGGCAACCGGCAGGCCGGCTGTCGGGCAGATTTTCCTGCCATCCGATCCGCTTACCGGCGCGCCGCAGGCGCTATATTATTTAACAGCGCTGGCGCTGGCGCCGCCCAATCTTCCGGTTGATCAGCATACGCCGCATAATCGCCGTGTCATGATGCTGGCGCGCGATGGCAGCGCAGAATATGCCATGCGTAACGCGCTGATCGAGTCGCGCGAATTGTACCGCGATCTGTCACATTGCTCATCGGATTTTTCCTGGCAGACGGACGAGAACGGCGCCTTCACCTATGTCAGCCTCAAGGGCGCGCTGGGATATAGCGCGCAAGCGCTTAACGGGCGGCGCAGCCAGGATATACTGGTCGAACCGGACGGTGCGGCGGGTACAAACCCGTTTATGGCGCGCGAACCGGTGGAAAATATCGAGATTACCATACTCGATGCGGATGGCGGGCGCCGCTATTGCCGTGTGGATGCGGTTCCTGTTTACGACCGCAGCAATCACTGGCGCGGCACGCGCGGCGTCAGCACGGATATTACCGAAGCAAAACTGCACCGGCAGACACTTGAATTTATGCGCCAGCGCGAGGCGCAGGTGCGCGCCATCGTGGATGCCACCCATCACAGCCTTGATCCGGCTAAGGCGTTCGGAGATGCCGCGGCGCTTCTGGCCAATTCGGCGGCTGCACATTATTGCGCCATTCTGGGTTTTGATAACAAGCGGCGTATGCGTGTGCTGGGCGAATTCGGCGCGGTGCAGGACCAGCCCGGCGCCGCCGCGTTGAGCCGCATTGAAGTGGTCATTCTCGAATCACAGACAGGCAATGACACGGCGCCGATACAATTTTCGGAAGACGGGCAGCTGCACCAGATCACATGCGTATCACATGGCGGCGCGGTGAATGGCGCGATCTGGATTAAATGCCATGAAGGCGAATCCGGCGAGACGCCGCCGCCCGGGCAGGATGCGGAACTGCCCTCGCTGGTTGCATCTGTTGCCCCCCATATGGGCATGGCGATCGCGCATGACAATCAGATGCGGCAGCTGGCGGAATTATCCCGCACCGATGAGCTGACGGGATTGCTCAACCGGCGCGCCTTCATGGAAGATCTGTATAAGCACCATGCGCATCTCTACCGTGGCTCGCGCAAGGGCGCGCTGCTTTATATTGATCTGGATAATTTCAAGCCGGTGAACGACCGTTTCGGGCATGCGGCAGGTGATGCGGTGCTGAAACAGTTTGCCAATATCCTGCAAAACCACAGCCGCATCGGCGATCTGCCTGCGCGTCTGGGCGGCGATGAATTCGCCATCTGGCTGGAGGAAACCGATGAAACCGGCGCAAGCGTCAAGGCGCTAAACCTGATTAATGAAGCAAAATCCCTGCACAGGCTGGCAGGTATTGACGCGCCCGCAGACATGCCGCCATTGGGCCTGTCAATTGGAATCGCCATTGCGGACCCGCAGTTTTTTGAAGAACTGCCGCAGCTCATCAATCGAGCGGATGAAGTCATGTATCAGGTGAAACGCCAGGGTAAGGGTACGTTGATTATCGCGCCTTCCGCCGGGCAGCAGCAAACCAGAAAAAAAGTTGATGGATAGGGGTCTGCCGATGCTAAAAAAACTGCTCAGCCATTTGCCGTTTGGACGCAAGCTTCCGGAAAATCTTGAATATGATGTGGCGCGTGAGGTGCTGGAAAGCAAAAATCTGGCATTGCGGACGGAACTTGCGGGACGCGCCGATTCTCCGGCCGAGATGCTCTATTATCTTGCCGGTGATGAATCCGGGCAGGTCCGCCGCAAGGTGGCCAAAAATCCCCATACGCCGATTCAGGCGGATGAAATACTGAGTGATGACAAGGATGATGAAGTGCGCTGTGAACTGGCGCGCAAAATAGCCAGGCTTGTGCCGGGCCTGCCGGAGGATGCGCAGGTGAAACTGCGCGAGCAGATGGAGGCCATACTCGACAAGCTTGCCTCTGACCATTTGCCGCGCGTGCGCCAGATCGTTGCAGAAGAAATCAAGCACGCAGACAATGTTCCCAAGCGCATAGCGATGCGGCTGGCCATGGATCTTGAGGCGGTTGTGCGCGCCCCTATTCTGGAATATTCGCCGCTGCTTTCGGACAATGATTTATTGCAGATCATGGCCAGCGGCATTGTCGATGGCGCAATGGCCCCGATTGCCAATCGCCAGAATGTCAGCGAGCCGGTGGCGGACGCCATCGTCGCCTCGCTGGATGTTTCGGCAGTGGCTTCGCTGCTGGCAAATAAAAATGCCCAGATACGCGAGGAAACACTGGACGCCATTATTAATCAGGCGGAGGATATTCACAGCTGGCACAAACCAATTGTGATGCGTCCGGAACTGCCCCTGCGCGCCGTTCGCCGGGTGGCGGGGTTTGTTGCGTCATCGCTGTTGAATATTCTGCTGACGCGCGATGATCTTGATCTTGACAAAGATACGGCTGAGTATCTGAAAAAATCTATCAGGGAACGGATTAAAAAAGAAGAGTCTCTTGGCGCGCAGGATGAAGAGGCGCTGGGGCTTAGCGCCAGACAGGCGTTTGATTCCGGGCTTCTGGGGGATGCGGAAATTTCTGCGGCGGCAACCGGCAGGCGCAGCGAATTTGTTATCGAAGCCCTGGCGTTGAAAAGCAAAATCCCCGAACCGCTGATCCGCCGGATTATCGAAGCGCGCAGCGGCAAGGCCATCACGGCCGCCGTATGGCGGGCAGGACTGTCCATGCGCACCGCGCTGGAGGTGCAAAAAACCCTGGGCCAGGTCGCACGGCAGGATCTGGTGCTGGCGCGTAACGGTGTTGATTACCCTATGGATGCGGAAGAAATGCGCTGGCATCTGAAATATTTTGATGTGCCTCTGTAGATCTGCGCTTGTAATTGACGCACTTTTCGCCGCAGCATAGTCTCACAATGTGAAATTATGAGGCGGCAGGAACATGGACATAAGGGGCAAGGTTGCGATCATTACGGGTTCGGCTGTGGGTCTTGGCGCGGCAGTTGCGGTGAAACTCGCAGAACGCGGCGTCAATGTGGTGATCAATTATTCCAAAAGTGAAACAGAGGCGCGCGAAACAGCCGGGCAATGCGCGGCCCTTGGCGTGGAAACGCTGCTGGTAAAGGCCAATATCGGCGAGGATGCGGATTGCCGCCGCCTGGCCGGGGAAACTTTGGATAAATGGGGCCGCATTGACATTCTGGTGAATAATGCCGGAACCTCCGTGTTCGCGGACCATCGGGATCTGGAAGCTTTGTCTGCGGATGATTTCCATTATATCTACGGGCTGAATGTCATCGGCCCCTATCAGATGACACGGGCAGTGGCGCCCGCAATGAAAGCGGCGGGCAAGGGGGCCATCGTCAATGTATCCTCCATAGCTGCGGTTGTGGGCATTGGCAGTTCCATCGCTTATGCGGCATCGAAGGGCGCGCTCAACACCATGACCCTGTCGCTGGCGCGCGCGCTGGCCCCGGAAATCCGGGTAAATGCGGTTTGTCCCGGTTTTATCGGGACACGCTGGTTTTCCGATCGTCTGGATGCAGAGGGATATCAGGGCATGCTGGATACGCAACGCAAGATCACGCCATTGAAGCGCGCGGGCACGCCAGAGGATATTGCCGATTCCGTGGTGTTTTTCTGCGCCGAAGGGGCCGAACATATTACCGGCGAAACCCTGATCACGGATGCAGGCATGCATCTGAACATGGCGCCGCTCACCGCGCGCTGAACCAAAGATGAATCCCATGACGCCAGATGCGTTGAAAGCGGAGGTTTGCAAGAGCATAAACGCGATGCGCGGCCCGCTGGTGGAAATATCGCGCAGCATTCACGCCAACCCGGAACTGGCGTTTCAGGAGCGTCACGCACATGGGCTGCTGACTGGCGCCTTACGTGATGCGGGCCTAAGCGTTACACCGGGCGCCTATGAGTTTGAAACCGCCTTTGAGGCGGAGTTCGGCGCGGCGGCGGGGCCGCGCGTGGCGCTGCTGGCTGAATATGATGCGCTGCCGGGCATCGGCCATTCCTGCGGGCATAATCTGATCGCCGCTTCAGCCCTGGGGGCGGCCCTTGCACTGCACGGCGTTGCCGGGAGGCTTCCGGGCAGGGTGCGGCTGCTCGGCACGCCTGCGGAGGAAAGCGGCGGCGGCAAGGAGCTGATGGCGCGCCGGGGAGCGTTCATTGGTGTCGATGCGGCCATGATGATCCATCCCGCCGGCGTCAATCTCGCAACCATGCCCTCGATCGCCTGGTCGGAAGTGATGGTTTCCTACCGGGGCGTTTCCTCGCATGCTTCGGCCATGCCGGAACGCGGCGTCAATGCGCTGGATGCGCTGATCACCGCCTATAATTCCATTGCCATGCTGCGCCAGCATATCCGCGCGACCGAGCGCATTCACGGTATTATCCTGAAAGGCGGCGATGCGCCGAATATTGTTCCGGAAATTGCCAGCGGGCATTTTTATATCCGCGCCAGGGACATGAAAGACCTTGCCGCTTTGCGGCCTCGTGTTCTGGCCTGCTTCGAGGCCGGCGCCCGCGCCGCCGGCGCCACATTGAGCGTGGAGTGGAGCGATGTGGATTATCTGGAATTGCGGACCAACTGGCCCATCGCCAACCGGTTTCAGAAGAATGGCGAAGCGCTGGGGCGGGTCTTTACTCCACTGGAGAAATTGCCGTCCAGCGCAAAAGGCAGCACGGATATGGGCAATGTCAGCTATCTGACGCCCGCGATTCATCCGATGCTGGCCTGCGCGCCGCCGCATGTGTCGATCCATAATCCTGAATTCGCCAAATATGCGGGAAGCGAGAGCGGTGATGCCGCAGCCATTGACGGGGCCAAGGCGCTGGCGATGACGGCGCTGGATTATCTGTTCGACGCGGGTCTGCGCGATGAGGCAAAGCAGGCGTTTGAAAAAGCAAAACAGATCAGCGCCATCGAGAATGCTCCGGCAGAGAATGAACGGGAAGGCCGGCAGTAGCGCCAGCCTTATCCAATGATCAGTAGGCTGAATATCGCGGCCCTCAACTGCCCGGCTTTGGCATGGATTTCACTGTTCCGTCATAGGTGGCCAGCCCCGCCTCCGCGCGATCCTTATATTCCTTGTTAAGGCGCATATCGACGGAAGCGGTGATGGGGTCAATTCCCCCCACGAATTTATTTTTACGTATATCAATTTTGTCGAGAATGACGCTTCTATGGCTGAACAGCCAGCGGCAGCAGCGATTGGCATCGTCATAGATGAACCAGTTATTTTCAAAATTTATTTCATGCACGCCGCCCGGCACGATGCGGCTGGGTTCATCCGCATAGGCTATAAAATTATGGTTCTGCGTCTTGGGTCCAAGCTGAAGCACACTGTTTTTAACCGTAAGCTTGCCGCCCCCATAGGCGTTTATGGCCGCGCCGCTATTACCTCCCAATGCGGCAATAATACTGCCTTCCACCAGAGTGGATTTGGCGCCGGTCTTCAATAGATGACCATCATTGGCGGCAAGTATTTTTACATTGCGCAGGATCGCACTTTCGCCGCCATTTATGTAAATGCCATGCGCATGGCCGGCCTTTCCATTTCCCGAAAACAGCGAATCCTCGATTGTCATCACGCCGCCATTGGGGGATACACGGCCCAATATCCCATTCTCGCTATCAAGACAGATGATGTCCTTGATCAAAAGATTTATTGCTGTTGGCGCTACGCGGATACAGGCCCCGTTTCTGTCAGGTACGGAAATTCCGCTGATTTTCAACCCCTGGACCGTAACCTCCGGTGCATGCAGATCAATAGCGGCTTTGCCGTTACAGGCAATTTTTTTGAGATGGGCGCGGCTTCCATCGGCGCCGGTCTTGCCCACCAGTTTCATCGATTTCTTTATCAATATGCAGTCAAAATAATCGCCCGGCTCCAGGGTGATGGTTCCCCCTTCGGCAACAAGCCTGACGGCATCGGAAAATTTTTCTGCGTCACATCCGCGTGCGCACATGGATATGTTCTTTTTCAAAGCGCTGGATGCAGGCGCGCTGTGCGCAGGCGCAGTCTGGAGCGGCGCCGCGGGGGCAGCATTTGCAACCGGGCCGGTAATTACCGTTCCCACCGGTGCGGTGCGGGCCTCCAGAACGCGAATGCGGGATTTGATATCGGCCATGTCTTTTTCAAGCGCGCCGATGCGTAACATCACCGCGTCGATGACATTTTTTAAATCCGTGCGTATGGCGTCAATATCGGCCTGTGATGCAGACTGGGTCCGCGGCGTGGCAAGCTGGTTACGAATATTCTGCGCGCGTTCGGTATCCGATGTCTGGGCGAATGCGGGATGGCAGTGGATCAGCACAAGCAGCAGCACGCATGCCCGCATCACTGCAGGACCCACGCTATGCTCCCTGGTTTCACGCCGTCTCATCGAACAGTTCACGCCCTATCAGCCAGCGGCGGATTTCACTGGTGCCCGCGCCGATTTCATACAGTTTTGCATCGCGCAACAGGCGGCCAGCCGGATAATCATTGATATAGCCATTGCCGCCGAGGATCTGGATGGTTTCCAGCGCCATCCAGGTCGCCTTTTCCGCAGCATACAGAATAGCGCCCGCCGCGTCCTTGCGGGTTGGGCCGCCACGGTCGCAGGCTTTCGCCACCGCATAAACATAGGCGCGCGTCGCATTCATTGTGGTGTACATGTCGGCCAGCTTGCCCTGCATAAGCTGGAATGTTCCGATGGGCTGGCCGAACTGTTTGCGTTCATGAATATAGGGCAGGGCGACATCCATGCAGGCCTGCATGATGCCCACGCAGCCAGACGATAGCACGGCGCGCTCGTAATCCAGGCCGCTCATCAGGATATTGACGCCCCTGCCTTCGCCGCCCATGACATTTTCTTCGGGAACTTCGCAATCCTGAAAAATCAGTTCACAGGTGCCGGAGCCGCGCATGCCGAGCTTGTCCAGTTTAGGCCCGGTGGAAAATCCCTTGAAGCCGCGCTCGATGATAAAGGCGGTAATGCCGCGCGGCCCGGCCTTGAGATCGGTCTTGGCATAGACCACAAGCACATCGGCGTCAGGCGCATTGGTTATCCAGAATTTGCTGCCATTGAGAATATAACGGTCGCCGCGCTTTTGCGCGTGCAGCTTCATCGACACGACATCCGAACCGGCTTCTGTTTCACTCATCGCCAGCGAACCCACATGTTCACCGCTTATCAGACGGGGCAGATATTTAAGTTTTTGCGTATCGCTGCCGGCACGGCGTATCTGATTGACGCATAAATTTGAATGCGCGCCATAAGAAAGCCCTACGCTGGCGGAACCCCGGCTGATTTCTTCCATCGCGACGGCATGGTGCAGATAGCTCATGCCGGCTCCGCCATATTCCTCCTCGACGGTGATGCCGAGCAGGCCAAGCTCTCCCAGGCGCGGCCACAGATCGCGGGGAAATTCGTTGCTGCGGTCAATTTCGGCGGCGCGCGGGGCGATGGCGCTGGCGGTAAATGCGGCTATGCTGTCGCGCAGCATGTTGACGGTTTCGCCAAGATCGAAATCGAAAGGCGGCAAGCGGTTTAAATTCATCTTCCTATCCTGTCACCCGAGTGAAGCAATTACAGTAATAACAGCGTAGCAAGCCCCAGAAACGCGAAGAAGCCTACCACATCGGTCACGGTGGTGACCATAACCCCCGACGCCATGGCCGGGTCGATATCCAGCCGCTCCAGCGCCAGCGGCGCCAATACCCCGGCAATGCCCGCCGCCAGCAGATTGATCAGCATTGCCGCCGCCAGCACCAGGCCGATGGCGGCGCTGTCAAACCACAGGCCGCCAATCGCCCCCATGATCAGGGCGAACAATACGCCATTATAGCCCGCCACAAAAACCTCTCGGAATACGATGCGCGCGGCGTTTGCGGCGTTCATCTCCTTGGTGGCGATGGCGCGCACGGCAACAGTCAGGGTCTGGGTGCCCGCATTTCCGCCCATGCTGGCGACAATGGGCATCAGCACGGCGAGGGCCACGATTTCCTCGATGGTTGCCTCGAACTGTGCGATCACAAGCGACGCCAGTATTGCCGTCAGCAGATTGACCAGCAGCCAGGGAAAGCGCCGCCTGGTCGTGACCAGCACCGAATCCGATAGGTCGGTCTCCGTGACGCCGCCCAGGCGCAGAATATCCTCTTCGGCTTCTTCGCCGATCACGTCCACCACGTCGTCCACCGTGATCACACCGACCAGACGCTCGTCCTCGTCCACAACAGCGGCGGAAATCAGCCCATACTGGTTGAAAAGATAGGCCACTTCCTCCTGATCCATCGTGGCCGGGATCAGGGTTTGCTCGCGTTCCATGATCTCGCTCATGGGGACGTGCCGCCGTGTGCGCGCCACCCGGCTCAGGGATACGGTGCCAACCAGATGGAAAGACGGATCGACGATGAAAATTTCATAGAAATCATCCGGCAGATCATCGACCGAGCGCATATAGTCGATCGTATGCCCGACCGTCCAATAGGGCGGCACCGCGACAAGCTCGGATCGCATCAGCCGCCCAGCCGTGTCTTCCGGATAGCTGAGGCCTTTTTCGACCGGCGCCCGCTCGATGCGGGGCAGCAGGTTAAGCACTTCGGCCTTGCGCGCTTCACTCAGATTTTCCAGCAGATAAACGGAATCGTCAGTCTCAAGCGCAGTGACGGCGGCGGCCAGGGCTTCGCTGGACATGGCGGCGACCACCCGGTCGCGCAGGCTCTCATCCAGTTCCGGCAGCACTTCGGGATCAAGCTGCGGCCCCAGAATATCAAGCAGTTTGCGCCGCTGCTTGCCGCGCAGCAGACCCAGAAGATCGCTCATATCCGCAGCATGCAGCGGTTGAACAAGTTCCAGTACTGCGGATTTGTCGCCTGCCTTTATGGCGTCGATTACGGCCTGAATAAACGCGGCATTGAGCGCATGCAACTGATCACCAGCTGCGGGTGTTTCGGTTTCGGTCCGCGTATCTGTGGAGTCCGTGTCCTGCACCAGCCGCTCTCCGATGGAATAGAGGTTGCGTTGAATAGTGTGAGTATCTTCGTCAGTTCCCCAGCGCCCAGGATGCAGTTTCGGGTGGCTTTGCCGCCAGAAGCCCGCGCCAGCCTTTGCCTGAAGGCCAGGGCCGGCAAAGGGACATAGGGTGGTGCGGTCGAGAAGACTCGAACTTCCACGGGTTTTACCCCACAGCGACCTCAACGCTGCGCGTCTACCAATTCCGCCACGACCGCATTCAGTGGGGGAAGTAGCAAATTGCGCACTGTTTCACAAGCCGCATCTGCCCTTCTGACCAGAATCGGATCAGACGGAATCGCTTAAGGGCTGTCTGGTCTGATCCGGACAGGGTCAATCCGATAATTCGGGTCAATCAGATGCCGCCACCATCCGTGAAGGTGTCAACATGAATGCCGCATTCCGTCTTATCCTGGCCACGCCAGCGGCCGGAACGCGCGTCTTCGCCTTCCGCCACCCGTGATGTGCAGGACATGCAGCCAATGGAAAGGTAGCCATCACGGACAAGAGGATGGGCCGGCAGATGATGTTCCACCATATAGCGATCCAGATCCGCCTGCGACCAATCCGCCAGCGGATTGATGCGATAGCGCGTGCCGACCATTTCAATCATATCCATGGAGGCGCGGCTTTCGGTCTGAAAGCGCTTGCGCCCGGTGATCCAGGCGTCAAACCCTTCCATGGCCCGCGCAAGCGGGACGGTCTTGCGAAAATTGCAGCAGGCGTCCGGATCTTTTGACCACAGATCGCCTTGCGGGTCGCGTGCGGCGCGGTCTTCCGGATGCGGTCCAATAGCGCGCAAATCCGTCAGTCCCAGCACATCCTGCAACCGGTCACGATAGCGCAGCGTTTCACCAAATAATTTTCCCGTATTCAGAAACAGAACCGGCGTGGCTGGATCAATGGCCGCAACAATATGCAGCAATACGGCGGATTCAGCACCAAAAGAGGACACAACGGCAATACGCCCGGCAAATTCCTGCCGGATCAGTGTCCGCAGCAGTCCAGGACCATCTTCATGCGCCGTGGCGCGCTGAAGCCTGTCAAGCCGCGGTGGAACGGGTTTTGTAACACTCAAAGCCATGGCGTATATTTAACACCTAATATTATGTGATATAATATAACAATACACAATATGGTGTGAATTTATTTAATGTCAATTTAATTACGTAAAATCATGCGGCATTTAACGATGGCTGGACCATTTTAACTGAGGCCTGGCCGCAGTAAGTACGGCTGCAATCAGGGTGAGCGCACCAGGTCAAGGATGGAAACCGCAATGGCCTCGCCCTGAATCATGATTTCTGCCTTTGCAATCAAGCGTTTATTGGCATAGATCAGAACCGGGTCAGTTTGCAGGGATTCAAGTTCAATCACCGCGCCGCGGCCCATTTTCAGCAATTGATGGATCGGCATGATCGCCTGGCCCAGCACGACGGAAACTTCAATTTTAACATTATCAATCGCTTTCGTTTCCACGAACCGTTTTTCCTTATTCCCTGTTTATATATTAGTGATCATTCCCTATCAGGGTTAGAGAACCGTTAAATTCCCGTGCCAGGCTATTATTTAATATGGGATGGTTCGCAAGCGAGGTGCCGCTGATATGACTGATCTCTGTCCCTTAGATACCCAGGATAATTCATCTGTGGCGCAATTGCCGCCGGTTTTGTGGCGCGTTTCTGAAAGTCCGGTGCCCTATCCCGATGCAGTTGAGTTTATGGAAACACAGATTGCCGGGATTCGGGCGGGTACTGCGTCTGAAATGGTGTGGCTATTGCAGCACCCCCCGATTTATACGGCAGGCACCAGCGCCAGACCGCAGGATCTGCTGGAACCCGGACGCTTTCCGGTTCACGAGACCGGAAGGGGCGGACAATATACCTATCATGGCCCGGGTCAGCTTGTGGCCTATGTGATGCTAGATCTGAACAAGCGCGGGCCTGATGTGCGGAAATTTGTCTGTAATCTTGAAAAATGGCTCAAGGATACGCTGGCGGTTTTTGGTGTGACCGGTGAAACCCGCGAGGGCCGGGTTGGCACCTGGGTGCGCCGCGCCGATAATAGCGGCGAAGACAAGATCGCCGCCATCGGCATAAGGGTGCGCCGCTGGGTCAGCTATCACGGGGTCAGCATTAATCTGAACCCGGACCTGTCGCATTATGACGGTATCGTGCCCTGTGGCGTAACGGAACATGGCGTGACCAGTCTGGCTAAACTCGGCGTCAATATCAGCATGGATGAGCTGGCGGCTGCTATGCAGTCCTGCTTCACGCCGTTATTTGGACCGGTCGCTCCGTCAAATTTCTAGTTTCACATTGATTGTGATCAAGCCTTTTTTTCCCGGTCAGGCATAGACTGTCCAGCAATAGCGGGGTGCCCCTTCGCGCGCCGCATCATAAAAGGGCTTGTTTCATGCTAAGTGACCATACCAAAGCGATCATCAAATCTACTGCGCCCGTGCTCCAGAAACATGGCAGGGAAATCACCGCGCGCATGTATCAGATCGCCTTTACAGCGCGGCCGGAATTCAAACGTTTCTTCGAGAACACCTGGATGAAATATCCGGTCGATGGCGGGCCGCAACCGGCGCGCCTGGCCGAGGCCGTCTGCGCCTATGCGCAGAACATCGACAATCTGGAGGCGCTCAAGGGGCCGCTTGAACATATCGCCCACAAACATACCAATACACGGGTGATTGCCGAACAATATCCGGTGATTGGCGCCTGCCTGTTACAGGCGATCAAGGATGTGCTGGGTGACGCCGCCAGCCCCGAAATCATGGCGGCCTGGGGCGATGCGTATAATTTTCTGGCGGATATTCTGATCAATCGGGAAAAGGAAATCTACCGCGAGGAAGACGCAAAAATGATCGCAGCCGCAAAATAGTTTTCAAAAAAGCCGGGCCAATCCGCCCGGCTTTTTGGATGCGCGTAAGGCCAGCCGTTACAAAGTGGCCGCCACTGGCGTGGCGGTCAGCACGGCATAGGCAATCATGAGGGTGGCAACAAGCCCCGCGAAATAGGCCAGGGTGCGTGAGGCAAGCGCGCTGATGCCAGCAATATACAGTACGGCATAGACGATGCGCGCCGCCAGGAACAGTTGCGCGCCCAATATGGTCAGCGGCGTATGCACATTGGCGAGATGCGCAACGATAATCAGCAGCCCGAAGATCAGCAGATTTTCCAGATGGTTCAAATAAGTGCGCCGCGCCCGCGCGCCCCAGCCAGTCACATGCGACGGTTCATCACGATTGCCAAAGCCCCAGGCCATGCCCATGGCCATGACATTGGCGTTAGCCGATGTCATGATCAGCACTATCAGCAGCACCGTGCTCCAGGCTAGCATCGTCAATTCTATGGTCATTTGTTTCCCCCTTAATTTTTGTTGGCGTGGACCCGCGATCATCATGCCCAATTATCAGGCATCCGTAAATGGGGGAGAGTTACGCGCTTCTCACGCCGGGCCCAATTCATCCAAAAGCGCCGCCGCCATGGCCCGCAGGCCTGGGAGTGAGGCATGAGCGATACGCCACACGCGGGCATGATCAACACCGGCGTAGCCATGAATGAGCTGGTTTCGAAAGGCAATGATTTCCGCATATTCGGGTATGCGGCGCGCAAGATCCGGATTTACTTTCGATAGTAAATTCAGCGCTTCCCCTATGATCTCGAATTTGCGCTCTACAGCCGAATGGATGAGAGGCGTTTCCGTATTAGACTTGAAGTCAACACCGGCGATGAATGACTGTATTGAATCCGCCGATTCGCGGATGTCCCATAAATTGGCGCGCGCGTCACGCTGCATAAACTGTCTCGCGCGTGGCATTGATGGCTTTAAGAATAAAGGGATTTTTGATTGCAGCAGGTTCAATCAGATCAACCGGACGTTCAAGCAACGCCATCAGCGCGGACTTCAGACCAAAAAATTCCTCAAGCGGCGGCAGGCCGCCCGCGGGTTTGAACTCGACAAGGAAATCGGCGTCGCTGTGGGCCGGGTCGAAATCATCCCCTCGTGCCGCCGAGTCAAAAACTTCAAGCCGGGCCACATTAAATTTGCGGCACAGTGCTTCCAGTTCGGCGCGCCTCTCGGTGATCAAGCTGTGAATCATTGCCTCGCAGGAAATCAGGACCAGTTTCAAAGGCTATTATGGTGCTCCTCCCGGCGATGTCAATTAAGCCCGTCGAGGGGAAGCAGCACGAATAGGGGAGATGCGTGACAGCCATTGCATACTTAGGTAACGCCGTTCTACAATGCCCCATTCCGAGGGGAGCCCGTAAGGGTTGAGACGCCGTCTGGCGGACCCTTTGAACCTGATCCGGCTAGTACCGGCGGAGGGATCGGAAGCTGCGGCATGATTGGCCGGACCCGGCGTTCCTCCGTTAAAGCCTGCTTTTCTGGAGAGACGCGCCATGAACATCCACACCAAAGACGCCCGCATAGCCGTGACCACCGGGCCGCTGCCTGCTTCCAGCAAGGTCTATGTGGAGGGGACGCTGGCGGGCGTGCGGGTGCCGATGCGCGATGTGGCCCTGCATGAAAGCGCCCAGGAACCGCCGGTGCGGCTCTATGACACGTCCGGCCCCTATAGCGACGCTGCGGCGGATATTGATATTTACAAAGGCCTGCCGCGCACGCGCGAGGCCTGGGTGCGCGCCCGCGGCGATGTCGAGGAATATGAAGGCCGCGATATGCGTCCCGAAGATAATGGCAATGCGGGAACCGCCCTGGCGGCCGAATTTCCAATCCGGCACCGCCCGCTGCGCGCAAGGGGCGGCCAGGCGGTGACGCAATTCGCCTATGCGCGCGCCGGAATTATTACCGCCGAAATGGAGTATGTGGCGATCCGTGAAAATATGGGCCGCGCCGCGCAAAAGGAAAAGCTCGTGCGCGATGGCGAAAGCTTTGGCGCGGAAATCCCGGATTTCATCACGCCGGAATTTGTGCGCGACGAAATCGCGCGCGGCCGCGCCATCATCCCATGCAATATCAATCATCCGGAACTGGAGCCGATGATCATCGGCCGTAATTTCCTGGTCAAGATCAACGCCAATATCGGCAACAGCGCGGTCGCGTCCTCGGTGGCCGAGGAAGTCGATAAAATGGTGTGGTCGATCCGCTGGGGCGCCGACACGGTGATGGACCTCTCCACAGGCCGCAATATTCACAATACCCGCGAATGGATCATCCGTAATTCACCCGTGCCGATCGGCACCGTGCCGATCTATCAGGCGCTGGAAAAGGTGGATGGCATCGCCGAAAATCTGACCTGGGAAATTTTCCGCGATACGCTGATCGAACAGGCGGAACAGGGCGTGGATTATTTCACCATTCATGCCGGCGTGCGGCTGGCCTATGTGCCGCTGACCGCCAAGCGGGTGACCGGCATTGTCAGCCGCGGCGGGTCGATCCTGGCGAAATGGTGTCTGGCGCATCACAAGGAGAATTTCCTCTATACGCATTTCGAGGAAATTTGCGACATTATGCGCGCCTATGATGTCAGCTTTTCGCTGGGCGATGGGTTGCGCCCCGGTTCGATTGCCGACGCCAATGACGAGGCGCAATTCGCCGAACTGGAAACGCTGGGCGAGCTGACCCGCATCGCATGGGACAAGGGTGTGCAGGTGATGATCGAAGGCCCCGGCCATGTGCCGATGCACAAGATCAAAATCAATATGGACAAGCAGTTGCGCGAATGCGGCGAGGCGCCGTTTTATACGCTGGGGCCGCTGACTACCGACATTGCGCCAGGCTATGACCATATCACCAGCGGCATTGGCGCGGCGATGATTGGCTGGTTCGGTTGCGCCATGCTGTGTTATGTAACGCCCAAGGAACATCTGGGCCTGCCGGACCGTGACGATGTGAAGGTTGGCGTGATCACCTACAAGATTGCGGCGCACGCCGCAGACCTGGCCAAGGGGCATCCGGCGGCGCAATTGCGCGATGATGCGCTGAGCCGGGCGCGGTTTGAATTCCGCTGGGAAGATCAGTTCAATCTTTCGCTTGATCCGGAACGGGCGCGGGAATTTCATGATCAGACCCTGCCGAAAGAGGCGCATAAGGTGGCGCATTTCTGTTCCATGTGCGGGCCGAAATTCTGTTCGATGAAAATCACGCAGGAAGTGCGCGATTATGCGGCCAGCGGCATGGCCGAAAAGTCCGGCGAATTCCGCAATGCGGGCGGCAAGATTTATCAGGCGCTTGCTCGCACCGAGGAGAAAAAGTCGAACGAGGCGCTGTAGCCCTGGATCGCAGCCATGTCGCGGGCGCCCGCCGCCATGCTGGTGTTATGCCTATGGATAAATTCCGCACCCGCATGGGCGGCCTGGTTGCAGACTAAGGGCGAGGGGCTGATCATCAGCTCGCTCAGCAGCTACCATTCAAACGCACGATTTGACCGGCTTGGCTTGCGATCGCCCGGGCGTGACTACCGCAAGCAGGAATTATTCCTATATGGCGAATATGGGCTTGCCGACCGGCTGACGCTGGGCGCGAAGCCTGTTTTTTTCCGGCTGCGAACGGATAATCTCAACAGGGCGGGCCAGCAGGGGATGAAAGGCCTGTCGCAAGTGGAACTGTTCGCCAGAACCAGAATTTTCGTGGGCGATTTCTGGATAGTCTCGGCGCAGGCACTGGTTAAAATTCCGGGCGCAAATTCATTTGACCGGGAGCCATTCATAGAAGCGCCGAGCCGGGATTTGGAGGGCCGCATTCTGTTCGGGCGCAGCGGGCGGCTTGCCAGACAATCCCTGAATCTTGAATATTTTTCTTCCATCGAGGCGGGATATCGCGTCAGGGACAGGAATGCCGCCGGTCAATGGCGCGCTGACGCCACTTTTGGGGTGCGGCCTGTGCAGAAATATCAAATTATTGTGCAGAGCTTTAATATTCTTTCCTCGCGCGGCCCGGATGATTCCGATCCAACAGCCTATGATTTATTCAAGGCGCAGATTTCGGCCGTGCGTGATTTGCCGCACGGTATGGCTTTGCAGGCAGGCGTGTCCAGTGAATTTTCCGGGCGCAATATTGGCGCGGGAAATGCGCTGTTCCTGGCGGTCTGGTCACGTTTTTAAGATGGGAAGAGTGAAATGACGCAGAGTAATACCGGGCGGCGGATTGCGGATGTGCCTGTCTCCGCGTTTGCGGCGGTAATGGGGATAGCGGGCCTTGGCGCGGCCTGGCGCAGAGCCGGGCTTGCGTTCGGGGTGGCCCCCTGGATTGGCGAGGTGCTGATTTTTGCGGGCGTGCTGGTATTCGCCTTTATTGCTGCCGCCTATGGCAGAAAGATCATGCATTCCCCGCAATCCATGCGGTCGGAATTTGACGATGTGACCCGCGTTTCGTTTTTTGCCTGTGTGCCGTTAAGCCTGCAATTAGTTGCAGCGGGGGCCATGCCGCTTGATCGCGCTACGGGGGCGATGATGTGGGGCATCGCCACGCTGTTTCAATTCATCCTTGGACTGATTATTGTGCGCCGCTGGATGGCCGGGGGCCATTCCAGACGGTATTTTCAGCCCTCGCTGTTTTTGCCGTCGGCGGGCCTGCTGCTGGGGCCTGCTGCCGCCTTTCATCTGGGATTTTCAGAAGCGGGCTGGATGATGTTCAGCTTCGGACTGTTGCTGTGGATTATTTTTCTCGTGCTGCTGTTCAACCGTTTTATTTTTGATATGCCGTTGGCGGATGCAGAACTGCCTTTATTGGCGATCACGGTTACACCCCCGGCGCTGGCCTTCATGTCCTATACCGCGCTTAATGGGCAGATGCTTGACCCCTTTGCGCGCTTTTTGTTTTATGCAATGCTGTTTTTTCTGATTTTAGTCCTGAGCCATTTTGAACGTATTGTGCGCTCAGGCTTCAGTTTTTCCTGGTGGGCATTAACATTTCCCGCCGCTGCCGCCGCCAGCGCGGCGCTGGAATATCGCATGGCGGCGGGACCGGATTTTCCGGCCGGTCTAAGTATTGCAATACTTGGATTGGCGACGCTGCTGGTCATTTATTGTGCGGTACGCACCTTTATGGGACTGCATTCCGGCGGGTTGTTCCCTGAAATCAAATGATCAGTTCTGACAGGCTGCACATGCCCGCAGCAAGTTCCGCCCATTTTCCGGTCTCACATGTAAGGACAGCGAGTCCGCCCGGCGGCAGGTCCGCTATGAACGGTGAAGGCGCGCCGTTTTGCGCCTTCCATAACATTCTTGCCAGGTCGCAGATGCCGGGCGCGGTGCTGACAAGCAGAACCCGATCGCATTCCGCATCAAGCTTTTGCAGCCGTTCCAGCAGACCATCGCCGCGCATGTCGTGCAGTTTGAAATCATAAACAAGCTTCGGCGTCTTGCCATGCGCATTCTCCAGACAGGGCCAGATAAAGGCCAAGGTCTGGCGCGTGCGGGCGGGTGTGGCGCATAGCGCCAAATCAGGAATATAGTGATTTTTCCGCATGATTTTGCCCAGTTGCATGGCCGCGATTTCACCGCGCGGTGTCAGGGGGCGATGATAGTCTGCAAGACTGGACGCAGCGGCGGCACGGTGCCGGCAACTGCGCAGAAGCAGCAGCTGCTTCATTGCATCTCACTTCCGGATGCTGCGGCGTCAAGCTTTGCGGCTATCAGGGCGCAGGTTTCCTTTATGCCATAGAGTGCAATAAACGAACCCATTCTGGGCCCCTGGCTTTGCCCCAGCAGAACCTCGTACAGGGCCCTGAACCAGTCACGCAGATTTTCAAAACCATGCGCCTTGCCGGTTTCAAACACCAGATTTTGCAGTATTTCGGCGCTGGCGCCGGCATCCATGACCGCCAGCCTTTGCATGAGATCCTGCATCGCCGCCCGTTCCTGATCCGTAGGCGGACGGTATTGCTTCGCTGGAAGCACGAAGTCATGATAATAAGCCACGGCATAGCGCACCATCCGGTCAAGAATGGGATGCGCCGCCGGCTGCACGCCAGGAAGATAGCGCGCGATAAATCCCCATAATGTGGCGCTGTCACTGCTATTACTGGCGCTGGCAAGGTTAAGAAGCATGGAAAATGAAACCGGAACTTCTTCCCTTGGCGGCGCGCCATGATGGATGTGCCACACCGGGTTGGCAATCTGATCGCCCGGCGCTTGTCCGGCATAACTGTCCAGATGTGCGATATATTCATCCACCGCCTTGGGGATCACATCAAAATGCAATCGCTTCGCCGTGCGCGGTTTTTGAAACATATAGAGTTGCAGACTTTCGGGCGAGGCGTAGCGAAGCCATTCTTCAATTGTCAGGCCGTTGCCGCGCGACTTGGAAATTTTCTCACCATTCTCATCCAGGAACAGTTCATAGCTGAGCGTTTCCGGCGGCCGCCCCCCTATGGCCTTGCAAATGCGGCTGCCCATCTGCACCGAACTGATCAGGTCTTTGCCGGACATTTCATAATCAACGTCCAGCGCCGCCCACCGCATCGCCCAGTCGGCGCGCCATTGTAATTTGCAGCGCCCGCCGGTGACCAAAGTTTCAACCAGCGATCCATCTTCGTCACGATAGATAATACTATCCGTTTCCGGATGTATTTCGACCACGGGCACTTCCAGCACACAGCCGGTTTTTGCGCAGACCGGCAGAAACGGGCTGTAGGTTTTGCGGCGTTCCTCGCCAAGTTCCGGCAGCACCACATTGATGACCGCATCATAATTATGCAGAACCTTGCGCAGCGCCGCGTCGAATTTTCCGGACCGGTACATCTCCGTGGAACTGTAAAATTCATATTCAAATCCGAAAGTGTCCAGAAACGCGCGCAGCCGGGCATTATTATGCGCCCCGAAACTGCTATGTTCCCCAAACGGATCGGGCACATCGGTGAGCGGCTTTTTCAGATACCGGGCCAGCATTTCACCGTTTGGCACATTGGTTGGCACCTTGCGAAAGCCATCCATATCGTCGGAAAAGCAGATCAGCTTTGTTGGCACATCGCTTAGCTGTTCAAAGGCATGCCGCACCATGCTGGTGCGCGCCACCTCGCCGAAAGTGCCGATATGCGGCAAGCCGCTGGGGCCATATCCGGTTTCAAACAGAACATAGCCTTTGGCGGGCATTTTTCCCGCGATCCGCGCCACTACCTTGCGGGCTTCTTCAAATGGCCAGGCTTTGCTGGAAAAATATAAATCGCGGGAAAGACTCATTATTGGCTCTGCTTGATGGAGGATATGCCTATCTATCAGGCCATATCCCGGATTGGGCAAGTCTAAAGCGCAGCCGCCCGTCACGAAACCCTGTCCCTGGCGGGCCTATCCATCAAAAAAATGGCCCCTTTCCGTGGACGGCGGGAAGGGGCCAAAGGACATGTATGGAGTCATGCGTGTACTTGGGGAGTACATTGAGCAATATTGCCCCCTAACAAGGCAGCAGCGAGGCCGGAATAAGGCATTCTCGTGGCAGGGGGTGACGGCTGTCACAAATCCCGCCTTTTGGCTTGGCTGGCTCTTGGCGGCGGGACGGATCCGTGCTTAGCTGCATCACATGTTGGTTAATCGCACATGGATGGCGTCATTGGCGGTAATTCTGGCAGCCATGCTGGCCGGGATGGTGCCCGCACGGGCCGATCAGCGCGATCCTGGCCTGCCCGGCCTGTTTGAACGGCTGATGAATGCTGAACTTCAGCAGGACGAGGCGCGCGCCATAGAGGGGCAGATATGGAACCTCTGGCAACCTTCCGGAAGTGCGACGACCGATCTGCTGCTATCGCGTGTGGATATGTTTATGCGGGAGCAAGCGGCGGATAAGGCAATCTCGCTGTTGAATGAGGTGGTCAGCCTGTCGCCGGAATATGCCGAGGGTTGGAACAAGCGGGCCACAGCCTATTATATGCGCGAGAATTACAAGGCAGCCCTTATGGATGTTGAACGTACTTTGCGTCTGGAACCGCGCCATTTTGGCGCCTGGTCCGGGCTGGGTACTATTTTGCAGGCCATGGGCGAAGATGCGCGGGCCTTGCAAGCCTATAAAAGGGCCTTGAAGATCAATCCCCATTTGTCCGGTATCGCAAAAGAAGCGGCGCTGCTGGAACTGAGTGTCAAAGGGCGCGGGATATAGGCGGGTGCAGTTTTTCAGAGGCCGGGTTTTGATTTCCATCCTGTTATTTCTGGTGGCGCTGACCGGCGGCCTTGTAGGCTACAGCCAATATGCAGCCAGAAGTGCTGTCAAAGCCTATCCTCCGCTGGGCCGCTTTGAAACCATTGACGGCGTCCGGATGCATTATCTCGACAGCGCGCCGGATCAGTCCGGGCGTCAGGCGATTGTGCTGCTGCACGGCGCCAGCAGTAATCTGCGCGACTTCGCCTTCAGTGTTTTTCCGGCACTGGCGCAGCACTATCGGGTGATCGCCATTGACCGGCCCGGACATGGCTATAGCGCGCGCCCGTCGCCGGCAGAGGGTGAGGAATGGGTGACACCTCTGGCGCAGGCCAGGCTTGTGCATGGTCTGCTGGAAAAACTGTCGGTGCGCAAACCGGTTATGGTTGGCCATAGCTGGGCGGGTGCGGTTGTGCTGGCCCTTGCGCTGGAATATCCGGACGACACCGGCGCGGTGGTGATGCTGGCGGGGGCATCGCAACCCTATCGGAGCGATCCCGCATTTCACAATCGCTGGCCGGCCATTCCTGTGCTGGGGGATATATTTGTGCATTCCCTCATTGCGCCTGCTTTTGCGTTTGTGGCGGAACAGTCAGTGGCGCGCAATTTTGCGCCAAATATCCCGCCCGCCGATTATGCCAGCCGCGCGGGTCTGGAATTGCTGATACGCCCGGAAAACTGGCGGGCGAATGCCGAGGATATGCGCAATCTGGCCGGTTTCCTGGCTGTGCAAAAAAACAGATATAGGGAATTACGGATGCCAGTGACGATCATTTCCGGCGAGGAGGACCGCTCGGTCAGCACCGACAGGCACGCGCTGCGCCTGCATAAACAGGTGGCCGGGTCGCGGCTGATTTTACTGCCTGAAACAGGTCACAATCCGCACCATGCGCATCCGGATGTGGTGATCAAAGCCATCCTGGATATTGCCCGCGAGGCAGAAACGCGCGATTAGCCCCTGTCCGGATCATGGAATTTCCGGGCGCTGCCCGCTGCTGCCGACCATGGCGATATGCAGTACATTGGTTGCGCCAGGCGTGCCGAACGGGACACCCGCTGTGATGACGATGCGCTGCCCGCTGCGCGCAAACCTTTCCTGAAACACCAGCCGCGAAGCCTTGTCCACCATTTCATGAAAATCGCGCACATCGACGGTACACACGCAATGCAGCCCCCAGGCCAGCGATAGCCGCCTTGCCGTACCTATGCGCGTTGTCAGCACCATGATCGGAACCAACGGGCGGGTGCGCGCCACCCGCAGGCCGGTGGAGCCTGAATTGGTATAGCTCACAATCGCGGCGGCATGGACGGTGCCGGCCACGGTATTTGCGGCCTCGGCAATGGCGTCGGCGGCGGTTGACTGGGGCGGGGTGCGCAATCCCGCCACGGCGGCTGCGTAATTGGGATCGCCCTCAACCCGGCAGGCGATTCTGTTCATCATCGCCACCGCTTCAACAGGATATTTGCCCGAAGCCGATTCCGCCGACAGCATGATGGCGTCGGCGCCGTCGTAGACGGCGGTCGCCACGTCGGAAACCTCGGCACGGGTGGGGATCGGCGCCTCGATCATGGATTCCAGCATTTGCGTTGCGATAACCACCGGCTTGCCGGCGGCGCGTGCGGCGCGGGTAATCTGTTTCTGCCAGCCGGGCACATGCTCCACCGGCAGTTCCACTCCCAGATCGCCCCGCGCCACCATGATGGCGTCGCTGGCCTCGATGATTTTTGTCAGATCCTCCAGCGCCGAGGGCTTTTCAATTTTCGCCAGCACGGCGGCGCGCCCAGAAATCAGGCGGCGCGCTTCAGTCACGTCCTCGGCACGCTGCACAAAGGATAGAGCGATCCAGTCCACCCCCAGCCTGGCGGCATGTTCCAGATCGGCCTTGTCCTTGACCGACAATGCGCTAAGCGGCAGAACCACATCGGGGACATTGACGCCTTTGCGCGACATCAGCGTGCCGCCCACCATGACCGTGGTTTCAGTGCGGCCAGGCTGAACGGACTGCACCTTCAGCCGGATACGGCCATCATCAATCAGCAGCGCCGCGCCGGGTGTGAGCGCCTGAAAAATCTCCGGATGGGGCAAGGGTGCGCGCATCTCATTGCCAGCCTGGGGCTCAAGATCCAGTACAAAGCTTTGCCCGGCAGTCAGCACTGCGGCATTACCGGTGATTTCGCCGATACGCAGTTTTGGCCCCTGCAAATCCGCCAATATGCCGATAGGCCGGTCCAGCTCGGCTTCGGCGGCCCGGATCATGTCATACATATGCGTGGCCGCTTCATGGCTGGTATGGCTCATATTGATGCGGAACACATCGGCCCCTGCCAGGAACAGATTGCGGATCATTTCAGGGGTTGCGCTGGCAGGCCCCAGGGTGGCCAGAATTTTTACCTTACGGTCACGGTGCATCTTTTTACGGCTCCAGATTTACGGCAGGAGTATAACCCATGCCCGGGTTAACAAATATTACGCTTTTGCATAAACAGCGGCTGCGGCGCCATTGAAGTGCGAATCATGTAGACTGTTCCCATGTCAGAAAAATTATACGAACATCCGGCTTTTAGCCTGCTCAATACGGAGGGCGATCCGGGTGTGCTGCTGGTGTGCGATCATGCCAGTAACGCCGTGCCGGCGGAATATGACGGTCTTGGCCTGCCGGCCGAGGCATTTACCCGGCATATCGCCTATGATCCCGGCGCGGCAGAGGTAACGGCGGCGCTGTCCGAACGCCTGAATGCCCCCGCCGTGCTGGCGAATTTTTCCCGTCTGCTGATTGATCCGAACCGTGGCGCGGATGATCCGACCCTGGTGATGAAACTTTCAGACGGCGCCATCATTCCCGGCAACCGCCATGCTGATGCAAGCATCATCGCAGCGCGTATCGCGCGCTATTATACGCCCTATCATCAGGCTATTGCGGGCCGGATCGCTGCGGCGCGCGCCCGGGGCGTTCGCCCGGCGCTGCTGTCCCTGCACAGTTTCACGCCGGTATTCCAGGGGCATGTCCGGCCGTGGCAGATCGGTGTTTTATGGGATAAGGATGGGCGGATTGCCCAGCCCCTGCTGGCGTCGCTGCGAAGCGATAAAAGTCTGACAGCAGGGGACAATCAGCCTTATTCCGGTGAACTGGTTGGCGATTGCATGTATCAGCATGGCACCCGTAATGGGTTGCCGCATGTACTGATCGAATTGCGGCAGGATTTGATTGTGGATAAACCGGGTGTCACGTACTGGGCTGAATTGCTGACAGCGCATTTGCGTCCTATATTGGATGCAATAGAGAGGTAGCCGAATGGATAAACCAACCCAAACCGAACTGGAGGCGGCCGCCTTTCGCCGCCTGACCCGGCATCTGGCTGCGCGCACGGATGTGCAGAATATTGATCTGATGATACTGGCCGGTTTTTGCCGCAACTGCCTGGCTGACTGGTATAAGGAGGCGGCAGATGAAAAAGGCTTGAGCCTCAGCCGTGACGATGCCCGCGAAAAGGTATATGGCATGCCCTTTACGCAATGGAAGGCGCAATATCAGACCGAGGCAACGCCCGAACAGCTGGCCGCAATGGCGGCTGCCAAAAAACATGATTGATTTTTTTCAGGAGCAGGAACCATGTCGGACGGAGGCGTGATCGCCGCAGACCAGTTAAAGGCCTTTATTGCGCGCATTGAACGGCTGGAAGAAGAAAAGGCCACCATTGCAGGCGATATCAAGGAGGTTTATTCCGAAGCCAAAGGCAATGGTTTTGACCCGAAAATCATGCGCCATATTGTGCGCCTGCGCAAAATGGACCGCGACGATTATAGCGAGCAACAGGCATTGATCGAACTTTACGCAGCGGCGGTGGGCCTGCCTGGAACCTGAAACCAATGTTAAGGGCGTGGCCCAGGCCAGAAAGCGTCAGGACGAGATTCGGGTTGTGCGCTATGTTACGGCCAAGGCTGGTAATAGCGCACTATCCAAGCTGTAATTTTATCCTGAGAGGGCGCGAATGACTGCAATAGAGAAATATTCGGGTGATCTGCCGGTTTGGGATCTTGGCGCGCTGTATGGGGGGCTGGACGATCCGAAATTTTCGGAAGATTTTTCCGGGGCGGAAAAAGCCGCCGCATCATTCGCACAGGCCTATCAGGGCAAGATAGCGGGCCTCGATAGTGCGGCCTTTGGTGCGGCCATCCGCGCCTATGAAGCGATCGAAGAAACGCTGGGGCGTATATTGTCCTATGCCTCACTGGTTTATGTCACGCGCATGGATGATCCCGATCTGGCGCGGTTTCAGGCGGATGCACAGTCGCGCGCCAGCGAAATCGCTTCTGTGCTGGTATTCTTCACGCTGGAGATCAACCGGCTGGAGGATGCGCGGATTGCGGAACTGTTAAAGGATCCGGCAGTGGCGCATTATCGTCCCTGGATTGAGGATTTACGCATTTACCGGCCGCACCAGCTTTCGGACGAAATGGAAAAACTGCTGGTGGAAAAAAGCGTCACCGGCCGCGCGGCATGGAGCAGGCTGTTTGATGAAACTATCGCCGGGCTGCGCTTCAATGTGCGCGGCAAGGAGCTGACCGAAGAAGAAACATTACATCTGCTTAGCGAGCCGGACGCCGCCCTGCGCGCAGAGGCCGCCGCTGCACTATCGGAAGTGTTTGGGCGCAACATTAAACTGTTTGCGCTGATCACGAATATACTGGCCAAGGATAAAGATATCGAAGACCGCTGGCGGCATTACCCGGACCCCGCAGCGTCGCGGCATCTGTCGAACCAGGTCGAGCCGGAAGTGGTGGCCGCGCTGGTCGGCGCAGTGCGTGACGCCTTTCCGCAATTATCGCATCGCTATTATGCGCTGAAGGCGAAATGGATGGGCAAGGAAAAGCTGGCGTTCTGGGACCGTAATGCGCCGCTGCCCAATCAAGGCGACCGGCGCATCGATTGGGATGAGGCGCGCACCACCGTGCTTTCGGCCTATGCGGATTTTGCCCCTGAAATGGCCCGGATCGGTCAGGATTTCTTTGACCGGCGCAGGATTCACGCGCCCACGGTTGCCGGAAAAATCAGCGGGGCATTTTCACATCCAACTGTGCCCAGCGCGCATCCATTCGTGCTGATGAATTATCAGGGCAAGCTGCGCGATGTGATGACCCTGGCGCATGAGCTGGGGCATGGCGTGCATCAGGTGCTGGCGGCAGGGCAGGGCGCGCTGCTGGCCGATACGCCGCTGACCCTGGCCGAAACCGCCAGCGTGTTTGGCGAAATGCTGACCTTTCAGGCGCTGTTGAAAACGGCCAGGACAAAGGCCGAACGTCACGCCATGCTGGCCTCCAAGGTCGAGGATATGCTGAATACGGTGGTGCGCCAGATCGCATTTTATGAATTTGAACGCCGCGTGCATGCAGCGCGCAAGCAGGGCGAATTGACGCCGGACCAGTTAGGTGAAATCTGGCTGGGCGTGCAGCGCGAAAGCCTGGGCCCGTCGATTGATCTGAGCGCCGGATATGAAAATTACTGGTGCTATATTCCGCATTTCATCCACTCGCCATTCTATGTCTATGCCTATGCGTTTGGCGATTGCCTGGTGAATTCGCTGTTTGCGGTTTATTCCAGTGCGGCGGCGGGATTTCAGGAAAAATATTTCGCCATGCTGCGCGCCGGCGGCACAAAACGCCACCGGGAATTACTTGCCCCGTTCGGCCTGGACGCCAGCGACCCGGCCTTCTGGCAAAGCGGGCTTTCCATGATCAGCGGCTTTATTGACGAGCTGGAAGCCGGGCCGGGATAGGGCCTAATGATTTCAGATTATCCATTGACCCCCTCCCGGCCTTATTGGTACCTGCATCTTCAGGCCCCCTTTCAGGGGGAGGAGGGCGATTGCCGCATACTACTCCCTCCCCCTGTAAGGGGGAGGGTTGGGGTGGGGGTCCACTTTTATAGAGAGTGGGGGTCCACTTTTATAGAGAGTGGGGGTCCACTTTTATAGAGAGTGGGGGTCCACTTTTATAGAGAGTGGGGGTCCACTTTTATGGAGGGCTGGATGGCTTGCACCCCGGTTCAATCAGGCCACAAAGTGCTCTAATCCCGATTACGGATCAATGCGCGCCGTTGCGTAGCCGTTGATCACTTCCTGGCCTTTCTGGTTTTTGGTGCTGACGGCGAGATCGACATAATGCTTGCCGCCTTCCTCGCGCAGCGCCTCAACCGTGGCGGTGGCGGTCAGGTCGTCGCCTGGCCATACCTGGGTGGCGAAACGCACGCCATATTTGGTCAGCCGCCCGTCGCCGACATAATTGGTCAGCATTTTTCCGGTCAGGCCCATGGACAGCATACCGTGCGCGAACACGCTTGGATAACCGGCCACCTGGGTAGAGAATATTTCATCAGAGTGCAGAGGATTATAATCCCCGGACGTGCCCGAATACATGACCAGTTGCGTGCGGTGCAGATTTTCAACAACCACCTCGCTATGGGTGTCGCCAACTTTCAGTTTCTTTGCGCTTAAAGGCATTTCCATCCCCCCTTATTTCTGTTCAACGACGCGTTCGGTCTGTACACCGACGCCGCGCGCAGTGATCACCAGTTCGCCTTTCTGATCGCGATATTCACTGATGGTTTCACTGAATTTCAGCTTGCCGGAACGTTTGCCTTCTTTTTCCCATTTTTTTCCAGGCCTTACGGTGACCGTCAGCACGTCGCCGGGCCGCAGATGCCGGTGATATTCGAAATGCTGTTCGGCATGCAGACCGCCGCCGCCGCCTTCCTTTTTCTCGCCTTCGGATTTGGGTTTGGGCGCAATGCCGGTAGGGGTCTTGCCCGATCCTAGCCAGGGCTTGCCCACCTGCGGGCGCAGGAAAAAGTCCGGATCGAACTGCGCGCTGGCCTGCGCAAAGGTCGGTGGCGCGATAATGCCGCCAACCTCGGTTTTTTTGGCGTATTCCTCATCATGATAGATCGGATTGTCGTCGCCGACCGAACGCGCGAACATCATGATATGGGTTGCTTCCACGGGAAATTTCTTCACCGCCATCTGGGTCTCCTCTCTGCTCTGGTTTCGTTGCAGCTAGTTTAGGCGAGGATGGGCTCGGCCCGCAATGGCGATTAAGCGGATAGCAACTGAACAAATTTTCCCAGCTTTAACTTAGCGGCGCGGTCAGCAAGCTTTCTATCTGCCGTCACCATCTTACAGACCCGTTGCTGCGCCAGAGCGAGATAAAGGCAGTCATAAACCGGGTGACCCATGCGGATTGATAGATCAAAGGCCATATCAATCAGCGTTTCCACTGGCTCAAGATGATCTAGCGCCGCGCGAATAGCTGATAATCCGTGACGGGCCTTTGTCTCACCAATCTCGCCAAGCTGTAACCGGCGCCTAAGAACATTCGCCGTTTCCGCCAGAATGATTGCCGGTGCAATAAGTTGCTCCCCGGAACCGATTAACAGTGTTGCCTGATCAGAGCCCACCTCCGCAAACACCCATTTGCACGCAACGCTCGCATCAATGACGAGCATCATCGTGAATCACGGTCTTCACGGATCATTTGCGCGCTATCAATAGCAAACGGCTTTTGAGGCATTGCCCGGACAGAATCCAGAAGTGCAAGTTTTTCTGCAGGTGTCAGCCGCGCCTCCCGGCTAAGAATTTCCCGAAGCTCCTGTTCCAGCGAGTGGCCGTGCATCTCCGCCTTTTGCTTAAGCTGCGTAATGATGGTTTCTGGAAGGTTGCGAATAATGACCTGCCCCATGATCCATGCCTCATTAGAGAGATATCAATTATGATAGCATTGCCGCTGAGGTTAGGCAATGCTTTTCGCCAGCCGGTCGAACGCCATCAGGGTGGCGAGCAGCCCGGGCATGTCTTTCAGATGCACCATATTCGGCCCATCGGAGGGGGCGTGGTCTGGGTCCTGATGGGTTTCCATGAAGACACCCGCAACGCCCACGGCAACAGCCGCGCGGGCCAGCACGGGGACAAATTCACGCTGGCCGCCGCTGGTGGCGCCCTGGCCGCCGGGCTGCTGCACCGAATGCGTGGCGTCGAAGATCACCGGGCAGCCGGTCTGTTCGCGCATGACCGGTATCGCGCGCATGTCCGACACCAGCGTGTTATAGCCAAAACTGGCGCCGCGTTCGCACAGCAGGACATTCGGGTTGCCCGCGCCGATGATTTTATCGGCCACATGGCGCATATCCCACGGGGCCAGAAACTGTCCTTTTTTGACATTAATTGCTTTGCCGGTGGCGGCGGCCGCCAGAAGCAGATCCGTCTGCCTACAGAGGAACGCGGGAATTTGCAGCACGTCCACCGCCTCAGCCACACGGGCGCATTGTTCGGGCAGATGCACATCGGTCAGCACCGGCATACCGAATTTCTCGCGCACTTCCGTCAGAATTGGCAGTGCCGCATCCAGGCCAAGCCCGCGCAGCGTGGCGGCGCTGGTACGGTTGGCCTTGTCGAAGGAACTTTTGTAAATCAGCCCGATACCGGCCTTGACGGTGATATCGCGCAAGGCCTCGGCCATTTCCAGCGCATGCGCACGGCTTTCAATCTGGCATGGCCCCGCAATCAGGATCAGCGGCAGATGGTTGCCGATGCTGAGCGAACCTGCCCGTACGGTACGCTGCGCGGTCATCACACCAGCCGCGACTGGTCAAGCGCCGCCTTAACGAAGGACGCAAACAGCGGATGCGGATCGAACGGTTTGGATTTCAGTTCCGGGTGAAACTGCACGCCGATAAACCAGGGATGCGAGGGGATTTCCACAATTTCCGGCAGCAGCCCGTCAGGCGAAATTCCCGAAAAGATCAGGCCGCTTTTTTCGAGCAGTTCACGATAAGCCATGTTCACTTCATAGCGGTGGCGGTGGCGTTCACTGATACGCTGTGTTCCGTAGATTTCCGCGGCCTTTGATCCGGGCGCAAGCAGGGCGTCATATTTTCCCAGCCGCATGGTGCCGCCCATATCGCTATTGGCGGCGCGGATTTCGCGTTCATTGTCGCGTATCCATTCGGTCATCAGGCCCACCACACGGTCCTGGCAGGGGCCAAACTCGGTGGAACTGGCGGCCGGCAGTCCGGCCAGATTGCGCGCCGCCTCGATCACCGCCATCTGCATGCCAAAGCAAATGCCGAAATAGGGCACCTCGCGCTCGCGCGCAAAAGTGACAGCGGCGATCTTGCCCGCCGCGCCGCGTTCGCCAAAACCGCCTGGCACCAATATGCCATGCACGTCAGCCAGATGGCTGACGCAATCCTCCAGTTCAAACAATTCGGATGCCAGCCATTTCATGCGGACCTTGACCCGGTTGGCGATGCCGCCATGCGTCAGCGCTTCAGACAGCGACTTATAGGCGTCCAGAAGGCCGGTATATTTGCCGACGACAGCGATCGTCACCTCGCCATCGGGGTGGCGCACCCGGCGTACAATTTCCCGCCACTGATCAATCTTCGGCGGCGCCGGATCGTGAATGCCAAAGGCGCGCAGCACCTGAATATCAAAACCTTCGCGGTGATAGGCCAGCGGCACATCATAGATCGTGTCCACATCCAGCGCCTGAATGACGCTTTCGGGGCGCACATTGCAGAACAGCGCGATCTTGCGGCGCTCTTCCACAGGAATTTCCCGTTCGCAGCGGCACAGCAGCACATCGGGCTGGATGCCGATGCCGCGCAGTTCCTTTACCGAATGCTGGGTAGGTTTGGTTTTCAACTCGCCCGCGCTAGGTATGTACGGCACCAGGGTCAGATGCACGAAGGCGGCGCGGTCGCGCCCCAGCTCATTACCCAATTGCCGGATCGCCTCAACAAAGGGCAGGCTTTCAATATCGCCAATGGTGCCGCCAATTTCACACAGCACAAAATCCACATCCCCCACATCGGCGAGAATAAACGCCTTGATCTCGTCGGTGACATGCGGAATGACCTGCACGGTCGCGCCCAGATAGTCGCCCCGGCGTTCCTTGGCGATGATCTGCTGATAGATGCGGCCGGTGGTGAGATTGTCGCCCCTGCTGGACGCAACCCCTGTAAAGCGTTCATAGTGCCCAAGGTCAAGATCCGTCTCCGCGCCGTCATCGGTGACGTACACTTCGCCGTGCTGATAGGGGCTCATGGTTCCCGGATCGACATTCAGATAGGGATCAAGCTTGCGCAAGCGCACACTGAACCCGCGGGCCTGTAGCAACGCGCCAAGCGCCGCCTGAGCCAACCCTTTGCCCAAAGAGGAAACCACACCGCCGGTGATGAAGATGAACCGCGCCATGGAATTGCACGTTAGAGGGTTTTGCGCGCCAGCAAAAGCCAACTATTTCATAATTGTGAAAAGCTGCGGATTCCCGCCTCTATTCCGATGACGGAACTGCGGGAAGTTCCGGCTTTGGGACCGATTCTTCTGTTTGCGGCGCCGAATCGAGTATCGAAGGGGCCGTAACCGTATCGCGCGCCAGCACCGTAAGGATGATGGAAGTGACAAAAAACCCGGCTGCCAGAACAGCCGTGGAGCGGGTCAGCAAATTGGCCGCGCCGCGCCCGGTCATGAAACCGCCCATAGGGCTGGCGCCAATTCCCAACGCGCCGCCTTCCGATTGTTGCAGCAGAACCGTAACAACCAGTGCAATGGCGAGCAGCAGATGAATGACAATGACTACGGTTTCCATAAGCCTGTGCGGTTCCTTAAGAAATCAACCAAGAGAGAGAAATCAGCCTGGAAAAAAGGGCTAAAGCCCGGATTTTCAGCATTCCCGGGCGCTTCTGCGCACCCTACATACACAAAATGCCATTTTGACGCAATATCTGTCCGGCCCGGTCCATTTGCCTGCTAAAATAATGTTTCGCGTTGAATTTGCAGGAAAGTGGGTGTCATGGGAGTATTCGCAACAGGCCAGCCTTTTCGCCGCAAGGAGGATGACCGTTTTATAACCGGCAAAGGCCGCTATGGCGATGATGTTAATGTGCCAAATCAGGCCTATGCCGGCTTTGTGCGCTCGCCCCATGCGCATGCACGCATCCTGAAAATTGACGCCGCCGCCGCTGCCGCCGCGCCGGGGGTCGTTGCTGTTCTGACAGGCGCGGACATGGCGCAGGCGGGCCTGGGCGGCATGCCCTGCATCGCGGTGCTGCCCGGCCGCAATGGCGGCCCCGGCAATATAACGCCCTACCGCGCGGCGCTTTGTTCCGGGATCGCGCGTCATGCGGGCGATCCGGTGGCGATGGTGATCGCCCAAACCTGGCAACAGGCACGCGATGCGGTTGATCTGGTGATGGTGGACTATGACGAACTGCCTGCCGTGACGGACGCCGTTGCCGCACTGGCCCCCGGCGCGCCGCAGATCTGGCCGGAGGCGCCAGGCAATCTGGTGGTAGACTGGGAACTGGGCGACCGGGATGCAACAGACGCGGCGTTTGCGCGCGCGCATCATGTGACAAGGTTGCGGCTGGTGAACAACCGGCTGGTCGCCAATCCTATGGAGCCGCGCATGGCGATCGGCGAATATGATCCGAGGACGGATCAATATACCATGCACACGGCGACACAGGGGGTGTTCCGCTGGCGCGGGCTGACGGCCGAGGCCGTGTTCCATATTCCGCCTGAAAAGATGCGGGTGCGCACCTATGATGTTGGCGGCAGTTTCGGCATGAAGGCGTTTTTATATCCTGAACAGATTGCCGCACTTTGGGCCGCGAAGCGGATTGGCCGGCCGGTGAAATGGACGGCGGATCGCACCGAAAGCTTTCTCACCGATAATCAGGGGCGTGATCAGATCAATGATGCGGAACTGGCGCTGGACAAAGATGGCCGGATGCTGGCGGTGCGGGTGCGCACCATTTCCAATGCAGGCGCTTACGCCTCGGTGATGGGGCCGGGCGTGTCATGCCTGGGGGCGGGCGGTTTGCAGGTGGGCGTGTATGCCGTTCCGGTGATGTATCTCAATGTCACGCCGGCCTTCACCAATACCACGCCAACCGACGCCTATCGCGGCGCGGGCCGGCCCGAGGCCGCCTATATTATCGAACGGCTGGTGGACGCGGCGGCCCGTGAGATGGGCATTGCGCCCGATGAATTGCGGGCGCGCAATTTCATCCGCCCGGAACAGATGCCCTATGCGACGGCGGGCGGCTACACCTATGACAGCGGTAATTTTCTCCAGGTCATGAACGAGGCGAAACGGCTGGCGGATTGGGACGGGTTCGCAGCGCGCCAACGCGAACGCAGGGCGCGGGGCGAATTGTCCGGCATCGGCATGGCCTATTATGTGGAAAAAGCGGGCGGCCCGCCGATGGAAACCGCGCGTGTGGACGTGCTGCCGGATGACACAATCCGCTTGTTCATGGGCAACCAGTCCAACGGCATGGGCCATGAAACCGTCTATGCGCAGATCATCGCCGATGCGCTGGGTGTGCCGTTTGAACGCATCACCGTCACCAGCGGTGACACCAATGAATTGCCTGCGGGCGGGTTGTCGGGCGGCTCCGGCTCCGGGCTGATGGGCAGCGGCGCCGCCAATATCGCCGCCGAGGCCACCATTGCCAAAGGCAGGCTGATCGCGGCGGAGAAATTGGAGGCGGCCCCCGCCGACATCGAATATGACGCCGGCCATTTCCGCATCGCCGGAACCGACCGCACCATCAGCCTGTTCGACACCGCGCGCGCCAGCGGCCCGGCAGGCCTGGGCGCCAATGGCGAATATCACAATACCCCGTTCCAGTTTCCCAATGGCTGCCATATTTGCGAGGTGGCCATCGACCCCGAAACCGGTATCATCCGTGTACTGAATTATACGGCGGCGGATGATTTCGGCCATGTGCTGAACCCGATGATCGTTGAGGGCCAGGTGCATGGCGGCATTGTGCAGGGGCTGGGCCAGGCGCTGGGCGAACATGCGGTGTTCGATCCGCAAACGGGCCAGATGCTGAGCGGCTCGTTTCTGGATTACTGGATGCCGCGCGCCGATGACATGCCCAATTTCACCGTCGCCTATAACAACACGCCCTGCACCACCAATGAAATGGGCATCAAGGGCTGCGGCGAGGCCGGATCAACCGGCGCGCCGCCCGCGCTGATGAATGCCGTGCTGGACGCCGTGGCGCATCTCGGCATTACCCATCTTGACATGCCGCTGACGCCGTTTGCGATGTGGCGGGCGCTGCAAGGGGGTGCGGCATGTTGACGACAAAACGTAAACCGGTAAGTGCTGGAGAAATTCTGATTGAAGAATTCATGCGCCCGATGGGCCTGACCCAGAGCGCATTGGCGCAAGCGATGGGCGTACCGCGCAAACATGTCAACGAACTCTGCAACGAACGCCGGGCCATCACGGCGCCAACCGCGCTCATCCTCGCCCGCGTAATCGGCAACAGCCCGGATTTCTGGCTAAACGTGCAGCGGCGCAGCGATCTGTGGGCGGCGATACACTCACCAGCCGAACGCAAACTGATCAAGCGCGCCCGCCCGCTGAATGTGTCTGCATAAGGGGGGCTGGCCATCACCGTGGGGTAGGTTAGCTTGTCATGGCGTGGTAATGACATGTCAAGGCTTCTGAACGGCCGCCACCCGCCAGTATCAAGCGGGACATACATATGGCGAGCATTCTTAAGGATGGAAGGGCAGTATTTAATATTGCTGGCAACAAATATCCTATTGTTGTGTGGATCAACCGCGGCAATCCCCGCCGCAAGCTCTGCCGTTGCACAACTCAAAAAAAGCAAACATGGTCAATGCTTTGCTAACAAAATACTGTGTATGCGCAATGGCCCGGACCAATAATTTTTACGGGATATTAATGCCTGTGCGCTTTAATGGTCTGCGTAGGGATCACGTGCTTCGCCGGATTGCTGAAGGCGCGGCCTGATCTAAATTACATGGGACAGGGGTTCGCGCCAAACGGCATTTCGCATTGGCGGCGCGCTTCTCGAAACGGCAATCCGTCAGGAATGGCGGGACGCAAAGCTACCGGCCCCGATGCCTTTTCAGGCAGGGCAGCGGGGCTACCGAAAGGAGAGAGAGTATGCGTATCATTGTTCTCGCATCGCAAAAAGGCGGTTCCGGAAAAACCACGCTGGCCGGGCATCTTGCGGTTCAGGCTGAAATATCCGGCGCCGGCCCGGTTGCGCTGATCGACACCGACCCGCAGGGCAGTCTTGCCAAATGGTGGAATGCGCGCCAGGCGCAAACCCCCGCTTTCGTCGCCGCGCGGTTTGAAAATCTGAAAGCCGATCTTGACGCGCTGCGCGAGCAGGGCTTTAAAATGGTGTTTATCGACACGCCGCCCGCCGTCACCAAGGCGATTGCACATGTGGTCAGCTTTGCCGATCTGGTGATCATGCCCACCCGGCCCAGCCCGCATGATCTGCGCGCTGTTGGCGCGACGGTTGAAATCGCCAGCGCGCATAACAAGTCCATGATATTTGTGATCAATGCCGCCACTGCGCGCGCTAAAATCACAGCCGAGGCGGCGGTGGCCCTGTCGCAGCATGGCACGGTCGCGCCTGTCATGCTCAATCACCGCGTCGATTTCGCAGCCAGCATGACCGATGGCCGCACCGTCATGGAATATGGCGTGAGCGGCCCATCGGCAGCCGAAGTGCGCGGCCTATGGACCTATCTCGGCACCCGCCTGGCCATGCTGGATGGCGGTCCGGTAGCGTTCAATGATCCGGCGGGCTTTGATTTTGAAGCGCCTCAGCTGAGCCTGCCAGATGGCAGGGCAAAGCAAAGCACCGCATCGGGTGCATTTGGTGTTGAGGCTGAATTGGCCCCCTTTAGCAGTACGCCGCAGCTGCTGTCAGAAGAACAACTTTCGGACCTTGAAGTTGCCGGTCTGGCCGGAATTCCAAGCGCGCCTTCCATGCTATCAGAGCAGGCGGCGCCGGGTTCCGGTGTCGCTGTAGCGGCTTCTTCCTATGAAGCGCCCCGCCATAATGTCCCGATGGATGCGGCCTTTGATGCAGATCGCAATCCTGAGCCGCTCAGGGAAAATCCGCAATTGGCGCTGCTTGAAGCCGTATTGCGGCTGCGCGGCGAGCTGGATTATCCCGCATCGCTGGATGATATCCTTCCGGCGGAAGGGGCCGTGCGTAATGAGACGGCTGAAAATCCGGCGTCAAAGGAATCAGCTCCGCAACGGCGTGGCATGAGTGCGCCATTTTTAAACCGTATGATTGGCTTTGGCCGTCGCGGTTAAACTGTGCGGGCGCATTTGCGTCATTTGGCGCGGGTGAACTCTGGTATGGAAATATGGTGCAATATTGAGGATGGCAGCCCGTAGCGGGCGTATCGGCAAGATTGTCCCCGACAGGAATAATCGTCATGAGCACGGAAAAATTCGCTTCGCTGCATAGCGGTCTGATAGCCCGCAAGGGTGAGGCTTCGCCAACACCGCCCATCAATCTGGAAGCGTATGACGCGGACAGATTTACCGCGCCAGTGATGGCCGTTCGAAGTGCCCCGCTGAATTGCGACATGCCGGCGGACAGGACCAAGCCGGTGCGCCCGCAGCGTATCGCTGAAAGCAGTAAATCGGGCATCAAAGCGTTGACCTTCCGGCTCGATCCGGCCCTTTATCACCGTGTGCAGGTTGCGGCGGCAAAATTGGGGTGGACCAGTCAGGATTTGATGCGCGCGGCGGTCGAACAGCATCTGGCGAATCTGGGGCGTGATGTCTTCCCGAATTGCGGGTGCATCGGCGGCGAGCAAGGCTGCAACAACTGAGCTGACTATTGAGAGGCCCAGATGATGCGGGCTATCCAGGCCAGCTCGCCCGGCGCAAACGAGCGCGGAGCAAAATCCGCATTAAACGAAGACAGTTCCACCCGGCTGGCGGTTTTGCGCAGCAGCTGCTTCGCCATGACTTCGCCCTCACGGGTTTTGGCCACAACGCGGTCTCCGCGCCGGACATCGGCATGCGGTGATACGACAACAATGTCGCCATCGCGGTAAACCGGCAGCATACTGTCACCGGAAATTTCCAGCGCATAGGCGTTTTCATCGCCCAGGCCCGGAAAGTTTACCGTGTCCCAGCCGCCCCCCACGGGAAAACCGCCATCATCGAAAAATCCCTGTGATCCAGCCTGAGCGAAGCCAATTACCGGAATAGGTCTGGAATTGCGGGTGGCGCCATCGGTTTCGGGTTCAATCAGGCGCGCAAAATCTGTTATAGAGGCGCCGGTAACCTGCAGGACGCGCGACAGGCTTTCTGTGCTGGGCCAGCGCTGCTTGCCTTCATGCAGACGTTTTGACCGGTTAAAGACGGTGGGATCCAGTCCGGCTCGCCTGGCCAGGCCCGATGGCGAAAAGCCGTGCGCGGCCGCCAGGGCGTCGATACCTTCCCAAACTTGTTTATGGCTTAACATGGCGCTATGACTTCTATCATGGAGTAGGAATAATAGCATATTTGTTCTTCGAGGAAAGTGCAAGCAGATGGGGACGATCTATAAAATTTTGCGCCCTGCGGAATGGCGGGAGGCGCAAGCCCAGGGCGTTTTGCGGGGGTCGCCAGTGGATATTGCGGATGGATTCATCCATTTTTCGCGTGCAGATCAGGTGCGGGAAACGATTGCGCGGCATTTTCAGGGCGAATCAAGCCTGATCCTGCTGAGTGTCTCGCCCGGCACGCTTGGCGATGCCTTGTTGTGGGAGCCTTCACGGGGGGGAAATTTGTTTCCGCATCTCTATGCGCCCCTGGCGCTGCATCAGGTGACGGGGATATACAGCCTGACGCGGGATGCGGATGGGACATTCCGGTTCCCGGCGGAAACGGGCGTCTGAATGGCCGATCTTTATACACTGGCAGGTCCGGTATTGCGTGCGCTGGATCCGGAAACGGCGCATGGCCTGACAATCCGCGCGCTCAAGCTTGATCTTGCGCCCCGGGTCAGGATATCGCAATGGCCTGTGCTGGAAACATCTGTGTTTGGATTGAAATTTCCAAATCCCATCGGGCTGGCGGCCGGTTTTGATAAAAATGCCGAAGTGCCGGATGCGATGCTGCGGCTGGGGTTTGGCTTTGTGGAAACCGGCACGGTCACGCCATTGCCGCAGGCCGGCAATCCGCGCCCGCGCATCTTCCGTCTTGCCGAGGATGGCGCGGTGATCAACCGGCTGGGCTTCAACAATCAGGGGCTTGTCCGTTATGGCGCGCGCCTTTCGGCGCGGCGTCACAGGCCAGGTATCGTGGGCGCAAATATTGGCGCCAACAAGGACAGCCCGGATCGCATCGCCGATTATCTGGCCTGTTATGCGGCGCTGGCCGGAAAGGCGGATTATTTTACCGTCAATGTTTCCTCGCCGAACACGCCTGGGTTGCGCGGATTACAGGACCGTCCCATGCTGCAGGCGCTTCTGTCGCAATTAATATCGGCACGGCAGCAAAGCCGGGATACAGCGCCCTTGCTGCTGAAAATTGCGCCGGACCTTGACGCGCTGGCTTTGCAGGACGTGGTGGAGGTGGCGCTGGAAACCGGCATTGATGGCATGATTATCTCCAACACCACACTTGCGGCGCGCGAGGGGCTGCACGGCCCGCACCGCCACGAACAGGGCGGATTATCCGGCAGGCCCCTGTTTGCCCCCGCGACACGCATGCTGCGCGATGTCTATTGCCAGGTGAAAGACAAAATTCCTTTGATCGGCACAGGAGGGATAGCAAGCGGTGCGGATGCCTATGCTAAAATACGCGCCGGCGCGTCGCTGGTGCAGCTATATACGGCAATGAGCTTTGCAGGACCGGATTTGGCGGTTAAGATCGCTGACGAGCTTGCTGCCCTGCTGGCGCGGGATGGCTTTGCCAATGTTCGCGATGCGGTGGCGGCAGATGTGTGAAATGAATACATAAAACAAAATCCGAGGGGCCATGCCAGTAGAAAACATGTCAGGAGTAACCATCTACCATAATCCGCGTTGCACGAAATCACGCCAGACACTGGCCCTGTTGCAGGAGCGCGGCATCAAGCCGGCTATCATCGAATATTTGCAGACGCCGCCGACAGTGAAGGAACTGGAAAGCCTACTGGGCATGCTGGGAATGAAACCGCGCGATCTGATACGCAAAGAGGAATCGGCCTATAAGGATCAGGCATTGGAAAATGAACGCCTGACCCATGGTCAATTGGTGCATGCCATGATCCGGACGCCGATCCTGATCGAACGGCCGATCGTGGTCAATAATGGCAAGGCGGTCATCGGACGGCCGCCGGAGAAAGTTCTTGAAATATTATAATATCGCTCTGGCGCTGGCTGGCATGGTTCTGGCGGGGGTTGCGGGTTTACCGGCAATGGGCGCGCGCGCGCAGCCGCCGGAAAGAATCTGCGACAAGGCGAAAATGGCGGAAATTGATTTTTATACCTGTGAAGGTATGCGCCTGCGCAGCAAGGGTCAGCTTCTGCTGCGCCAGGCGCGTACACAGATCTCCGAGGGACAGCGGATCATTGCGGATTGCGCGCGGCTGGAAGACACGTCAGCCGCCCGCGACTGTAACCTGATGTCCTCGGATTTGCAGGAGGACGCCGCCTTCAAACAGGCCGAAGCCGCCGACATTCTGAACCAGGCGGAACGCATGGAATCCCGCGCCGCAGATATGGATAAGGCGAAGCGGTAGGCTTAGCTCAGCCTACCGCCCCGGCCATTTGCGCATATTTCCACGCGGCTTCAGACAGTGGCCGCACCCGTGACGCGCGTTCGGCGGCATGTTCGCTGGCCGCCGTGCCGTCACGCACCCGCCCCAGAATGCCCTGTAAGATGCATGCCAGCCGCCAGAAATTATAGGCGAAATAATAATCCAGATTTTCGATTGTCTTGCGCCCGGTCAGTTCGCAATAGCGCGCCGCATATTCCGCCTCGGTCGGAATGCCCAACGCGCGCAGTTCGGCCTCTGTCGTGGTGCCCAGATCGGAATCCGGGCTGCGCCACTGCATCAGATGATAGGTGAAATCGCCCAGCGGATGGCCGATGGTAGACAGTTCCCAATCCAGCGCCGCAATGATGCGCGGCTCGACCGGATGCACAATCGCATTGTCCAGACGGAAATCGCCATGCACCAGGCTGACGGAATCATCGGCCGGAATATTTTGCGGCAGCCAGTCGATCAGCCGGTCCATTTCCACAATTTTTTCGGTTTCCGACGCCTGATATTGCTTGGTCCAGCGTGAAATCTGCCGCGCGAAATAATTGCCGGGGCTGCCAAAATCGCCCAATCCGATGGCGTTGTAATCAACCATGTGCAGATTGGCCATGAAGCTGACCTGGCTGTCGAAAATTTTCGTGCGGTCCTCTTTGCTGACGCCCGGCACCAGCGGTTCCCAGAACACCCGGCCCTCAACGCATTCCATGATGTAGAACATGGTGCCCAGGATGCTTTCATCCTCGCACATGCAGAAAGTGCGCGGCACGGGAATGCTGGTCTTGTTCAGCGCCGAAATCACTTTATATTCGCGGTCCACCGCATGCGCCGATTTCAGCAATATGCCGGGCGGCTTGCGGCGCAGCACATAGGCGGCGCCGGGCGTGATCAGCTTGTAGGTCGGGTTGGACTGGCCGCCCTTGAATTCCTCGATATGCAGCGGGCCTTCGAAGCCCTGCACATGGGCTTTCATATAGGTGAGCAGCGCCTTTTCATCGAGGCGGTGTTTGGGATCAACTTCTTTAGTGCCAGAAAATTGTTCCTGTCTGTTCGGCTCTTCCATGATTCCTGTCCCCGGCTGCGTGTGTTTTTGTTGTGTTATAACATACTAACCGCTTTGGCGTTCTCTTTCCAGTGCCCGCCAGGCAATATCGCGGCGGCAGAATCCGCCCGGCCAGTCGAGTCTGTCTACTGCGCTGTAAGCGCGGCTGACGGCCTGCGTAATCGTTTCGCCGATGGCGGTGATATTCAGCACCCGCCCGCCATTGCTGAGGATTTTTCCGTCCCGCGCGCTGGTGCCCGCATGAAATATCTGCACGTCCGGCACTTGTCCAGCCTGAGCAAGACCGCCAATCGGCTCGCCTTTGGCATAGTCCCCGGGATAACCTTTGGCGGCCATCACGATGGTGACCGCCGCGTGCTGCGACCAGTTCAGCGTGATCCCCGCCAGATTGCCCTCGGCGCAAGCCAGCAGCGCGGGCAGCAAATCGCTTTGCAGCCGCATCATCAGCACCTGGCATTCCGGATCGCCAAAGCGGGCATTATATTCGATCAGATAGGGGCCCTTGTCGGTGATCATCAGGCCTGCAAACAGCACCCCCTTGAATGGCGTGCCCGCCGCCGCCATGGCGGCAATCGTGGGTTCAATGATGCGCTGCATGGCCGCATCGCACATTTCAGGCGTCATCACCTTTGCTGGCGAATAGGCGCCCATGCCGCCGGTGTTGGGGCCGGTGTCGCCATCGCCCACTTGTTTGTGGTCCTGCGCGGTGGCCAGCGGCAGAATATTCACCCCATCGCTCAGCGCAAAGAAACTGGCCTCCTCGCCGCGCAGAAATTCCTCGACCACCAGTTCGGCGCCAGCCGCGCCGAACGCGCCGCCCAGAATGTCATCCACGGCGGCTTCTGCTTGCGTGATGGTTTCGGCAACCGTCACGCCCTTGCCCGCCGCCAGCCCGTCGGCCTTGACGACAATGGGCGCGCCCTGCTGGCGGATATAGGCTTTGGCGGCGGCGGCGTCGCGGAACCTTTGATAGGCGGCGGTGGGGATAGTGTGGGCGGCACACAGATCCTTGGTAAAGCCTTTCGATCCTTCCAGTTGCGCCGCCGCCGCTGTCGGCCCAAACGCCTTAATGCCCTCTGCCGTCAGATGGTCCACCAGCCCCGCTACCAGCGGCGCCTCCGGCCCGACAATCACAAAGCCGATGTCATGTGCGCGGACAAATTCCGTGATCGCCCGGAAATCCAGCGGGTCCAGCACCACACATTCCGCCAGCGCCGCAATGCCGCCATTTCCCGGCGCGACATACAGTCTGCCCAGCAGCGGCGATTTGCGCAACGCCCAGGCCAGCGCATGTTCGCGCCCGCCGGAACCGATCAGAAGGATATTGCAGATTTGTGGCATGTTGCATTTCCAAAACCCCTATCTGTCACCCCGGATACATTCCGGGGTCCAGGAGTTACAAAGAAACGCCTTTATATTTTACCCTGGACCCCGCAACAAGTGCGGGGTGATGCCAAAGGGGATGAGGTGGACCGTACAAACGAAAATGGCGGCCCGCCGAAATCGAGGGGCCGCCATTACGCTGATTTTGTCATCCTGAGCAAAGCGAAGGATCACTGGCGGTCTATGCCGTGGGGGGATACTTCGCTCCGCTCAGTATGACAGTGCGCTTTACGCCCGCTTACGCCGTAGCGTGCCAATGCCGGTCAGACCCGCGCCGAGGAGCGACAGGGTCACCGGTTCGGGAACGGGGGTGGTTGGTTGTTCAATGACGACGCCATTCAGCGAAACCACAAGATTGTCGATGCCCCAGGCTTCATCAGTACCACCCTGCCATCCGCCGCCTTCTCCGCTAAATGTAATGGTCATGGATGAGGCCGTGTGGGCGATATTTTGCAGCTCATTTTCCAGATCGAAAGCTGCATCCAACCAGCCACCGTTAAAACCGCGTTGCTGGTTGCCGCCGCCAATGTCCGTCAAGCCGGCGGTATTGTGGATAGTGCCAAGCGCAATGGCGTAAGTGTCTGAAAAGATGATATTGCCATCCACCCGGATGACGAACAAGTCCGGGGTGCAACAACTGCCATTGGTCGAGTCCCATGAATCAAGCGCCGCCAGCAGACCTGTAAGGTTCAGGCTGGTATGGCTGGGAAGATTTGACAGGGTAAGGGTGGCGACGCTGCCTGCGTTAAAGCTAGTCAAAAAGTCTCCGCCAAATTGGTTGCCTGACGCGCCGAGACCTGTGAGGCCTTGAACCGACTGTACCGAAGCCCCGCTCAGATTGGCGGTTACGCCCGCGGCAACAACGGTTGCCCCATCAAAATTATTGGAATAGACGACCGTAGCCTGAGCCATGCCCGGTGCCAGCAATGTGGCGGCCAGCGCCGCCAGTTTCAATAAATCACGCATGTATATCACCTCTCAATTGGATAGAAGCCGGATTAAATTCCGAGAAAAGCCATTTACAGCTTCCATTTTATAAGAAAACGGGGGGGGTAGTGGGTCAACTGGAAAAAATGAATAAATCCTATAAACTGCACTAACCGTGACGGCTGTCACAGTTTGGCTGTGGGCCGAGCCGCGTGGGACCCGCCCGGCGGAAAACCGGACTCATCCGTTCAGATTGAAAGTGTTATTTTTTAGATGCATAGATAGATCATGGTAAACGCGAGCGAACCCGCCCCCACCAACCTGCCCGAACTCAGCGTCAGCGAGCTTTCGACGGCGCTGAAGCGTCTGGTTGAGGGCGAGTTTGGCCAGGTCAGGGTACGGGGCGAGATTTCGGGGTTTATGCGCGCGGCCAGCGGGCATTGTTATTTGAACCTGAAGGACGACCGTGCGGTCATTGACGCGGTCATGTGGAAGGGGATTGCGGGCACATTGCGTTTCAAACCGGAAGACGGGATGGAAGTGGTGTGCACCGGCAAGCTGACCACCTATCCGGCGCGCTCCAAATATCAGCTCGTGGTTGAGAGCATGGCCCCGGCGGGTATCGGGGCGTTGCTGGCGCAGCTCGAAGAGCGGCGCAAGAAACTTGCCGCTGAGGGACTGTTCGATGCGGCGCGCAAGCAACTTATTCCATATCTGCCGGAGGTGATTGGTATTGTCACCTCGCCCACGGGGGCGGTGATCCGCGATATTCTTCACCGGCTGGCGGACCGGTTTCCGCGCCGGGTGCTGCTCTGGCCGGTGCTGGTGCAGGGCGAACAGGCGGCGGGCCAGATCGTGGCGGCGATCGAGGGATTTAACCGGATCGCGCCCGGCGGCCCCGTGCCGCGCCCGGATGTGATTATTGTGGCGCGTGGCGGCGGCAGCATCGAAGATCTGTGGGCCTTCAACGAAGAAAATGTGGTGCGCGTGGCCGCCGCCAGCCAAATTCCGCTGATCAGCGCCGTGGGCCATGAAACCGATACGACGCTGATTGATTTTGCCTCCGATCTGCGCGCGCCGACGCCCACGGCGGCGGCCGAAATGGCGGTGCCGGTGCGCAGCGAATTGCGCGCCCAGATGTTGGATTTCGAGCGCCGTATTCTTGGCGCGCAGGGGCGGCTGCTGGAAGAACGCCGCGCCCGGCTGATCAGCGCGGCGCGCGGGCTGCCGCGATTGAGCGAAATTCTGGGGCTGCCGCGCCAGCGATTCGATGCGGTGGCGGAACGCCTGCCGCGCGCATTGTTGGCCAATGTGCGCGCGGGCGAGACCGGCCTGGCGCGGCTGGCGGCGCGGTTGCGCGCGGGGCTGGTGCGTGATCATATTGCGCACGGACAGCGTGGTCTGAACGAAGCGATGCGCCGCCTGCAGGAGGGTGAGCGCCGCCTGTTGCGCGATCACGGCGCAAGGCTGGAAGGGCTGGGGCAATTGCTGCGCGCGCTGTCGCATCAGGGCGTGCTGGCGCGCGGTTTTGCGCTGGTGCGTGACAGCGCCGGCAAACCGCTGCACCGGGCGGCGGGAACCACACCCGGCCAGATGGTGGAAATCGAGTTTCAGGACGGGCGGCGCGGTGCTATACTCAGCGGTGAAAAATCCGCGCCTGGCAAGGCATCGCCAAAACCCGCAGGCGACGGGCAGGGCCGGTTGTTTTAGGCATTATTCGGGTCATGCCTATTTGGATCATATGACAGCATCAGGTGTAATCAGCGCGCATGGATGAAAAAAGCTTTTCAGGAAAACCCGATGGCCTGGCGCGGCTGCGCTATGATCTGTCGGATTTTCAGGTTCTGACTCCGGGCAGTTTCGTGATCTGCGCCGTGACGGGAAAACCCATCCCGCTGGAAGAATTGCGTTATTGGAACCCGGTACGCCAGGAGGCCTATTGCAGCGCCGTGGCGTCAACCGAACGCGAGGCGGCGCTTAATCGCGCTCCGGCCAGCGGCGATGCAGCCACAGCCACTGCTCGGGATAGCGGCGGATAAATGCCTCCAGACGGCGGTTGATCCCGGTTACGCCGGCCATGATATCGCCCGCGCGATCCCCGCTTCGGGGAACGTAAAACGGCTCTTCCACCTCTATGATAAAATGCGAACCCCGGGTGCGGCGGATACTGGCAAAGATGACCGGGCAGCCAAAGCGGCGCGCGAGCTGGGCGGCGGCGGGCGGGCACATTGCGGGGCGGCCAAGGAAAATGGCCTCGACGCCATCATTCATTTTCTGGTCCGAAAGCATCGCCACATAGTTGCGCGCGTTCATCCAGTTCAACAGCATACGCGCGCCCGCGGGGCCTTTGGGGGCCTGATGCCGCATCCCAAGATCACGCCGCAATTCAGTGATGATTTCATCCGCCAACGGATTGCTTGCGGCGCGATACACCGCCATAACGGGAAGCCCGCGCTGCACCAGCCCGGCTGTAAGCAGTTCCCAATTGGCAAAATGCCCGCTGACAAAAATTGCGCCCTTGCCCTGGGCGACAGCCTGGTCAATATGCGCAAGCCCGTGCACGCTGATGCGGCTGTCAGGCGTATAGAAACGAAAATCTTTCAGATGGGCATATTCACAAGCCGTGCGGCCAAGATTGTCCCACATCCCGGTGATGATTGCGGCAATCTCCGCTTCGGATTTTTCGCTGAAACAGGCGCGCAAATTGCGCGCGGCCCGTTTGGTTACGCCAAGCCCGGGGCCGATCGAACGGCCAATCCACCCGCCCAGATCAGAGGCGCGGTCCACCGGCATACGGCCCAATAACGCCAGCAATGCGCGCATCAATCCTGCTTCCGCGGCGCGGCGCATACGGCGGTATAGGGTCGGAGCTTTCATGCCTGATTGTGTAGCACTTTTTCCAGCAACTGCGCCAATGCCGCTTCATCGTCAAAAACTATTTCCATGCCGATGGCGGTGATGCGCTGGCGTGCGGCGGGCCCCAAGCGCACCCAATCCTTTTGTGTTGTAACGGCGGCAGCGCCGTCTTCTTCTGCGCGGGCCAGTATGGCGTTTATCTGTTGATCCGTAAACGGATGATGATCAGGAAACATTTGTGTGCCCGTCAGCACGGCCCCTGCGTTTCGCAGCATTTCAAAAAACTGCTGCGGCGCGCCAATGCCGCAAAAGGCGTAAATTTTCCTGCCGCGCAGCGCCTCCGGGTTACACAATTGCCTGTGCGCATGCAGGCGCGGTTTACCAAAGTCTGAAAAATTTCCGCCATCGCCGATTATCACCACCGCATCGGCGCGGGCTAGACCGTTCTGGATGGGTTCGCGCAACGGACCGCTGGGCATGACCCAGCCATTCCCAAATCCGCGTTGTGCATCAATCAGCAATATGGACAAGTCCTTCTCAAGATGCGGGTCCTGAAACCCGTCATCCAGGATAAGCAGTTCCGCCCCGGCAGAGGCAGCCGCCAAGGCCCCGGCCTTGCGGTTTCGCGCCACCCAGCAGGGGGCGCTGGCGGCAAGCAACAGGGCTTCATCGCCGGTATCGCGCGCGCCATGACTTGTTTGGTCAACGCGGACGGGCCCGGACAGATGGCCGCCATAACCTCGCGTGAGAAAATGCGCCTTGATACCCTTGTCACGCAGGCGCGCCATCAGCGCCAGCGCGGCCGGTGTTTTTCCCGCGCCGCCAGCGGTAAGATTGCCAATGCAGATTACAGGGACAGAAGCGCGGCAGGGGCGCACAAAGCGCTGACGCAGCCAGCCCGCGAAGATGAAGCACGCCGCAAACGGCGCCAATAGCCAGGGCAGCGGCCCGGCATGGCGTCCCTCCTCGGGATACCAGAATTCTGGCGTGCGCATCATTCGGGTTTCGGCAGCAGGGGTTCAAGTGCTTCGATGATATGTTCAAGCACCTTGTCGCGCCCCTTCAGCGCCTGCGCCTTGGCCGCGCGCCCGCGCGAGGCGGCGGCCTGCTTGTCGCCTAACAGCATCGCTACATTATCCGCCAGAAATGCGGCTTCGCTGATTTGGCGCGCGGCGCCAACCTTGTTCAGACCGGCATAAATCCCGGTAAAATTATCCGTATACGGACCATAAAGAATGGCGCAGCCAAGACGCGCAGGCTCCAGCGGATTCTGCCCGCCATGCGGAACAAGGCTTCCGCCCACAAAGGCAATGGGCGCCAGACGGTAGATCAGCCCCATCTCACCCATCGTATCCGCAAGATAAATATCCGTGTCCGGCCCCGGCAGTTCACCGGTTGAGCGGCGTACAACCTTCAAACCTTCACCAGCAAGCCGGGCGGCAATCTCGACGCCGCGATCCGCATGGCGCGGCGCAATAATGCTTAGCAGTCCGGGAAACTGCCGCCGCACCTGTGCATGTGTGCCTTGAACAATGTCTTCCTCGCCGGGATGGGTGCTGGCGGCAAGCCAGACCGGTCTGGCGCCGATGGCGGCCCGAAGCCTGGCCAGTTCGGCTTCGTCCACGGGCAAGGCATCAGCGGCCAGCTTCAGATCGCCAACAGTGCGGGCATGGGCCGCGCCAATATCGCGAAAAAATTTCACGCTCTGTTCATCACGCGCCAGCAGCACACGAAAACACTTCAATAGCTGCATGATGCCGCGCCGGCTCAGCCGCCATCGCCGGTAGGAATGCTCCGACATGCGCCCATTCACCAGCGCCATGGGAATGCCGCGCGCCGCAGTTTCCAGCATTAAATTCGGCCAGAATTCGGATTCAATCCATACCGCCAGTTCAGGCCGCCAATGATCCAGAAACCGCCGCACCCAGACCGTCAGATCCATCGGAACATATTGATGGATAACATGATCGGGTAATTGTTTGGCCAGAATACGGGCCGAAGACACAGTGCCGGTCGTGATCAGCACATGAAGATCAGGACTTTTTGCCAGCAGGCTCTGCGCCAGCGGCAGCACGGACAGGCTTTCGCCGACGCTTGCAGCATGGATCCAGATCAGTCTTCCCGCCGGGCGTTTGGTCCGGGACAGGCCCTTTCGTTCGGCCATGCGTTCGGGGTCTTCCTTCCCGCTGCGTTTACGCCGCCACAACAGCAAGTTGATCAGGGGCTCGAACAGAAATGACAGCCAGCGGTACAGAAAAATCATGCTGCTTCATGTCCCGATGCGGCATGGCCGCAATATGCATCCGCCTCGGCCGTGATGCGATTGAGATCGCGCGTCAGCGACAGGCGCACCTGTTCCAGCGCGCTGGCATCGGCATCACGCGGCACATAATGCGGCGTGCCCCATATGAATATTCCGCGTGAGAATGGCAGCGCTATCAGAAACCGGTCCCAGCTCCGGGCATGCACACGGCGCGTTGTCGCAAAACTGACCGGCAGAATCGGGGCGCCGGATAGTTGCGCCACAGTCAATATTCCGCCGGAAACTTGCTGGTTTGGCCCGCGCGGCCCATCCGGCGTGATACCGACATATTCGCCGCGTGACAATTGCCGGATCATGGCCCGCAACGCTCCGCCGCCGCCTTTGTCCTGTTTGCCAGGCCTGGCGCTTGACCCGCGCACTGTGCCAAGCCCGAAATGGCCAATCGTGCGCGCGATCAGCTCGCCGTCGCGATGCTGCGAAATAAGCATATTCATCCCCCGTCCCTGACGCCAGCAATAAGGCATCATCATCAGCCTGCCATGCCAGAAGGTGAGAATGAAAGGCTCATTGCGATCCCAAAATCCCTCGGGAATGGACGCATTAACGCTCCGCCATTCCCCGGTAAACCAAACCGCCCGGATCAGATTCGCTGCCGTCCAGCACAGGCTAGTTCGCACAAGATTTGTTTGCAACAGGCGCGAAAGAAAATTCATGCGGATGCGATAATGGCTTTTGTTGTTTCGATGCCGTGCGGCAGGCCGGGATCGGTGTCGGCAAACTGGCTGCGGTACAGTCCGGCATATATGCCGTTGCGGGCCATCAGTACCGGATGTGTGCCGGATTCAACAATTTTACCTCCGGCCATAACATGGATGACGTCTGCATCAATGATGGTGGACAGCCGGTGCGCAATAACCAGAGCTGTGCGTCCCTGCATCAGTTTGGCAAGGGATTCCTGCACCTGACGTTCTGAATCCGAATCCAGCGAAGAAGTCGCCTCGTCCAGTAATAATATCGGCGCGTTTTTCAGCATGGCGCGGGCGATGGCCAGGCGCTGGCGCTGGCCGCCCGACAGCCGCATGCCGGCCTCGCCCGCGATGGTGAGATAGCCCTGCGGCAGCGTCATGATAAAATCATGTGCGTCTGCGGCGCGCGCTGCGGCCTCGATTTCTGCATGAGACGCCCCTGGACGGCCATAACCGATATTGGCAAGAACCGTATCGTCGAACAGAAAGGCTTCCTGGGTCACCAGCGCCATAATTTTGCGCAGCGACGCCAGGCTGACCTCGCGCAGATCAGTGCCGTCAATCGTAACACGCCCGGATGTGACATCATAAAAGCGCGGGATCAGATTCAGCAGGGTGCTCTTGCCCGAGCCGCTGGACCCGACCAGCGCCACAGTCTGGCCGGGGGCGATCTCCAGATTAATGCCGCTCAGCGTCTCAGTGGACCCGCCATAAGAAAAATGCACATCTTCGAAGCGGATGCGGCCCTGCGCCAATATCAGCGGCGCTGCGTCCGGCGCGTCCATAATTTCCGGCTGCACATCCATGATGGAAAAACTGCGCGCTGCGGCGGCAAGGCCTTCTTGCAGGGCGGTGCTCAGCGTCGCAAGGCTTTTGAGCGGCTGATAGGCCAGCATCATAGCGCCCAGGAACGCGGCAAATTGATTGATCTCCATATCGCCGGTCAGAGCGCGTGAACCGGCATAATAAATCGCCGCAGCGATGGCGATACCGGTCAGCGCCTCGGTTATCGGCCCGGCGGCGGAGCGTGCGCGCACACCCCGCATGATAAATTCCATACGGCGTTCGATGGAGGCCCGGACACGGTTGATTTCGTGGTTTTCCTGGCCATAGGCCTTGACCACGCGGCTGCCCGCCAGGGTTTCGGAAAGCAGTGTTGAAAGCGTGCTGGTTTCCACCATGCCAAAATTGACGGATTTGCGCATGCGCCGGGCTAGCTGGCGGACGAAGCCCGCTACCGCTGGCAATATAAATACTGCGAACGCCGTCATCACCGGATCCTGATACAGCATGACCGCCAGCAGGAAGACAAGCGTCAATAAATCCTTGCCGATGCCGGTGATGGAGCGGCTGACAGCTTCTCGCATCAGCACAGCGTCATTCAAAAAGTGGGAAATGATTTTGCCGCTGTGATTTTGCCGCAGCCAACCCGTATCGGCGCGCATCAAATGCTCAAACATACCGATCTGAACGTCAGAGATGATCCGTTGTCCGACATAATTCATCAATACATTTTCGCCGTAATTCGCCAGCGCTTTTAATACCATCACGCCAAACACAGCCAATGGAATCAGCGTCAGCATTTCCACATTCTTATCGATAAACAGATATTTAATGGCGGGGTCCAGCAGTTGCGCGCTCATCGCGGTCGAAGCGGCCGCCACGGCCATGAGAAGAAGTGCGGCCACGATGCGCCCGGTATGCGGACGTAAATGCTCCTCAAGCAGGCGGCGCAACACCGCTTTCCCGGAATAGTTGCGCGAATCACCCCGGGGCCCGGCACCTGCCGCCGCATCTTTATTGCCAGTACTCTCGTTCACTATCATCCACTTTTTTTGAATCAGCCAGACTGTACCATTTTATAAGGGCGTGCTGATAGTGGCACGCAGCCCCCCCGCAGGACTGCGCCCCAGGCTGATATCGCCTCCGTGACTGCGGGCAATATCCCTGGCAATGGCAAGGCCAAGGCCCACGCCCGCGCGATCCGGACTGCGGCTATCGTCCAGGCGCTGGAATGGCAGGAATGCTTCCTCATATTTTTCAGGCGGCAAGCCGGGGCCGTCATCATCAATGATGATCTGAACATAGGCCCCCGCCCGCAGGGCCTGAATTTCAACATTTCGGCCATAGGCAAGGGCATTCTCCACCAGATTGACGATACAGCGTTTGAAACTGCCCCGCCGCAATGGAATCACAAGATCCATTTCTGACCGCCCCTGGACGGATTTTCCCCGTCTGGCGAATTCATGGATTATTTCATCAATCAGCGTGCCGATAGTGATAGGGGTCTCAATCTCGCCCGCCTGGCCGCCGGCATAGGCCAGATATTCATCCAGCATATACTGCATTTCGCGAATGTCGGTGCGCAGCGCCTCTATGCCTTCGCTTTCCGGCAGCAAAGCAAGTTGCAGATTCATCCGGGTCAGCGGCGTGCGCAGATCATGGCTGACGCCTGCCAGCATCTGGGTGCGCTGCGCAATCTGGCGGCCGATCCGGTCGCGCATTTCAAGAAACGCGGCTGCTGCCTGCCTGACCTCTGACGCGCCGGAGGGTTTGAAATCGGGCACCTCGCGGCCCTTGCCGAATTCTTCCGCTGCCTCGGCCAACAGGGCGATAGGGCGGACCTGGTTGCGCAGAAAGATCACGGCCACGCTGAGCAGAACCAGTGAGGTTCCAAACATCCACAGGATAAATATATGCGCCGTCTGGGATGTCACGCGGTTGCGGGGCGTTAAAATGCGCAATACGCCTTCTGTCATCTGGATACGCAAATCAAGATAATCTCCGTAAGCGTGCGCGCCAATCCAGAATTTCTGGGCGATCTGTTTGGAAATCTCATCCTGTAACGTCTCTGCCGGGGAAAAGAACAGCAGCTCTTCCTTCTTATCTGCCGGCAGCGCCTCGCCCGGGAGGAATGCTACTTCCAGCTGAAAATTTCTGGCGGCCATCGCATTCACACTTTGCTGATTGTCAGCGGATGGCAGGACGGCGTAGGTCTCCGTCAGCATGGCGACTTCACCAGCCACGGCGCGCGAAAGCCGGCGCGTTACCGTATCCCAGTGGCGCTCGAAAAAGATATAGGTCACGATACCCTGTAACAGCACGACAGGGATTATAACAATCAGCAACGAACGGCCGAACAGCCCTTTGGGCAGCAGGTTTTTTATGGGCCAATGCTCGGTCAATCCAGCCAAAGCACATATCCTTGCCCGCGCACCGTTTGCAGATAGCGGGGCATGCGCGGGTCGGGTTCAAATTTGCGGCGCAATCTTGTGATCTGCACATCCACGGTGCGCTCCATTGCGGCGCCGGTTTGCTCGGACAATTCGCTGCGGCTGACGGGTGTGCCCGGACGGGCCGCCAGCACCCGCAACAGGTTCAATTCGCCCGGTGCCAGATGGACCAGCTTTTCCCCATTGCGCAGATCGCCACGCTCCAGATCGGCTTCCCATTCGCCGAGCTGAATGAATTTTAGCGTAGCGTCCGGAACGGCCGCAGTCCGCCGTAACAGGGCCTGAATGCGCAACAGCAGTTCTTTCGGCTCAAAAGGCTTGCCCAGATAATCGTCGGCGCCGGCCTCAAGTCCGGCAATGCGCGATGATGTTTCGGATCGCGCCGAAAGCAGCAGCACCGGCATTTCAGTTTGCGCGCGCAGATAATGCGTTAATTCCAGACCGCTTTCTCCGGGCATCATGACATCCAGCACGATCAAATCGAATGCCAGCCCTTCCATGCGCGCGCGCGCCTCGCTTGCGCTGGCGGCGAGCGTGACCCGGTAGCCATGCTCTATCAGATATTTTTGCAGCAGTTTTCGCAGCCTTGTATCGTCATCCACGACAAGAATATGCGGGGTGTCAGCAGCGCTTTCAAAATCGGCTTCCGTCATGACGCTAGCTGCGCTTGATGGTATCAAGAATGAGGCTGCGATGCTCGGCGTCGATCAGATTTTCCAGCACCTGCAAATAGCCCCTGACTGCATCCGCGCCTGCGGCGTCAAAGGCCTTGCGCACACGCTCTTCCTGTTGAACCGACAGATTCGCGCTGAAGGTCCTGCCTTTGGCAGTGAGATATAGCAAGCGCTGGCGTTTATCGTGCTGGCCGGGGCGCTGTTCCACATAACCCTGTTTGAGCAATTGGCTGAGTACCCGTCCCAGACTCTGTTTCGTGATGCGCAGAATGCCAAGCAGCTGCGCAACATTTATGCCTGGATAGGCGCCGACAAAATGAATGATGCGGTGATGGGCGCGCCCAAAGCCGGATCGGGCCAGAATCACATCCGGATCACTTGTAAAATCGCGATAGGCAAAAAACAGCAGTTCAATGGCCTGCCGGATTTTGGCCGATTCTTCCGCCAAATTCTCAACAGACGGGGGATGCAAAATATTTATGTCAGCCATATTGACATATTTCGCTTGGTTTGTTACAAATAAACCAGATTTTACGACATAATCGTTCGCGATGTCCGAAAATCACCAGTTGCGGCCCTGTTTTGGGGTGTAGCTGCGTCAAGCTAGGTTAGACTGGGCGGTAACTTACACTAATTCTCTAATTTGCGGAAATATGACTATGACGACGGCCTCTTTTGATGATCGCGATGGGGTGATCTGGTTTAACGGCAGAATGGTGCCCTGGCGCGATGCCAAAATCCATGTGTTGACCCATGCCCTGCATTATGCGGACAGCGTGTTCGAGGGCGAGCGTGTCTATAGCGGCACGATTTTCAAGCTGAAGGAACATACTGAGCGGCTGTTCAAATCGGCGGAATATCTCGGCTTTGAAATTCCCTATACGCCGGAGCAGATAAATGCGGCCTGCATTGAAACCGTGAAGGCGCAGGGTTTTACGGATGCCTATGTGCGCCCGATTGCCTGGCGCGGCAGCGAAATGATGGGCGTTTCCGCACAGGCGGGCCGCATCAATGTGGCCATTGCGGTGTGGGAATGGCCGTCCTATTTCGATCCGGCAGAGCGCGCGCGCGGCATTCGCATGGATATTTCACGCTGGCGGCGGCCATCGCCGGAAACCATTCCCTGTTTTGCCAAGGCGGCTGGCCTCTATATGATCTGCACCCTGTCCAAGCATGAGGCCGAGGCCAAAGGCTATGCCGATGCGCTGATGTATGATTATCGCGGCCTGGTGGCCGAGGCGACCGGCGCCAATGTGTTTTTTGTCAAGGACGGAAAAATTCACACGCCGAAACCGGACTGTTTTCTCGACGGCATCACGCGCCAGAGCGTGATCGGCCTCGCCAAAACCCGCCAGATCGACGTGATCGAGCGCGCCATTCAGCCTGAAGAAATGAGCGGCTTCGAGCAATGCTTCATCACCGGCACCGCGGCTGAAGTAACGCCGGTGTCGGAAATCGGCCCGCATAAATTCACGCCGGGCAAGATTACCAGCACGCTGATGGCCGATTACGACAAGCTCATCAGGGCGAAGTAGGGGGGCGGTCGAGGAAGCGGGCGATTTTTTTCTGCACGCTTTCGGGTTTCGCCAGCTTGCATTCCCAAATCGTCAATACTTGCCATCCAAGGTTTGATAGCGCCCTGCGCGCCTTGCCATCCCTCGCCTTGTTGCGCACGATTTTGTCCTGCCAGTAAAGGCGATTGGTCTTGGGCGTCCGTGCGCCCCGGCGGCAGTTATGGCCGTGCCAGAAACAGCCATGCACAAAAATGATTTTGCGACGGGATGCAAATACCAGATCGGGTTTGCCTGGCAGGTCCTTGCGGTGCAGCCGGTAGCGGAAACCCATGGCGTGGGTCATGAGCCGCACCGCTATTTCGGGTTTGGTGTTTTTGCTTTTCACCGCCTGCATTGTGCGGCGGCGGGCAGCGGAAATCTTCATCAGGCCCGTTTGATAGCGGTTAATTTGGACTCCCGCACTATGGTATCATCGCGGCTAATGCGGGTTCTGCGCATTGTATCTGCGCCTCTGTGCTCAATCTCGAAGCCGACATAGTTTACTTCCTCGTCCCTGCCGAGAAAACATTCATGAAATGCTTTAAGCAGTTGAACGTCATCGAGAGATTGGGCGGCGGGCCGGGGATTATTTCTCGGGCTTGCGATCGTTGCAGGAAAAACATAAATACACGGCGGCGGCAGTGTGTATTGGGCGATAACTGTCAACCGTTCAGGATTGTCAACCAGTTTCGGACATGGGCGTCCTACTGTTCCGCAAACCATATCCCAAAAAATGACACCATCGACGCGCTGTTGCCGTTCGATAATATCGGCGCTTAAACGGGTGTGGATTCCAGACCATGCATTTTTTCGGGGATCCGCGCCAGGATTGGTGCATACGCTCCAGATAACAAATTCCTGCGCATGTGTGGGCCGATCAAAAATATTGAAATTGTTGCCATCGGCGCAGCCCTTTAGTTCAATCACACAAACGCGACCGGTTTCCAGCCTGACTACATAATCGTGACGGTTCGCACCTCCGGCTGATTCCCAATCCTTAATGAAGCCTCTGTCTTGCATGTAATTCAGTACATGACGGACGAAATCCCGTTTGTCACGCATTGTCGCGGAGAACTGCCCGCGGGTTCGCTCAATTGCTCCGCGAAAAAGGCCGCTATTATAAAACTCCTGCTCACTCAGTCCGTGAGCGCCAATTCTATGCGCTTCGGTTTTAAGGGCTTCAGCATACTCCAATATCATTGCTTGTAGCTTTTCATTTTTTTGGCACGGAATAACACTCATGCGGCCCGCCGATTGAGGTCAGTTTGATGGGAAATGATAGGCTCGAAAATATGCTTCGCCAGATGGCGCACGACGGGAACCGCCACGCCGTCGCCCGTGAGGTGATAGGCTTCATTGTAGTTCTCAGGCAATTTGTATTCATCCGGTAATCCCATAAGCCGCGCTGTTTCCCGGCTGGAGATAAGCCGTGATTTCATCAAACGGCCATTCACCACAACAACGGTCTGCCGGCTGGAGCCGCCTCCAGGCGTCCGCAGGCAGCCGGCCACGTCATCAAACCGGATTTCAGCCCGCTGCACTTTGCATCCGTTTTCGTCAAAGCGCGTGCGTTTGTAGACAGCGCCGGCCATGCGCCGGCCGGCGCGCTTCGCCGCCTCCAGTTTGGCACGATTGATCTCGCTCATCATCGCGATCAATTGCTCTGTTTCGGCAAGGGTATGCCATGAGACGTCAGAGGGATTATCTTCGATAATATCGGGGAACTGAAGATTACGCTTTGGCGGTTGTGGAAGGCTCCACCATATCCAGTTCTCCCGGGGGTTCGCAGGTAATTTTTCATATGCGGTTTTCAGCCCGCGCGTATGCCACAAAGAAGAGGGGCCTTGCGCAACAAGATGCGGTGGTATTGCTGCGTCGTTACGCACGGCAATAATGAACAGACGCGGGCGTGACTGAGGGACGAACAGCGCGGCATCAATAATCACTGCCCCGCAACGGTAGCCGGATTTCTCAAATGCGGAACAGATGGCGGCAAAGTCCTTGCCTTCGTGCGATGTCAGCGTACCGCAGACATTTTCGATGGCGATTATTTTTGGCGCGCGGCCCTCTGCGCCAAGCGCCCACATAAGTTCCCAAAACGGCCAGAACATCCCCGAGCGGTCGCCCTTCAATCCAGCCCCGCCGCCAGCCAGCGACAGGTCCTGGCAAGGAAACGACGCCCATGCCAGATCGCTATGGCCGGGCAAATTGCCCGTCGTCACATGTCGAATATCGGCGGTCCTGAGAACGCCATCGTCGCCCCAATTTTGACGGTACACCTGGCTTTTTTTATGATCGAAATCATTGGCGAACAGGCATTGCCAATTGGGCCCTAGTCCCATCCGGGCCATGCCGCCGCCAGCAAAAAATTCGTAAAATCTGTTCATATGCATAGGATTGGCATCAAGCCCCACTGCCGTCAATCAAAAAGTACCTATTTTGTTCCAATCAGGAGCAAGTCACTAAACATAGCGGTTATTCATCAAATAAAGTTGATTCGATATTGCAAATAATGATCGCTGCCCGGCCCTTCCCCCAGCGTCCGGCGACCGTATCATCACCGGCACCGCGGCTGAAGTAACGCCGGTGTCGGAAATCGGCCCGCACAAATTCACGCCGGGCCAGATCACCCAGACTTTATTGGCGGATTATGACAGGCTGATCCGGTCGAAGTGAATTATTCTGATTTAAGGGCCCGGAACGATCTTACCCATATTGCTGGCGTCAATGCCTGTGCATGGCAGGACCGGCCGGGAATCCCGGCCCGGTCAGGTTCTGTAGGGGCAGGTGCGGCGTCGGAGAAATGGACGCCCGCTTCTGCCGGCTGTATGCTGCGCCCTCATGACGTCACTGCATCCTAGATCTGCCCTTGTCACGGGCGCCGGACGGCGCATCGGGCGCACGATTGCGCTCGGGCTGGCTGCCGATGGCTGGCGCGTGGCGGTACATTATGGCAGCTCCGCAGCCGATGCCGATGCGACGGTGGCCGATATTCGTGCGGCGGGAGGAGAGGCGGTGGCTGTGCAGGCGGACCTAGCCGATGCGGCATCGCTTGAGGGGCTGCTGCCTGCCGCTGTCAGGGCGGTGGGGACGCTTGGCTGTCTGGTCAATAATGCCTCATTGTTTGAAAATGACCGGATGATGGACTTTACCCGTGAAAGCTGGGACAGGACGCTGGCGGTCAATTTACTGGCTCCGGCGTTGCTGACCCAGGCTTTTGCGCGGCAGTTGCCGCCGGGGGGGCAGGGCAATGTGATTAATATTCTGGATCAGCGTGTCTGGCGGCTGACACCGCGCTATCTTTCCTATACACTCAGCAAAAGCGCGCTTTGGACGCTGACCCGGACCATGGCGATGGCGCTGGCCCCGGCGATCCGGGTGAACGCCATCGGCCCTGGCCCGACACTGCCGAACGAAACACAGAATGCAGCGCAATTTGCGCAACAGGCTGGCGCGACCATCCTGGGGTGTGGCGCCGGGCTGGACGAAATTGCAGCGGCGGTGCGGTTTATCCTGACGGCGCCTTCGATGACAGGGCAGATGATTGCGCTGGATGGCGGGCAGCATCTGGCCTGGCAGACCCCGGATATTGCAGGTATGGAGGAATAGGCAGTTGCCATGACAAACTCAGAGACACAGTTAGGCCCCAATGATGGCAAGGCCGGCCGGGTTGTGCATCTGAAGCTGGCGGACGCAGCCAGCAAAGTGCGGCATGTATTTATCCGCGATCTGCTGCTGGATGCGCATATTGGCGTGCATCGCCACGAAAAGGGCCGCCGGCAGCGGGTGCGTATCAATGTCGATCTGACCGTTCTGGAAGGTGCTCCGGATTCTGGCGATGATCTGAGCAATGTGGTGTGTTACGAAGATATAGTCGCGAAGGTGAAAGCGCTGATCGAAACCGGACATATCAACCTGGCCGAGACCATGGCCGAACGCATCGCCGCCCGCTGCCTGGAGGATGCCCGCATCGTGGTTGCGCGTATCCGGGTGGAGAAACTCACCGTGATTGCCGAGGCCGCCAGCGTTGGGGTCGAAATAGAACGCGGCAAACCCGGATTCTGCTGAAAAGCAGATATAATCGCGGCGCCTTGCCGTCTGCGCGCCCGAAGCTTCCGCCTTCGAAAATAGTTTGTTCACAGAATGAAAAATCCCTGCATTTGCTACATTTTCTTGACATTTTGGTTAAAACAGGCCGCAAACTCTCCGGCACCGGATTAAAATATTTATTAAAAACAATTGCTTAGATATATGATTAAAAATTGGGCAGATTAAGGAAGCGTTAGGATTCCTGCGCGATTCCGGTCTGTTTGATTTGGTTTCACACATGTTTATCCACAGCTAGCGTGGATAGTAAACTTTGGCGCAAGAGCGGCAATCAGGCTTTCGAGATGCAGGAAAATTCTCCCCCTCCGGCGGCGGCTGCGGCTGAAAGTAAAAAAACCGGAACCGAAATAATCCGCGATTATGTTAGGCAATTGCCACATAGTCCGGGCGTCTACCGCATGCTTGGGGCCAAGGGCGAAATACTTTATGTCGGCAAGGCGCGCAGCCTGAAAAACCGGGTTTCCAGCTATGCCAAGCTGACCGGTCAGAGCGTGCGCATCGGCCGCATGATTCAGGCCACGGCGTCGATGGAATTCATAACCACCGAAACCGAGACCGAGGCGCTGCTGCTGGAAGCCAATCTGATCAGGCGGCTGAAGCCCTATTACAATGTCCTGCTGCGCGACGATAAAAGCTTTCCCTATATTCTGATTACCGGCGGCCATGATTTTCCGCAACTGGACAAGCATCGCGGCGCGCGCAACCGGGCGGGCGAATATTTCGGGCCATTTGCCAATGCCGGCGCCGTCAGCAGGACGCTGAACACCATGCAGAAAGCGTTTTTACTGCGTACCTGCACGGATGCGGTGTTTGAGGGCCGCACCCGGCCCTGTCTGCTGCATCAGATCAAACGCTGCAGCGCGCCCTGTACCGGCCTGATAGATGGGCCCGCTTATGCGGGGCTGGTGGCGCAGGCGCGGGACTTTCTGACCGGCGGCGGCGCTGAGGTGCGCGCCGGGCTGACAAGCGCGATGGAACAGGCATCGGAGGCGCTGGATTTTGAGCGCGCCGCCAGCTATCGCGATCGCATCCGCGCCATGAGTGCGGTGCAGGCGCATCAGGGTATAAATCCGCAGGGGCTGCTCGAAGCCGATGTGTTTGCGCTCTGGCAGGAGGGCGGGCAGACCTGCATCCAGGTTTTCTTTTTCCGCGCCGGGCAGAATTGGGGCAACCGCGCCTATTTTCCGCGCGCCGATAAATCGCTTGGGCCGGAGGAAATTCTGGGTCCGTTCATCGTGCAATTTTATGACAATAAACCGGCCCCGGCTTTGCTGCTGCTTTCGCATGGCGTGGAGGGCATGGCATTGATCAGTGACGCGCTTAGCCTGCGTACGCAAAAGCGGGTGGAACTGGCCGTCCCCAAACGCGGTGAAAAATTTGACATGGTGCAGCATGCGCTAAAGAACGCCCATGAGGCGCTGGACCGCCGCCTGGCGGAGTCTGCCTCGCAAAGCAGATTGCTGGACGGTGTGGCGGCGGCGTTTGGTCTGGATGGCGCCCCGCAACGTATCGAGGTGTATGATAATAGCCATATACAGGGCGCCAATGCGGTTGGCGCCATGATTGTCAGCGGGCCGCAGGGCTTTGAAAAAAGCCAGTACCGCAAATTCAATATTCGTAACACGGAACTGTCGCCCGGCGATGATTACGGCATGCTGCGCGAAGTGTTGACGCGGCGCTTTCAACGCCTGTTGCGCGAAGAGAATGGCGTCTGGCCGGATCTGCTGCTGATTGACGGCGGCGCGGGACAGCTTTCGAGCGCCATGCAGGTGCTGGGCGAACTTGGCATCACCACCGTGCCGCTGGTGGCGATTTCCAAAGGCCCGGACCGCAATGCCGGACGCGAACAGTTTCACAGGCCCGGCCATCCGGTGCAAACACTGGATCCGCGTGATCCGGTATTGTATTTTCTGCAAAGGCTGCGCGATGAGGCGCACCGCTTTGCCATTGGGGCGCATCGTGACAGCCGTTCACGCGCCGCCGCCGCATCGCCGCTGGATGATCTGCCGGGCATCGGCCCCCGGCGCAAACGCGCTTTGCTCAATCATTTCGGCTCGGCGCGGGCGGTGGCGCGGGCGGGTCTCTCTGATCTAGAAGCCGTACCCGGCATCAGCACCGCCATGGCCAGGCAGATCTACGCCTATTTTCATGACGGGTAGATAATCCAGCCACGCTATGGTTTACTGTTTGCCGGCTATTACACATTTTCAGCAGGGAGAAAAAACATGGCGGGGCGGGTAGAAGGTAAAATTGCTTTTGTCACCGGCGGCGGGTCCGGCATGGGGCGCGAGCATGCGCTGCTGCTGGCCGAACATGGGGCCAGCATCATCGTTTCAGATGTCAATGAGGCGGGCGGGCGCCAGACCGTGGCCGACATCAACGGCAAGGGCGGGCAGGGCCTGTTCATCAAATTTGATGTCGCCAGAGAAGCCGAATGGAAATCGGCCGTTGATCAGGCCATGTCCGCTTTCGGGCGGGTCGATATTCTGGTGAACAATGCCGGTATTTTGATCATGAAAACCACCCAGAACACCAGCAGCGAAGAACTGGACCGTATGCTGGACATCAATGTCAAAGGCGTTTTTTACGGCTGCAAGCATATTCTTCCGGCGATGCAAAAGGCGGGCGGCGGCTCGATCGTCAATATTTCGTCCATCGCCGGCATTATCGGCATGGCGGGGGCGGCGGCCTATCAGGCGGCCAAGGGTGCCGTCCGTATACTGACGAAGTCGGTGGCGGTGGAATATGCGCCGTTTAACATCCGCGCCAATTCCATCCATCCGGGCGTCATCCGTACACCGATGACCCAGGATTTTCTCAAAGACGACAGGACTGAAAAGGCCTTTCTGGGCACCACCATCCTGCGCCGCCCGGCCGAGCCGCGCGAAGTGTCCTATCCGGTGCTGTTCCTGGCGTCGAGCGAATCAAGCTACATCACCGGCGCGGAAATCGTCGTTGATGGCGGTTATACAACCATGTGAACAAGTGGCGCTGTCTGCCCCGCACACTGTCATCGCCCGGGGGTTAATCGGGCGATGACAGGCCGGGCATATCCGGTTTGATCAGGCGTCCGTCAGATTGAGGCGGTTTTCAATGCGCTGAAGACGCTCGTCCATTCTCGCCTGCATGGCTTCGCGGCGCAGATCATCCCCGCGCAGGCCGTTAATGTCTTCGCGCACACTGTTGATGTCCTCGCGCACACGGATGAACTGCCTTGTATGATCGGCAAGCACCGTCTCAACTTTAGCCAGCCGATCCTGAATATGTTTCAGGATTTCGTAGATCAGTTCATTGGTAACATTTTCGGCCATCTTCCACCTCTCCCCAATAATATAGCGCTGGGGTTAATAAAAACCACGAGAAAGTGGCCGCGCGCGTGGAAAATCAATTTGATCGAGACGCAAAACACGGACTGGGTGGATCTGTATCCGAACCAGCTTACCTGATAATGCCCCATGCCCCGCGCGCTGTCATCACCCGGCTTGTCCGGGTGATCCATGCGCCATACGGGGCCAGTGTTTGGCTCTGGCTTGCCCGGATGAAACGGGCAATGACAATGAGGGGAGCGGGGGCCCCCGCAACAAAAACGGCGGCCCCGAAGGACCGCCGTTTTGGATCGTTTATCAGCCTCACCGTGGCGAGACGCCGGGCTTAGGCCTCTCGCCACGCTTATGCGTTGGCGTGAGCCGAGTGCGGTGTTTGCCAAAAATGCCCAATTCCATCATCCACTTAACGGCAAACAAGTCAGGCTCCAGCCGGGGGATGTCCGCCCTTACCGGCGCGATGTCCTCTTTGCCGCGAATTGATGGCCGATGGCTTCCAGCGGCCGGTAGCGAAACGCCACCCTCCCATCCCCTTTAATCAATTGCCCTTTAATCGCCTTTACTTCAACACGGTTGCTTATTTCATGGCATAGAATGATAATCGTGTTTCCGATGCATTCTGGAGTCCTTCATGAAAGTCTATTCAGCGGTAATTGAACGGTGTCCGCAAACCGGCATGTTTGTTGGTTTTGTCCCCGGGTTTCCTGGCGCTCATTCCCAGGGGGAAACACTGGATGAAGTCAATCGCAACCTGCGCGATGTCATTGCAATGCTTCTGGAAGACGGTGAGCCGGTGCTGGAGTCCGAGTTTGTTGGGGTTCAAAACGTCGCCATCGCTTGAGTCATGGGCAATATTCCCGTCCTCAAACCAAATGAAGTCATCACCATTCTCATCAAGCTCGGCTTTACCGAAGTCCGCCAACGCGGATCACATAAACAATTCCGCGATGCGGCAGGCCGCTGCACGACGGTTCCATTTCACCAGGGCGGTATGACATCAGGTTGAATCGGCCCGTCAGCCATCCAGCCCTCTATAAAAGTGGACCTCCACCCCAGCCCTCCCCCTTGCAGGGGGAGGGAGGTATATGCGGCATTCGCTCTCCTCCCCCTGAAAGGGGGAGGCCGGGAGGGGGTCAATGCACAAACCTAATGCCATACCGATCCAGGGCCGGGATATCTCCCCGATCTTACTGCGTCAAATAGCCAAAGACATCGGTTTCGCGCTTGATGAGTTTCTCAAGCACAGATAGCCTGACCTCGCGCCCAAGCGGCATGCCCAGCCCACCGCCACAAACGATCTGGCTACGCCTCCCCCGTCGCCTTCGGCTATGGGGGACAAAGAAGGCTTCGCCAGACAAGGAAACGGCGGCCCATCAGGCAGATACCGGCTGCCCGCTCATCTCGTTGCGGCGCACCCTGACTTTCACTTCCACGCGTGACCCAAGCCGGTTGATGATCGTCATCAGCCGGTCCACCGTAAACCGGCCAAGATCCGCATTGCGGATACGCGAGAAATCGGCCGCCGCGATTCCTGTGCGGCCGTGCGCTGCGCGCATGCTAAGGCCCTCCCGGTCAAGCGCCTTAACTATTTCGGCTGCCAGGATAGCCTTGAATTGTTCAGTATCCGGATTCTTGTGACCCAGATCTCGAAACACATTCCCGCTGCCGCGCGTCACCTCCAGCTTTTCATCTTTCATCGCAACATCTCCTTCAGCCTTTTCAGGCGGTCATTAATGAGATCGATTTCACGCCTGGGCGTCTTGATACCCTGAGTAGATTTCTTCTGGAACGCATGAACGACCCAGATTTCTTCCGCAAGTTGCAGTGCATAGACCACACGGAACGCATCACCCCGAAACGGCAGCGCTATCTCGAACACACCCGGTCCCATGCCGGTCATGGGCTTTGCGATATCGGCTTTACCGCCCTGAGCCGCCATTGTCAGTGCAGACAGACAAACTGACTGTGCCCCAACCGGAAATGTCTCAAATTCTTTGCGCGCCCTTTTGATCCATGAGACAGGCCGTGTTTTTGGGATCATCTTATATCACTGATTCTAACCGTCCGCCATGTTATGTAGTCATATTTGACAACATTTGTCAAGAAATGCGGCAAACAATCCGCCTACGCCCTTTGGGCTATGGCACAACGAAAACGGCGGCCCCGAAGGACCGCCGTTTTGGATCGTTTATCAGCCTCACCCTCTGCACTGTCATTACGCGCTTCATGCGGGTAATCCATGCCCCACGCAAAGTCCCCACTGGGGTGCGGGTGGGTTGCCCGGACAAGCCGGGCAATGACAGAGTGTGCGCCGGGCGACTAGGCCTTGCGGCGCTTGCCGAAATAACCCAAGCCCATGATGCCGGCGCCGAGCAGTGTCAGCGAGGCGGGTTCGGGTATCTCCCTAAACTGCCACTGGTCACGAATATGGCCAGTGCCGAGCGGGCCGGCGCCGTCCGAAATCGTGGTATGCAAATTTACGTACCAGTTGGTGTCGAGGTCGCCGTGCGCGTTAGGCAAACGCCCATCGTCATTGGTGCCATAGGCATAGGACAACAGGTTTTCGATCACGTCACCCGCATCATAAACATCATTAGGACCTGCAAAAGGATCGGGATCCCCTTGCTCTGGGATGGCCGCCAGCGGGGCCAAGAGATCCACGAATGTGCCGTCAAAAAGGGCGGCAATCACGGAATGGTATGTCCCAATGGCATACCCAGCGGTTTCAAGCGGACTAAAATTTGGCAGCGGCACAGCATCGGCGGCGTCCACATCCGTGATCACGGAACCGTTGGTGCCACGCACGCCAAGATGATTGTGCGCCTGGGTGACCACAAAGGTCGGATTGGGTACCGGAGCGCCCGCAGTCGTTGAGCCTAATGGGCCGAATGAGATGGTGAAACGATATCCGTCGTCTTCATAGTCATCATCCACACCGTTGCCATTGCCGTCCAAATAATCGCCCGCGAGGACGTTCGTCGTGCCAATCGTGCCCCTATCATTATAGTACATCACGCCAAAACCGCTGCCCGTCAAACCAGGATCAGACGATCCCACTTCGTTTGCCGGGCTAAGATGCGCGTGAAACCTGTAAATACCGGCATTCGCCGCCCCGGTCATTGCGCCCACGGACAGCGCCACGGCGGCGGCGCCCATCATTAGATTTTTCAACATGTTTTAGTCCTTCAGTTATGGCCGTGACGATAAATTACATTTTTTTCGCCGGTTTCGGCCGTTAATGCAGATGTGGCGCCTTTTATAGCCGGACGCCGCACTTCCCAACCAGTACAAGTTTTATTATAACACACCTGTTTTGTCGGTTCAGACTAGCAAAGGTGGCGTCAATAAGGCAAGAGGAAAAACTTCATATTTTGTTAATTTATCACAAAATATTTGTTAACAAATTGTGGCGTGCGGTCAGGGCGATGCGTATCCGCCTGCATGGGGCCTGTGTTTGGGTGGGGGCCGGAACTAAAAGCGAACAATTAATTATGTGGCGAACCGGCGGTAATCCACGATCAGACCGTGGATTGCGGCGCGAACCAGGCTTTCGCCATCGACCGGGTTGGCCAGCAGCGGGTCGGAGCCGATGCGGCCGTCCGGGAATTTGGCGCGGTAATCCTCTGCGCCGGTAAAGTGGCCAGTGGGGGCGATGCGCGGTTCCAACGTGGCGGTCTTGATGGCTTCGGGATGCGCAAATTGGGTGATGGCGACTTCAGAAGGGGTGGCGTGACTGCCATGACCTTCGGGATAGAGGGTCTGGCACAGGGCATGAACATTTTCATATTGCCACCAGCTCTGCACCCGGCATTCAAGCCGGTCCGGGACGCCGCGGTCCGGGTTTAATTCAGCGGTGATGGCGCTGGCGGCCTTGTTGAGGGCTGCAATATTGCCGCCATGGCCGTTGAAAAAATAGATTTTGCGAAAGCCATGCCGGTCGAGCGAAACGGCGCATTCGCGTATGACGGCCATAAAGGTTTCCGGGCTGAGGCTCATCGAACCGGCAAAGCCCATATGGTGCGCCGCAATGCCAATGGGAAAGGCCGGGGCGACCAGAATGCCGGCCTGTTCGCCCGCCAGGCGCGCAATCAGCGCGACGCTGATTGTGTCGGTGCCGATCAGGCCGGTTGGGCCATGCTGTTCGGTGGACCCCACGGGCACGATAACGCCCCTGCTGCGTGTCAGATAGGCGTCAATTTCTGGCCAGGTGCATAGCTCCAGCTGCATCTCAGTTTTGCTGAAAATGGGGTTTGCGCTTTTCGGCCATGGCGCGCACGGCTTCCTGGTGATCCTGGCTGTTCCAGCATTGGGCGATTCGCGCCTTGATGGCGCCGTGATCGGCCTCAAAGCGCGCCAGTTCGTTCAGGCTGCGTTTCATGGTCTGCACCGATAGCGGCGCAAGGCCTGCAATATCCTGGGCAAGCTGCTGTGTGCGCGCCGCCAGATCTTCGCGCGGCGCCAGATAATCAATAAAGCCCAGTTGCAGCATGGCCTGCGCGTCAAAGCTTTCGACGGCGAGAATGATTCGCTTGGCCGCGCTCAGCCCGACCCGGGTGATCATGCGCATCAATCCCTGTTCGGGATAGTGAATGCCCAGCCGTGCGGGCGGCACGAACATGCGCATGCCTTCCACCCCGATGCGGAAATCACAGCACAAAGAAAGCTCAAAGCCGCCGCCATAGACGCTGCCATTCAGGGCGCAAATGACGGGCAGACGGAAATTTTCCAGGGTGCCGGTTAAATCCTCAAACGGATTACCTTTGAAACTGCGATCCGCGACCTCGTTCAGAAATGCGCCTGAGCAAAAACTTTTTTCTCCAGCGCCGGTCAGCACCACTACGCGCAGGCTCTGATCCTTGTCCAGTTCCAGCAGTGTGTCGCGCAGCGCCAGCATATCTTCCTGCGACAGGGAATTGTGCCGCTCCGGCCGGTTGAGGGTCAAGGTGGCGCAGCCATCGGCAATGTTCAGCAATAGTCCGCCGCCCAGAGTGTGCAGTGTATGTTCAGCCATGTTGGTTTCCAGACAGGTAATTTGTACTGCGTGAATATTGCACGGCCAGCCGCAAATGTCGTGGGCTTAGCGCATGATGCGGATGGTAAGTGATGCGATCCGGTTGAATCGCTTCGGCCCCATCAGTCTTCGTTCTGCGCGCCACGGCCCGACCCCCCACCCCGGCCCTCCCCCTTTGCAGGGGGAGGGGGAAGTGTTGCGTCTGGCGTGCCCTCTCCTTGCAAAGGAGAGGGACAGGGAGAGGATCAACGGTTTTACTTAAAATCATCACGTTCCAGCAGGCTGAATGCAGCCTCTATTCCAACTCCTCGCGCAGCAGTTCCAGCTCCAGCCATTGGGTTTCGCATGCATCATGCTCAGCGGTCAGGGCTTCCAGACTGGCGGCCAGTCTGGCGAACTCCGCCGGGTTGCGGGAGAATAACGTGGGATCGGCCAGTTTGGCCTGCACGGCTTTGATCTTGTCCTGTAATTGCGCAATGCGGGCGGGCAGGGTTTCCAGGGCATGCTTGTTTTTGAAGCTCATGCGGGGCCTGGTCTCGCCGGTAGCACCCCGGGATTTGGCGCCAGGCTGCTGGCTGCCGGCGGCGGGTTTCCTGGAAACGGATGCGGAAGCGCTGACTGGTGTGATGCCCTGTCCGCGCTGCGCCAGCATATCGGAATAACCGCCGGCATATTCGATCCAGCGGCCGCCGCCTTCGGACATGATCACAGAGGTGGCAACGCGGTCGATAAAATCGCGGTCATGGCTGACCAGCAGCACCGTGCCGGGATAATCGGCCAGCATTTCCTGCAACAGATCGAGGGTTTCAAGATCCAGATCGTTGGTCGGCTCGTCCAGCACCAGCAGATTGGATGGCAGCGCCAGCGCACGCGCCAGCAACAGCCGCCCGCGTTCGCCGCCGGACAGCACACCCACCGGCACCTGCGCCTGATCCGGGGTGAACAGAAAATCTTTCATATAGCTCATGACATGTTTGGTCTGCCCTGCAATGGTCATGCTGTCGCCGCCGCCGGGATTGATCATTTCGCGCAAGGTGGCGGCGGGGTTCAGCGTGTCGCGGCTTTGATCCAGCGTTACCATCTGCACAGTGTCCGCCACGCGCACCTGCCCGGCGTCAGGGGGTATCGCGCCGGTCAGCAATTTCAGCAAAGTGGTTTTGCCCGCTCCGTTCGGCCCCAGCAGGGCGATCCGGTCGCCACGCTGGATGCGCAGACTGAAATCCTGCACAAGTTTGCGCGGGCCATAGGCCTTGCTGATATGCGTGGCCTCAATAATCAGCTTGCCGGCGGTTTCGGCCTGGCTGACGGTGAAGGTGACATTACCGGCCGCGCGGGTCCGGGTGCGGCGCTGTTCGCGCAGGCCCGCCAGCGCGCGCAGGCGGCCTTGATTGCGTTTGCGCCGCGCGGTGACGCCATAGCGTATCCAGTCTTCTTCCATGGCGATTTTACGATCAAGCTTGTGCCGGTCGCGTTCTTCCTGCTCCAGCACACTGTCACGCCAGGCTTCAAATTCGCCAAAACCCTGCGCCAGGGCACGGATGACCCCGCGGTCCAGCCACAGGGTTTCACGCGACAGATTCTGCAAAAACCGCCGGTCATGGCTGACCAGTACGATAGCGGAACGCATCTGGGCCAGCTCGCTTTCCAGCCATTCAATGGCGGGCAGGTCGAGATGGTTGGTCGGTTCATCCAGCAGCAGAATATCGGGTTGCGGGGCCAGCACCTGTGCCAGTGCTGCGCGGCGCACCTCGCCGCCGGACAACGTAACGGGATCGGCCTGTCCGTCAAGGCCAAGCGCGCCAAGCAGATAGTCCACCCGATAAGCGTCATCACCCGGCGCCAGTCCCGATGCGGCAAAACCGTGTACGCTGGAAAAGCCGCGCAGATCCGGTTCCTGGGGCAGATAGCGCAAAGTGGCGCCGCGCGCCAGCACCCGTTCGCCTTTATCCGGCGCCATCAGGCCGCCGGCAATTTTAAGCAGCGTCGATTTGCCCGATCCATTACGCCCGACCAGGCAGATGCGCGCCCCCGCCATGACTGACATTTGCGCATCGCAAAGCAATTGCGCGCCGCCCAGGCGGGCGCTGATATTTTGCAGCAATAACAGAGGAGGCGCCATAACAGCCTGATTTAATATGTGACACGGCCCCTGAAGAAGGCCCTTTCGGAGGATAAAGGAAGCGGCTATGTTATCCGGCCAGTCAAGAGTGGTGTCAACAAGCCACTGTGCTGGGCAGGGGAATAACAACAGAAAGACACCAGTGCGTGCGAAATCATCTCCGGTTCTTCAATCTATGGCTACAAAAACCCACCAGTGTCGGCGCCGTAGTGCCCAGCGGAAAAAGTCTGGCTGCGGCAATGGCGTCCGAAATTGACCCCGCGGCGCCCGGCGCAGTCATCGAGCTTGGCGGCGGAACCGGCAGCATTACCGCAGCCCTGTTGTCACGCGGGATTCCTGCCAATGATCTGATCGTTATTGAGCGCGAATCCTCGCTGTGTGAAATCATGCGGGAGCGCTTTCCTTCCATTCGGGTGATCTGCGGCGATGCGCGCCAGCTTGGACAGATTCTCCGCGATGAGGGTGTCACCAAGGTGAAGGCCATCGTTTCGGGGCTGCCGCTGCTGTCATTTTCCAAAGAAGTTGAGCGCGATATTTTACAGCAATGTTTTCTGGTGCTGCCGCCGGAAGGTTTTATGATTCAGTTCACCTATGTGCCGCGCCCGCCAGTGGCGCGCGCGATCGCCGCGGAGCTGAATCTGGAGGCCACCCGCACAGCCTGGGTTCTGGAGAATTTTCCGCCCTCCACAGTATGGGTTTACAGGCGCCGCTCGGCGGTTCCGGGCATGCTGAAAAGCGCCTAATCATCTGGCGTTAATTCTCTGCCGCGATAGGTGACGCGGCGAAGCTGGATGGGGCCGGTGGCGGTGAAGGCTGCCGGGTCCAGCTTTACCTGCCCGTCCTGCATATGCAGCCCCGCCAGCGCATAGGCGGCGGATATCATGCGTGCGGCTGCGCCGGAGTACCAGCTCCAGCCGCCGCGCCCCTCATAGCCTTCGCCGAAATAGACATCGGCGGGTTGCTGATGCGGCGCCAGGCCATATATTTCCCAATGCCGGACCGAAAGATTATCCAGCGGTGAAATCTTCAACCAGATTTCCGCTGCGCGCGCCTGCATGTGCCGGGCGAGGCCGGAATTGCCCTGGTTCGCGGCCATGCCGCTGAGGCGCATCAAGGCATCCACCATCCAGGATGCGCCATGCGAATATTGCCCGCCATTTTCCCGTACGCCCGGCGGATAGTCGGATATGCGGCCGGGACAAGATTTGGAATTTTCATCAAATGGCGATTCCAGCAGCAGAATCATATCGCCGAGTTCCAGTTTGGCCAGCGCTGATTCGATCGCTGTCTTGCCGCGCTCCAGATCGGCGACACCGGAAAGAATCGGCCAGGCGGCGGAAAGATTATCCAGCAGCGCCATTTCCTCGCCCGCATCGGTGATCATCCGGACATAGCGGTCTGTGCGCCACATGTCGTTCAGGGCTGTGCGCAGGCGTGCCGCCTCGGATAAATAATATGCGCCTGCCGCCGCATTTTCCTTGCGCGCTGCAAGCGGGGCAAATCCCAGCAGAACGTCATGCAGAAAAAATCCCAGCCAGACGCTTTCGCCGCGCCCTTCAATACCGGTCAGGTCAAAGCCGTCATTCCAGTCGCCGGCGCCAATCAGCGGCAGGCCATTGGCCCCTTTCAGCGATAAAGCAAGATCGACGGCGCGCTTGCAATGTTCATAGATGCTGGCGCTATCGCGTGAGGGACGCGGCGCCACAAGCAGATGATGCATGCCACGCGGCAGGCGTCCTCCCTCCAGAAACGGGACCCGCTGATCCAGGAGTGCTTCATTGCCGGTTGCCGTGATGTAGCGTGCGGTCACATAAGGCAGCCACAGATGCGGATCGCCAGAGCTGGTGCGCTGGCCAATTCCGGTTCCTCCGGCTGCGGCCTGATGCCACCATTTCAGCACATCGCCATTGCGAAACTGCTGTCCCGCATGAAGGATGATCTGGCGGCGCGCCAGTTCAGGCTGGGTGAAAATCAACGGCAGCACATCCTGCAACTGATCGCGGTAGCCATAGGCGCCCCCGCGCTGATTGGGACCGGCACGGCCCCACAACCGCGCCGTCATCACCTGATAGGGCAGCCAGTCATTCACCAGGCTGTCAAAATCGGGCCGGTTGGTTTCTATGCGCAGCACCGACAGTTTTTCGCGCCACAACCGCTTTGTCCGCTCCAGCGCCTCTGCCGCCGCCGCGGGTTCGCGAAAGCGGCGGATTAAAACTTCCGCGGCTTCGCGGCTATGGGTCTGGCCCAGCATCATGACAATACTGACTTCACCCTTTGGCGGTATTTCCACGTCCCCCATAATGGCGGCAATGCGATGGCCATCATCGGGGCAGGACGTATCGGGCGCGTCATGGATCAGCCGGTGCGGCCCGTTAAGGTCATATCCGTCACCGCCCACAAAGCGTGAGCGGGTGGTTTCTGTCGCCGGCGCCTGCAGGCTGCTGGCGAAAAAGGCCCAGCCCTGGTGAAAATCATTGCGCGGATTGCGGAAAAACAGTGCGCCCAGATCCGGATTTTCCGCGGTTTCGATATATTCCCTGCTATCGCGCGCCAGTTCCGCCAGCGCAATCTCCGTATAGGAGGCAACGCTTAATCGCATCGGCTGGTCAGTGCTGTTGCGGATGGTGAGGGTGCGCAATTCGACCGGCTGATCCAGGGGGATAAAAATAGTCATTTCATATTCCCGCCCGGCATGGGATTTATGAAACGTGACGTAGCCCAGGCCATAGACGGCCTGATGTTGCGCATCCTTGCGCCGGTAAGGCACATAACAGGGCGTATCCAGCAAGCCGGTGCCGCGGTCCTTCACATAGATCATCTGGCTCGGGGACTGGGCGGGCAGGGTGTCCAGGCAGAAGGTGCTGATACCGTTTTGCTGCGCATTGCCTGCAAACGAAAATAGCGCGCCATCATTGCCGATAATGGCGCCATGCCCCAGCGGATTTGCCAATACATGCGCCAGGGGGCGCAGTGTATCGCATGTGGTGCGCAATTCCGTGCCATCTGCGGAAAAGCTGAACGGCAGGGGCGTTGTCTGCTGGGGGGTGTGCGGTGCGATTAACTGCCGCATGCGCCCGATGACCGCGTTCAGGGCCTGTGCGCCGGGAGGCGGATTTTTCGAAATGCGGCTGATGCGCGCTGCGGCTTCAAAGGCGCTGCTGGCGTAACCATCCGTAAACGGAATATCTATGATCCCGCCCGGCGGAATTTCCACGCGCACTTGCAGGCTTGCCGCTGGATCAAAGCTGTAGAGTGAGCCTTCATCATCGACAGAGCGGTGACGCCCGCCATTTAAACTGTCAGGGCAGGCAAGCGTCCCGGCGCCAATAAAATGCGGACGGCTATCTTCATAGCCGAGCAATTGCACGCGCCCCGGCGGGCAGCCATCAAGATGCACCGCATGGAAGGCCACCTCATGGGTCATGCGCCGCTTGTACGGATTGCCGCTGCCATTATGCAGCAGGCGGTTTTGCGCCAGTATGGCGCCAAGGCTGCGCACAAAAACCGTGCGCACATGTATCGCATTGAAATCGGCATGACGGGTATAACCATCCTGCGCGTTCATGGCCCATTCCTGATATGTGGTGAGAATCAGGCTGCGCGGTGCGGTTCCGGTATTTTGCAGGCGGATGCGCCACTGTTCCAGGGGTGCGTCCGGCGTAATATGCAAATGGGCTTCGGCCTTTATTTCGCCCTGACTATTGTGCCAGCAGGCTGAGTCCGGCGTTGGCCGTTCCAGCCGGTAATCCGGGCCGGTCAGGCCAACGGGCTGGCGGCCAATGGACCAGAGCGGACCGGCAGGATGGCCATCCATGCCCATTTCACGCAGAAAGAAAAATTTGCCTTTTATTTCCAGCCGGTCCTGCGGACGGCGGGTTAAATCAATTTCGCCCCCTTTGCTTGCGGTTCGCCAGGCGCGGGCATAGCTGCGCCCGCCGGCATCCGCTTCCAGCGTATAAATGCCATTGCCAAGGCTGAACATGGGGGATGGGGGATTAATGCGGCCTGCCGATGGTGACATGCGTACGGCAAAGCGCGCCGTCACGATCCCGGCGCCAATGGCGGCGATGGCGGCGGCGCCATATCCGGCCAGAACCAGCGAGACTGCCGGCAATATGGGTTCCTCACCCGCTGCCAGCCGTTCTGCGCCGCCCCAGACATAGTCCCAGTCGCGCCCGCGCGGGATGTAAAATGGAATCAGCAGCGGGGCCCAGGTGGCGAAGCGGCGCACGCCTTCAGGCAGGATGCGGGTGCGCGCCCGGTGACCCGTAAATTTGGCCGCCCATTCATCAAGACGGTCTCCGCCGACGAAGGACAAATTGACCAGGCTGGCGACACGCAGGCCCATATGATCAAACCAGATCAGAATGCGCAGCCATTCATAGGCCAGCAGCCCCAGAAACACATCCAGACTCCATTGCCGGAATGTTTCAGGCGGCATTACAAGGCTGGCAATGGTTGCAACACCGGTGCGCACCGCGCCGTCCTGATTATACCAGCTAGGGTCCGGGGCCATGCGCAGAAAAGTCTGAATGATCGGGGCCATCCATAGGCCCCAGCGCAGGACACGCACGGTCTGCTCGGCAATGCCGGTCAGACCGTTCAGGCTGAACAGGCGGCGCACAGGATCAAGACTGCGCTCAAAGAGCGCCGTCAGCACGACAAGATTGACGCTGAACAGCGGCGCGGCGATGGACCAGTTGATGACGCCGGACAGGCTGTCATTATACAGCAGCCGCGCGCCGCCCTGCACAATGCCCAGGTTCATCTCGCCCCAGCGGCTGAACAGCGGGTAGATGATATAATCAGCGGGCGCCTTGCCCATCGCCGGGAAATAGAGCATGGCATAGGCCTGAAGCCGCTGCGCAACAATGGCGATCTGCGGCCCGTCAAAATACCAGGAGATCGCGCCGCCAATAAATCCGCCGATGACTGCGCCAAGAATATAAATGCGCCAGGATTGCAGGTGCTGACGCTGTTTATTGAGTATTTCAAACCCATCCCGGATCAGATCGGCGCCGCTGTAAATCAGTGCGCCGAGCAGGAAACCGCAGGCAAAACGATAGCCGCCGCCAGTGTGCAGCAGGTCCGTCAGAATCATTGCCGCCAGGCCCAGGCCCAGCAGGACACCGCGCAGATGATTCATTGGCTGGCGCATATTATCCAGAAGCCGCGACAGGAAAGGCGCGCTCTCGTCGAAACTTTCGATAAGGGTGCGTGCCACACAGAACAGGATTGCGCCGCCCAAGGCCGCCGCCGCTGTCTGATAATTGGCGGCGAAAAATCTCAGTTCCGGTGATCCGAGAATGTGCGCAAAGGCCTGTATCAGCAGCATGAACAGGATGCCATAGAGCAGGCCCTTCCCCAGCCCGCCGCGCCAATGCATATGCGCTGCATAAAATGTCGGCCGCCGCCGGTGCAGGGCGTCAATCAGCATGCCGGTGACCAGGAAAGTCTCTGCCCACAATCCGGCCTGTGCGGCGCCGGCCCCAGATGCCACGCCAATCAGTTGCAGCCCGATGGGCAGCTGCATTATCTCCGGTCCGGACACCAGATCCGCGATGAGCGGGCTGAAGGCGGCATGCGCTGCACTTGCAATCAGCAGGGCGTGCAGCTTTATATCCTTTGTCCAGCGCCGGTCCATCAGCAGCCCCACGCCCGTGAACAGGATTATATTGAACAGTGCCAGCAGGACCGCGCGTCCAAGCGCATGCAGCAGCGCGGGGCTGGCCGGAACAGGATAAAGCGCCCCTCCCAGCCGCAGCGGCGCATCGGATTGCAATCCCCAAAGCATGGCGTAAAGGAGCGCTGCGCCGGACGCCAGCGCCAGGCCGATGGTCCCAAAATGCACACGGTTTGAATTTTCCGTCATGTTTTCACATCATGATTTCACATTACGCACAAATATCAGCCCCAGCAGGGCCAGCGCCGCAAACGCCGCACCGGCATAGAAAGTGATGCTGGAACCGTATAGCTGCCATAACAGGCCCGCTATGACGCTGGCGGCAAGCATCATCAGACCGCTGATTAAATTGAACAGCCCAAAAGCCGTGCCGCGCAACTGTTTGGGGGCGGTATCGGCGACCAGGGCCGCTAACAGGCCCTGGGTAAATCCCATATGCAGGCCCCACAGAATGATGCCGGCCGCAAGCGCCCACAGGCTGTTGCTGGCGGCCATCACCAGATCACCGGCGATGAGGGCGGCAAGCCCGGCTGCGATCAGATGCAACCGGTTGCGTCCGTCGGAAAAACGGCCAACAGGAAAGGCGCTGGCGGAATAGACGATATTCATCACCACCAGAACCATCGGGGCCAGCGCCAGCGTCAGCCCCAATTCCTGTGCGCGCAAAATCAGGAAAGCTTCGCTGAACCGCGCCAGGGTCAGGGCGGAACCGGCCGCAACCACCACCCAATAGGCCGCCTTGAACCGGCCAATTGCACGCCAGTCTATGGGGATAGTCTCTGTCCCGGGCTCAGCTATTGCTCGAACGGGTTCCTGCACGCCAAAACACACCAGGCCAAATGCTGCAAAGGCGGGGATCACCGCAATCCAGAATACCAGAGCGAAATCATTGCCGCCAAGGGCCATGAGTGCGACGGCCAGCAAGGGGCCAACAAATGCGCCAACCGTATCCATGGATTGCCGCAAACCGAATGCCGCCCCGTGCTGGTCCTTATGCGTGATATCCGCGATCAATGCATCACGCGGCGCGCCGCGAATGCCTTTTCCAAGACGGTCTATGAACCGCGCGGCAATGATCCATTCAATTGCAGCAGCAAGGGGAAAAATCGGCTTGGTGAACGCCGCCATGCCATAACCAATGCCAACCAGTAATTTGCGCTTGCCCAAATAATCGCTCAGCGCGCCGGAAAAAACTTTTACAATGGCGCTTGTCGCCTCGGCGATGCCTTCGATAATGCCGATGGTCAGCATGCTGGCGCCCAGCCCGACAGCAAGATAAACCGGCAGCAGCCCATGGATCATTTCAGATGAAACATCCATCAGCATGGAAACAAATCCCAATATCACAACCCCTCGAGGCAGGGTACGCAATGTCGATTCGGGTCTGTTCTGTTTGCCTGGCATGCGAAAGTTTATATGCTATCCTCTGATGTGCCCATCAGATAGTATTTTAAAGCTGATACGAAATTGATTTTTCGGCTTGAGACGGCGGGCTGCTTGGTACACTATGTCCGCGACTCATGATGTCTGCAACTAATGGCGTATATAACTAATGACGTTTAGTATGGCAGCAGGTTACGGCATCAGCTTTAGACTTCAACGTGTATGACATCAATGGGAGGGATATTTATGCAGATGAAACACTGGCTAGTGATTGCGGGCCTGATCGTAGCGGCGCCGATGCTTGCAGCCTGCGGCGAGGAAAAGGCTGCTGACGAGGCGGCGCCTGCCGCTGCGCCTGCTGACGCGGCCGCGCCCGCCGGAGAAGCCGCACCTGCCGAGGGAGCGGGAGAAGAAAAGGCAGAATAGTTTCGGAACGATTCGCATCAAGCCACCCGCCCGGCCTTGCGCCGGGCGGGTGCGTGCGGTTGTTGGATGTTGTTCCGGCGTTTACGCTTTGTATGTGGCGGCGGCTTGTGACAGCACCACATTGCCTTTCTGGGTCACGGCGCGAACAATGGCATGACCAGGGCTGGTGACCCATATCTGGGTAATCACCTTGTCTCCGAAAAAGACCTGATCGGCAAAGCGGCCTGTCATGCTTTTGAAATTTGCGGGATCGCTGCCGCACAGGGTGTGCAGGATCGCGCGGCCGACAAAGCCATAGGTGCACAGGCCATGCATGAACGCATCGGGATAGCCCGCTTTGCGCGCGAATTCCGGGTCAATATGCAACGCCACCCGATCCCCCGAAAGGCGGTAAATCGCCCCCTGATCCGGGCGGGTTTGATATTCGACCACATGATCGGGCGCACGATCCGGGGGTAGATTAATCTGCGAAGTGGAGGGGCCCCGTTCCCCGCCAAATCCGCCGCCCCCGATGAAAAACAGGGTTGAATGCGTCTTGAACAAGGGGCCATCCTTGTCCGAGGCTATGCATTCCGCCCCAAATACAGCGGCCTTGCCGGGGCCTTTGTCCCAGATTTCGCTAAGGCGGCCTTTCATTGTAATATCGGCATTGGCGGGCAGCGGGCGATACAGTTCGACGGATTGTTCCCCATGCAGCATGCGCGCGATCGGCATGGTGATATATTTACCGATACAGCCCATGGCCCACATGCCGGGAATCACCGCATAGGTCGGCAGGACTTTGGGCCCGCGGCCTTCATAGAGAAAATCAAGTTCTTTGTCCGGTTGGGCGCCGACGCCTACGGCATATAACATGGTCTGGTTATCGTTCCAGCTGCGCGTGGTCTCGCCAAAGTCCTGGCCTACCAGACTGGGTGAAATTTTATCGTTGGCCATCATCTTCTCCCTGTTTGAATTGATTATAACAATTATACTGGCGGCACCGGAAAATACCTATCAATAAGGGAGGTTGCAAATATGAAAGTGCGGGATTTCTTGGGCGGCACGCCTGCGGAGAATGGCGAATGGCGGTATGAGCTGGGCCGTGAACTGCATGGCGCTTTCGGCGGCGCCAATGGCGGGGTGGTTGGGGCGGTGTGCGTAAATGCCGCGCGCGCGATTGCGCCCGGCCGCGCGCCCGCCGGTCTGGATGTGCGCTTCATTCGCGGTCTGACCGAAGGTGCTGCGCGGGTGGTGCCAGTAATGCTGCATGAAGGGCGCACATTGTCGGTGATCAGTGTGGATATTTTCGATTCGCGCGGCAAATTATGTACCCGCGCCACCGTTAGCATGGCTAACCTGGCCGCGCTGGAGCCGTTTGAACATGTGGGCTTTGCCGGCACGCCTGTGGGCTGGAAATCCTATGGTGATGGAAAGGCCTGGGCAAAACCCGGCAGTGGCGTGGAAGTGCCGCTGATCGATACATTTGGGCCGAAGCTGGTCGGCAATGATGATCGCGGCTACGCGACCGAGGTAAAAGTGCATTGGGATGAGCCGGGCACCTGTGCCGAAGCCGCCTGTATCGCCGCCGACATTTCTGTCGGACCGCCGGTTGGCAGCGCGCTGGGCGGCAAGCCCATTCCCATTCCCAACCCGGATTTGACATTGCGCTTCTGTTCTGAGCCTCCGCTGCCAAAGACCATGATTTCCGCCTGCCGGCTGGAACATATTTCTCGCGGGCTGGCCTCCACCCGGATTGAAGTGCGGGCAGGCAGTCAACTGGTCGCCATCGGGGTTTCAACCACCACCCTGCTGGCCGGCGCCTGGCCCGATGCCAGAAAGCCGAAAACTTAGACACTATTCGGACAGTCATAGGGTGGTGGGCCTGGCAGGATTCGAACCTGCGACAACACCGTTATGAGCGGTGGGTTCTAACCGCTGAACTACAGGCCCGGACTGGCTATAGCAGGAAAGTTTGCCCAACTAAAGATGTTGCAGCAGATGCGTTGCAGGATGGGGTGCGATGGCGTAAAACCACCCCTCGATCGGGCCAGACCGCATTGATGGCGGCGCATGGCTCAATTTATCCCGCTGTTTCTGGAGCGTTTTATGGCCGCCTATCAATATGTCTATGTGATGCAGGGGCTGAGCAAAGCCTATCCGGGCGGACGCCAGGTGCTGAACGATATCAGGCTGTCTTTTTTGCCCGGCGCGAAAATTGGCGTTCTGGGCATTAACGGGTCCGGCAAATCGACCTTGCTGCGCATCATGGCCGGGGTCGATAAAGAATATCAGGGCGAGGCCTGGGCGGCCGAAGGGGTCAAGATCGGATATCTGGCACAGGAACCGGATCTGAACCCGGATAAAGATGTCTGGGGCAATGTCATGGAGGGCGTGGCCGAAACCAGGGCCCTGCTGGAGGAGTTTGAAACCGTATCGGCGGGATTTGCAGAACCGCTGGACGATGACGCAATGAATGCATTGATCGAACGCCAGTCGGTTTTGCAGGAACGTATCGAGGCGCTGAACGCCTGGGATCTGGATTCGCGGGTGGAACAGGCGATGGATGTGCTGCGTTGCCCGCCCGGCGACGCCAGAATTGAAACACTTTCCGGCGGAGAAAAGCGGCGCGTGGCGTTATGCAAATTATTGCTGTCAGAACCGGACATGCTGCTGCTGGATGAACCGACCAATCATCTGGACGCGGAAACCGTTGCCTGGCTGGAAAATTTTCTGAAAGAATATAAAGGCACGGTCTGCCTGATTACCCATGACCGGTATTTTCTCGACAATGTCACCGGCTGGATTTTGGAACTGGATCGCGGGCGCGGCATTCCCTATGAAGGCAATTATTCTTCGTGGCTGGTGCAAAAACGCAAGCGCATGCAGCAGGAGGAACGCGAAGCCGGGGGTATTCAGGACACGCTGGATCGTGAACTGGAATGGATACGCCAGTCGCCAAAGGCGCGGCAGGCTAAAAACAAGGCGCGTGTTGCGGCCTATGGTGAATTGCTGGCGCGATCTGAGGCGCGTGAAAAAGCGTCAGGTAAAGCGCAGATCGTCATTCCGCCCGGGCCGCGTTTGGGCGATGTGGTGATCGAGGCGGAACATGTCACCAAGGCGTTCGGTGATCGATTGCTGATTGACGATCTGTCGTTCCGCCTGCCGCCTGGCGGCATTGTCGGCATTATCGGGCCCAATGGCGTGGGTAAAACCACATTGTTCCGTATGCTGACCGGACAGGAAAAGCCCGATTCAGGCAGCTTCAAGATGGGAGCGACGGTGCAGCTTGGCTATGTGGATCAAAGCCGTGACACGCTGAACCCGGACAAGAACATCTGGGAGGAAATTTCCGGCGGGACCGATGTGATTACGCTTGGCAAGATGGAAGTAAACAGCCGCGCCTATGTCGGGGCGTTCAATTTCAAGGGTACGGATCAGCAAAAGAAAGTCGGCATCTTATCCGGCGGCGAGCGCAACCGGGTGCATCTGGCGAAGATATTGAAGTCGGGCGCCAATCTTCTGCTGCTCGACGAGCCGACCAACGATCTGGATGTGGATACGCTGCGCGCGCTGGAAGATGCGCTGGTCGATTTTGCCGGCTGCGCGATGATCATCAGCCATGATCGCTGGTTCCTCGACCGCATCGCCACACATATGCTGGCCTTCGAAGGCGATAGCCATGTGGAATGGTTTGAGGGCAATTTTGAGGAATATGAGGCCGACAAAAAGCGCCGGCTGGGAGCCGCAGCCGCACAGCCGCACAGGGTGAAATTCAAGAAACTCGTCCGCAAATAGGCGCATTGCGGGCTGCTCTAATGGGTGACAGAGACCTGTTTTCCCTGCGTGATCGGCCCGGCGGCCGAGCGTAGCCGCGCCAGAAGCGCATTGATGTCGCCATTATTCTGCTGAATGATCGCAGCGAATTCCGAGCGCTGGGTGAGGGCCATGCTGATGCCCTCGATCGTCATGTCGAGTACACGCAATACCCCGCCGGTCTCACGCAGGCGCCAGTCAACCTGCACCGGTTTGGGGTTTTTAGGATTTGTAATCAGTGTAGAGACGATAAATTCGGATTTTTCCATCGCGGTGATGTTTTTAATGCTGATCTGCGACTCGGTATAATCTTTCAAGCGGCCCGCATAGGCTGCAATAATATAGTCACTGAACAATTTTTGGTATTCAGCCTGCTGGGCTGCATTCGCGCGTTTCCAGTTTGCCGCGAGTACAAAGCGCCCGATGCGGGGCATATCCACATGCTGGTTCAGCAGCACACGGAATTTGGAAAAACGCTCTTTTTCACTCAGCGCGGGATCACGCAGGGTT
>Ga0209851_1000021_pt1 | contig 83488 bp, 82 predicted proteins | sample GWRWT4_14Oct14_FD_187195 | JGI IMG/M metagenome (GOLD analysis project Ga0209851, IMG submission 187195) | Sand microcosm microbial communities from a hyporheic zone in Columbia River, Washington, USA - GW-RW T4_14-Oct-14 (SPAdes) (version 2) | ecosystem: Engineered > Artificial ecosystem > Sand... | reverse complement strand
CGTTCGGCGCAGGCGTCAATCAGATGCCGGTCATGGCTGATCAGAATGACCGCGCCTTCATATTCATTCAGCGCCTGCGCCAGCGCCTCGCGGCTGTCCACATCCAGATGGTTGGTCGGTTCGTCCAGTATCATCAGATGCGGTTTCGGCAAAGTGATCAGCGCAAACAGCAACCGGGTTTTTTCGCCGCCCGACAGATCATCGACTTTGGTGGCGGCCTTCAGAAAGCCAAAGCCAAATCCGCCCAGCTTGTTGCGGATCTGCGCCTCGGTGCTGTTTTCGGGCATGGCGTCCTGGAAATGATCAAACGGGGTGCGCCGCCCGTCCAGCTCGTCAATCTGATGCTGCGCCAGATAGCCGATGCGCAGTTTTTTGGACATGCGCATCTGTCCCCGCTCCAGCTTCAGCTTGCCGGTAAGCAATTTGGCGAAAGTGGATTTGCCATTGCCATTGGCGCCCAGCAGGGCAATACGGTCTTCCATGTCAAAGCGCAGATTGAGTTTGCGCAGCACCGGCTTGCCGGGCACATAACCGACCTCGCCATTTTCGATACTGATCAGCGGCGGCGCCAGATGTTCGGGTTTGGGAAAATCAAACGGCAGCACCTGGCTTTCGCTGACCGCGGCAATGGGCTGCATGCGCGCCAGCGCCTTCAGGCGGCTTTGCGCCTGGCGCGCCTTGGAGGCCGTGTAACGGAAACGGTCCACAAAGGCCTGCAAATGTTTGCGCTGATGATCCTGTTTGGCTTTCATCGACAATTGCTGATCAAGTTTCAGCCGCCGCACTTCTTCAAACTGATCATAGCCGCCGGTATACATGTTCAGCCGGCCCTCATCGAGATGCACAATATACTGGACCGCAGTGTTCAGCAGATCGCGGTCATGGCTGACCAGGATGACGGTGCGCGGATAGGAGCGCAGATAGGACTCAAGCCAGATCGCGCCTTCCAGATCAAGATAGTTGGTGGGTTCGTCCAGCAGCAGCAGATCAGGTTCGGAAAACAGCACCGCGCCCAGCGCCACCCGCATGCGCCAGCCGCCTGAAAAGGCGCTGCATGGCTGTGCCTGCTGTGCCGCGTCAAAGCCCAGGCCCTTGAGAATGGCGCCCGCCCGCGCGGGCGCGGTATGGGCGGAAATATCGGCCAGCCGCGTATGGATAATGCCAATACGGTCCGGGTCGGTTGCCGTCTCCGCCTCGGCCAGCAAGGCTGCGCGTTCCGTGTCCGCCGCCAGCACCGTATCCAGCAGGCTGGTCTCGCCGGTTGGGGCTTCCTGCGCCAAAACGCCGATGCGTGCGCCGGGCGTGATGTTCAGACTGCCGGCATCGGGCGAGATTTCGCCGGTGATCAGGCGTAACAGGGTGGATTTGCCCGTACCGTTACGGCCAATAAGACCCACGCGCCAGCCATCGGGGATGGCAAGCGTTGCGCCCTTGAACAGGGGCCGGCCCGCAATATTGTAGTTCAGATCATTGATGTGCAGCATGAGACGGGGCTTGTAGCATGGGCCAGCGCCCGGGCAAAAGAGGGAAAGCGAAGAAAGTGGCCAGTCTGATAACTGGCACATTCATTTAGATGCCAAATATCGAACCATTTCGCGCCGCCCCGGCAGGCAGGCAGCGGCGTGAATTTTAAATACAGCATTTAAACGGCGGCATGTTGCGCTATGATGACGGGCCATGCCAGACAGATCCCCCCTTCAGATTCTCAAGCAAACCTACGGCTATGACGGTTTTCGCGGCCAGCAGGCGGAAATCATTGATCATGTGATTGCCGGCGGGAATGCCTTTGTGCTGATGCCGACCGGCAGCGGCAAGTCGTTATGCTATCAGATACCGGCGCTCGCCCGTGATGGTGTGGGCATTATCATTTCGCCGCTGATTGCATTGATGCAGGACCAGGTGGCCGCGTTGCAGCAGCTTGGCATCCGGGCGGCCGCGATCAATTCCAGCATGACGCCAGCTGCCATTGCGCAAACCCTTGCCGCCATCCGCAAGGGCGCGGTCGATATGGTCTATGTGGCGCCTGAACGGCTGTTGATGGAAGATTTTCTGGATATTCTGTCGCAATCGCCGATTGCGCTGTTTGCGATTGACGAGGCCCATTGCGTGTCGCAATGGGGGCATGATTTCAGGCCGCATTATGTGCAGCTTTCCCTGCTGGCCGAACGTTTCCCAACTATTCCGCGTCTGGCGCTGACTGCGACCGCCGATACGCCGACCCGCAAGGATATTATCGGCCGGCTGCAATTGCGTGATGGCAGAACCTTTCTGGGCGGGTTCGACCGGCCGAACATTCATTACAGCATCGCAATCAAGGATAATCCCAAGCAGCAGCTATTGCGCTTTATCCGGGAACATCATCCGGGCGATAGCGGCATCATCTATTGCCTGTCGCGCAAGGCGGTGGAGGAAACGGCAGAATGGCTGTGCGATGAGGGCTTTCTTGCGCTGACTTATCATGCGGGCATGACCGGTGAGGCCCGCGCCCGCAATCAGCAGAAATTTCTGCGCGAAGACGCGATACTCATGGTGGCGACCATTGCCTTTGGCATGGGCATCGACAAGCCGGACGTGCGTTTTGTGGCGCATATGACCATTCCAAAAAATATCGAGGCCTATTATCAGGAAACCGGCCGCGCCGGGCGTGACGGGCTGCCCGCGAACGCGATCATGTTTTACGGCATGAGCGACGCGGCCATGCAGCGCAGCTTTATCGAGGCAGGCGGCGCGCCGGAACATCAAAAACGCATCGAGCATCAAAAACTCAGCGCGCTGCTGGGCCTGTGCGAGGCGGCGGGGTGCAGGCGGCAGGTGATGCTGGATTATTTCGGGGACGCATCCGCGCCCTGCAATTATTGCGACACTTGCCAGTCCCCGCCGGAAAGTTTCGACGGCACGATTGCTGCGCAAAAAGCGATTTCCTGTGTGTGGCGCACCGGCCAGCGTTTCGGGGTAAATTATCTGATCGATATATTGCTAGGGAAAGGCGGTGAACGGGTAAAGGCATTTGGCCATGATCAGATCAAAACATTCGGCATTGGCGGCGAATACAGCAAAAATGACTGGCAGGGCATCTTCCGGCAACTTGTTGCGCAGAACCTGTTATCGGTTGAAATTTCTGAACATGGCGGGCTTAAAATCACGCCGCAGGGGCAGGCGTTTCTTGAACAAAGACAGCAATTACGGCTGCGCAAACCCGCCGCGCCAGCTCGCAAAACTACGCGCCAGACGTTACCGGCGCCTGTTACAGAATTGCCCGGCACAGCGCGTACGCTGCTGGATGCGCTAAAAGCCAGGCGTATGGAGCTTGCCCGCGCGCAGAATGTGCCGCCCTATGTTATTTTCCACGACAAGACCCTGGTTGAAATGGCCAGTCACAAACCCCGCACGCCAGATACGTTACGCCTGATCAGCGGTGTCGGTGAAATGAAATTGCAGCGTTACGGCCCGCAATTTCTGGAGGTTATTTTGCAGCATGCGTGACGGATCCGGGATAAGAGCATGTCTTGGGAGATATTCTTAGGCCGTCCCTTATATGTGTGATTAGCTGCTTTTGCGCGCGCGCAGCTAATGCAGGGGGGCGTCATGTGTTTTTCAGCCGAAGCAAGTTTTATCGCCGCCGCCATTCTTGCGCCAGCGGGAATGGCAGTGCTTTGGCGCGCCTATAAAACGGACTGGCGGTTGGTTCCGGTTGCGGCGCTGCCGCTTTTGTTTGGTGCGCAGCAGGCCCTGGAAGGCGGCATATGGAGCGTAGATGACGATGCGCATCTGGCGGCGCAACTTTCACTTGCCTATATGTTTTTTTCCTGGCTGGCATGGCCCGTATGGACGTCATTTTCGCTGTATTTTCTGGAGCCGGTACCGCGCAAGCCGCTGTTTGTTATTTTCGCCATTTTCGGCGGCATATTTGGCGGCGCGCAATATTTTCCATATTTTGTTCACGCGGACTGGCTGGCGGTAAAATATCTGGGATACGCCATCAGTTATGGGGAGATAGAACTGTTTGATTATATACTCGGCCGCTCGGTAACATACACGCTTTACGTGGCCCTTATAATCGGACCGCTATTGCTTTCATCGCATAAACATATCAGAATTTTCGGATTACTGGTTTTTGCGGTGCTGATCATTACCTATGTATTTTTCGCTTACGCCTATATATCGGTATTCTGTTTCGGCGGTGCGCTGATGTCGCTTTATCTGGTCTGGATGATTTTTAGCGGCAGTCTGCGATTGCCTGGCGCCGCAACGGCAAATGGGAAAATTGCTGCTTTGGCATAGTTTTTCTGGGAGCAAGCAGATGATGCATAACGAGATGCTGGGGTATGGCTTCAGTCACTGGCTGATATTCGTGATCATGGCCGCTTTGATACTCTATCCGGCCGGCAGGATCCTTGCCCGCATGGGTCTGTCGCCTTTCTGGTCTGTCCTGGCGATGATTCCGTTCCTCAATCTGGCGGGTCTTTGGCTTCTCGCTTTCATCGCGTGGCCGCGCGCCGGCACGGATGTCAAGTAAACTGCCGGAGCAAACCGTCCGCTTGATCAGGGCTCATGGCCGGGATCAATTTGGGTATAGAGTGTCATGCCGTTATATTTCAGCCAGGAGGGGGTTTCAGTGATCCGCACATTTTTTTCCCGCAGCAGCCGCATTTTTCTGATCCTGTTCTTCGCTATGGGAGTGGCGGCCTGCGACATTAACGCCGTGCCGCGCAATGATGAGGAAGTCAAGGCCGCCTGGAGTGAAGTACTGAACCAATATCAGCGGCGCGCCGATCTGGTGCCGAATCTGGTCGAGACTGTCGCCGGTTACGCCCGGCAAGAAAAAGAAACCCTCACTGCGGTGATCGAGGCGCGCAGCAGGGCGACGCAAGTGCAATTGCCGCCTGATATTCTTACCAACCCCGAGTCATTCAGGCAGTTTCAGCAAAGTCAGGCAGCCCTTGGCGGCGCGCTGGCGCGTCTTATGGTGGTGGTGGAAAAATATCCCGAACTGAAATCAAATCAGAATTTCCTTTCACTGCAATCGCAGCTCGAAGGTACGGAAAACCGCATTACCATTGCGCGGCGCGATTACATTCTCAGTGTGCAGAAATATAATACCGAGCTTCGCACCATTCCCGGACGATGGGTTGCAGGCGTGCTGTATCCGGAGGCGGAGGTCAAGCAGACCTTTGATATTTCCGGAGAGGCGAAAGAGGCCCCGAAGGTCAAGTTTTGAGCATGCGTTCCATCCGCGACAGGAGAACCGCCGCATGGGCCATTCGCAGCGCGGCGCTGTTGCTGTGCGTCATCCATATTGTGGCCGGGTTGCCGGCCAGTGCCGCGGAACCAAAATTTCCGCAGCTTACTGGCCGGGTGGTTGATGAGGCCGCGCTGCTTTCCGTGCCGGTGCGGGATCGCATCACAGGGTGGCTTGCGGCGTTCGAGCGCGCCTCAAAGCGGCAGCTTGTGGTGGTGACGGTGAAGGATCTGCAAGGCTATCCGATTGAGGATTTCGGCTATCGCCTGGGCCGTGTCTGGGGCATTGGCGAAAAAGATAAAAATACCGGCGTCATTCTGCTTGTGGCGCCGAACGAACGCGCCGTGCGTATTGAGGTTGGCTATGGCCTTGAAGGGGAACTGACCGACGCTATCAGCCGTGCCATTATTGAGCGGAATATTCTGCCCGCTTTCAGACAGGGCAATTATGAGCAGGGTGTGATTAACGGAACCGCTGCGATCCTTAAAGTGCTGGGATGGGATGGCGAAACGCCCGGCGCCGTGGTCCCTGCGCCAGAAAGTCAGCAAGAGCTTTCACCCTTATCGCTGCTGATCCTGATTATCCTGTTTGTCATCTTTCGTTTTGGGCGGCATGGTATCTTTTCCGGGCGTCACGGGGGCGGGGTATGGGGTGCGCGTTCACGCGGCGGTTTTTCAGGCGGTGGCGGCTCGTTTGGCGGCGGCGGCGCTTCCGGGCGATGGTGAATATGATAAGCAAGCTGACCGATGAGGAACGCAACCGGATAGAGTTAGCGGTTGCCGCTGCCGAAACGCGCACCTGTGCGGAGTTCGGAGTGGTTGTTGCCGGGGCAAGCGATGACTATGCGCCGTTTCCCCTGCTTTGGGCGGGCCTGCTGGCGCTGGTGAGTGGTGGTGTCATTGCTGCCGCTGCTCCGATGACCAGCTTGAGCCTGAGCTTTATGATTCAGGCAGGTGTTTTCATCGCCGCCGGCCTGCTGCTGCACCTTAAAGGCGTTCGGCCTCGCCTGGCTCCAGCCGCACTACAGCGCGCATATGCAGCCCGAATGGCGCAATTGCAATTCGCCAGCCTTGTCAATGCGCGTACCCGTGGCGATATTGGCCTGCTGATATTCGTATCTCTTGCCGAGCGGCATGTTGAGATCGTGGTGGATGACGGCATTGCGGCGCGCATTCCGCAAGCGGCGTTTCAGGGCATTGTGGCAGAGTTTATCCGCGACGTTCACCGGGGGCGGCTCGCTGACGGTTTCATTGCGGCGATAGAAGGCTGCACGCTGCTGCTTGAGCGGCATTTTTCTGCCCGCCCGGACGAACCGGATGAAATTTCCAACAAGGTGACGGAAATTTGAAGCAGGCATTTCCGGCATTGATCCGGGTTAACGCATCTATTGCGCCTGACGGGATATTCCGGCCGCCCCCGGGTGATTATGGCAATCCGTGCCGGCCAAAATAATTCGATCAGAACAGAAAACACATCGACCCTATTTTACGGATCAGATGAGATCGACAGTGGCGATTCCATCTGATCCGGATAGGGTCTAGCGTTGGGGATCAAGCCGTGTGGTGATTGCCGGTCAGCTGCACCACACTGGCTTGCGGGCCTTTTTCGCCAGGTTCCTCGGTGAAACGCACTTCATGCCCTACTTCCAGTCTGTCGAACTTCGTGCCGGTTACGCTGTTGCGGTGAAAATATACCTCGCTGCCGTCCGGGGTTTCGATGAAACCATAGCCTTCATAATAGAATATGCGGGCGATACGTCCATGCGGAGGCGCCGCATGCAGTTTGACATTATTTTCGATCTTGCGGTCCTTGTCCTGCAATTGGCGGCGCGCCGCCGCGAAGGCGTCACGGATCGCCACATAGACATCTTCATGCGCGTGATCCTTGCCAGGATTGCGCTGCGCAGCGACCTCGGCGCCGCCGGGAATGGCCATGAAAATTCTCACATCAAACAGGCCGCCCTGACGCTTGTGTTTGCCGGGTGCCGTGATGGCTACCCTGCATGAGGTGATGCGGTCATGGAAACGCTCCAGCCGGTTGATTTCCTTTTCAACCCGCGCACGCACGGCGTCCGACGGGTCCATGCCGTCAAATGTAATTTCATAAGGGACTTGCATTTTCGGCCTCCGGTCAGGTTGGTCCTGTGATTATACATTCTGCCTTCAAGTCATTCTTTCAACCCCGCACTTGATAAATATGTCATATGACCGCCCCGCGCATTGATATCAGTCAAAGCCTGTTATCTGGATTTTTCTGGCCGGATGATCGCAATTCGCCTGACCGGGCCAAAAAATGCGGACTGCTGTGTGCCGGGCCACTGGGCCCTGGAACAATTTCCCCCGTTCAGCAGATGGGGGTGCAATCTGCGATTCCCGTTGCCCGGGCCGGATGAGCCATTTATTTTTTCGTATGGAAGCCCCGCCAGCCCGCATAGGCATGGCTGTTTATCCTGCCCTTTAACCCCGTTCAGCTTCCAACAGATGCCGGGCGAACGCGGGTGGGGGCCTGCCAGGAGTGCCGGCCTGCCAGGCGATAAACAGATCCTTGCGCAGCGGCGGATCGGCGAAAGGAATGGCCCGCAGACTTCCCGCGCGCACTTCGTCTATGACGGCGGAAGCAAAGACCAGAGAAATACCGATCCCGGCTTTTACCGCCTGTTTGACGGCTTCGGTGCTGCCCAGCTGAAAGGCAACGCGTGGCATCTTTACGCTATCGCCGAAATACTTGGCCAGCAGTCTGCCAGTGCCAGTCCCAGGTTCCCCGCCAAGGAGTTCCAGTTCGGATAGCTGCATGGGATGAATCCGGGTTTGCGACGCCAAGGGATGCCCGTATGCGGTGATCATAACGACTGGCTCGCTTTTCCAATGCGCGGCGCGGCATCCGGCGCGGCCATCCCACCACTCCATCACAGCGACATCAACTTCATTGTTTTCAAGCATATCCGCGATTACCGGGTTACGATCAATTACCATATCGAAAGCGGATGGATCGCGCCCCTGAAGATATGAGCGGACATAAGGCTGCAGCAGATAGATGCCAATATTGGAACTGGCTCCGATCCGCAGGCGTTTCTTTGAAACAGCGGTTAGCGCGCGATCATTAAGGCGGAGCATGCTTCTGGCGTAGGGCAGAAAATTGGCGGCCTCCCGTGTTGGCTCACAGCCTGTCCGCGACCGGTAAAACAGCGGAGCGCCAAGCTGCTCCTCCAGCTTCTGAATGTGCAAGGATACAGTCGGCTGAGCGATCTGAAGCCGTTCGGCGGCTGTCTGAAAGCTTTTATGCTCTATTAACGCAATAAACGTCTGTATACGTACTAAATTAAGCATGCGGGTCATGCCGCCTTTGCCGGATTGTTGGCGGCGTCCATCGGCTGCCTGCCCGACAACGCCTGCAGGATATTTTCCGCGGCCCGCATTTCGATTTCCAGCCGCACCTTTTTGACCGCCGATCCAATATGTGAACTGAACAATGTGTTGGGATGGTTCAGCAAGCCGGGATCGATCTGGCGCGGCCTGTCTGCGCGCGCCCAGTCTTCCATCTCAAACACGTCAGCAGCATAACCCTGCAGGCGGCCATTGAGCAGCGCCCTCAGGACGGCTGCCTCGCTGACAACCGATCCACGGCAGGGATTAATGAGATATGCACCCTCCTTCATCAGAGCGAGAGCCTTGTCGTTAATGACGTGAACGGTATCGGGAGTGAGCCGCAACGCCAGGATGATGATATCCGACTCGGTTAACAAATCGTCCAGGCTGCGCCAGACAATCGTGTGGTCGGCTTCAGTATCGGGAACCGGAGCCCTGTCGGTGTATAGCAATGTCGCGCCCCAACCGTTCAGCCGGCTGGCAATGACTTGTCCTATTGCGCCCATCCCTACAATGCCGACGGTGGAACCGCTGATCCCCAGGCCATAAAATTCCGGCCGCCAGCCAACAAACTTGCCGGAACGCACTTTGGCGTCAGCCTGCATCAATTTGCGCGTAAGCGCGATCGTGAGGCCAATGGCCAACTCGGCCGTTGGCACAGTCAGCAGATCCGGGACAAAGCTTAGCCAGACGCCCCGGGTCTCGCAGGCCTCCGCGTCGAAATTATCATAGCCTTTAAGGGCCGCGCCGATGATCTTCAATTTTGGACAGGCGGCCAGAAAGTCGGCGTCAACCCGATCCGGCATAAAGGCCATCATGGCGTCCGCTTCGCTGACGCGGCGAAGCACTTCTTCCGGCGCCAGACTCTCCGCCGTTTGATTGGCGACAATTTCGCAATGGGGGTCCAGATAATCCAGAACTTCCTGATGTACCTTATGGGTGATGACAAGACGAGGCTTCACGATGGCAACTCTTATTTGAATTTTTGGCGAAGACGGCCGCTGAGACTATCGACAAGTGTGACCATTGCCAGGATCACCAGCAGAATTGCGCTGACTTCCTGATACTGCATAATGCGCAGCGATCCCATCAGTTCAAAGCCGATGCCGCCCGCTCCAACCATCCCCATTACCGTGGAGGCGCGGAAATTATATTCCCAGCGATAAATGGAGACGTCTGCAAACTGTGGCAGCACCTGCGGCAGGACAGCATGGAACAGAACCTGAAGCGGCGTTGCGCCTGCTGCGCGCGCGGCTTCAACGGGCGCCTCATCCACATGTTCTATGGCTTCGGCATAAAACTTGCCCACCATCCCCACCGAATGCAGGCCAAGCGCGAGAACGCCTGGCAAAGCGCCAAAACCAACTGCGGCGACAAAGATGATGCCCAAAATCAATTCAGGCACCGACCGCAGTGCATTGAGCAATGTGCGGGCAATCTGGAAGATAACCGGATGCGGCGAAGTATTGCGCGCGGCAAGAAATGCCAGCGGAAATGAAAAAATTACCGCCATTGCCGTTCCGGCGACGCTCATTGCCAGTGTGTCCATAAGCGGCTTTACCCAGTCCCGCGCATTGGCAAAATCGGGCGGCATTGCTTCGCTGGCAAGGGTCAGGATAGCCGGGATCCCGTCGGACAGGGTCTCGAAATCCAGCAGGCCGACATACCAGAATGCGGCGAGTACGAGCAGGAACAGCAAAACAATTTGGGCGGCCTGACGTAACCAGGCCCGCCCATATAGTTCCAGATAATTGCTGTTTGCGCCGGCTTCAGTGACGGCGGTGATCATTTTCATCAGATTCAGAATTTCGCAAGGTCGAGATCAAGCAATGTGGCGAGATCACGGATGACGTCATATTCCTTGTCCATGATTGGCGAAAACCCTTCAGCCTTGAAGTTCTTCAATACTTCGGGATCCTTCATGTTCACGAAGGCAACACTGATTTTGTTTTTCAGTTCCGGCGCCAGATTGGAACGCATGGTCCATGGATATTGCGGATATTCCTTGCTGTATCCAAGGATCTTGACCTTGGTGGGGTCTACTGTTTTTTTCTCGACCAATGATTTCCAGATCACTTCGGACAGACCGCCCGCTTCCGCATTGCCGTTGACGACATTTACCGCCACCGCATCATGTGCGCCAACGAAGTTTTCCTGATAGTCCCTGTCATGGAGCAGGCCTGCTTCCGCCAGCATCGACTTGGGGATCAGATGGCTGGAGGTCGAGGCTTTATCGCCAAACACAAATTTCTTGCCTTTGATATCGGCGATCGTATTCACATTGGCGCCGGCGTTGGCAATGATAATGGAGCGATAGGTGGCTTTGCCGTCTTTGACCATGGCTGCAAAAGGTTCGATGTCGGACTTGCTCTTGGCCAGCACATAGGAAAGCGGTCCGAAATATGCGACGTCGATGCGGCCAAAGCGCATCGCCTCAATCATTGAGGAATAATCCGTTGTCACGATTAACTCAATTTGTTTGCCAAGTTCCCGCTCAAGATATGCTTTGAGCGGCTGATTTTTCTTGATCAGCTCAGAGGCGTTTTCATCCGGCAGCAGGGCTACTTTCAGCATATCCGGATTCGGATTTGCGTCTGCGGCCAAAACCGGCGCAGTCAGCCCCAGCGCAAGGGCGGCAGTCAGAACGAATTTTAGCAAGCGATTCATGCTCTCATCTCCACTTTGGGTGTTAAAATGCGGCCGATACGAACGGCGCCGTTTCGGGTGTTCACAGGCGCCGCCGGTTCGGGGGGGCGCCTGGCGTAAATTGCTGCGACCTTGTCATCAGTGAGTTCCTGCGCAGTGCCGTCAAAAATGATCCTTGCACCGGCAAGCCCTATGATTCTGTCTGCAAATCGCTGGGCATATTCCAACTGGTGCAGTGACACGATGGCAGAAATGCCATCTTCTCTGCATACTTGCCAAAGCAGTTCCAGGATCATTTCCGAAGTGGCCGGGTCGAGACTGGCGACAGGTTCATCAGCCAGCATCATACTGGGCTGTTGCGCCAGCGCGCGGGCGATGCCGACGCGCTGCTTCTGACCGCCGGAAAGCTGATCGACGCGGGTCATCGACTTATCGGCCAGGCCGACACGTTCAAGGCAATGAAGCGCAAGCTCCAGATCCGCCTTCGGCAGCGGGAAGAAACTGCGCAGCGTGCCATGATAGCCAAGCCGGCCGGTTAGCACATTAGAGAGCGCCGTATGCCGTTCTATCAACTGATGCTGCTGGAATATCAAGGCTGTTTGCCGGCGATGCTGGCGGAGTGTCCGGGATGCGCCCAGCACGCCAAACTCAGAGGAAACAATCTCGCCGGAGGCGGGCTTAACAAGAAAATTCAGTGATCGCAGAAGCGTTGATTTACCCGCGCCAGAAAGGCCTATCAACACGGAAAACTGCTGCGGGAAGAAATCTATGGTGGCTGACTGAAGCGCGACCACGCCGCCGGGATAAGTCACGCCGACATCCCTCAGCCGCAACATATACGCGCTATCCTTCTGGACACTGGGGAACTGCATAGATCACCATCTATAATGCAAGGAACGTAGTGATTACGTTTCGCAATACATTGGGTTGGCGAGGTGACTAATTAATGTAGCGCTTATGAAGCTTATATGACAGCGAGGGGCAGATCTTTCGTCCGATCCACCTGGAGTGTGAGTGGCCCGTGTTTTCTAGCCACGAGCTGTTTCATTTTTTTGCTGCTGTTCGAAGCCGACCGGTGACAGCATTCGATTTTTTAAAGGGTTAAAGGGGCGCTAACCTTTAATACGCCCTCTTTGACCCTCTGCCGGGCTGGATGCTTTTGTCAATCTGGTTATGCCGGAATTACGGTGCCGCGGTCTGTCCCGGCGGGAATAAGAGGGCAAAACGCTGCGCGAAAATCTTGGCCTGCCGCGCGCGGCCAAGCGGTTTATTATAAAATAAAATCTGACGGCTGACGGAGATCAGCCCTTAGAATGGCTATGTGGCCAATCCCATATAAACCATCACACCCAGAGCCGCCGCGCCAACAAACGATACGGTAAGCAGCACATAATTTATCTTCTCATAACTCATCACCTGACCAACTTCTGCCATCTCCAATTTTTTAATTTTGGAAAAAATTTCTATATTTTCTCCTGTCTTAAATTTCCCCTTCACAAGCGTCACAGATGACTCGATGGTCCTGCCGGATTTGTCCATGAATGTGATCAGTGCTTTTTCCGCTCCTTGCTGGGCATCACTTAAACGGCGTGTGGCGAGGGCGGGGCGAGGTGTGGATATTCTAAAAAGTTAGAGATAGACTGTCATGTCAAGACCCGACCCGCGATTAAGTGCAGGTGGAAAATAAATTATGAAATATTATTTATCGTCTTACGAAATTGGAAACGAAACGGAAAAGCTGAAAACGCTCGTTCCAAAAGGAAAAATTGGCTACATCCCAAATGCGAGGGATTTTACCGGCGCCGACCCGGACAGACGCGCCAAAACCAACGCATATGATATGGGCTCGCTTCGCAGGCTCGGTCTTGAAGTTGAAATGCTAAATCTGCAAGATTATTTCGAAAGGCGGGACGAGCTAAAAAACAAGCTTGAAGAACTCGGCGCAATTTTTATCAGCGGAGGCAATGTCTTTGTTCTGCGGCAAGCGATGAAGTTAAGCGGCCTCGATGAAATTCTGAAAGAAATAAAGGACGCAAATTTTTTATATGCAGCTTATAGCGCCGGTGGCTGTGTCCTTGCGCCAAGCCTCAAAGGAATGGATATTGTTGACCCGCTGGATGCTCCCTATGACGAACATAAAGAAATTATATGGGACGGAATAGGATTAATCGATTTTTACTTCATGCCGCATTGGGATTCCAATCATCCTGAATCGACGGATATCGATAAGGCGATTGCCTATTGCAAAGAAAATAATATTCAATTCAAAGCCATTAGAGATGGCGAAGTTATTATTATTGAATAAAAGCAAAAAAAACCGGGTCATAGAAAACGGGACTATCACTACGCGCCCCGCCCGCCTGCACAGCTCAGTGATAAGAAATGCGCATACACAACCGGAAGGGCGCTGGCCCAGCGCATGTCCATGCCGTCCTGATGGAAGCGCCAAGGGCACAGAGCCCGGAGCCTCCCCCGGTTGCCGTCAATCGGCGCGACAACGCCGCGCTCCTCCTTGAAGATGCGGATGGAGCAGACGCCGCCTGGCTTGGTGCAGGTGGGGTGCGGGCTGTCGGTCCTGAACGGGCAGGGAAGCTCCTCTGCCTGCTGTTTGGTCAGCTTGGCCCGGAGGTCGGTAAGTCGACCAAGGTCGTGCGGCTTCATCACGCCAAGTGTTTTCTGTTCCTCAAGCGCGACCATGCGTGTCAGTTCGGCCTTGGTCATTGCCGACCCACCAACCTCGTGCCGGGCCAGCTTCACCCGGTCCCCGTCGCCCAACCCATGGAAGGGATGCCCATACCACTCGGCAATGTGAAAACGCTCTTCTGACAATGGCACACCCTAATCTTTTGGGAGCCAATGGACAATTTCCTCCACTTTTAGTCAATGATTCACTGACGGTTCCAGGACCGGACAGTGTGAGAATGGTGCCGGCTGCAGGAATCGAACCCGCGACCCCCTGATTACAAATCAGGTGCTCTACCATCTGAGCTAAGCCGGCCCGTGTAACGGGCGGAACATACGCGCCCAGGCCCGCACAGGCAAGATGTCAGTGGGGTGAAAAGGCCCGCTATCCTGAATCGGCGAAATGGCTTATTCTGCCCGCATGACCCTATCCGTGCCCACATCGATTGATGAAACGCTCACGCTGCTGCAATCGGGCGGCTATATAGCCGCCCGGCCGCTGGCGACAGTGCTGTTCCTGGCGCTCAAACTGGGAAGGCCGCTGTTTCTTGAGGGCGAGGCGGGCGTTGGCAAGACCGAGATCGCCAAGGTGCTGGCTCAGGCACTTGGGCGCCGCCTGTTGCGCCTGCAATGCTATGAGGGGCTGGATACCGCCAGCGCCGTCTATGAATGGAACTATGCCGCCCAGATGATCGAAATCCGGCTGGCTGAGGCCGAAGGGATACAGGACCGGCATGCGCTGGGCACGGATATATTTTCCGAACGGTTCATGATCAAGCGGCCCATTTTGCAGGCGCTGGAACCGGATATTGCCGGGCCGCCGGTGCTGCTGATTGATGAAATCGACCGCGCCGATGAACCCTTCGAGGCCTATCTGCTGGAGGTGCTGTCGGATTTTCAGGTCACGGTGCCGGAAATAGGCACGGTGCGCGCGGCGCATCCGCCGATTGTAATCCTGACTTCCAATCGCACGCGCGAAATTCACGATGCGCTGAAACGCCGCTGCCTGTATCACTGGATTGATTATCCTGATGCGGCGCGCGAGCTGGAAATTCTGCATGCCAGGGCGCCGGGCGCGCATGCGCGGCTATCTGCGGAAGTGGTGGCTTTTGTACAGGAATTGCGCAAGCGTGATCTGTTCAAATCTCCCGGCGTGGCGGAATCGATCGACTGGGCCAGCGCATTGACGGCATTGGACAAGATCGCGCTGGATCCGCAGACCATCAATGACACATTAGGGGTGCTGCTGAAATATCAGGATGATATTGCGCGCATTCAGGGCGGCGAAGCGGGTAAAATTCTCGAACAGATTCGCACTCAGTCAGATACAGCGGCATAGATGCAGGCCGGAGGCATGCTAGCCGCCAATATCGCGCATTTTGCACGCCTGCTGCGCGCCAGCGGCATGGCCGTGGGGCCGGACCGGATGCTGGACGCCGTGACGGCGGCTGAGGCGGTGGGGCTGCGCAGGCGTGATGATTTATACTGGGCGCTGCATGCGGTGCTTGTGTCAAGACATTCAGATCAGGCCCTGTTTGATCAGGCGTTTCAGCTGTTCTGGCGCGACCCGGAATTACTGAAAAAAGCCCTGGCGCTGATGCTGCCAGCGATCAGCGCGCCGGCGCCGCCGCTGGAAAAAACCCCGCGCCGTCTGGCCGAGGCGCTGGGCCTCCAGGCGGGAGATACGCCGCCGGCCGGCGCCCCGGATATGGAAATTGATGCTGCGCTGAGCTTTTCAGATCAGGAATTGCTGCGCAAAAAAGATTTTGAGCAAATGAGCCTGGAGGAGCTGAACCAGGCTCGCCAGGCGATACAAAAACTGCGCCTGCCCATTCAGAATATCCGTACACGGCGTTTTTGTTCCGGCTCGAACGCAGACCGGGTGGATATGCACGCCACTTTGCGCCAAAGCCTGCGTCAGGGGGGCGCGATCCGCCTGCATTATAAACGCCCCCGGCGCCGCCATCCGCCGCTGGTGCTGCTGTGTGATATTTCCGGCTCCATGAGCCGCTATAGCCGTATGCTGCTGCATTTCATGCATGCGATCACCCGGGAGCAGGACCGGGTATACAGTTTTGTTTTCGGCACGCAGCTGACCAATATTTCGCGCTGGCTGCGTGAACGCGATGTGGATGATGCGATCGGGCGTGTCGCGCAATTGGTGGCCGACTGGGACGGCGGCACGCGCATCGGCCATTGCCTGCGCGAATTCAATATACGCTGGTCACGCCGCGTCATGGCGCAGGGGCCGGTGGTGATTTTGATTTCCGACGGGCTGGACCGGGATGCGGCCCTTGGCATCGGCCCGGAGATCGAACGGCTGCATAAAAGCTGCCGCCGTCTGATATGGCTTAATCCGCTCTTGCGCTATGACGCTTTCGCACCCAAATCCATGGGGGTACGGGCGATCTTGCCGCATGTGGATGAGTTTCGCGCCAGCCATAATCTTGATAGTCTGCTGGCGCTGGCGGACGCGCTGAACCGCCCGCAAACCGGCTTTGGGGTGGAGAAATTCCGTAGCGAATTGAGGGCAGGATGATGCAAGATCACGACAGGGTTCTGGAACAGGCGGCGCAATGGCGGGCAGAGGGGGCAGGGGTTGCGCTTGCCACTGTCACCGACACCTGGGGTTCGGCCCCGCGCCCCGCTGGCAGCCAATTGGCGGTGCATGCGGATGGGCGCTTTGCTGGATCGGTATCGGGCGGCTGCATCGAAGGCGCGGTGGTGATGGAGGCGCTCGATATTATTCAAACAGGCATTCCAAAGCTGCTGGAATTTGGCGTCAGCAATAGCCAGGCCTGGGAAGTGGGGCTGGCCTGCGGCGGCAAGATCAAAGTGTTTGTCGAGCGTGTAAACTGATGCAACAGAAAATTCTTGAGCAATTGTTGCAGGACCGCGCCAGCAAGCGCGCGGTGGCGCTGGCCACCAATCTTGCAACGGGTGCGGAACAATTATTGTACGCCGATGACGATGCGCAAACAGAACTGGCGCAACAGGCGCGCACTGCCTTGCGCGAGGACAAGGCCCGCCTGGTGGAAACGCCGGAGGGTGAAATTTTCATCAATGTGTTCAATCCGCCGTTGCGGTTGCTGATTGCAGGCGCGGTGCATATTGCGCAACCGCTGTCGCGTATGGCCGCGCTTGCCGGATATGATGTGACGATCATTGATCCGCGCCGCGCCTTCGCCACCGCGGAACGTTTTCCCGGTGTTACGCTGTTAAACGAATGGCCGGATGCGGGCGTGGCGGAATTGCGCCCCGATGCGCGCACCGCGATTGTCACGCTGACGCATGATCCAAAACTGGATGATGCGGCGCTCAGCACGGCGCTGAACAGCGGCAGTTTTTATATTGGCTGTCTGGGCAGCAAAAAAACCCATGCGGCGCGGCTGGAACGGTTACGGCTGGCGGGGTTCGGCGATGCGGTGATGGCGCGTATTCACGGCCCGGTCGGGCTGGCCATTGGCGCAATAAGCCCGGCGGAAATCGCCGTGTCGATCCTGGCGCAAATGACCAGCATTTTGCGCGGCGGATCGGTGCGATGAAATTTGGCGATCTTGCGCTGGATGATGCGGCGGGGGCCATTATCGCGCATTCATTGCGCCGGGGGGATGTGATTTTCAACAAGGGCCGGGTGCTGTCGGCGCAGGACATTGCCCTTTTGCGCGCGGCGGGCGTCACCAGTGTGATCGCAGCGCGGCTGGAGGCCGGCGATGTTGGCGAAGACATAGCCGCCACTGCGCTGGCGCGGGCCAGCGCGGGCGGCGATGTCAGTATCGGCGCGGCCTTTACCGGGCGCGCCAATCTGTTTGCGGCCACGGATGGGCTGGCGGTCATTGACCGGGCGCGGGTGGACCAGATCAATCTGATTGATGAAAGCATCACCATCGCCACCGTCACGCCCTATGAGCCGGTGGAAAAAGGCCAGATGGTGGCGACCATCAAAATCATTCCATTCGCAGCGCCGCGCGAAAAGCTGGATCAGGCGCTGGCCTTGCTGACAACCCCCTTGCTGCGGGTTGCGCCCTGGCGCGGGCGCATGGTGGGGCTGGTTTCGACTCAGTTGCCGGGGTCCAAGAAAAGCCTGCTGGATAAAAACCTGCTGGCGCTGACCGGGCGGCTGGCGCATATGGGAAATAATCCGGTGGCGGAAAGGCGCTGCGCGCATACAGCAATCGATACCGCCACGATGATCCGTGAACTGATTGGTTTGGGATGCGCGCCGGTATTTGTGTTTGGCGCATCGGCCATTGTGGACCGGCGCGATGTTATACCGGCGGCGATTGTGGCGGCGGGCGGCGCGGTGCTGCATGTGGGCATGCCGGTTGATCCGGGCAATCTGCTGCTGCTGGGCCGGGTGGGCGACGTGCCGGTTGTGGGCCTGCCCAGTTGCGCGCGTTCGCCAAAACTGAATGGCTTTGACTGGGTGCTGCAACGGCTGATGGCGGATGTGCCGGTGACGCCTGGCGATATTATGCGCATGGGCGCGGGCGGCCTGTTAAAGGAAATTCCAACCCGCCCGCAACCGCGCGCCGGGCGCAAGCCACAGGCGCGCACCGCCCCGCGCATTGCAGCATTGCTGCTGGCGGCGGGAAGCTCGCAACGCATGGGGGCGCAGAACAAACTGCTGATCCCCCTGGCGGGAGAGCCGATGATTGCGCGCGCCGCCGGACAGATTAAGGCGGCCGGGATCGCGCCAATAATCGCCGTCACCGGGCATGAGGCGGATGCGGTGCGGGCGGCGCTTGCCGGTAGCGGCGTTTCCTTCACGCATAATCCGGATTACGCCCAGGGGCTGAGCAGTTCGCTGCGCGCCGGGATCAGGGCGCTGGCGGGGGATGTGGATGGCGTGCTGATCTGCCTCGGCGATATGCCGGAAATACGTGCCGCGCATCTGCAAAAACTGGTTGCCGCATTTGATCCGGTGGAAGGCCGGGCGATCTGCGTACCCACTTTTCATGGCAAGCGCGGCAATCCGGTGCTGTTTGGCGCGCAATTTTTTATGGAGATGATGGCGGTCTCCGGCGATACCGGCGCACGGCATCTTATTGGCGAGCATGGCGATCAGGTCTGCGAAGTGGCGATGGACGACGCCGCCATCCTGCTCGATCTCGATACGCCGCAGGCCGTGGCGGAATATCAGCGGGGCTAGCGGCTAGTTTAATCCCGCCGCCGCCGCCAGGGTTTCACCCAGTTCCTTGTTCAGCACCAGATCGGCCATATCATCCAGATCGGTCGGATCGCGATTGACGATTACCAGCTTCGCGCCATTCTGTTTGGCCATAGCGGGAAAGCCCGCCGCCGGAAACACCACCAGCGACGATCCCGCCACCAGCATCAGATCGCAGGCCAGAACCGCGTCCTGCGCACGGCGCATTTCATCTTCCGGCATGCTTTGTCCGAATGAAATGGTGGCGGTCTTGATCATGCCCCCGCACTGGTCGCAGATGGGCAGGGTTTCATCGCGCAAAAACGCCTCGCGGATCGGATCAATTTCATAGCGGGTATGGCAGCCGAGACAGCGCGCATAGCTGTTATTGCCGTGCAGTTCAATCACCCGATCATCAGGCACGCCGGAATTCTGGTGCAGATTGTCGATATTCTGGGTGATGATATGCGTCATGACGCCGCGCCGCACCAGTTGCGCCAGCGCCAGATGCCCGCGATTGGGTTCAGCCTTGTCCAGCACGCTTTCCATGGCGAATTTGCGCCGCCAGCTTTCGCGCCGCATTTCTTCGGAGCGCACAAAATCATCAAAATAAATTGGTTTGTATTTGGTCCATAATCCGCCGGGGCTGCGAAAATCCGGTATGCCGGATTCGGTGCTGATGCCCGCGCCGGTGAACGCCACCGCGCGTTTGCTGGCGGCAAGCAAATCCCGCAATCTGTCTATGCTCATAGCGCGCTCCCTTATCGTGCCGCGCCAGTCTAGCGGCCTTGCCAGGCTGCGGCTAGAGGGGGATTTTCTCCGCCCGCGCGGTGTCCAGATAGCGGCAGCTTTTGACGGACAGGTCCGCGCTGAGCTCAAAGGCCAGCGGATTACCGGTGGGGATTTCGAGATGAATGATGTCCGCATCGTTGATTTTCAGCAGATGTTTGCATAGCGCGCGCAGGCTGTTGCCATGCGCTGCGACAATCAGATTTTCCCCGCGCGCAAGGCAGGGCGCGATTTCGGCCCGCCAATAGGGCAGCACCCGGTCCAATGTCGATTTCAGCGATTCGGTGGCGGGCAGTTGCGCGGGCGTCAGCCCCTTATAGCGCGCATCGAATTTCGGGTGCCGCGGGTCATCCAGCGCCAGCGGCGGCGGCGGCGTGTCGAAGCTGCGCCGCCAGATATGCAACTGTTCCTCGCCATGTTTGGCTGCGGTTTCGGCCTTGTTCAGGCCCTGTAACGCGCCGTAATGACGCTCGTTCAGTTCCCATGCCTTGATTTCGGGAATCCACTCCAGATGCATTTCCCCCAGCACAATCCAAAGCGTGCGGATAGCCCGCTGCAAAACCGAAGTATAGGCGCGTTCAAAATGGTAACCGCCATCTCGCAGCAATTGCCCGGCCTTGTGCGCCTCGGCCATACCCTGTTCGGTCAGGGGTACGTCATGCCAGCCGGTAAACCGGTTTTCCAGGTTCCATTGGCTTTGGCCATGCCGGATCATTACGAGTGTGGTCATAGAATTCTCATCGGGTTCCAGGTTAACTGCCATTCCTGATGCGGGTGTTAGCCTATTTAAACTTTTCCCGCCAGCCCGTTTGAAGCGCACTTGATATTACGTATAAAAATGGGGTAGTTTCTAAATTCCTCATAAATAAATGGATATTAGATTTTATATCAGTAAAATAATGTAAAATATAAAACGCGGGCAAATGTGTAATTTCAGTCTGCCTGGAAAGGAAAAACTGGTGAAAAATTTCATCGTCCGGATGTGCGCGATGTGGATGGTGCTGCTGCCCCTGGCGGCGCAGGCGGTGGAATCTGTCACCCTGCTGAATGTCTCTTATGATCCAACCCGGGAATTTTATGAAAAATATAATGCCCTGTTTGCCAGTTTTTGGAAGGCGAAAACAGGTCAGAGTGTCACGGTCCGCCAGTCTCATGGCGGTTCGGGCAAGCAGGCGCGCTCTGTCATAGAGGGGTTGCGCGCCGATATTGTCACGCTGGCGCTGGCCTATGATGTGGATGCGATTGCGGCGAAGGGCAGAAAGCTGCTGCCCGAAGACTGGCAGAAAAGGCTGCCGCATAACAGCGCGCCTTATACTTCAACGATCGTCTTTCTGGTGCGCAAGGATAATCCCAAGCAGATCCATGATTGGGATGATCTGGTGCGTGAGGGTGTCCAGGTGATCACACCCAATCCGAAAATATCGGGCGCCGCACGCTGGAGCTATATGGCAGCCTGGGGGTATGCCATGCAGAAATATGGCGACCCCGGCAAGGCGAAAGATTTTGTATCTAAACTATACCGTAATGTGCCGGTGCTGGATGCGGGCGCGCGGGCCTCGACAACAACTTTCGTGCAGCGCAATATTGGGGATGTGTTGCTGGCATGGGAGAATGAGGCCTATCTGGCGGAATCAGAATTTGGTCAGGGGAAGTTCGATATTGTGATACCGTCGCTGAGCATGCTGGCGGAACCATCGGTGGCTCTAGTCGACAAAAATGCGGCGCGGCACGGTGTCACTGCTGTGGCGCAGGCCTATCTGGAATATCTGTACTCGAAAGAGGCGCAGCAGCTTGCGGCGGACTTTTACTACCGTCCCAGCGATCCGGATATCGCCAGAAAAAATAACGGCCGGTTTGCCAGGCTGAAATTGTTGCGTATTGATGAAATGGGCGGCTGGAAGGCGGTGCAGGAAATGCATTTTTCCGACGATGGCATATTTGACCAGATCTATGCACAATAACATTTCCCCCCAACGGGCATATTGAAATACATGCGAAAACTCAGAGAGCCCAGCGTCCTACCTGGCTTTGGCATCACGCTTGGCCTTACACTGACTTATCTGGCGCTGATTGTGCTGATCCCGCTATCGGGGCTGTTCATCACCACGGCGGGGGTCAGCTTTGCCGAATTCTGGAAGACCGTGACATCGGCCAGGGTGATCAGCGCCTATTATATAAGTTTTGGCGCATCTTTTATTGCGGCCTTTGTCAATGTGTTCTTTGGTCTGATCGTCACCTGGGTGCTGGTGCGGTACAGATTTCCCGGCAAGCGGATTCTGGACGCGCTGGTGGATCTGCCTTTTGCATTGCCAACAGCCGTGGCCGGCATTGCGCTGACCGCACTATATGCGCCGCAAGGATGGATTGGCAGATATTTTGAACCGCTGGGCATCAAGATTGCATTTACTCCCATTGGGATCACCATCGCGCTGATCTTTATCGGACTGCCATTCGTGGTGCGCACGGTGCAGCCGGTGCTGGAAGACATGAACCGCGAATATGAAGAAGCAGCGGTTAGCCTGGGCGCATCACGCTGGCAGACCTTTTATCACGTGATCCTGCCGGAATTGACACCGGCCCTGATGACGGGTTTTGCAATGGCGCTGGCGCGCGCACTTGGCGAATATGGATCGGTGATTTTCATTGCCGGCAATATGCCGGGGGTTTCAGAAATTATTCCGCTGATCATCATCACCAAGCTGGAACAATATGACTATGCCGGGGCCACCTCCATCGCAGTGGTGATGCTGCTGGCGTCCTTCGTCATGCTGTTCGCAATCAATCTGCTTCAAACCTGGAGCCGCAGAAGGCGCTATGAATAACATGCCAGCCCAGCCCGCCTCATCTGTGTCTGCCGGCAGATCGCCGATTGCCGGGCCGCCCTGGTTCAGGGTGATGCTGATCGGCACATCGGTGATTTTTATCGGCCTGCTAATCGGCCTGCCGGTCATCGCCGTATTCACCGAGGCGCTGCGCAAGGGGTTTTCCGCTTATGCCGTCAGTTTGCAGGCGGAATATGCGATCGCCGCCATCAAACTGACCCTTCTGGTGGCGGCGGTGGCGGTGCCGTTCAATCTTGTGTTCGGCGTCATAGCCAGCTGGGCTATTACGAAATTCGAATTCATTGGCAAGCAGCTGCTGATAACCCTGATTGATCTGCCATTCTCGGTTTCGCCGGTAATATCCGGCCTGATTTATGTGCTGCTGTTTGGCGCCAACAGCATACTGGGGGAATGGCTTCTTGACCATGATCTGCAAATCGTCTTTGCCGTACCGGGCCTGGTTATCGCCACCATCTTTGTCACCTTTCCCTTTGTCGCGCGTGAATTGATTCCGCTGATGCAGGAACAGGGCACCGAAGAAGAAGAAGCTGCGATATTGCTGGGCGCTACGGGCTGGCAGTTGTTTTTCCGGGTGACACTTCCCAATATCAAATGGGCGCTGCTATATGGCGTATTGCTATGCAATGCCCGCGCAATGGGTGAGTTTGGCGCCGTCTCGGTGGTGTCGGGCCATATCAAGGGTGAAACCAACACCATTCCGCTGCATGTGGAAATTCTGTATAATGAGTATAATTTTGTTGCGGCATTTGCCGTTGCTTCCATCCTGACGCTTCTGGCGTTGATTACACTGCTGCTTAAAACCATGCTGGAAAGCAAGTTCAGCAGCCCATCCACCCGGCATTAGAACAGGCGCAAACATATGGGCATTCAGGTCAACGATATCTCCAAGCGCTTCAATAATGATTTTACCGCGCTCAATAATGTCAGCCTGGATATCAAGTCGGGCGAACTGATCGCGCTGCTTGGGCCATCGGGGTCCGGCAAGACCACTTTGCTGCGCATTATCGCCGGTCTGGAATTTGCCGATTCGGGTTCGGTCATACTGGACGGGCAGGAACAGCAGACCCGCAATGTGAAAGACCGCAATGTGGGTTTTGTGTTTCAGCATTATGCGCTTTTCAAGCATATGACGGTTTTCCAGAACGTCGCCTTTGGATTAAGCGTGCGGCAAAAACCGCTGCGGCCCAGTGACGCGGAGATTCACCGCAAGGTGATGGACCTGTTGCAGCTGATTCATCTGGAGGCGTTTCATGACCGCTATCCAAGCCAGCTATCCGGCGGCCAGCGCCAGCGTGTGGCGCTGGCGCGCGCGCTGGCGGTGGAACCAAAGGTGCTGTTGCTGGATGAACCTTTTGGCGCGCTTGACGCCAAGGTGCGTAAGGAACTGCGCCGCTGGATGCGCCGGCTGCATGATGATATTCACATCACAAGTATTTTTGTGACGCATGATCAGGAAGAAGCCATGGAAGTTGCCGACCGGGTGGTGGTGATGAGCAATGGCCGCATCGAGCAGGTGGGCACGCCGGAACAGGTGTATCACCATCCCGTCAATGGCTTTGTGTATGATTTTCTCGGCAATTATAATGAATTTGACGGCTGGAAAGATGAAACCGGGGCCGTGCATCTGGCCGAGACGGATATTATTGAAGTTCCTGAGGAAACCATCCTGCAAACCAGCCCCCAAACCGGCTGGCTTGGGCGTTACCCGGAAATCAGCCAAGTGGTGAACAAGGTTGTGCCTGGCCTGCTGCCGCAAAAAACCGCGCCGGTTATCATTAAAAAGAAAAAAACCATAAGGCGGCCGGACAATGCTGTTGCCGTGAAACTGTTTACCCGCCCGCATGAAATCTTTGTCAGCAAGGAGCTGGATGGCGAGGAATATTTGACCGCCCTGGTGACCCATGTTAATCCGGCCAGTTCGCTCGTAAAGCTGGAACTGGAACGCCCCGGCGGCGCCATCGTGCAGGCCGAAGTGCCCAAAACCGTCGTGGATGCGCTCAATATCAGGCGCGGCGACATGGTGTATATCCGGCCCAAGGCGACACGGGTGTTTGAATAGGCGCCTGGAATGCTTTAGCATCCTCCCTACAATTCATAATGACAGGGGGAGGCCGCAATGGCGAATTTCGGAAATTACAAATTGCTCGGCGTGGATCTGGGCGATGATTATGTCGCAACCGTCGAGATGCGGAATGGCGATCTGAATTTCTTCGATCTGGAAATGCTGACATCGCTGGCCGATTGTTTCCATGATCTGGACAAGGAACCCAAATGCCGCGTGCTGGTGCTGGCGTCTGCGGGCCGGGCGTTCTGCGCCGGGGCGAATTTCGCCAGCGGCACGCGCGCCGAGGGCCTCGCCACCAAAACCGAAAGCCCCAGCGGCAGCCCGCTTTATGATCAGGCGGTGCGCATGTTCTCCAGCAAAAAACCCATTGTCGGCGCGGTGAATGGCGCGGCCATCGGCGGCGGGCTTGGCCTGTGTCTGGTGCCGGATTTCCGTGTCGCCTGTCCCGAGGCGCGGCTGGCGTGCAATTTCACACAGTTGGGCTTTCATCCGGGTTTTGGACTGACCTATACATTGCCCGCGCTGATCGGCCAGCAAAAGGCCTGGAACATGATGTATACCGGCAGGCGTGTGAAGGCCGAGGAGGCGCTGGAGATGGGCCTGGTGGACCGTCTGGTTCCCGCACCGCAATTGCGCGCCGCGGCGCGTGAAATGGCGCTGGAAATTGCCTCGGCCGGGCCGCTGGCGGTGATGGCGGTGCGCGAGACCATGCGCATGGGATTACCGGAAAAAGTGCGCGCCGCCACCGCGCGCGAATTGCAGGAACAGAACAAACTGCAAGGCACCGAAGACATGAAGGAAGGCATCAGGGCCACCGCCGAACGCCGCCCCGCGAGGTTTACGGGGCGGTAGGGGAACGGAGATTCGCCTCAAACTCGGTGTCACCCCGCACTTGTTGCGGGGTCCAGGGTCACAAACGCAGGCCTTTCCTTGTGGCCCTGGACCCCGGAATAAATCCGGGGTGACAGGCTGAAATTGTGGAATGGTCAAACCCAAAATCATGCCGCTCTGGGATGTTGACCATCTTGATTATCATTAGGAGGCAACCATTATGGCGATGAAAAATCCCCCGCATCCGGGCCGGATCGTGAAGGAAGATTGCCTGCCTGAACTGGACGGTCGGAGAGGCGGCATCGGCGCTTGGCGTCAGCCGCCAGACGCTCGACAAGATTATCAATGAACGCGGCGGCGTGACGCCGGAGATGGCGATCCGTTTCGAGAAAATATTCGGATCGTCGGCTGAAACCTGGCTGCGGATGCAGCTTGCCTATGATCTGGCGGAGGCGCGCGCAAGAGAGCCGGAAATTGTTGCGAGCATTCGGGGGTAGCAGGATATTACCGCTCTCTCGATACACGGAGCAGATATTTTCTTGCAATTCACCGTTTATCGTAGTACGTTTTCGCCATGATACGTTCATGGCGAAATAGCCAGAGCCGCAAAGTCTGGAATGGTGAGCGGTCTAACCGATTTCGGAGCCTGGACTTTGACGCCGCAATCGACCTGCTCCTGGCCCTGAACATAGCTGAATCGCTTCAGGACCTGAGCCCGCTCAAAAGTGTTGGGCTGCACAAACTGAGTGGTGACCGCCGGGGCCAATGGGCCATGACCGTAAACGGGCCTTGGCGGATTTGCTTTGAATTCCGCAAGGGCGATGCGTTTAATGTCGAGATTGTTGATTACCACAAAGGATAGGACAATGCCCCCTGTTGCCCATCCGGGCCGATTGCTGAAGCGCGAACTTGAAGCGCGTGGCCTTAGCGCCAATCGTCTGGCGCTTGATCTGGGTGTCCCGTCAGGCCGCATCACGGACATTCTCAATAGCCGCCGTTCCATCACGGCAGATACCGCCGTCCGGCTGGGCCGTTACTTTGGCAATAGCCCGCAGTTCTGGGTTAATCTACAAAGTCAGTATGACATTGCGGTGGTCGAACAGGACCGTGGCGAGATGATTGCGCAGCGGGTGAAACCGGCGGATGCGGCTTGAATGATCCCGATGTGTCACGCTTCCTTGTGAGGAACCAGCTTGACTTGAAGTTCACACCCGACGGCCTCGGCGTAGCGCTTGAGTGTTGCCAGCGATGGCGTGTGTTTGCCCGCCGACTCAAGCCGGGAAATTGCACTTTTAGTCGTGCCCATTTTTGCCGCAACGGCGTCTTGCGTAAGGCCCGCGCGCGTGCGAGCCTTGAGCATCTGGCTTACAACTCTGTATTCCAGATCAAGTGCGGCATAGGCTGCGGAAAATCCATTACGCTTCTTTGCTTTGGCAAGAAATTCCGTATGATTGTGGGGAACAGGCTTGTGTTTGAGGTTAGCCATTTTTCAACTCCTTCAGGCGCTTTCGCGCCAGGTTCAGCTCGCGCTCTGGCGCTTGCTGGGACTTCTTGATAAAGGCGTGCAGTACGACAATATGTTTACCGGCCAGAAAACAGTAAAAGGCCCGCCCTATTCCCATTTTGCCACGGGGCCGCAGTTCAAATAAGCCATCACCAAACGCTTTTGAATGTGGCAAACGCAGACTTGGTCCATACTCAGCGAGCAACTCAATTAAACGCGCATAGTCCGCCAGAATATCCACGGGCCATGACTCGATTTCAGCCAGCACACGGGCATGAAAATATTCGATCTGGTACGCCATGGCGGCATGTTAGCAAATATGCTAACTATGTCAAGCGGCTGCGGAATGGCTTGTTATGTCCACCATTGAGATAGGCTGGCCGGGCGGATTTTGCGGAACTTACCCCCGGTGATGTTCGCGCGCGAGAATTTCGCGCACAGCGGCGACGAGGTTTGCGCGCGGTACGGATTGCTGGGCGGGCTGATCCTCGCGCCAGGCGGCATTGTCCTTAATGTCTTTGGATAGCTGATCGCCCAGCACCAGATCTTTTAGCGTGACCTCACCAGCGGCGAATTCATCGCCGCCCGCAATCACCGCCACCGGCGCGTGGCGTTTGTCGGCATATTTCACCTGAGCGCGCATCCCGCTGCCGCCCAGATACAGTTCCGCGCGAATACCTGCGCGGCGCAGTTCCATCACCATGGCCTGATACTCGGCGGCGCGGCTTTTATCCAGCATCAGCACCACCACCGGCCCCCTGGGCGCGGGCGCGGCTTTGCCGCCGCGCAACAATGCGAGCGCCGCCAGCAAACGGTCAACGCCGATGGAAACGCCGGTGGCCGGCACCAGCACGCCCTTGAACCGTTGCACCAGATCATCATAGCGCCCGCCGCCCGCCACCGATCCGAACTGCACCTTGCGGCCACTTTCGTCATGCACCTCAAAGGTCAGCTCCGCCTCGATCACCGGGCCGGTATAATAATCCAGGCCGCGCACGACACTGGGGTCGAACACCACCTGATCCGGGCCAAAGCCGCCCGCAGTCAGCAGCGCATCAATCTCTTCCAGTTCCGCCACGCCTTCCAGCCCGATGGCGCTCGCCCCCACCAGATCGCGCAAACTGGCGCAGACTTTGGCGCGGTCCATATCGCCCGCCGCCAGAAAGCCGGTGACACGGGCAATCTGTTCCGGCGCGAGGTTCGCGCCTTTGGTGAAATCGCCCGATTCATCCTCGCGCCCCGGCCCCAGCAGCAGCCGCACGCCTTCCATGCCCAGCCGGTCGAGCTTGTCGATGGCGCGCAGAATAATCAGTCTGGTGTGCGCGTCCTGCGCACCGATCATTTCCAGCACACCGCTCAGCACTTTGCGGTTGTTCACCCGCACCCGGTAATCGCCCCGCGCAATGCCCAGCGCCTCCAGCGCATCGGCGAGCACCATACACAGTTCCGTGTCGGCGGCCATTGTCGCCGCGCCCACCGTATCCACATCGAACTGGAAAAATTCGCGAAAACGCCCGGGCCCGGGTTTTTCGTTGCGCCAGACCGGGCCAAACTGATAGCGCCGGAACGGCTTGGGCAGGGCGTCAAAATGTTCCGCCGCCAGCCGCGCCAGCGGGGCCGTCAGGTCATAGCGCAAAGCGAGCCACTGCTCGTCATCATCCTGCAACGCAAACACCCCTTCATTGGGGCGGTCGGCATCGGGCAGAAACTTGCCCAGCGCATCGGCATATTCAAAAGCCGAGGTTTCCAGCGGCTCAAAGCCATAGGATTCATACACACCGCGGATCACCTCCAGCGCATGGCGGCGCGCCACGACATCGCCTGCGAACTGGTCGCGCAGGCCGCGTGGTTTGCGGGCTTTGGGGCGGAATTCTGTGTCTTTGCTCATTTGCCGCTGACTACTATCCTATTGGCGGGGATCGGGCAAGTTAACCTGCTTGATTTCTATGCGCTAAAGCCGCTTTATCACGCCGATATGCGTATGACTCCCGGAAGGATCAGAAAATGTCAGATGAAGTGCTTGCCGTAGCCGGCTTTTTTCATGAGCCGAGCAAGACGGTCAGCTATGTGGTGTCGGACCACAAGGCCAAACGCGCGGCGGTAATCGACCCGGTGCTGGATTTTGACGCCGGCGGCTGCCTGACGGATACCAGTTCCGCAGATGCGATTATCGAATATGTGAAGCAGGAACGTCTGGTGATCGACTGGATTCTGGAAACCCATCTGCATGAAGACCATCTGTCCGCCGCCCGGCATGTGCGCGAGGCGCTGGGCGGGCAAATAGCCATTGGCGCGGGGGTTTGCGGGGTGCAGACCGAGCTGGCGCGGCTGTTTAACCTGCCGGATTTCGCCTGTGACGGCAGCCAGTTCGACCGGCTGCTGGAGAACGGCGCATCCTTCACTATCGGGGATATTCCGGCGCGTGCCTATGCCATGCCCGGGCATAGCGGGGCCTGTATGAGTTTTCTGGTCGGCGATACGGCCTTTGTCGGCGACACGCTGCTGATGCCGGATAATGGCACGGCGCGGGCCGATCTGCCGGGGGGCGATGCGGCGGAATTATATCGCTCGATCCGGGCAATCTACGGGCTGCCGCCGGAAACCCGCATCTTTACCGGCCATGATCCCGAGCATAAGGGCCGTTCACCGGCCTGGGAAACCACCATTGCCCTGCAATTGGAAAAGAATGTGCATGCCAAGCATGATGTGGCGGAGGCGGATTTTGTGGCCTATCGCACCCGGCGCGACCGGGGCCTGTCCAAACCCGATCATTATTTTCAGGCGCTGCAATTCAATATGGCGGGAGGTGTGGCGCCCCCGCCCGACAGCAATGGCGTTTCCTATTTCCGTATTCCGCTCAATGCGTTAACCGGCGCCGCCAAGCCGTTCAAACTGCGGCTGGTGCATTAAAAAGGTAAAATGTCCTGGGTTTCAGCCATAAAAAACGAAAGAATTTTATGTGACAAGGCTCCGAGCCTATATCTGGATCTTTGGCGGGGCAGTTGTTATTTTGTTGATGGGTGTTGGTTTTTATTTTAGGCTGGCCCCGGTCAGTCCCCCTGCGCCGGAAGCCATCATGTCAGAGTCATTGCTGGAAGAGCCCGGAAGGATCACCCGGAAAAGCTACACCACCGACGAAGAGCGCCGCCAAAGGGTGGTGGCGGCCGCCTGGCGGGTGATCTGCCGCGATGGCATCACCGCCGCCAGCCTGCGCACCATCGCAAAGGAGATGGGCGCCACTGCCGGACTGGTCACTCGTTATTTTCCAGAGAAACAGGGGCTTATGCTGGCCGCGCTGCAACAGGCGGCGGGGATGCTGAGCCGGGAAGTGGAGACCGCCGCCGCTGCCCATACCGGCATGGCGCGGGTCGAAGCGGCGGTGCTGGGCGCGCTGCCGGTGATGCAGCCGCGTTTTCTGGCCTGGCAGGTCTGGGTGGCATTTATGGCTGAATTACCCGGCGATCCGGATCTGGGCGTGGCGCATAATGTGTTTCCGGACCGCCTGCGCCAGATTCTGATACAGGGGTTGCGCGAGGCGCAGCTGGAGGGCCGGATTGCCTCACAGGCCCACACGCCGCAACTGGCGGATATGCTGCTCAACCAGATCATTGGCGTGGGCGTGCGCGCGGTCAATGCGCCGCAACGCTATCCCGCAAACAGGTTGCCGGGGCTGATTGCCCCGTTCTTTGCGCAGATGGTGAGACAGTAGGGGCCGGATTAAAGCCCGAAAGTGCCGAATTTCTTGTTGAAACGGCCAACCCGGCCGCCGGAATCGACCAGGCGCGACGTGCCGCCGGTCCAGGCCGGATGGGTCGTCGGGTCAATATCCAGCTTCAATTCGTCCCCGGCCTTGCCCCAGGTTGTCCGCGTCTGATAGCGGGTGCCGTCGGTCATCACGACTGTTACGTGGTGATAATCGGGGTGAATGTCTTTCTTCATGGGTTTGCTCCGGTCAGCCCGGTGCGGGCCGTTGGCCGCTGGACAGGCTGTAATGTTAGGTCAGGGGCGGCTTATACATGGAGTCCGGCCTGTGTGCAAGACGCCATTAGGGCCGGCTTTCAAGCCAGGATCGGAGCAGCTCATTGACCCTTTCCGGCGCCTCCTGCTGCACCCAGTGCGAGACGCCGGGCAGATAGTGTATGGTGAAATCCGAGACCAGATTTTCGGTGCCATAGGTCAGCTCCTTGCCCAGCGCCGTATCCTCCTCGCCCCAGATCATCAGGGTGGGCACGTCCAGTCTGCCGGGAGCCCGCGCCTTTTTGGGCCGTGGTCCGCCCCGCAATGCCGCCCGGTAATAATTGATCATCGCGGTCAATGCGCCGGGCTGGGCCGCATTGCGCCGGAACACGTCCAGCACCTGATCCGGGAAACGCGATTTATCCACCGCCATGCCGCGAAATGCCTGGCCAATGGCTTTGGCGCCGTCGCGCCCCAGCGCCCATTCCGGCAGCCAGGGAAGCTGAAAGAAGAAAATATACCAGGAGCGTTTGAGCTGCGCCCAGTTGCGTATGCCTTTCTCGAACATTCGGGGATGCGGGATATTCATCACCACCAGTCTTTTCAGCGGACGAATGCGGCGCAGCGCAAATTCCCAGGCAATCACGCCGCCCCAATCATGCGCAATCAGCACCACTTCCTCAGCGCCAGACGCATCAATCAGCCCTGCGACATCGTCAAGCAGATGCGTCATGGCGTAATTGGCCACGCCCTGGGGCCGGGATGTATTGCCATAGCCGCGTAAATTCGGCACCCAGGCCAGATAGCCCATTTCCGCCAGCATCGGAAGCTGGTATCGCCAGGAATAGGCCAGTTCGGGAAAACCATGCAGGCACAGCGCCAGCTTTTTTCCCTGCCCGCATGTATCCACCTCAAAGCGCAAACCATTGGCTTCGACAAATTGTGTGACCGGGCTGTGCATAACCTTTTCTCCTATGGGTGATGTGTGGTTAAATTTGATCTGGATCATATCCCGGTTGATGTAGACAGGAGATTATACTGCATGGCACAGGGAAACATCAGGCCTGAGCGGCGTACAGGCGCATTGCGGGCGGACGAATTGCGGCGCAGTTGTGAGGCGGGCTGTCTAGGGTTCGCCAGCACCGCTGAGCTTGCCGATCCAGGGCAGGTGTTTGGCCAGCAGCGCGCCATCAACGCCATCGCGTTCGGCGCTGAGATTGCCCGCGATGGCTATAATCTGTTTGTGCTGGGCGAACCGGGCAGCGGCAAGCGGCCGCTGGTGCGCCAGTTGCTGGAGAGCCGCGCGGCAGTGCAGCCCGCCCCCAGCGATTGGGTCTATGTCTATAATTTCACCGAGCCGCACAAACCCAACGCCATTGAGCTGCCGGCCGGGCAGGGCGTGCGCTTCCGGGATGCGCTGTCGCAGATGGTTGAGGAATTGCGCACCGCGCTTCCGGCGATTTTTGAAAGCGAGGAATATCGCGTGCGCAGGCACGCGATCGACGAAATGATCCAGAGCCGCCAGCAGGCGGCTTTTGAGATTCTGGAAAAAAGCGCCGCGGAAAAATCCATCCGGGTTGTCCGCACCCCCGCCGGAATAACGCTGGTGCCGGTACGTAATAATGAACTGGTAAAGCCTGAAACATTCGAGGCGATGCCGGAAGAAGAACGCCGTCAGATCGAAACGGATATTCAGGAACTGCAACGCGGCATGGTGCGGACATTCGAACAGATGCCGCGCCTTGAAAAAGAACGGCGCAAAAATCTGCGAGAACTGAACCGCGAATTCGCCAATCTGGCCGTGCGTGAAATCATGGATGATGAACGTGCGGCGTTTGCAGGCTTTGCCGAGGTGCAGCACTATCTCGATCAGGCGCAGGCGGATATCATCAATAATGTGCAGATCTTTGTGCAGTCACAGGAGATGCAGGAGGCCTCGGAGCTTCCAGGTAACGCCATGGCGGGCGGCGGCGAGGGCGCCGGGCAGAACCTGCTGGGCAGCCCGTTTCAGCGTTATGAGGCGAACCTGATCGTCGATAATTCCCGCGCCAAAGGCGCGCCGGTCGTGGAAGAAGGCAAACCCACCGTGCAGCAGCTTGTCGGGCGGGTCGAGCATATTGCGCAGATGGGGGCGCTCATTACCAATTTCATGCTGATCAAGCCGGGTGCGCTGCACCGGGCCAATGGTGGATACTTACTGATCGATGCGCGCGCCCTGCTGATGCAGCCCTTTGCCTGGGAGACATTGAAACGCGCCATGTGGAACCGCGAAACGCGCATCGAGTCCCCCGCCGATATGTTTTCGATCGTCAGCACCATCTCGCTGGAGCCGGAGCCCATTCCGCTGCGCACTAAGGTCGTGCTGTTTGGCGAACCGCTGACTTACTATCTGCTGTCCGCCCATGATCCGGAATTTCAGGGCTTGTTCAAGACCGTGGCGGAAATGGAAACCACCGTCGATTGGACGCCCGATTCCGAACAGGCGCTGGCGCGCCAGCTAGCCTCGATATGCCGTGCGGAAATGTTGCGCCATCTTGATCCGGGCGGGGTGGCGCGGATGATCGAACAGGCGGCGCGCCATGCCGCGGATGCGGAAAAGCTATCCATTCATTTGGGGCATATTGCCGATCTGCTGCGCGAGGCGGACCATTGGGCGGGCAAGAATGGCGCGGAGTTAATCACCGCAAGCCATGTGCAGCAGGCGGTGACCATGCGCGAAGAACGCATCGGGCGCATCCGTGAAAAAAGCCAGGAATCCATTACCCGCGACATTGTGCTGATTGACACGGACGGCGCGCGCATTGGCCAGATCAACGGCTTAAGCGTGCTGTCCATCGGCGAGCTGAGCTTCGGGCGGCCCACGCGAATTTCCGCGCGTATCGGCATTGGCGCGGGGCGCGTGCTGGACATCGAACGCGAGGTGGAATTGGGCGGGCCGCTGCATTCCAAGGGGGTGCTGATCCTTTCCGGCTTTTTGCGCGAACGCTTTGGCGTCAGCAGCCCGCTGGCGCTGACCGCCAGTCTGGTGTTCGAGCAATCCTATGGCGGCGTCGATGGCGACAGCGCCTCCTCGGCGGAATTATATTGCCTGTTGTCGGCGTTGGCGGAAGCGCCAATTAAACAATGTTTCGCGGTTACCGGTTCGGTCAATCAGCATGGTCAGGTGCAAGCCATCGGCGGGGTCAACGAAAAAATCGAAGGGTTTTTTGATATCTGCAATGCGCGCGGGCTGACCGGTCAGCAGGGCGTACTGATCCCCAGCGCCAATGTAAAACATCTGATGCTGCGCCAGGATGTGGTGGCGGCGGTGCGCGAAGGGCGTTTCCATATTCATGCGATAGACAGCATTGATCAGGGCATCGAAGTGCTGACCGGCGTGGCGGCGGGCGAACGCCTGGCGAATGGTCAGTATCCCGATGGTACAATCAATGCCCGGGTTGCCGCGCGCCTTGCCGGTTTCTCCAAGGCGCGCAAGGCATCGGATGGCGGCGATTCAGATGCAAGGGAGCGCCCATGAGCCGCGCAGCGCCGGACACAGGAAAATTGCCTTGTCGCCGGCTGCTGCTCGGATTCAACCATCATGCGGAATGCCGTGCGGTCTTTGACTTTGCGGCCGATGTCTCAAGGATTGCGGATGCGGAATTGACCGGTATTTTTGTTGAGGATCAGGACTTGCTGGATATGTCGCGCCTGCCTTTTTCGATGGAACTGCTTGCCGCCAGCCGTCAGACCCGAAACCTGGATTTTGAGAGCATCGAGCGGGATTTGCGCGCCATCGCCATGCAGATGCAAAACGCCTTGCGCAAACTGGCCGAACGCGCGCAAAGGCATTATAGTTTTCACACCGTGCGCGGGCATTTGTTGCGCACGCTTGTTTCACAGGCCGATCCGGGGGATCTGATTTTACTGCGAACCGCATGCGATCCCTGGCGCGGCGTTAAACCGGCAGTGTCCGGCCCTGTCGTGTTGCTGGAACCGCCCGGGAGCGGCAATGGCGCGCTTGCGGCGCTGGCGCGGGCCATTGCACATGACCTGAAACAGGATTTTATTCTTCTGAAAACCTATCACGGGCCGGAAAGCGTGCGCAATCTGCGTGCCGGACTGCTGATCGCATCCCTGTCAATATTTGACACGGATTCCAGTTGGAGTGAAATCGAACGCTTTGCCGAAGCGGCGCCGTGTCCGGTACTGCTGGCGTCGGCCGGTGCGTGAGACATTTACTCTGCTGGCTTCCAGTCACGAAGACAGGCTTTCAAACGCTCAGCGGCGCCGGCGGGCAAGGCCCCGGCGCGCAGCCAGTGCGGCTGCGCGTCAAAGCGGCGCACATAAATCCCGTGCTGCGCAAGGTGCTGAAAAAGATGCTCCGCCTGTGGCAGCTCCAGCAGGCTGAACAAAGGATGCGCGCCCAGAATGCGCAGGCCATGCTGCATAAAGATGGCGTCACGCCGTACAGCGTCGGATGACAGCCGGGTGCGGGTGCGTGCGGCCCAGGCCGTATCGCTCAAGGCCTGCGCGCCAATGGCGCACGCCGGGCCGCTCACCGCCCAGGGCCCGATCATGCCGCACAGTTCTCGGATCAGCGCGGGTGCGCCCAGGCCAAAGCCAAGCCGCAATCCGGCCAGACCGAAAAATTTTCCAAAAGACCGCAACAGGATCACATTGGGATGCGCGGACAGATGCGGGCAAAAGCTGAATTCCGGCATGCAGTCCATGAAAGCTTCGTCCAGCACCAGCCAGCCGCCGCGCTGCGCCTGACGTCTGGCAAGCAGGATCAGGTCTTCGATCAGGCTCAGCCTGCCATCGGGATTGTTGGGATTAACCAGAACCAGCACGTCACATTCGGCCCGTGGCGCATCGTGAAATGCGATCGCGCGCACCTGATGGCCGGCCCGCTGCCAGCACAGGCTGTGCTCGTCATAAGTGGGGCCGGTAATGGCAATCTGGTTTGCGCCATATTTTTGCATGCGTAAAAAAGGCAGGCATTGGATCAGCGCCTGTGTGCCGGGGACCGCAACTATCTGCGCGGTTTCAACCCCGTAATGGCGCGCGGCCACCTGATTAAGACGCGCGGTGCTGAGGGCGTCCGGAAGTTTCCGCCAGACGCCCTGCGGTATTGCCGGCGCCGGATAGGCATGCGGATTAATGCCGGTGCTCAGATCTATCCAGGGCTCAGGCGCATGCGGGAAGCGCTGCCGGATGGCCGTCAAATCCCCTCCATGTTCGATCGCGCCGGGTCGCATTGAAACCTTCACCATGTTAGAAAGCGGAGATGACGATAGCAGCATTCGCTCTGATTCTTGAATATGCCTTTGCTTATCCGCAATGGTTGTACCGGCGCATCGGCCACCCGGTGTCGTGGCTCGGCGCCGTTATCGGGGCTTATGATCGCCGCTGGAACCGTGAAAGTGATTCCCCTTTGCGGCGTAAATTTTTCGGGGCGGGCCTGCTGGCCTGCATCGTGGCGCTTGCGCTGGTCTGGGCGTGGGGATGTCTTTGGCTTGTGCAGGCGCTGCCATTCGGCTGGCTATGGGAAGCGTTTTTGACCGCCAGCCTGCTGGCCGGGCGCAGCCTGCATGATCATGTGGCGGATATACGCAGGGCTTTGCGCGAGGGCGGCCTGGATGCGGCGCGGCACGCGCTTGCAAAGATTGTTGGACGCAATACGGCGCAACTCGATGAAAGCGATGTCTGCCGCGCCGCCATTGAATCCCTGAGCGAAAACACCTCGGACGGATTGATCGCGCCCCTGTTCTGGTATCTGCTGGCCGGATTGCCGGGCATCGCCGTCTATAAAGCGGTCAATACTGCCGACAGCATGGTAGGCTATAAATCGCCACGCTATTTGCAGTTTGGCTGGGCTTCGGCCCGTGCCGACGATGTTCTGAACCTGATCCCGGCGCGGCTTACCGCAGCAGCTTACGCGCTGGCGGCGCTGTTTTATGCGCCCGCCAGTCCGCGCAATGCGTTGAAAGTGGCCTGGTCGGATGCGCACAAGCATGCCTCACCGAATGCAGGCTGGCCGGAAGCCGCGATGGCGGGGGCGCTTGGTCTGCGCCTGGGCGGGCCGGGAATGCGCAGCGGTGCGCCACATCCCGATCCCTATTTCGGCAAGGGCCGGGTTGGGTTGCGCGCGGCGGATATTGGCGCGGCCCTGGCCCTGTACCGCCTTGTGTGCGCCCTGGTGCTGATTTTCGTACTGGTCATGGGCTGACAAACAAACCGCTGGACGTGAAGACCTGTGCCAGTGCTAGACTGTACGGACCCGATGCAGCGATGTTACAGGCCTGACTCTGCTCCCACGATAAAAATGGAGACGCCCATGCCCGCTTTACAGACAATGCGCGTACTTGAATTCACACAATGGGAGGCGGGGCCGAGCTGCGCCATGATGCTGGCCTGGCTGGGCGCCGATGTGGTGAAGGTCGAGCCGCCCGGCGGCGAAGTGGCGCGCACAATGCTGGGCGTCGGGCCGGGGGACAGCCAGTATTTTCTCAATTACAACGCCAACAAGCGCGGCCTGGCACTGGATCTGAAAAACCCGAAGGGCAAGGAGCTGCTGTTGCAGATGCTGCCGAAATTCGATGTGTTTATCGAAAATCAGGGGCCGGGCACGGTGGAGCGGCTGGGGCTGGGGCCGGAGATTTTGTGCAAACTGCATCCGAAACTGATCTATGCCCGTATCAAGGGCTTTGGCCTGGATGGCCCTTATGCGGAATTTAAGAGCTTTGATCCGCTGGCCATGGCGGCGGCAGGCATTTTTTCCATGACCGGCACGCCGGATGGGCCGCCGCTTTCGGTTGGCGGCACTTTCGCCGATACCGGCACCGGAATTACCACGGCGCTTGCCATTACCGCGGCCTATGTGCAGCAGCAGCGCACGGGCAAGGGCCAGGTGATCGAAATGTCCATGCATGAAGTCATGACCATGTTCATCCGTACTTTGACAGCAACGAGCTGGGGGCCGGGGCAGCCTCCGGTGGGGCGGCGCAGCCATGAAGGCATGCCGCCCTCGGGCATCTTTCGTTGCAAGGGCGGCGGCCCGAACGATTATGTGGTTATGGTGGTCATTCTGCCGGGCATGTGGCGGGCGCTGTGTGAAACCATCGGCCGGCCGGAATTGAGCGACGATCCGCGTTTCGCCCAGCCGCCGGCGCGCTTCAAGAACTGGGAAGAACTGAAAGCCATCATTAATGGCTGGACAGAGCAGCGCGACAAACACGAAGTCATGCGGATCATGGGCGCGGCGGGCGTGCCCTGCAGCGCCACGATGGATACCAGCGAGGTATTTTCGGATCCGCATCTCATCGCGCGCGATTTTTTCAGGAAAGTGCCGCATCCGGAAAAGGGCGAGATATTGATGATGCGCTCGCCGATCCGGATGTCGGATTCGGATGTGCCAATTGTGGCGGCGCCTTTGGCGGGGCAGCATAGCCGCGCTGTTTTGGCGTCGGAGCTGGGATTGAATGAGGCCCAGCTTGATGCGTTGTGCAGCGAAGGCGTTATTCAGCAAAAATAAAAACCGTAAGGGGAGATCGGCATGGCGAAAATTTCTGGTGCAACCATCATGGCGCGCGCGCTGAAGCAGCAGGGCGTTACCTATATGTTTGGCATTGTCGGGTTTCCGGTGATCCCGATCGCCATGGCGGCGCAGAAGGAAGGCATCATTTATATCGGTATGCGCAACGAGCAGTCGGCAAGCTATGCCGCGCAGGCGGCGGGCTATATGACCGGCCGGCCGCAGGCCTGTCTGGTGGTGTCCGGGCCCGGCGTCATTCACGGGCTGGCGGGCCTTGCCAATGCGCAATCCAATTGCTGGCCGATGATATTGATCGGCGGTGCGTCGTCGGTAGATCAAAACGGCATGGGCGCATTTCAGGAAGAACGCCAGGTTATGCTGGCGTCGCCGCTGTGCAAATATGCCCATGCGGTGGAAAAGATCGAACGCATTCCGTTCTATGTCGAGCAGGCGATCCGCAGCGCGCTGTTCGGGCGGCCCGGCGCGTCCTATCTGGATATGCCGGACGACGTAATTACTGGCGAGGTCGAGGAAGACACTGTGCATGTGGCGGCAACGGTGGGCGAGCCGCCGCGCACGCTAGCGCCGCAGTCCAGCATTGATGCGGCGCTGGACGCGCTTGCCAGCGCCAAGCGGCCGCTGATTATTGTGGGCAAGGGCATGGCCTGGTCGCGCGCCGAGGATGAGGTGCGGCAATTTATCGAACGCACCCAGGTGCCGTTTCTGGCAACGCCGATGGGTAAGGGCGTGGTGCCGGATGATCATCCGCTATCGGTTGGCGGCGCGCGCTCGCATGCGTTACAGGAAGCCGATCTGGTGTTTCTGCTGGGCGCGCGGCTGAACTGGATTTTACATTTCGGCCTGCCGCCGCGCTATGCAAAGGATGTGCGGATGGTGCAACTGGATATCAGTCCCGAGGAAATCGGCAATAACCGCGCCACCGAAGTGGCGCTGGTGGGGGACGGCAAGTCGATTGTTGGGCAACTGAACCAGGCATTGACGGCGCGGCAATGGTTCTATCCGCGCGAGACGCCCTGGCGCGCCGCCATTGCGGAAAAGATCAAGGGCAATCAGGCAACGGTCGCGCCGATGATTGCGGATAATACGTCGCCGGTGAATTATTATCGTGCGTACAAGGACATTGTGGCGCGCATCCCCCGCAACGCCATCATTGTCGGCGAGGGTGCGAACACCATGGATATCGGCCGCACCCAGATGCCGAATTTCGAGCCGCGCACCCGGCTGGACGCGGGCAGTTACGGCACTATGGGGATCGGCCTTGGTTTTGCCATCGCCGCCGCCGCGGTGCATCCGGACCGCCCCATCATCGCGGTGCAGGGTGACAGCGCCTTTGGTTTTTCCGGTATGGAGTTTGAAACCGCCGCGCGTTACGGGATGCCCATCAAGGTCATCATTCTTAATAATGGCGGCATTGGCGGCGGTGTGGCGGAACAAAAGCCGGGGCGGGCGTTACCTCCGCATGCGCTGTCTTATGATGCGCGCTATGAACGCATTGCCGAGGCGTTTGGCGGCGCGGGATTTTACGTCACCGATGCGGCGGAGTTGGGGCCCGCCCTCGATGCCGCCATGGCGTTCAAGGGGCCTGCCATTGTGAATGTGCAGATTGCCGCCATGGCCAACCGCAAACCGCAACAGTTCAACTGGCACGGCTGACTTTGCGTCATCACGCCGCCTTGCGTGCCGCCTGTAATGTAGCGCGCACCTCGGATGGGCTTGCAAGACTGCCGCCCGCGGCCTGAATCGCTTTCACCGCAGCCTCGGCGATCTGGGCATTGGTCTGAAGGCTGCCGTGGCGGGCATCTTCCAGGCCCACCCGCACATGCCCGCCCAGCCGCACGGCATCGGCAAGAATCGGCGAAAGGTCCACATCCAACCCGGAAATCATCCAGGGCGCATGCGGGGCTTCTTCCTTCAGCAGCTCATGAAACGCCGTCAGCGCATAGCCGCGCGGCGGAAAACTGAACGTGAAATGGTCGCTGAACATCAGCCGGTAAATCGGCTGCCCGGCTTTGGGCTGCTCGGCGGCCAGCCGCGCCCCCATGCGGATAAATCCCGGCTCGTAAATGGCATAGGCCATAGGCACGCCCTGTTCGGCGGAAAATTTTAGGCCCGCGCGAATATGGGCGGGCGTATTTGTATATAAAAATCCATCCTGACCGGATTTCAATTGCCCGGCATGGGCGAAATTCATCGAACCGGGATCCAGCGCGCCCCATTCGCATAATCCCCGCTCCGCCAGCCCCTTGACTGCCGCGAACCGGTCTTTGCCCGGCGCGCCGCCAAAATCCGCGCCGCCATCCGCAGGCAGGGTCGGATAGATAATGGCGTCACTCTGTTCGCGGATGCCAGAAACAATGGCGGCGTAAAGTTCGGGATCGTCTTTTTGTTTGCCGGTGGCTTCGTCATAGGAATGAAAATGAATGATCGCGGCGCCAGCCTTGATGCAGGCCAGTGCGTCGGCGACAATTTCCTTGACCGTCACAGGAAGATGCGGCTGCACCCGTTTGCCCCACGGGCCGTTGACCGCCACTTCCAGCCAGGTTTTGTGCGCCATCTTTGTGCCTCCCTCTTTCTGCTTTGTGGGAACAGCTTAACCTGGCTTTGACACTACTGCCAATATCCATCCCCGCAACCAGTGCAGCGATGGATGACGCCGCAGGAACAATTCATATTTTGAACCGAGTAAAAATGCATAGCGGTTAAACATAAAATAATTTGGATATTGGCCAAGATATTCGAAATGCTCGATTTCCAGCCCGCTATCCTGGCAGAGCCGGGTGATTTTTCTGCGGCTGTTGGTGCGATACTGGGTGGGGAAGGTGTCCTCCATCTCGCGCCCTTCAGTGCGGTTGACGATAAGCGGATGCAGCGCATTTGGGACCAACATGGCAATGATTGAGGCATAATCCCAGATATTGGCCGTCAAAAAGATAAATTTTCCGCCCGGTTTCAGTACGCGATACATTTCCCGGTAACATTGCTCCGGACGCTCAATATGCTCCATCACGCTGCGGCAATAGGCCAGATTGATGCTGGCATCCGCAATATCCACCAGGTTGGCCATGTCATTATTATGCAGTTCCAGATCCGGTAACGCTTTTGTTTCCGGGGTGAAATCCACCAATTCAATGCCAATAAGACGCGCGGCCTTGCCCCGCATGTTTCTAAGGTTAGGGGCGGTGCGGCCACAGCCGATATCCAGTATCGTGTCCGACGGCTTGAGGTGTTTTAGTACTGTTTCTTCAAATATACTGTTGGGATGGGGGTCTCCACCGAAATATTCTTCCTTTAACTGTTCTACCGTTCCGACCATTACATCCCCCTAAAATCAACCCTGTATAACAGCGTAAAGGAAATACGTCTTCCTGTCACGCTTGACAGGGTTAACCCGTACCTATGAAATGGCGGTTAACAAGAACACCGGTCAAGGGAGATACGCCATGCGCGATGGATACAAAATCGTCGATACCGATTGCCACCAGATGGAAAATCAGGCGGTCTGGTCGGATTATATTGATGCGCCATTCAAGGGGCGCGAGCCGAAACCCGCCGAATATAAAGGCCGCAAGCTGTTCTGCGTGGAGGGTGAGCCGGTGCAGCCGCCAGAGGAAGAAGGCCATTATCCGATGCATGCGCCGGAATTCCTGGAGGCCGTGGACAAGGCGATGCGGCGTTTCAAGCGCGCCCGCGACACCCGTTTCAGCCCCGAAAGCCGCCTGATGGATATGGACGAAGAGGGCGTGGATATCCAGATCATGTACCCGACAATTGGCGGCCAGATATTGGGGCGCGAATTCAAGGACCCCGAACTGCTGGCCGCCATCTGCCGCGCCTATAATGACTGGAGCCGGGAATATTGCTCGAAAGATCCGGCGCGGCTGCGCTGGGCGGCGATGCTGCCGCTACAGGCCCCGGATCTGGCGATCGAGGAGGCCAAACGCGCCGCCGCCAATGGCGCCGTCTCCTACTATGTGCGGCCCAATCCGGTATGCGGGCGCAATCTGCACCATCAGGATTATTGGCCGCTCTGGGCCGTGGTGGAAAAGCTGGGCAAACCGCTTAGCCTGCATGACAGCGGCTCGCCGCGCATTCCATCTTTCGGCGACCGGATGGAAAGCCACACCGCGGGGCATATATTGTCGCATCCGTTCGAGGCCATGTCGGCGATGGCCGGGCTGATCTGGTTTGGGGTTGCTGAAAATTTCCCCAAACTGCGCATTGTGCATGTCGAGGCGGATGCGGGCTGGACGCCGTACTGGCTGCAACGCATGGAGCAGCATTATGATTTTTCCGGCAAGGCGGAACATCCCCATATGCACAAGAACCCGACGGAATATTTCAAGCAGAATTTCTTTGTCGCGGCGCGCGGCGATGAACGCACGCTGGGCGCGGCGATTGATCTGGTGGGCGAGGATTATTTCCTGTTCAACACCGATTATCCGCACCCGGACGGAACTTTCCCCTGGGGCATGAAAAGCCTGACCGATCAGCCGATCTCCGCAAGCGCGAAACGCAAAATCCTGTGGGACAATGCGGTGCGCGCCTTTAACCTCACGGCCTGACCGGGTAAGGAACAGACAGATGGCGAAAAGCAGCAATTCCAAGAAAGTCGTGCTCATTCCCGGCGAGGATGCGGCGCCCGAGGCGTTTCATCCGACCGTCGCCCTGCTTGACCGGATGGAGCTGCCCATTGAATGGGACACGCCGCCGGTGGGGCAGGCGGGCATAGATAAATGCGGCCATCCATTCCCCCAGGAGGCGCAGGACGCCATCGACAATGCCGACTGCACGCTGTTCGGCTCGACCAATGGCGCCAGTATGGGCGCGATGCGGCATTTGCGCTGGGGCAAGAAAACTTATGCCAATGTGCGCCCGGCGCGCTGGTTTCCGGGCTGCAACAGCCCGCTGAAAAATCCGCAGGGTATTGATCTGGTGATTGTGCGCGAAAATATGGAGGACACCTATGTCGGCGTCGAGGGCGATATTGCCGATCTCGCGCCGATTAATTTTGTCAGCCGCCTGCACCGCAAACCGGTGCAGGAAATGGGCAAGGGCAAATATGCGCTGAAGATCATCACCGAGGAATGCACCCGGCAGGTTACGGAATTTTCCTGCGAACTGGCGCTGAAACGCGCCGCCATCAGCGGCAAACGCCCGCATGTCACCAGCGGCACCAAGCATAATATTTCGCCCGTCGCCGATGGTTATTTTCTGGAAGTGGCGCGTGAAACCGCGAAAAAATATCCCGATGTGCGTTTCGATTCCCTGCTGGCCGATGATCTGGTGCACAAGCTGATCGTCAAGCCGCATGATTTTGACGTGATCGTGCTGCCCAATTTATATGGCGATCTGTTTTCCGATGCAGCTGGCGGGGTGATCGGCGGGTTGGGCCTTTGCCCCAGCGGCTGTTACGGCAAGGACTATGCCTATTTTGAATCCGCGCATGGCTCGGCGCCTGACATTATGGGCAGGAACATCATCAATCCGACCGCCACGATTTTTTCCGCCGCCATGATGCTGGAATATCTGGGCTTCGCTGAGAAGGCGGCGCGCCTGGTGAAGGCGGTCGAAAAAGTTTACGCCGAGGGCCGGTTCCTGACCCCGGATCAGGGCGGAAAATCAAGTACAACCGAATTCTGTGACGCGGTGGCGAAGGCGCTATAACGGCGCTTTAACGCCGGAACCGGCGCAGAATCCAGCCCTTGCGCCAGAAATAGCCGAGCATCCCGAACGCGGTCGCGCCCATCAGCCCAAGCGAAAACAGATAGCCATAACGCCATTCCAGCTCCGGCATGTTCCAGGGCGAAACCTGTGTGTCGAAATTCATGCCATACAGGCTGGCGATGAAACCCAGCGGAATGAAGATGGTGGCGATGATGGTCAGCACTGTCATGATTTCATTCATCCGCACGCTGGCGCCAGAATGATATAGATCGGAAATGCTGCCCACCAGTTCGCGCGCAGTGTCCACAATGTCGATCAGTTGAATGCAATGGTCGGCGCAGTCGCGAAAATAAACCCGGGTGCGGTCTGAAATGAACGGCAACCGTTCACGCGCCAGAATATTCAGCACATCGCGCAGCGGCCACACCGCGCGCCTTATCTGCATAAGTTTACGCCGGATCGTGTGAACATCGCGCATAGCGTGCAGATCGGCCCCGTTCAGGATTTTATCTTCAAGCACCTCGATTGCCTCGCCATATTTTTCCAGAATGGGAAAATAGGAATCGGTAAGCGAATCGATCAGCGCATAGGCAAGATAATCGGCCTCTTCATTGCGGATACGGCTGCCCGGCTGATTAAGACGTGTACGGACCATGTCGAAACAGTCGCCCGGTTTTTCCTGAAAGCTCAGGACAAAATCCTTGCCCAGGAAGATGGAAAACTGTTCTGGAACGAAATCATCCGTGACTTCGGACATTTGCATGACAATAAAGGTGTGGTCCGGATAATCCTCAATCTTGGGGCGCTGATGCACATTGATGACATCTTCCAGCGCCAGCCCGTGCAGCCCGAACAGCCCCCCAATTTCCCGCAATATCTGGACATCGCCCAGGCCGGAAACGTCTATCCATGTCACCTCGCGTTTGCGCGCCAGCGCATCACGCAGCGCCGCGGTATCGGAAATGGCGATGTCATTCATTGCCTCCGTGTCATAGGTAATCATGCGGATGACAGGCGCGGGCGCGGCGGGGTCTGCAATGAGGATGCCGGGTTGGCTTCCGGCGGGGGCGCGCCGGCGCGCCATCAGAAATTTTCCGGATCGTTTATCAGGCGCAATTGCCATGGTGATCGGCCTTTGAATTGTCGTGAAGCTCTATTAGTGTAGTCCATAAATATTATAGACGGAGAGACTTATGTTAAAAGTCAATGCCGAACCGGAACGTGTGGGGTTGTGCTCCAAACGATTGGCGCGTATCGGCCCGCATTTCCAGAAATATATTGACGAAGGCAAGCTTTCCGGCGTGCTGACTCTGGTGGCGCGCAAGGGGCAATTGGCCTGGCTGGATGTGCGCGGAAAGATGGATATTGATTCGGGCCGGGCGCTGGAGCCGGATGCTATTTTTCGCATCTATTCCATGACCAAGCCGGTCACATCGGTCGCCGCGATGATGCTGTATGAAGAAGGCCGGTTTCAACTGGATGATCCGATTGGCCGTTATCTTGCGGCATTTGCGGATATGCAGGTGTTCACCGGCGGCACGGCGCGCAAGCCGGAAACGGCGGCGGCGGAGAGGGCAATTACCTTCCGCGATCTGTTTACGCATACTTCCGGCCTGACTTATGGCTTTATGGGTACATCGCCGGTGGACGCCATGTACCGTCTGAACGGACTGGATGGCGGCACGACAGAGCTTTCGACCGCCGATTTCATGCTGAAACTGGCCGAAATGCCATTGCAGTTTCAGCCGGGAACGCGCTGGAACTATTCCATGTCCACGGATGTTCTGGGGCATCTGGTTGAGGTGATTGCGGGCATGCCGCTGGATGAATTTTTCCGGACAAGGATTTTTGACCCGCTCGGCATGGTGGACACGGGTTTTACTGTGCCCGCTAGGGATGCCGGCCGTTTGACAACCAATTACTCGAAACGCAAGGATGGCAGTTTGCAGATAGCGGATGCACCTGCAACCAGCCGTTATCTGAAACAGCGCCAGTTCCTTTCGGGCGGCGGCGGCCTTGCGGGAACCGCAGCGGATTATCTGCGCTTTTGCAGCATGCTGCTGAATTGGGGCGAACTGGATGGCGCGCGCCTTCTGGGCCGCAAGACGGTTGACTATATGACGTGCAATCATCTGCCGTCCGGCGGTGACCTGACCAGTATGGGTCAGGCGGTGTTCAGCGAAACCAGCTATGACGGTATTGGTTTTGGTCTTGGCTTTTCCGTGATGCTGGACCCATCCCGCGCGCAGGTTATCGGGACACCCGGCGAATATGCCTGGGGCGGCATGGCCAGCACCATGTTCTGGATCGACCCGCAGGAAGAATTGACCGGTATTTTAATGACGCAATTGATGCCGTCATCCAGCTATCCGTTGCGGCGCGAAATGAAAGTCCTGACCTATCAGGCGCTGATCTCATAGGCTGTAATGCTATACCAGATGATTGCTGGTGCTGCGCTGTTCGATTTCATGGCGTATACGGGCCTGGGTTTCGGCGTCGATGGGAAAATTCCAGATCAGTATGGCTGAAAGAATTTTCAGCACGACTGGCACGATACTATAGAGCAGCGCCAGGCCAAGCAGCGCCGTGCCGCCATTATTGCTGGCCTGCGCGTCAAAGCCGATATAGTCCAGCAGGGGAAAGGCAATGCCGATGGCGCCCGCAAGCGACAATTTGGTTGCAACGCCCCATAATGCGAAATATAGCCCGGTTCTCTGCTGACCGCTCTGCATGGTGTCTGCATCCACCACGTCGGCCTGCATGGATGCGGGCAGAACCATATCGGCCCCAAGGCCAAAGCCGCTGAAAATTGAGATCAGCAGGAAGGGCCAGAAATCACCCAGCCCAAGAAATGGCACCCATGCAAAAATCAGGCATGACCACAGCATCGAGGAGCCCCAGACCCGGTGCTTGCTGAAGCGTTTGGCAAGGCGCAACCAGAGCGGAACAGAAATTACGCCGGCCGCGAAATAGGCAAACAGCAATATGCTCTGATGTCCGGCCGCATCCAGCACATGGGTTACAAATAACAGAAACAATGTTGCAGGCAGCGAGTTGGCAACGCCATTCAACAAAAAGGCCGCCAGCAGCATTTTGAAGGGATGATTGTTCAGGATAATCTGAAATCCGCTGCGCCAGTTATGCTGCCCGAAATTCAGATGCGGCGTTTCCGGCACATTGCGCAAACAAAGCGTAATGCTGAACGGCAGCATGATCCCAGCAAAAACTGTAATGCCAATCAGCGGCAGTTGCGCATCATTTTCCGCATACCTGATGACAATGGAAGGAATCATGGTGGCAACCAGGGTGCCAACCACGGTCAGCCCCTCGCGCCACGCCACAATGCTAGATCGTTCGTGATAGTCCCCCGACAGTTCCGCGCCCCATGCAGTATGCGGCAGCGTCAGCGCGGAAGAGGCAAGATAGATGACGACACTCCAGGTGAAAAGATACAGGCTGCCGGACCCGGGCGGCGGTATACACAACATGATCGCGGCCGCCAATATGAATGGAGAACTAAACGCGACCCACGGTTTACGCCGTCCCCAGCGTGTTGCAAGCCGGTCGGACAGAATGCCAATCACCGGCCAGGAAAACGCATCAATAATCCGCGCCAGGGTCAGAACTGTGCCAATCGCGGCAAGGCTGATGCCCAGCTCCTGTGCATAGAATGGCGGAATATAGACATAAATCGGCAATGCAAACGCGGCGATGGGCAAGGCGGGAAGGCCATACGCGATATAGCCGCCAATGGTCAAACTGCGCCTGTGTGGCGGTATATCCTTTTCCCCGGCGTCAGGCATATTAGCGGTCACGCGCGGGCCAGGGAAATTTGCGCGACATCTGTATTGCCTGACGCAAACCCGCTTTCGCAATAGGACAGATAATAGGTCCACATACGGCGAAAACGGGTGTCGAATCCAAGTTTTTCAATTTCTGACCATTTATTTTGGAAATTCTCCTGCCAGTGGCGCAGGGTCCCGGCATAATCCTGTCCGAATGAATAATATTCTCGCAGTTGCAGCCCGGCGCCGGTGATCTGGTCACGCAGGGCAGATGGGCTGATCAGCATGCCGCCGGGAAAAATGAAGCGCTGGATAAAGTCGCCGCCGCGCCGGTAGCTTTCAAATTGATGTTCCGCAATGGTGATCAATTGCAGTCCCGCCAGCCCGCCCTGTTTCAGACACGCATATAGTTTTTTAAAATAAACCGGCCAATAGGCTTCACCGACGGCTTCAAACATTTCTATCGAGGCAATCCGGTCATAGCGTGCGGCAAGATCCCGGTAATCGCGCAATTCTATTGTCACTTTTTCAGCGAGACCCTTCTCGAACATGCGTTTTCTGGCAAATTCAAATTGTTGCGGGCTGATTGTGATTCCGGTCACCTGGCAGCCCGTTTCACGGGCCGCAAATTCTGCAAATCCGCCCCAGCCGCAACCGATTTCCAGCAAATGATGCTCTGGCCGCAGGTCAATGCGCGCCGCCAGCGCGTGATATTTACGCTGCTGGGCGTTAGCGAGGCTGTCTGCGCTATCCTGAAACAGCGCCGCAGAATAGGTCATGCTGGCATCCAGCCATAATGCGTAAAAATCATTACCCAGATCATAATGATATTCAATATTGCGCTGTGCGCCGCTGCGTGAATTTCGCTGCAACAGATGGGTACGCAACCATTCGAGCAGTATAAAAAAACGCTTGCCGCGCGCTTTGTCGCCGATGCTTGAATTATTGGCGGCGATGACGCGCAGGAGCGTGCTCAGATCCGGTGTATCCCAGAACCCATCCATATAGGATTCCGCAAAACCAATGCCGCCGCTCAGCAGCAGCTTTTTTGCAAACACGCTATTACGCACAATAATGATGCCGGTATCGCCCGGCTGACTGCCGTCAAACCTGATTTTGCGGCCATCGGGAAGCATGATGACAAGCGATCCCCTGGATATATGCGCGACAATCGCCAGGGCGCCGCGCATCCAGCCATTCAGGCCCGGCAATTGGCCGATATCCTTCAGTGACAGGTGCTGCGCCGATTCCAGCAGCGCCCTGAGGCTGACGCCATCGGGTAAGCTCGGATCATATGTTTGCGCCGTCATGATGCACTACCTGTTTCAAATGCCGGTATGGGGCGTACGTGAGACCAATTTTGCGCCTTTGCGCCATAATCTCCAAGCCTCAAAATGAATTGCGCCAATAATTTTCAGGCTCATCAACGGATAACGCAACAGTGCCAGTAAAAGAATGCGGCCGCTGAACGCCCGTCTGGCTCCGGTCAGTGTGGCGACCAGCAATTCGCCTTCGGGTTCCCGCTCCCGGATCATCAGCGTCAATTTTTCCCCGGGAATACGCAGGCGAAACCGGTATTGCATGTTCATATTGATAAAGGGTGAAACATAAAAACATTTGGCCTGCCGGTGGGTAATCAACCCTCCAGGCGGAGCATCATCCTCAATCGGTACAACATAAGGATGCTTTTCGCCAAATGTATTGCGCACTTCATAGATCACGCCGCACAGGCGCAATCTGGAATCAAAGCAGAAAAACACCGTCAACGGATTAAACACATAGCCGAACATGCGCGGAAAGCAGAGCATGAAAATCTTTCCGCCATCCAGTGTGACGCCCGCTCCGGCAAGCTGCTGTTCGACCCAAGGGCGAAGGGGCGAACCATCTGCTGGGCCATGATCCTTATCCATGATGCTCATGAGATTATAGCGGTTATGCGAGAAAAAAATCGACCGTGACGCCAGCGCATTCAGCGCATCAATGTCCGCAAACAGGGAAAATACACTGTACACAAATTTGTGGCGAAATGGCCGCAACCGGCAATGCATGACATGGCCAAAATAAAATGCCGCGTCGGGCAAGGCGGCGGGCGCGTTCATTCCGCCGCTTCCTGAAAATTATAACCGGTTTTTTTGGCCCAGGGCGGCTGCTTGCCGGAAATTCTTTCCGCAATATTCAGACCCGAACAAAGGCCATCTTCGTGAAATCCATGCGCCGTCCATGCTCCGCAATACCAGATATTGCGCACCCCCTGAATGGAATTAAGCTGCTGCTGCGCCCGCAGACAATCCATATCATATTGCACATGGGCATATTCAATGCTTGCAAAGGTCAGTTCCGGACGGGGCGGGGTCAGGGGGTTTAACGTAATGAACAGCGGCTTGTCCCTGTGAATATTTTGCAGACGGTTCATCCAGTAGCTGACCATTATCCTGCCATCCACTGCTTCCTGTGAGATATAGTTCCAGCTTGACCATACTTTGCGCATTTGCGGCATCAGGGCCGGGTCCCGGTGTACATAGGCGATATTCGGCGCGTAATGCACGCAGCCAAGAATATCGCGTTCCGCCCGGTCTGGATTTTCCAGCATGCGCAACGCCTGGTCGCCATGGGCAGCAATAATGACATGGTCGAAAAGCGCGCGCCGGCCCGTTATGTCCTGTACCAGAACTTTGCCGTTTTCCCGGCCGACCCGCACCACCTCTGCGTTCACATGAATGCGATCCGCGAACGGCGCGGTCAATTTTTTAACATATTCCCGGCTGCCGCCGCGCACCGTTTGCCATTTGGGCCGGTCGCGTGATAGCAGGAAATGATTGTTGCAGAAACTGATGAAGCTTTCCGCCGGAAAGTCCTGCATTCCGCTTGCGGGCATTGACCAGATCGCGCCCCCCATGGGGAAAAGATAATTGGCCCGGAATTTTTTCGAATATCCATTCCGGTCGAGATAGGCGTTTAACGTCATGCCCTGCAAAATGCCGCGCCGCAAATCCTCGGGCGCCTGCTTGTTGAAACGTTGAATTTCGACAAGCGTTGACAGGAAGCGCGGTCTGAACAGATTGCGCCGCTGCGCAAAGACGGTGCTCAGGCTGTCACTGCCCCATTCCAGCGCACCGCCGCCGGTGCTGACGGCAAAGCTCATATCGCTTGCTTCGCTTGTAACCCCAATGGTTTTAAACAATGCGGTCAGATTGGTATAATTTTTTTCATTATAAACGATAAACCCGGTGTCCACGGGAATTGAAGAACCATCATAATCCACGTCGATAGTATGGCTATGGCCGCCTATTCTGCCGGCGGCTTCGTAAACGGTAATGTCGTGCGTGTCATGTAACAGCCAGGCGGCGCCCAGGCCGGAAATGCCGGAGCCAATAATCGCTATGCGCATAATTCCCCGTTCGTTTTACTATGCGCACCAAGTGGCGGCGGAAATTCTCCATTCGCCATGCGCCCTCGCTATAGTTAGAGTGTCCCCGCGGTTTTGCCAAGGTGCGCGCAAAATTGATTGGATAACAATAAATTGTCCCTGCCCTTATTTCAGCACGGATGGCAGCCCGGCTGTGATCAGAATCACACGATCAGCACGTGCGGCGATTCGCTGATGCAATCTTCCGGCATGGTCCCGGAAGGCGCGGGCCAGGGCGTTGGCGGGAACGATACCCTGTCCGACTTCGTTGGAAACCAGAATGACTGGGCCGTCAAGCTGCGAAAAACATTCCACCAGTTCAGCACCGGACGCTTCCGGATCCATACCGGCATGCATCAGATTGCTAAGCCATAATGTCAGACAGTCAACAAGAATTACCCGGCCGGGGGCGGCATGCGTGCGCAGTGCTGCGCTCAGCGCGACAGATATATCCATGCTGCGCCAGCGCGGCCCGCGTGCGGCCTTGTGGTGCGCGATGCGCGCGGCCATTTCCGCATCGCCTGCTTCGGCAGTTGCGATCATCAGCAGATCCGGGGCATCGCAGTTCCGCAGTCTGGCGGATTCCGCCAGCGCCTGGGCATAAGCGGTCTTGCCCGACCGCGCCCCGCCCAGCACAAATGTCAGGTCCGGCAGACAAGGGTCTGCCGGCATATCCTGTCCGGAATCTGGTTTAGATGGAACGGTCAAAGCCGAATGCCGGTGCTTGCGGAACCAGCGCAGCGCTTTTTATGGAAGGGCGGCCAGGCGCGCTATATGCGGTCACCGGCTGACGCATGCGGGCCATTTCTTCACCAATGGCCACCACCAGCCCCTCGCTTACCGCGCGTATGCGCGCAAGGGTGCGGACATGCTTTGTGACGCACGCCTTGAATGCAGTGGCGCTGTCCCGCAACATTTCCTTTTGCTTTCGGGTGGCGCCAGCAAGCAGTTCCGGCCGCATCTGAATGGCGCGCATCTCGCGCGCATACAAGGTGGACAATTGATTTTTTTCCGCCTCTGTTCCCCGCAGCGCTGCCGCCCGATGCTTTTTCAGTAAATCGGTTTCGGCGGTGATCAGGTTGGTCAGGCGCTGGGTCAAAGTGAGGATCGCATGTACCCGTTCATCGGTGCTGGCTGCGCCAAGCGGATCGACGGCGCTGGCTGTGCTTTGGGGATCAACCGTAACAGTTTCCTCCATGCCCTAGACCTCCTGTAGCGCTAAAATTTGACGGTATATGTGATCGGCAATACCGATTCCACCCTGTTTCGTCAACAGGCCGGCATATTCCTGATTGAGCAGGGAACGGAACATCGCTTCGCCCTGTCCGCCGCCAAACGGGCCATCGGTTTTTATGCCGGTACTCATATGTTCCAGCATCTGCGAAAGAAACATGGATTCAAATTCATTGGCGGTCTTGCGCGCGGCGGCATCCGTTCCCGCGCTATGGAGTTGCGCCGTCAGGCGCCGGGTGACGGCTTCGGGCTGACTGGCGCGCATCTGCTGAAGCGCGGCGATCCCCATATTGGCGTCAAAATTTGCTATACCGGCCATTACATCACCTCGATTTCGGCCTGTAAGGCGCCGGATGCCTTTATCGCCTGAAGGATGGAGATCATGTCGTTGGGTCCGATGCCAAGCGCATTCAGTCCGTTAACCAGATCTTCGAGACTCACCCCGTCTTTTAGAAGCGCCAGCTTTTTATCATCTTCCTGATTGACCTCAATCGTGGTGCGCGGCACGACCTGGGTGGTGCCTCCAGTTGAGAAGGGCGTGGGCTGACTTACCTGCGGGGTCTCGGTTACGCGAATGGTCAGATTGCCCTGGGCAATGGCCACGGTATTGATGCGCACATCCTTGCCCATCACGATGATGCCGGATGCCTCGTCGATGACAACCGTGGCGGGCTGATCCGGGGTGATCTGCAATTGCTCCACATCGGTGACCAGTGACACCATGCCGCCGGGATAATTTTCCGGAAGCGTCATACTGACGGTGGAGGGATCAATCATCGCGGCCATCGGTGCGCCGAGCCGGCCATTGATGGCGCCAGCGATCCGCTGCGCCGTTGTAAAATCAGGGTTGCGCAGCGAAAGCTTGATTTGCCCCATGGACGCCAGTGCGAAGTCGATGGTGCGTTCGACAATAGCGCCATTGGCGATCTTGCCGTTGGTCGGGACCCCCTTGGTCACCTTGGCGCCCTGGCCGCCGCTGGAAAATCCGCCAACCGATACCGGCCCTTGCGCGACAGCATAAACCTCACTGTCCGCGCCCATCAGCGGCGTTACCAGCAGGATGCCGCCACGCAGGCTTTTCGCATCCCCCATGGCGCTGATCGCGACATCGACATTGGTGCCCTGAGCGGCAAAGGGCGGCAGATTGGCGGTTACCATGACGGCGGCAATATTATTGGTGTTCAGTGTCGCGCCGCGCGTATTCACCCCCAGCCGCTCCAGCATGGATTCAAGGCTCTGCCGGGTAAAAGGCGAATTGCGCAACGAGTCCCCTGTGCCGTTAAGACCCACCACCAGCCCATAGCCGATAAGCATATTGCTGCGTACGCCTTCAAAATCGACTACATCCTTGATGCGCGAAGCCTCTGCCGGCTGCGCCAGGCAGACAGGCAGGACCAGGCTGAGCGTGACCAGAAGCCGCGTCAGCAGATCCATCTGAAAAACGTTCCGTAATCGAAATAATGACTGTTGCATGATCTAATCCCATTGGAGCCTCAGACATTCTGCTGGGCAGCATCTCATAAGCGAAATCCGTGCCAGACAGAAAGGCAGGCAAAGGCGGGGTTATTGCGTTTTGGCGGGTTCCGGGACGGCAATTCTTGCCGCTGCTGCGAACTATCTGCCGCAGCGTATTATTTCCTGTACAGGTTGAACCGCATCCGGCGGCCAGGGCCGGACAGGCCACATAAACACAATATTAAGCATGCAGGCCTTATTCTGGGTGTGAAGGCATGCAGAAAAGGCATGGGCGATCATGAAAATCACCGGAAACGGAAAGATCGAAACAGCGGCTGTGCGGCGCAAGGCGGCGTCCGCCGGGGCTGCTGGCGCGGGTTTTTCCCTGGATCAGGCGGAAGAAGCCGCAAAGGAATCCGCGAAGCCGGTCAACGGCGCCGGCCCGGTTTCGGCCGTCGGTTCGCTACTGAGCATTCAGGAAGTGGATGATCATAGTGGCGGTGGCCGTGCGGCCCTCAGCCGCGCCGATGAAATGCTTGATCTGCTGGATGAAGTTCGCCACGGCCTGCTGATCGGGACAATAGCCGAGCCTAAATTGCGGCGGTTGCTGACACTGAGCAATAAGCGGCCGGATGGCTTCGTGGACCCCCGCCTGGTAGGAATATTATCCGATATTGAGCTTCGTGCCAAAGTTGAATTGGCCAAGCTCGAAATGTCCAAAGTTATTTTTTAGTGGCAATTGGACTTTTTTCTGTGCATTTAGCGTTCAGTTCTCTAAATCCATGATGGATTAGGCGGGTTGTTACTGGCTTAGGGCGGATTTATAACCGTACCGGGCAACTGAACATATGAGTCTCACGGAGTAGGGATATGGCCACGAAGCTTTCTCCCAATTATCGTCCCAAAGAATCCGAGCCCTTCATGAATGCTCGGCAAAAAGAATATTTCCGTCTCAAACTGCTGAAATGGAAAGAGGACATTCTTACGGAGAGCCGTGAAACGCTCAAAAACCTGCAAAATGAAACCAGCCAGCACCCGGATATTGCGGATCGCGCCTCGGATGAAACGGATCGCTCTATCGAGCTGCGCACCCGCGACCGGCAGCGCAAACTGATTGCCAAAATTGATGCCGCCCTGAAGCGGATAGAGGATGGCAGCTACGGCTATTGCGAGGAAACCGGCGAACCGATCAGCCTGCGCCGTCTGGATGCCCGCCCCGTCGCCACCCTCAGCATTGAGGCCCAGGAGCGCCATGAGCGCCGGGAAAAAGTCTATCGCGACGATTAATCAGACTTCCGGAGCCATAGGCCCAAAAGCAGTTTTCGCACCTCTTCCACCAGCAGCACCGACAATGCGACCGAAGCCGCCAGCACCCAGTCAAGCGCGCTGAGCGGGCTCATATGGAAAACCGCCTGTGCCAGCGGCCAGTTGATAACCAGCACCAACAGGCCAATTACGGTAATTAACGCCGCCCATAACTGCCAGTTGCTGAAAAAATTATGGGCAAATGCCGTACTGGTTTCTGATCGCACATTGAAGGCGTTACAGAACTGGAACAGCACGAAGGTGGTAAAGGCCAGGGTCGTGGCGCGCTGCGTGTCGCCCGTCGCCATGCCATAAGCCAGCATCAACAGCGTTCCCGCCGCCGTGATCGCCCCGTAAAAGCCGATAACCGCCAGCCGCCCCCACGACAATACGCGCTCTTCCGGGCGGCGCGGCGGCGCCTGCATCAGATTGGGATTGGCCGGGTCAAGGCCCAGCGCCATAGCGGGCGGGCCATCCATGATGATATTGACCAGCAGGATCTGTAATGCTGTGAACGGCACCGGCAGGCCAAACAGGGGCGCAGCCAGCATGGTGAAAATCGCACCGGCATTGGTGGAAACCTGAAACCGCAAAAATTTGACAATATTGTCATAGATACGGCGGCCTTCCTTTACCGCGTCAACAATGGTGGCGAAATTATCATTGGTCAGCACCATTTTCGCCGCCTCCTTGGCGACATCGGTGCCGGATATTCCCATGGCGATACCAATATCGGCGGCCTTCAGCGCGGGCGCGTCATTCACCCCGTCGCCGGTCATGGCAACCACATGGTTGTTGCGTTTAAGCGCCTGTACGATCTTGACCTTATGTTCGGGCGCGACACGGGCAAAAATCCCGACATGGTTCAGCCGTTCGGCCAGCTGTTCCACGCTCAGGCCTTCCAGCTCTGCGCCCGTCATAATATCGCCGGTGATTCCCAGTTCGGCGGCGATGGATGCGGCGGTAAGCCGGTGATCGCCGGTGATCATCTTCACCTGGATACCGGCGCGGTGGCACAGGGCAATGGCATCGCGCGCTTCCTCGCGCGGCGGGTCCATCAGTCCGATAAGACCCACAAAGGTCAGCCCCCGCACCAGCGCGATGAGATCACCGCATATATCAAATTCTTCCAGCGGCACATCGCGGCTGGCAACAGCCAGAACACGCAGGGCCTGACCCGCCATGTGTTCCACTTCGGTCATGATTGTCCGCTGCGGCAGCGGTTCCACGCCACCCGCGCCCAGCACCGTGCCGCATAGCGGCAGCAGAATTTCAGGCGCGCCCTTGACATACAGATGCACCACATCGCCCTGGCGGTGAAATGTGGCCATGAATTTATGCGTGGAATCAAACGGCACTTCTGCGGTGCGCGGAAGTTGTAACTGAAGCGTGCCGATATTGATTCCGCCCTTGGCGGCGGCGACCAGCAAGGCGCCCTCCATCGGATCGCCGGATACCTTACCATCCTGAATGCTGCAATCGGTGCATAGCGCCGCTGGCTGCAACAGGGCGGTCAGATCCGGCAGCGGCTGGCCATCATCGGCGCTGATCCGGCCTGCGCTTTCATAGCCATTGCCGCTGACCGAAAATTGGCGGCCCATAAAATGAATGGAGCGCGCCATCATCTGGTTCAGCGTCAATGTGCCCGTTTTGTCAGAGCAGATAACCGTGGTGCAGCCCAAAGTCTCAACAGATGAAAGCTGTTTCACAATTGCCTTCTGGCGGGCCATGATATGCATCCCGATCGCAAGCGTCACAGTCACCACCGCCGGCAGTCCTTCCGGGATGGCCGCCACCGCCAGCGCCACTGCCGTCAGCAGGGTTTCCATCAGCGGATCGCCGCGCAACAGCCCCAGCACCAGCAGCAGCACCGCAACCGCCCCCGCCAGCACAGCCAGCCGTTTGCCCACCGCATCCAGTTGCGCCTGAAGCGGGGTCATGACGGTTTCGGCATCATCCATCAATTGCGCGATATGGCCGATCTGGGTCTGCATACCCGTGGCCACAACAACGCATTCGCCGCGTCCGCGCGTGATGCAGGTATTCATAAATGCCATATTGGCATGTTCGGCCAGGGGCGTTTTGGCGGCGCATACGATGCTGGCGTTCTTGCCGACCGGCACCGATTCACCGGTAAAGGGAGATTCGTCGATTTCCAGGGTTGTCGCCTGCACCAGACGGCCATCGGCGGGAACCCGGGCGCCTGCATCCAGCAGGACAATATCGCCCGGCACCAGCTCGTCCGCAGGCACCTGCATGGCAATGCCGCCGCGGCGCACCCGGCATGATGTGGCCAGCATATTCTTTAATACGGCAAGGCTGCGTTCGGCGCGCTGTTCCTGCTGAAAGCCGAGAAAGGCATTCAGCAGGATGACGAATAGTATAACCACCGCATCGGTAAAATCGCCAATCACACCCGCCAGAACGGCGGCAAACAGCAACACAACAATCAGATAGCTTCTGAACTGGTCCAGAAACAGCAGCCAGCCGGGCCGGGGCGGCTTTTGCGTAAGCCGGTTCGGGCCATGCTTGTGCAGCCGTTCTGCGGCCTCGCGGGAGTCAAGCCCCGCTGCCGCAGTTACATTCAGCGCACGCAATATATCGTTCGCGGGGCGTGAATGGGGATCGGCGGGTAAGTCCTGGACGGGTTGCATTTCGGCCAGGGGATGCCGGGATGCGCTCGTTACATTCATGCGATACCTGGCCCCTGACTGATGCTTAGATGCTAAATTGCGGCCACCAATGGACGCCTAAGGGATATGGTGCGCCGGCCGGGGTCACTCAAGACTTTCCAATCATATGCTTGGGATTTAAACGGTCCATAAGCGCAAACAGCACACCGGACGCAACAAAGGTCAAATGGATGCCGACTTTCCAGCCAAGCTGGGCGTTGGTAAGCCCTTCCGCATTCATAAACGCCTTCAGCAGCTCAATGGCGGAAATGGCGGCAATCGAGCCAATCACCTTGATCTTGAGGTCGGAAAAATCCACATGCCCCATCCAGTCCGGGCGGTCCTCATGATCGCCCGTATGCATTTTGGAGACGAAATTTTCATAGCCCGCATAGACAATGATGATCAGCAGATTGGCGATCAGGGTAATGTCGATCAGCGACAGGATGCCAATAATCACATCGCCGCTTGGGGCCTGGAAAATACCGGACGAAAGAAGGAAAAACTCCTTGGCGAATTTGATCAATAGCAGAATGATCGCCAGCACCAGGCCGACATATAGTGGGGCCAGCAGCCAGCGGCTGCCGAACATGAACTGTTCAAGCACGCGCTCAAGTGATTTCACGATGATAGATCCATATGTTTGGGGAATGTCAGGCGGACTTATAGCACCTCTTCCGCCAGCAGCCGCATGGATTCAGGGCGCAGGCCCGCCGCCAGCAGAGATGTAATATGCCGGTTTTTGCCCGCCTGAATATAGGCTTGCAGGCGGTCCTTCACCCGGTCCACCGGCCCCAGCAGCGCGATTTCATCGCATAATTTATCGGGAACGGCGGTTGCGGCCTCGGCTTTCTTGCCATCCAGATACAGATCCTGAATTTTTTTGGCCTCGGCCTCATAGCCAAGCCGCTTGGCGTAATCATTGTAGAAATTCTTGTCCCGCGCGCCCATGCCGCCAATATACAGCGCCAGGAAATTTTTCACCGGGATGCGGCATTTTTCCAGATCATCGCCGATGATCACATTGACGAAGGGCGAGATGGTGAAATTGTCCATGCTCTTTTTGCCGCCCGCCTTGGCAAAACCCTCTTTGATCGCGCCTTCAAACAAATCGAAACGTTCCGGGTTCATGAATACGGGAATGAACCCGTCCGCCACTTCCGCCGCCACCGCAATACCTGATGGCGAAATCGCGCCGGTGACGATTTTCAGATTGGGATCGCCATGCAGGATGCTTTTCAGCGGCTTGCCAAGGCCGGTCGAACCTTCGCCCATATAGGGAATCTGATAATGATAGCCCTTATGTTCCAGCGGCTGTTTGCGATCCAGAATTTTGCGGATGATCTCAATATATTCGCGGGTACGGGTCAGCGGCCGGCCATAAGGCACGCCATGCCAGCCTTCGATCACCTGCGGGCCGGAGGGGCCAATGCCCATAATAAAGCGCCCGCCGGACAAGGCGGTCAGCGTCATGGCGGTCATCGCCGCCATGGAGGGGGTGCGGGCCGACATTTGCATAATGGCGGTGCCGACATTGATCTTGCTGGTGCTGGCCAGCAGCCATGCGGCGGGCGATACGGCGTCGGAGCCCCAGGCTTCCGCCGTCCATACGCTGTCAAAGCCCATGCTTTCCGCCTGACGCACCAGGTCGACTTGATTTTCAAACGTCCCGCCGGAATAGCCCAATGTCATGCCGAGTTTCATCGTTCGTCTCCTTGCCGAAAAATTTTAAGCAGATAATTCCCGAATCAGCGCCGGGCGCTTTTCAGGCGGGGCATAGCTGAAATTGATGCTGATACGATCCACCAGCCCGGTGTAGCGGCTTTTGATCATCGGCACAATTTCCTGCGGTTCGCCCACCACGGCGAAAGTGTCGAGAATTTCATCCTCGATCAGTTCGCCCATCTCGACCCATTTGCCCTGTTTCGACATCAGGTTCAGTTGCGGCTGTAAGGTGGACCAGCCATGTGTTTCCAGAACGCCGCGATAGGCGGGCGTCGAGGCATAGAAGGCGATGCGCTGTTTGACGGCCTGTTTGTTCTCGGCGAATTCTTTTTCGTTCTGGCCCGAAACCACAAAGACTGGATAAGACAGTTCAAACGTGTTGCGCGCGCGGCCGCGTTTTTTCAGGCTGGCCTCTACAATCGGCAGGGTCATCTGTTTGAGATATTTCACCGATGTCATCGGATGCACCATGATGCCATCGGCAGTATCGGCGGCGACCTCGGTCATCATCGGGCCGACAGCGGCCAGAAACACGCGGGGCGGGCCAAATTTGCTGGGCGTCGGGGTGAACACCGGCGTCATCAGGGTGTGGGAATAGAACTCGCCCCGGAAATTCAGCGGCACGCCGTCATACCAGTTGGCCCAGATGGCGCGCATGGCGAGGATCATTTCACGCATCCGCGGGGCGGGGTGCGACCAGGGCATGGAGAAACGCTTTTCAATATGCGCCTTGATCTGCGAGCCGATCCCCATAATGAAGCGGCCTTGGGAATAATGGTTCAGGTCATTGCCAAGGGCGGCCATATTCATCGGGTTACGCGCAAAAGCCACGGCGATGGCCGTGATCAGCTCGATCTTTTTGCTGTGTTCGGCCGCCAGCACCAGCGGAAGGAACGGGTCATGCCCGGTTTCCACGGTTTGCGCCCCGGTGAAGCCCGCTGCTTCTAGCTGAACGATGCGCTCTGTGACCTTATCCATCCCGATGGGCAGTTCGCCGTCTACTTTCATTATTCCCTCCTGAAGCGTGAACCCTGTCCGCCTGGATGGCGCGGATCCTTTGTCTGATTGGCCCCATAATACTGCTTTGTAATCGCCATGGGGACCTTATTATGGCATTGCAGCAGTGTAAGTAACAGAGTATCGGCAAGGTATGACGCAAGAAAATATGGCGCTGATTGACGCCGCGGGGATCGAGCTTGGTCTGGGGGGGCGGCGCATATTGGCGCATATAGACCTGCGCATTGCGCCGGGCGAAATCATTACGCTGATCGGGCCGAACGGGGCCGGCAAAAGCAGCCTTGTCCGGGTGCTGCTGGGCCTGTTGCGCCCGGACAGGGGCGAAATTCGACGCCGGGCCGGGCTTCGGATCGGCTATCTGCCGCAGAAATTTGCCATAGATCCGGTGATGCCGCTGGGGGTGGAACGGCTGATGACCCTGACCTGCCGGGCGTCGCGCACTGAAATCGGGGCGGCCCTGGCCGAAACCGGGGTGGCGCATCTGGCGGGGGCGCAGGCGCAGACCCTTTCTGGCGGCGAATTGCAGCGCGTTCTGTTGGCCCGCGCCTTATTGTCCAATCCGGAATTGCTGGTGCTGGACGAGCCGGTGCAGGGGGTGGATTTTGGCGGCCAGGCCGAACTGTACCGGCTGATCGGGGATATTCGGGCCCGGCGGGGCTGCGCCGTGCTGATGGTGTCGCATGATCTGCATCTGGTGATGGCGCAAACCGACCGGGTTTTGTGCCTGAATCAACATCTGTGCTGTGCGGGGACGCCTGCCATGGTGGCGAAAGACCCGGAATATCTGCGCCTGTTCGGCCCGCGCGCCGCCGAGGCGTTTGCGCTTTATGCGCATGGCCCGCATGGCCATGACCATGTGCATACGCTGTCGGGCGATGTGGCGCCGCTGGAACCCGCGCATGATCACTGATTTTTTTGTGCGCGCATTGATTGCCGGCATTGGCGTGGCGCTGGTGGCGGGACCGGCGGGCTGTTTTATCGTATGGCGGCGCATGGCCTATTTCGGCGATACGATGGCGCATTCGGCACTGCTGGGGGTGGCGCTGGGCATGTTGCTGGGGGTGGATCCGATATTGGGCGTATTGGCGGTCAGTATTCTGCTGGCGTTGATACTTGCGGGCATGGGATCGGCGCGCCACCTGGCCGGGGATACGTTGCTGGGCATTTTATCGCATTCGGCGCTGTCGCTGGGCATGGTTGCGCTCAGCCTGATGCAGGGTATCCGGCTGGATCTGATGGCCTATCTGTTCGGCGATCTGTTGTCGGTTTCCATGCTGGATATTGGCTGGATCGTGGGCGGCGGCGGCGTGGCGCTGGGGTTGCTGATCTGGATGTGGCGGCCGCTGCTGGCGATGACCGTGCATGAAGAACTGGCGCGGGCCGAAGGGGTGAATATTGTTCTGGTGCGCACCGGCTTTATGCTGCTGATTGCTTTTTTGATTGCAGCCGCGATAAAAATCACCGGGGCGCTGCTGATTACATCCTTGCTGCTGATCCCGGCGGCCTGTGCCCGGCGCTTTGCCCGCGGGCCGGAAATGATGGCGGCGCTGGCGGCGCTGATCGGGGCTGTGGCGGTGACAGGCGGATTATATGGTTCGCTGCTGTTTGATACGCCATCCGGCCCATCAATCGTTCTTGCCGCAATGTTGCTGTTTTTTTGCAGTCTGATTTTGGGAGAGAGGAAACAATTGAGGAGATAATCCTTGGCCCTTATGAGGATCATTCAATGGTGCGGCATTGCCGTTAGCTGCGTTATCGTTCTGGCGCAGCCGTCACTGGCTGCATCAGGAGGGACTATTAATGTTCAGGCGGAAAACGATCTGTTTGCCGGTGCGGGCGATCGGCATTACACCAATGGCCTTCGGCTAAGCTGGTTCAGCCCGCCTGCGCCGGAGGGCCAGAATGACGCCGGGCGGTTGACAGGATTTCTCAGGAACCAGCCATTTTTTGATCTTGGAAAGCTGCGGTTCAGTTTCGGCCTGGGGCAGAATATGTACACGCCCGAAGACATAGGAGCGGCCGATCCTGTGAGAAATGACCGGCCCTATGCGGGGTGGCTGTATGGCAGTATTGGCGTTGCCTCGGAAAAATGCGTTGAAGCAGCCAGCACGGGAAAAGATAAATGCCTGTTGAAAAATCTGGAGCTGGATCTGGGTATGGTGGGGCCCGCATCTTATGCCCGGCAGGTACAGACCGAATGGCATAAATTGATCGGCGCGAAGAAGCCTATGGGCTGGCGCCATCAGCTTAAAAACGAGCCGGGCATTGTGTTGTATTACGAACAAAAATACAGGAAACCGATACTCGAACTGGGCAATGGAGCGGAGTTTGATTTTACGCCGCATTGGGGGTTTGCCGCTGGAAATGTTTTTACCTATGGTGCGGGGGGCGCCACCCTGCGTCTGGGGAATGATTTGCCGACAGATTACGGTCCGCCGCGCATCCGGCCAAGCCTGCCAGGCTCCGACTTTTTTGATCCCGGGGAATCAATGTTTTCCTGCTATGTTTTCGCCGGCGCCGAGATGCGTCTGGTCGCACGCAATATTTTCCTAGATGGCAACAGTTTTGCCGATAGCCGCCGCGTTGACAGCAAGCCATTGGTTCTGGATCTGCAAACCGGACTTGTGCTTACCATTGCCCCGGTGCGCCTGGCCTTCACGCATGTGCTGCGCAGCGAGGAATTTAATGGCCAGGACAAGCCCGATATGTTTGGATCAATCAGCCTGTCTTACGCATACTAAACGAGGCATAGTAATATACTAATGATGTCAGCCATCGGGGCAGGAGGAAGCAATGCAGCAGCCGGTTCGCGCGCAAAAACCATCCGCAGTTTACCGCAATTTCGCAATGGACAGCGCGCGCTGGAATAAACTTCAGCCGCGCGAGGGCGACATTATCATCTGCACGCCGCCCAAATGCGGCACCACTTGGATGCAGATGATCTGCGCTTTGCTGATTTTCCAGAAGCCGGAACTGGACCGCCCGCTGAGCGATTACTCACCCTGGCTCGATATGCTGATTGCGCCCATAGAGGATGTGGCCGGATTGTTGGAAAGGCAGACCCATCGCCGTTTCATCAAGACGCATACGCCGTTTGACGGGTTGCCTTATTATCCGGGTACGGCCTATTTCTGTGTGGGGCGCGATCCACGCGATGTTTTCATGTCCATGGATAATCAGGTTGGCAACGCCAGTCCGGAATTCATGATGCGCATGGCGAAAAATATGAAACCGGGCGATGCGCCGCCGCCGCCCATGATCAAGGATATGCGGGAACGGTTCCGCGCCTGGATCGCCAGCCCGCTGACGCCGGAAAGCTGCCTGAATCCCATGATGATGCCGGTGCAGCCTTATATACAGGGCTTCTGGGAGTACCGGCATTTGCCGAATATTCATTTCGTGCATTACAGCGATCTGCAACGCGATCTGGATGGAGAGATGCGCCGCATTGCGAAAATTCTTGGCATTACTGTTGCAGAGGCGCTGTGGCCGCAATTGGTCAGCGCCGCGCAATTTGACACCATGAAAGACAATGCCGCAGCCCTTGCCCCGGACGCAAAAACCGGCATCTGGCGCGATCCAACGCGGTTTTTCAATAAGGGCGAAACCGGCCAGTGGCTTGGTACGCTGGGCCCTGACGAACTGGCGGCCTATGCGGCGGCGCTGGCCGCGCTTCCGCCTGAACTTGGCAAATGGATTGAATCCGGCCGCGGCGGGCGTTAGGAATAGGATAGTCAGGCATTTTATCAGAATCGGGAAAAATCTCATGACGCGTGCGCAAAAACCCTCTGCGGTTTACAAGACTTTTATGATGGACAGCACCCGCTGGGATAATTTCAAATCCCGCGACGGCGATATTTTTATCTGCACGCCGCCCAAATGCGGCACCACCTGGACGCAGATGATCTGTGCGCTGCTGATCTTCCAGAAGACGGAGTTTGACCGCCCGCTCAGCGATTACACGCCCTGGCTTGATATGCTCATCGCACCGGTTGAGAAGGTGCTGGCTGCGCTGGAGGCGCAGACCCATCGCCGCTTTATCAAAACCCATACGCCGTTTGACGGCCTGCCTTATTATCCGGGTACGACCTATTTATGCGTCGGCCGCGATCCGCGGGATGCGTTCATGTCGTTTGGCAATCACATGAAAAACATCAATCCGGAATTTATGGAAAAGGCGATGGCCAATGCCGGGCCGGATGTCAAACTGCCCAGCGGCGGGGGCGGCGGCAGCATTGGCGACCGGTTCATCGAGGAGATCACCCGAACCGGCACGCCGGGCGCCACCGATAATCCGGCGGGCGTGCTGCCCTATGTCAAAAGCTTCTGGGATTACCGGCATCTGCCCAATATTCATTTCATGCATTACAGCGATATGAAACGCGATCTGGGGGGCGAGATGCGCCGCATTGCGCAAATTCTGGGGATCAATGTTGCGGAAAATCTGTGGCCCGAACTGATCCAGGCGGCGGAATTTGCAAATATGAAGGAAAATTCCGCGAGCCTGGCCCCAGACGCGAAAACCGGCATCTGGCGCGATCCCGGCAATTTTTTCAACAAGGGCGAAAGCGGCCAGTGGCGCGATGTGCTTGGCCCGCGTGAGCTTGCGGTGCTGGAGGAAACCCTGCGCGAGCGGTTATCGCCCGAACTGGCGCACTGGATCATGCATGGCAAACTTGCCGGGCCTTAGCACTTCGTGCGAAGGCCGGTCAGGCGGCGCTTAACCGCGCCAGAGCCTCGTTCAATCGGGTGCGGGTGGATTGCTGCTCCGCCAGGCGCTCGCGTTCGGTTTCAATCACCTGCGCGGGCGCGCGATCCACAAAGGCGGCATTGCCCAGCTTGCTTTCCGCTTTGCCAATTTCCGCGTCCAGCTTTTCCAGTGTCTTCGCCAGGCGTGCGCGTTCCGCCTGAATGTCAATCACATCGGCCAGCGGCAGGATCAGGGTGGCCTCAAACAGCACTTCCTGCACCGCTCCTGCGGGAATTTTTTGCGGCGCATCGGCAATGGAGGCCAACCGCGCCAGCCGTTCAATCACCCCGCCATGATCGCGCAACCGGTTTTGCGTCTCAGGGTTTGCGCCCTTGATCAGCAGCGGAATTTTTGCGCCAGCGGGCACGTTCAATTCCGCGCGCACCGAACGCACGGCGCTGATCAGCCGGATCACCCAGTCCAGTTCCTGATCGGCAGCGGGGTCGATCAGCCGGTCGAGGTCGCGCGGCCATGCGGCCTGCATCAACAGGCCGGGCGCACGCGCCGCGCCCCATGCGGCGGTGCGCGCCCATAATTCTTCGGTGACAAACGGCATGACCGGGTGCAGCAGGATCAGCAATTGATCAAACACAAATGCGGTCATGGCGCGGGCTTCATCCCGCGCGGCAACATCGCCGCCGCTTAGCGCGGGCTTGGAAAATTCCACATACCAGTCGCAGAACACATGCCAGGCGAACTGATACAGCGCATTGGCCGCATCATTATAGCGGTGCGCCTCAATTGCCTCGGTCACACGGGCCTGCGCGCGCGCCAGCTCGCCGCCGATCCAGCGGTTGAGCGCCTGTTTGCAGCGCGCGGGGTCAAAGCCCGCCACACGGCGGCATTCGTTCATTTCGGCAAAACGCGCCGCGTTCCACAGCTTGGTGACGAAATTGCGATAGCCCTCGACACGCGCGGGGGACAGTTTGATGTCGCGGCCCTGCGCCGCCTGCGCCGCCAGCGTAAAGCGCAGCGCATCGGCGCCGAACTGATCGATCAGCTCCAGCGGGTCGATGACATTGCCCTTGGACTTGGACATTTTCTGGCCCTTTTCATCACGGACCAGCGCATGGATATAGACGGTGCGGAACGGCACTTCTTTCATGAAGTGCAGGCCCATCATCATCATGCGCGCCACCCAGAAGAAAATAATGTCAAAGCCGGTGACCAGCACATCTGTGGGATAATAGCGCGCCAGTTCGGGCGTTTCATCCGGCCAGCCGAGCGTCGAGAACGGCCAAAGTGCGGAGGAAAACCAGGTGTCGAGCACGTCTTCGTCGCGTTTGAGCTCTACATCCTTACCAAATTTTGCGCGCGCGGCGGCCTGAGCCTCGGCCTCGGTGGCCGCCACAAATATTTCGCCATCCGGCGCATACCAGGCGGGTATTTGATGCCCCCACCAAAGCTGGCGCGAAATGCACCAGGGCTGGATATTATTCATCCATTCAAAATAGGTTTTTTCCCAATTGCGCGGCACGAACACGGTCTGGCCGGATTTCACCGCCGCGATGGCGGGCTGCGCCAGTGTATGCGCGTCCACATACCATTGATCGGTCAGCCAGGGCTCAATCACCACGCCGGAACGGTCGCCATGCGGCACAATATTCGTGTACGGATCAATGCGCTCGATCAGGTTCAGCGCCTCCAGATCAGCGATGATCTGTTTGCGGGCGTCATAGCGTTCCATGCCCTGATAGGGCTTAGGTGTGTTTTCGTTGAGATGCGCATGTTGATCGAAAATATTGATCTGCGGCAGATCGTGCCGCCGCCCAACCTCAAAATCGTTGAAATCATGCGCAGGCGTAATTTTCACCGCGCCCGAACCCTGTTCCGGATCGGCATATTCATCAAACACAATCGGAATGGGCCGCCCCATCAGCGGCAGAATAACCTGCGCGCCTTTCAGATGCGCAAAGCGTGCATCGTCCGGATGCACCGCCACTGCGGTGTCGCCCAGCATGGTTTCAGGGCGCGTCGTCGCCACCACAATATAGGGCCGCTCTTCCCATGCGGTGGGGGTGCCATCCTCGTCAAAGGCGCTTGCGTAGCGCACGGTTTTGCCATCGGCCAGCGGATAACGGAAATGCCACAAATGGCCCTTGACCTCGCGCGGCTCAACCTCCAGGTCGGAAATGGCGGTGAGCAGTTTGGGATCCCAATTGACCAGCCGCTTGTCTTTGTAAATCAAGCCCTGTTTGTGCAGTTCGACAAACACCCTGGCCACGGCGCGCGACAGGCCCTCATCCATGGTGAAGCGTTCGCGTGACCAGTCGCAGCTCGCCCCCAGACGGCGCAACTGGCGGGTGATCAGGCCGCCGGATTCTTCCTTCCATTCCCACACGCGTTTTACAAACGCCTCGCGGCCCATATCGCGGCGGCCCGGCTGTTGGCGCTCGGCCAGTTGGCGTTCCACCACCATCTGGGTGGCGATGCCCGCATGATCCGTGCCCGGCTGCCACAGCACGTCGCGCCCGCGCATCCGTTCAAACCGGATCAGAATATCCTGCAACGTATTGTTGAGTGCGTGCCCCATATGCAGGCTGCCGGTGACATTGGGCGGCGGGATGACGATGGCAAAGCCCTTGGCGCCCGGGTTTTGCCCGCAGCGGAACGCGCCCGCGCTTTCCCATAGGTCATAGATGCGTTGTTCGGCGTCCGCCGGCTGGTAATGTTTATCAAGCATGGCCCAAGGCTTTAGCGCGGAATCCGCCTGAATGCAAATGGCACGGGATTTAGCGGTGCAGGCGCGAGACGCGAGCGATTTCTTCCTGCACCAGCCGCTCGACAGTCGCGGGCAGATACGCGTCCAGCCATTGTTTCAGCATGGGGCGCAGCAGTTCCTTGGTGATCTCCTCCAGCGTCAGTCCCTGGCCAATACCGATAAATTTCGGCATTTCCACGACAAGCTGGTTGAGCGCGGCGGCGGCCAGATTGGCCTCTAGTTCGCCCATGATTGGCTCGGCCGGGGCCGGGGGCGCTGCCGGGCGCTGCGGCGGGGCAGCCATGACCGGTTCTTCTTCCCCAATCACCAGTTCGGCTTCCATTTCGTCAATATCGGTAACGGTGCCGTCATCATTGACGATCTGGGTCAGTTCAAGAACGTCTTCCCGCACAGCTTTGGCTTCCGGCGCCGGAGCGGCGGGCTCTTCCTCTTCGATGACGATATCGTCAAACGGATCAGGTGCGGGGGCTTGCGCTTTGGCAGGCGGCGGCGGGGGCGGCGGCTGTTTTGCGGCCACCGGCACTTCCGCGGGCTGATCCTCGTCGGAAATAATGCGGCGGATGGAAGAAAGGATTTCCTCCATTGTTGGTTCTGACGAACCGCCCTGCTGATTATCGCTCATTCAGTCACCTGCAAACATGCTTCGGGGGTCGAAGAACATCTGACATGCTTTACTTGTTAACGGCTGACGGTGATGCATCACTTGGTTCTGGAACCTGCACAGAACTGTCTGCCCTTGTGCCAATAAACTTTGTACGTACTTCGTTATAGTGCAGTAACGGGTCATAGGCTGCGACAGCCAGGCCCAGTTCCGCAGCAGTAAGATTGCCGGTCACACTCAACAGGCTATAGCCTGCCACGACCTCATTGCGTTGTGAACGCACCAGCGCGACACGGGCATTCAGCAATTCCTGTTCGGCGTCCAGCACGTCCAGCGTGGTGCGCGCGCCGACATCGGCCTCCTGGCGCACGCCTTCCAGTGCAATTTCATTGGCGCGCACGGCTTCCTTGTCGGACACGATGCGGGCGCGTGTAGAACGCAAGCCCTCCCAGGCGTTGCGAACGCCTTCAACCACCTGCCGCCGCGCCTGGGCTGCTTCCAGCCTGCGCTGGCTGTTGATTTCGCGCGCCTGACGCACGGCCGCATATTCCGCGCCGGATTGATATAGCGGCACCTGCAACAGGGCTGTCAGGGAGGCCTCGTCCTGCTCAAGCCCTTCCGCGCCCACATCGTTCAGAATGCGTGCGCTAGCTTCCACAGCCATAGTGGGAAGCAATTTGCCGATCTCCACCTTGACCGCATGGGCGGAGGCGCGTTCCGCCTCAAGTGCCGCGCGCAGTTGCGGGTTGCGGTCGAGCGCCTTGGCTTGCGCTTCTTCTTCGGTTAGCGGCAGCGCCGGAAAAGGCGGCGGCGGCTCAAGCCCGGCAGGCTGATGCCCGATGGTTTTTTCATAGGCCGAATTGCTGGCGATCAGCGCCGCCTCGGCAGCAGTGAGGTTTGACACCGCGCTGCTGAGGCGCGCTTCAGACTGGGCGACACTGGTGCGCGTGATTTCCCCTACGCGGAAGCGATCCTGAGTGGCCTGCAATTGACGGGTCAGTACCTCGACCTGATTTTTGTTCAGATCCACAACGGCCTTGTCCCGCTGCACATCCATATAGGCCGTGATGGCGCTTAACAGCACCGATTGTTCGGTGGATAAAAGCAGTTCGCGTCCCGCCATCACACCTGCTTCGGCTTGACGGACACTATTCAGGGTGCGGCCGCCGCGAAAGATAGGCTGGCTCAGCTTGACTTCGCCGGTGATGGGCGAGATCTGACGGTCATTACTGATGCTGCGGCCGCCAACCCCGACGAAAGATAGCGGCTGTTCGGTTCGAATCGACTGCCGGCCATAGGTGCTGGACACCGTTATCTGGGGCCGCCATCCGGATACCGCCTGGGCAACGGTTTCATCGGTGGCACGCAATGCGGCACGCTGGGCGTCCAGCACCGGGCTGGTCTGATAGGCCGCCGTCAGGGCATCCATCAGGCCCTCCGCGCGGGCAGGGCCGGTGGTTGCCACCGTGGACAATAACAGGGCCATAAACGCCATAGACCGGCCCTGCCGGGAAACAGCCCGGAATCCGTCTGCAAAAGTCAATAAATCATCGTACATTGTGTAAATACCCAATATTGCGCCCGCTTGCCTGTGATAAAGCATCCAGCCTTGGCCATTGCAAACAAAAACCCCTACCCGGAGAATTTTAAGCGATATAACCCTCTATAAATACACTTAATATTGCATGAAGGTTAATAATTTGGCCTTAATCCCTATGCGCCTGCAAAGCGCTGGATTTCAGGCTACTTGTTCTACCCGGCCGATAACTGCCTCAGCCAGACGCTGATTTCGGCATGGCTGGCGAATATTCTGTCGGCAGCGCTTCGGGTGGTTGCCGGATCGCCAAAACGCACCGCTGCGCCCAGCCCCGCCGCACGGCCTGCGGCAATATCATGTTCGCTGTCCCCGATAATCACGCTGGCGGACAGATCCAGCGCAAAATCCGCCGCCGCCTGAAGCAGCATGCCCGGGGCAGGTTTGCGCCAGTCCGACTGTTTGCGATATTCCCCCACACCTTCCGGATGATAGGGGCAATGATAGACAGCGGTCAGGGGCGCGCCTTCGGCCTGGAAACGCGCCCGCATCCAGGCGGTCAGATGCTGAAAATCGGCTTCTGTGTAGTAGCCGCGTCCGATGCCGGACTGATTCGTAACAATGATCAGCAGATAGCCCAGTGCATGCGCGGTGCGGCACAGATCGAAGATACCATCAATAAAATGAAAGCTTTCGATCCTGCAGGTGTAGCCGGCGTCCCTGTTGATCACGCCGTCCCGATCCAGAAACAGGGCGCGCGGCATGACAGTCTAGCTTCCGGTAAGCGCGTCAAATTTTGACATTTGCGCGGGCCAGCTGTAATGCGCCAATACGCATTGGCGCGCCGCCAGGCCAAGCGCCCTGCCGTCAATTTCACCCAATGCCACCTTGCAGGCCATATCGGCAAACTCTTCCGGTGTGTCCGCCAGGATCAGGTCCTTTCCAGGCGTCGCTGTGATACCTTCAAAGGCGGGCGATGCGGTAATAATCGGCCGCGCCATGGCCATGGCTTCCAGCACCTTGTTCTGGATTCCGCGTGCGATGCGAATCGGCGCGACGCTTGCCGCCCCGTGCGCAATATAGGGCCGCACATCAGCCACCCGGCCGGTGACGGTGATTCCGGGACGATTTCCAAGACGCACGACATCGGCTGACGGATTGGCCCCGACAATCATGAAACGCGCATTTTTTATCCGCGTACAGATAAGCGGATAGATCGCATCCGCAAACCATGTCACCGCGTCAATATTGGGCCAATAGTCCATTGTGCCGGTAAACACAAAATGCGGGATCGCCGGATCATAGGGAGGTTCACAAGCCGTCTCGGGGGTAAAGAAATCCGCATCCACGCCATTGCCGATCGCACGCATTTTGGCAGCGCTTTCCGGCGCCAGACGCTGAAACAGGGCGGTCTCGGGTTCTGTGACAAAAGTGCCAAAATCCGCCAGCCTGGCAGCTGCGCGGTCCCTTTCCAGCACCAGCCGGGCTTCACGCTGATAGAGCCAGCGCTTCGGCCCCTGCATGGTCTCGGCATATTCCCGGAACTTGTCCGAATCAACATCGGTATAGTCGATAATAAAACGCCCCGGCCGGTGGGGATGATCAAGAACATAGGGAACCATGTTGGAAGAACAGACAACTGCCACTTCGGGGCGCACCTGGTTCAGCACCCTGTCAACCCAGCGCGCCAGATCGCGCCGCCAGAAATAGGCGAAGCTCAACGGTTCTCCCTGCAAAATTCCCCTTATATAGGCGGTTTTCGCCAAGGGATGGTCCATTAAACCGACATGGCTGTCCGCGCAGAATGTGCGCAATTCCGCGATATATTGCCGGTCATCGGGATCATCAATCAGGCAGCCGAGATGCACCCTGAAATTCCGGCGCAAATGCTGCAATATGCGGTATTGCCGGATTTTTTCGCCCTTGATGGGGGGAAACGGAATGCGCTGTGTCAGGAGCAACAGATCTTTCATGGCTGACTTTCATATAATATGTCTTGATTTGACAAGAATATTATCAGACAAAACAATGTTTTCTTAATACCATAATGTTTTTCTGTGCCTGGTTCCTGGTTATACGGCCAGTGCGATATCTGTTCTTGCAGGAATAAATAATTTGGCCATTGGAAGAACAATATGCATGCCGCTGATATGAATGTGCCGGGCGCATCGCTCGCCGAAATAAGGCGGCGCCAGATATTAAGCCTGATATTTTTCGCGGCTGGAATTTCCGTTCTTACGGCGCTTGCCTGGCAGAGTGTCACGGGCATGGTGTCCATCTGGACAAATGACTCGGCCTATAATCACGGTTTTTTTATTCTGCCCATAGCTGGGTTCATGGCCTGGGAGCGCCGTCATCGCCTGGCGGGCGTTTCGCTGGAACCTTACTGGCCTGGTCTCGTGCTGATTGCCGGATTTTCGGCGATCTGGCTGCTGGCGCGTGGCGCCGCGATCATGGAGGGCGAGCAGATCGCCTATGTGGGCCTTTTGCAGGCGATGATACTTACCCTGTTTGGCCGCAGGTTTTTCAGGGCGCAACTTCTGCCCATACTTTATTTGTGGTTGCTGGTCCCAACCGGCGGCTTCCTGATCCCCACCCTGCAAGCGATTGCGACCTGGCTGTCTGCGCAGCTGTTGCAGCTGACCAGTATTCCATTTTTTGTGGAGCAATTTTATTTTCAGCTTCCTGTCGGCCTGTTCTTTGTAGCGCCGGGATGTTCCGGGCTGAATTTTTTACTCGCGGCGCTGGCCCTGTCGATCATCTATTCGGATCTGATGTATGTTGGCTGGCAGCGCAAGGTTATTTGCATTCTGAGCTGGGTTGGGATTGCCATTCTGGCGAACGGTGTGCGCATTTTTGGCATTCTGTGGCTTGCGCAAATAACAGACCGGAAGCTGGCCATCGTTGATGACCATATTCTGTATGGCTGGGGATTCTTTTTTGTCATTCTGATTGGAATGATGATGATTGGAAGACGATTCAGCAACATGCCGCCACTGACCGCGGAAGATGACGCCAGGGAATGGTTGCCCGCAGGCGCTGCGCCGGTCCGCAGTCTGATTCTGGGCGCGGCGGTTCCGGTTTTGATGATGACGGTTATGATCGGTTATGGCCTCCGGGTGCTTTCGGATGGCGTCAAACCGGTTGGGCTTGAGATTTCCGCGCCGCGTGAAAGCGCCGGCTGGAAATTTAGCAGCGAGCTTGGCTATTCACAGGAAACATTTCCCAATGCGGATGTGCGTGGCGTATGGCGCTACAGAAATCAGGCTGCAGAAGTCAATCTGCTCATAGCTTATTATGAAGGGCAATGGAATGGGCATGAGGCCGCTGCGGACAATCATAATATCCTTGGCCGTCAGGAAATAAAAATCACCGGACGCAGCTCGCCCATATTGACCCTGAATGACGTTTCGCGCCGTGTCAGTGAGGAAACCGTCGAAGGGGCACGTGGCAATATACTTATCCGGCGGTGGTATTGCGCAGATGATGTCTTTACCTCCAGCCCGCTGGAGGTCCGTTTGCGCATGGCCTTAAACCGCATATTGATGCGCAGAAACAATGTCACTGTTTTTACGCTGTTTTCCCTGGATGGTGACAATGTATCCGGCGATATGACTTCGCTGATGGAGGCACTCCGGGTTGCCGATCCTGGCCTGCGTGTGATTGACGCCAAGGGCGCGGATAGCAGCGTGATCTGCTGGTAGCTTTCACCCGATGCCGCGAATAATATAAGGGCCGATCAGGTTGGCCAGTTGCAGCGGCATACGCTGCCAGGCCTTGATCAGCAACTCATATTTCGGGTTGGTTGGGTTCGTGTTGGGCACAGGCCCGCCATCAGGTAAATAATAGGCGTGCGTGATGGGAACCGGCGTAAAGCCCCAGTTTTTTTTGAAACTATAGGGTCCGGTTCCGGCCTTGCTGCGGCCAAAGTCGAAAATTCTGTAGCCGCGCGCATGGGCGCGCCGCATCAGCCGCCAATACATCAGATCATTGGCGCCGCATTGTCTTGCGGCCAGCGCGCCGCCAGTAAAATATGGCAGCACGGCATCCTTGAAATAAAAGCTGAGTACGCTGCTCATCGGCTCGCCAGCGGACGTGATCGTCAGAATATCACAGTGATCCGGGCCAAACTCTTCTAGGAGCGCGTTGAAATAGCGCCTGCTTTGAACGGGCGTTCCAAGGCGATGAACACTGGCCGAGAACAGTTTGAAGAAATTTCCTGCATCTGTTTCGATGACGGAGTCAAGCCCGGCGTCAATTGCCTTGCGGACTACTGCGCGCTGTTTGCGGGGTATCTGTTTCAGATTATCATCTTCATCCGCGGCAATCTCCCAGGCAAAAGATGCATAAAGATCATCGCGTTTGACCCAGCCATCGGGCACATGGCCGGTCCCGCGATATTCAATATATGCAGCGCCAGTTTCACCGCACAGCCGTTGCGCGTACAGATCCAGCGCATGGCGCGCCGTTTCATTCAAGGCGGCTGTTCCACCCCCAACCGTGAAGGCGGTAGAGATCAGGCTGGAACCGAAAAGTATGCTTTTAACATGCACAAGCGGCAGAACCCCCTGAATTTGACCGTCTGATTCGGCATATAAATAATATGTCTTCTGGCCAAAGCTTTTTTCGATTACCCGCTTCCAGCCCGCTTTGTGAAAAAAAGTGGCGTCCGGGCAGCTTGCGACAAAATTTTCCCACGCCGCTTCGCTGGCGCTATCCAGAATTTTTATGTCAGTCATGGGGGGTGCGCTCTGTCCCGGCATTTATCAGCGCCGCATAGACCTTATCTACCCTGTCCCAGGAAAAATCCTTTAACAATTGCCGCATGCGCGGCTCTGTCCTTGCAAGATTAATATAATGCCGGATCCGGCTTTTGAGGGGGGCGTTGGCGATCCGGGGCTGTTCCGGATCAATTTCCCAGGGATGCATGTAATAAATACAGGCCAGGCCGTCAGTGTGATTGACGCGCTGTAATCCCCAGCGAAACACAGGATAAGGCAGCAGGCGGAAAAAACCGCCCCCCCCAAAGGGCATGTTGCGCCCAAATGCCCGAACGGTCGTGATGGGAATTTCCGGAATGGATTTTCCTGCACGGGGATAAAATGGCGCACGCGGCGCACCGGGCAGCCCGTACAGGTCATGCTGCACGGGATTGATGCTTGAGGAATAACGGTATCCCTCCTCCGCAAGCACGTCGAACGCCCACATATTGCCCGCGCCAATAGAAAAAGTCGCCGCGCGGTAACCGGTCACGCTGACGCCGCCAGCGTCTTCAAGAATGGCCTTGGCCTCGGCAATGTCCTTGCGGAAGGCTTCGGGTGTTTGCCCGTCGGCGCGAAAATGCGCCATGCCGTGGCTGGCGATCTCGTGCCCTTCCTCCGCCATGCGCCGGATCAGGGATTTTGCGCGTTGGGCAACCCATCCCAGCGTAAAAAAAGTGGCTTTGACATTTTCTTCGGCCAGCATGTCAAGGATGCGATGCGTATTGGCGCTAAAGCGCCATTCCATAGTGTTCCAATCTTCGCGTTGCACCTGCGCGTCAAATGCCTGCACCTGAAAATAATCTTCCACATCGATCGACATCGCATTGCAAACCCGTCCATTGACTGTGGGTGCAACAAAATACGGCACCTGATATGGCGCAGAATCCTGTGAGGGGGCTGGAGGCGCCGTCATGCTATTCAATCCCGGCGCGTGCCGGCGCCGATGGCGATCGACATCATCTTCAATAATTTGTCATTCCGGCTGAGGTTGCGTTCCAGCACATCGATACGCGCCTCCAGCCGCTGAACCAGGGCGGCAGTTGCACTATCATTCGTATAGGCAATCGCGGGGGCGGCGGCCGAAACCAGCCCCGCCGGCGCCGCCGATCCGTTAGCCTGTCCGGGTACGGCGACAACTGCCATGCGCTCTTCCTCCAGATCCATGGCCACGCGCTGGACATCTTCGGCCTCTATAATGTGCCGTTCCTCGATAAAGCCAAATAATAGCACGCGCGCGCATAAGGTGTTGATCCGGCGCGGGACGCCGCCGCTATAGCGGTAAATTTCCTGAAAGGCGGCATCGGTAATTTCCGGATCATTTTTCCAGCCGGCGGCCAACAGGCGATGGGTGACATAGTTACGGGTTTCGAGCTCGCTGATCGGACCGATATGAAATGAGGCCAGGATGCGTTGGCGCAATTGATCGAATTGCTGCATGCCAATGGTCGCCCTGAATTCGGGCTGGCCAACCATGATGACCTGCAACACGGCGGAGGATCCATACTGGAAATTGGCGAACATCCGCAGTTCTTCCAGCGCCGAGATGGATAAATTCTGCGCTTCGTCAACGATCAGCACCGCGCGCGCGCCGCGTTTGTGTATCTGTACCAGATGTTCTTCCAGATCATGCAGAATTCCGGCTTTGTCACGCTCGCCCGCATCAATGCCAAAACTGATTGCCGCCATGCGGACGATATCGTCCCCCTCCAGCTTGGTGCTGGTCATGTTGGCCGCGACAAAATTCGACGCGCCGTCCATTTGCGCCAGCAAATGCCGGATCAGGGTGGTCTTGCCCGATCCTATTTCGCCGGTAATCACAATAAAGCCTTCGCCCTGGCTTAATCCAAATTCCAGATGGGCCATCGCCTTTTTGTGCATATCGCTTCCAAAAAAGAAGCGGTGATCCGGCGTCAGTTGAAAGGGCAACACGCTGAGGCGGTAAAATTCCTCGTACATTCAGATACCCGGTTGGGGGTGCATTTTCAGATTGGACGGCATTTAACATGAACTCACAGGTTTTTTCTAAAATGCGCCCAGCCCGCTTCATGCAACAATATGTATAGAGGCTGAAAATACTCTAAAAATTGCGCGTGCATAGCGGTATATTCCGGGCCGGCGCAGCCGGTCAGATATCAAAAGCTGGCCTGAATTCCCAGAGAAAGGGCATTCTCGGAAACGTCTCCCCTGATGCCCCCTTTGCGAAGCAGGTAGAAATATTCAAGACTGGAACTGATCGATTTTCCGAGCTGATAATTGAGACCGGCATTCGCTTCATATTCGGTTCGTGCGCCTGAAGCGCCTAGCACGCCTGGCGCCACGCCCGGAACCAGCGGCGCGGTCAGGGCATTTGTCTGATTGCTGAGCGTATCGGAAAAATTCAGCCCAACATTGCCGGTAAGGCGCGGTTGCATGCGCCGTGACAGATCAAGAATCGCCCCAAATTCTTCTCTTTTGGAGTTGGGCTGGCCGGAATCCCGGCTGGTCAAATCGGCGCCCAGATTAATAGTATTGCGGCCAAATGTTCCAGTCAGCCCAGCCTGGAACTGGTCTTGACGGAAGGCCCCGTTATTCAGATCAAAATTGGAGAAAGCGGGATCCCGGGCGAGGCCGGAAAATGGATCCACCAGCCGGCCATCGGGCCCCTCAGTTAACCGGTTAAGCTGATTACGGCGCGTCCTATTCTGATTCGTGACTGACTGTTCAAAAGATGCGTTCAGCGTATAGAAGGCCGAGATTTTGTAAGTCAGATCGGCGGAAAGATTTGGATCACCGTATTTGCGGCCATATTCCGTGCGCAATTCCATTCTGGGGCCGGGCTTCAGGCGAAAGCCGAGTGCGCCCGTCGCGCCTGTGTTGGAAAGGGATGAATTGTTTATGCCGCCACTGCCGCTGCTTGTGTCCTCATAACCCATACGGGCAATCAAGGCTAACTGCCGGTTGACCTGATATTCATTTACCAGATCGATCCTGTCGTCCGTCTGCTTGGTCCGGCCAAGGCTTTTTGTCGTCGATTTTTCGAGGTTAAGCTGGGAACTGATCCGGGAAAAATATTTTCCGGTATCCAGTGACAGGGATATATCGTCTGACTTTTGATCTCTGTTCAGATTTCCTTGCTGGCCGGGCGCGAGTGGTGTGGGGGCAGGCGGCAATGCCGCCGATACGCCTGAAGCCGGGTTCGAAAAAATCGACTCCGAATGCGTATATAGCAGCGTTGCCGCAAGCATGCGTCCAATGTTTGCCGTCAATCGCGGCGAAATATCGTAAACCGTCACCTGTGTGCGATTGGTTGGCAATGAACGATCCAGTGCCGATCGCGCGCCGTCGCTCTGCGTTGATGTTTCACTCAGACTGACGCTGCCGTCTAAGAAAAAATGGTCTTTCCATAATTCAACGCCGCCACGGCCTAAGGCAGTTGGACGAATGCCGCTCAGGCCATCCGTATCCAGGTAATAATCATGAATGGCGCCGACACTCAGATTTAGATTTAGGCGGCTGCCCTCAGCGGAAAAATCGGCGCCAAACTCGGTTTGGGTGATGAGGTCTGATTCAGCGCCTTCGCTGACGGATCGCACATTGTCGGTATAGCTCTCGTTAACACTGACGTTAGGTGTGATACGAAAAGTTCCGGCCTGTACAGCAGACGGCAACGCACTGGCGCCAGCGGTGAATATCAAAAAAGCGTGAAGCGCCAACCTTGCCTGTGCCGGACGGAGAAACCCCGAACCGTCTCTGCTTAAGCGAGTCTGGCGCATGAACGAGGCGCAGCCATACTTTTCAGACCTCAACATCTAGTGCCCACACCCTTGCCCCCAACCGGCCCAATACGTGTCTGTTAAATATCACACTTGCAGTCTCACTATCATATTTACTGCCGGGATTTGCCCTAAAAATCAACTATTCTCAGTATATGTCACAATTTAGCCAGGCTATCTTCATTGCCGTAATAGCCATAATAGCCAAATCCGCCTGTTTCCTTATGGCGGCACTTGTTCAGCAGCATGCTGACATTCTTGCAGCCGCTAACCAGCGCAATAGTTTCATCCAGGGCCTGGCGTTGCGTGTTCTCGGCCTCGACAACAATGACCACCTGCCCGACATGCATGGCCAATACACCTGCCACACTGCTGGCAAGCGCCGGCACCGTATCGAAAATGATAACCCGGTCCGGATAGCGCCGGGCAATATCATCAACCATGTCAACCATGCGCTGACTGGCCAGCAGTTCGGTTTCCATTGAATGCCGCTGTCCGCATGGGATGACAGAAAAATTGGGGACATTGGTGCGCAGGATGACATCGGATATGGACAGGCTGTCACCCGCCAGCACATCCAATATTCCAGGGCGCTTTCTGTCGATGCCCAAACGCTGCTCCATGTCCTGATTGTGGCTGTCCGTGTCAATCAGCAAGACGTTCAGGTCGGGTTCTGACGCAATACTCATACCCAGATTGATTGCCGTGAAGGTCTTGCCCTCGCCAGGTTTTGCGCTGGTGATCATAATAACATGGCTTTTTGGCGTTTTAACGCCCGTGCGCGGAAACGCATTCAGCAGCAGCGGCCGCTTGATCACCCGAAACTCTTCCGAAATGCGATTGCCGAGGCCTTCCGGCGAGACATAGCCTTCGCTATAAAGTTTGCGCAAATCAATATGCAAAAACTTTGAATCATTGGGATCAGCAGGGGGAACTGGTGCGCGTACAGGCTTAACGGGCTGTTGCGCGCCAATCGCGCCTGAGGGGGCGCTCGCCCGTGCGGCAGCCGGGTAAGGCGCGCTGGGCGCAATGGGCTCGCCTTGCGCCTGTATCACCGGAGCGGACGCGGGCGCACCGCCTGATGCGCGCAACCGTTCGGCGACACGCTGAGCCAGATCAAGCCTTTTGTTATCATCCGCCATTCTATACGGCCCCGCCAAAGAGAGACGAAAAAGACCCGCCGCCAAGTCTGCCGGCGATATTGACCAGATATGGGCCTATCGTCACAACAACAAACAGCGACGCCATCAGGCCGCCGCTGGCAAGTCCGAATTTCCAGTAATCGCGGCGAATTTTCAGTTCCTCCGCTGCGCTGCGCTGTAACGAAATCCGTCCGAGGACAGGAAGGTTGAAGGCTTTTCCCAACTGGGCAGACGAGACAAAACTGTCATTGAGCGTAACCAGCAGAAATGCGACGCCGCCTCCTGCCGCCAGACCGGCAAGGAGAGAAATAATATACAGCAATGGCCGGCTGGGCGAGGCCGCGGCAATTGGAAGCTGTGGCGGATCAACGACGCGGTACTGGACTGCGCTGCTGCTGGCTTCCTGCGCCTGGGAGATGCGCGCGGATTCGCGGCGCGCCAGCAGTTCTTCGTAATTTCCCTTCAATACGGAATAATCCCGGTCAAGGTCGGATAATTCCGCTTCTATGCGCGGCGCCGTTTGCGCCAATTGACGATTTTTCTCAACCACCAGTTCGGCCTCGGTAACCCGTCGCTGCATGCTGGCAACATTGGTTTCCGCCTCCACCAGCAGCATTTTTATGTTCTGGTAAAGCGGGTTGCTGGCGCCGGTGCTGCTTGACGGCCCTTCCTTCTCTTTTTGAGCTTTCAGCGCCGCGATCAGGCGTTGCAGAGAAAGCACGTCCGGATGTTTGTCCGTGTACTGAAGTTTTAGATTGTCAAGATTTTGTTCGGCCATGGCAATGCGCCCTTCCAGCGTATTGCCGTTCTGGCGGATGGCCATCATCATCAGCGGATCGGAAGCATCCACCTGTTGCGGGATGGTGTTAAGCTGCCGGCTTAATTCATCACGCCGGATTTCGGCGTCCTGTAATGCGATCTGGGCGGCACGCAGTTCTGCCAGGCCTTCCTCCAGCTTGGCTGCATAGCTGCCATTGACCAGATACTGGCCATTTTTGACCTTGAACTCGGCGAGCCGCTGTTCAGCCTGCCGCAATTGGCGCTCATATTCCGCGATTTGTTTTTCAATGAACCCGCGCGCCGATTCCATATCTGTGCGTGACTCGCCAAGATTATTTTCAACAAAGATTGTTAAAATCGACTGCACCACAGATTGCGCCTGGCGCGGGTTGGTGTGGCTGTAGGCAATACTGAACAGATTCTTTGTCTGGGCAGTAATGGAAATATCCCGGGCCAGGCCTGCAAGCATGGCTTCCACTTCATCTGGCTCTGTTGCGGTCAGGTCCAGATCATTCATGCGCATGACCTGCTCCAGGTTTGGGCGGCTGAGCAGCGTGCGCTGCATGATTGTAACTTCCTGATCCAGGTTGTTCTCAACCGCAATACCCTTTAGCAACGGCGCCAGAAGGCTGCCCGTATCAACATAGATACGCGCCTCTGATTCAAATTTATCAGGAAGCAGGATGACGAAGATCCAGCCGGTAATGCTGACAGCCCAGGCAATTATGAGCGATAGCCAGCGATAGCGCCACATCGCCTTGGCGTAACTCAGGACTTCTGTAATAATTTCATTCATGGCTGCAATCAGAATCTCAAGTTAGGCAGTTACTATTGGTGTATACCGGAGGGTGCGGGGACCACCGGAAGATGGCAACATCCTCCGGCGGAAAAATTCAGAACCAGCTCTGGGGGATAATCAGAACGTCACCAGGCATGAGAGGCACATTGGCGCTGACATCGCCGCCCTTGATCAGATCGTCCAGACGCACCCGGAATGAACCCTGACCCTGGCGGACCAGCACAGTGCGATTGCCGGCGGCAAATTCGGTCAGCCCGCCAACCTCAATCATCACGTCAAGGGCGGTCATTTTCTCATTATACTGAACTGCGCGCGGTTCCGCCGCTTCACCGACCACCCTGATCTGCTGATCATAGGGCCCGACAAAGCCGCCCATGATGACAGAGACAACCGGGCTCTGCACATATTGCTCAAGCTGCTTTTCGATTTCCCGGGCCAGCAGCGTCGGAGTCTTTCCCGCAGCCTGCAAATCCTCGATCAGCGGCACCGTGACCTTGCCGTCGGGGCGCACCGTAACCGAAGTGGTCAGCTCAGGATTGCGCCAGACAAATATCTGCAAGGAATCGCGTGGCCCGATAATATAATTGGGTGTCGATTCCGGTGCGTTCTGTCCGGCGCTGCCAGCCTCCGGCAGGCCCGAACAGGCGGGCAGCAGGGCCAATAGCAGCATTCCCGTGGCAAGGGCCAGCGGCCCCTTAAATCTTGAAATAAACAAAGCAATTCTCCCTGGCGCGATGTTGCGAAGCGCAGAAGCCAACCCCCCTCCCGGCGCAGCAAGCCTCTACATTAACCCCATTATGTTAATACTAAGTTTAGCAGATGTGTATGGTTAACTTGTCAGCATCACAGCAAAAAACACAATATTAGTGACAATCAAACGGTAATTTGCGTCCGCGCATCTGACATGCCGGGGGTATAATCGGGGTTACGCCACCTGCTGCTTATATTGTGCTTCCACGAACTGGGAATTTATTGCTTTGAGGGCGCTTACTGCGGTGTTTTGGGCATATTTATTTCTATGTCTGCGTTATTTTTGTCACAGAAAGCAATACAAGGTGCGCCTTTTGATTTCGGCGCGCCATTATCGAGTGCCTCCTGAATGCGTTCCGGGGTCCAGAATGTTTCTTCCTTGGCCTGATTTTCCCGGATTTCATGCTTGAGTATGGCCCCCAGCGCCGCCTCGGGCGTTGAATCGGCGGTTGCGGCGGGAGAAGCTGTTATTGCCCGGGGACCGGGCACCTCATGTGTTGGCGCGACGCTTGCCGGCAGGGGCGTGGCTGCCTTGACCCGGCTCGTTTTTTCCTGTGTTTTCAATTGCCTGGCAGGCAAGGCGATGGCGGGTTCCGGCTTGTGTTCGGTTTGGGGCCTGGATGGCGCCGGGGCAGGTGCCGCCTGGTCAGTTGTCGCGCCAATTTGCATCTTGCCGGACAAAAGTTGATCCAGTGTCGCCAATTCAGTCCGGACCTGCCGCTCCACGATCGTGCGGAGCGCCCCCCACTGCGCCGTAACCTGATCCGGCCAGGCCAGAAATCCGCCCCCAAGGATGAGTGTAAGTACAACCACAAAGCCAGACAGTTTGCGCATGGCCAGAATATTCCTGATGCAACGGGGCTTGAACCTATCACTATTGAGGCGTACCGCCAAGCGGATGTCGAGAGTTCGTGATATGTCCGATTAGTTAGCACGTCAAATGTCCGATTTTAGTGTTTGGCTTATCCATCAACGCGATGGGGGTCAGATGAGGTTAAATCGGGAACTGACGGAGGCTATACGGAT
>Ga0209851_1000020_pt1 | contig 85226 bp, 92 predicted proteins | sample GWRWT4_14Oct14_FD_187195 | JGI IMG/M metagenome (GOLD analysis project Ga0209851, IMG submission 187195) | Sand microcosm microbial communities from a hyporheic zone in Columbia River, Washington, USA - GW-RW T4_14-Oct-14 (SPAdes) (version 2) | ecosystem: Engineered > Artificial ecosystem > Sand... | reverse complement strand
CATTCAAGCGGTTAGGAGAAACGTGGGCAGGGAGCCAAGATGACGACGGGCGTAAACCCACATTGCGAACGGTCACCTGCCCACACACCTTCTTTAGCACATCTCCAACACACAATTGCGAGGAGCGAAGCGACGCGGCAATCCAAAGTCTCAAACGAGGCCTTTGCGTGAGACTCTGGATTGCCGCGCCTTCGGCTCGCAATGACGATGGAGGGCTGGATTAAAGGGGCGCGTCCCTTTTTTTTCGCGTCCCTTTTTTTTCGAGGACGATTAAAGGGGGCGCTTCCCTTTTATTTCATACCCAGTTCATCCACGGCCCGCCGCTATTAAGCTGACGGGCCGCAAACGAAATTTTTCTACCGCGCGGCCTGCCTGGCCGCCAGGTTGGGCGAATGCTTGCCCAGTTCCAGCCGCGCGATGGTGCGGTTGTGCACCTCGTCCGGGCCGTCGGCGATGCGGAGCGTGCGGACGCTGGCATAGGCGCGGGCCATGCCGCTGTCGGTGGTGACGCCGCAGGCGCCGAAAGCCTGGATGGCGTCGTCGATGATTTTCAGCGCCATGTTGGGGGCGGCCACCTTGATCATGGCGATCTCGGTGCGCGCCACCTTGTTGCCGGCCACATCCATCATCCAGGCCGCTTTCATGGTCAGAAGGCGGCACATTTCGATATTGGTGCGCGCCTCGCCAATGCGCTGTTCCCATACCGATTGTTCGGCGATGGGTTTGCCGAACGCCACACGCGACAGCAGGCGCACGCACATTTTTTCCAGCGCGCGTTCCGCCACCCCGATGATGCGCATGCAGTGATGGATGCGTCCCGGTCCCAGGCGGCCCTGTGCAATTTCAAAGCCGCGCCCTTCGCCCAGAATAATATTTTCGGCGGGCACCCGGACATTTTCGAACCGGATTTCCGCATGGCCGTGCGGCGCGTCGTCATAGCCAAATACCGGCAGATTGCGTTTAATCTTTACGCCCGGCGTGTGCGGCTCGACCAGAATCTGTGACTGCTGGGTATGCCGACTGCCTTCGGTGCTGGTCTTGCCCATCACGATGAACACTTTGCAGCGCGGGTCGAGCGCACCCGATGACCACCATTTGGTGCCGTTGATCACATAATGGCCGCCGTCACGGGTAATGCGCGTACTGATATTGGTGGCGTCCGATGATGCGACATCAGGCTCGGTCATGCAGAACACCGAACGGATTTCGCCCGCCAATAATGGCTTCAGGAATTTTTCCTTCATCCATGGCGCGCCATAGCGTTCCAGCACTTCCATATTGCCGGTGTCGGGTGCTGCGCAGTTGAACACTTCCGGCGCCCAGCTCACCCGGCCCATGATTTCGCACAGCGGCGCATATTCCAGATTGGTCAGCCCGGGGCCATGGCCGCTTTCCGGCAGGAACAGGTTCCATAACCCCTGCGCTTTTGCCTTGACCTTCAGGTCTTCGATAATCTGCGGCGTCTGCCAGCGGTTGACGCCGAAGGCCTCCATCTGATCTGCAAATGTCTGCTCATTCGGATAGACGTAATCATCCATGAATTTTTGCAGCTTTTCGATAAATCCCTTGGTGCGGTCACTATGTTCGAAATCCATTCCCGGGCCTCCCCTGTCTTTGTCTAATTGCGATAGTGCACTTTAGCGCCTTGCGGCGAAGAAAGCACGTAAAAGCCCTTGCGCGCGAATGGCGTCAATACCACCATAAATTTCCGGCGCATGATGGCAGGTGGGTTGGCTAAAAAAGCGCGGCCCGTGGGCAACGCCGCCGCCCTTTTCATCGTCCGCCCCGTAATAAAGCCGCCTTAGCCGGGCAAAGCTGACCGCCGCCGCACACATGGCGCACGGTTCCAGCGTCACATAGATATCCAGCCCCGTGAGACGCTGATTTTTAATCAGCGCCGCCACTGCGCGGATAACCAGCATTTCGGCATGCGCCGTCGGGTCATGATCGGTCAGGGTGCGGTTACCCGCCCGGGCCAGCACCTCCCCTGTGGCCGGATCAACCATCACCGCCCCCACCGGCACCTCGCCCCGCGCCGCTGCCGCCTCGGCCTCAATCAGGGCCAGTTGCATGTAATTATTGCTCATGGATGGGACAATATGGGAAAATAACCGGATTGGTAATATGTTCTTTCTTATATATATTGGTCCATGCGAGTCGGCGGACAAGACAGGGAGAGCGCGATGTCCGCAGAACTGAGCATTTCGAGACTGATTGAACTCTCCAGAGCCGTGAAAATGACGGAGGAACAGTGGGAAGAACAACGGCGCAGCTTTGCTTACGGCAATACGGCGTTTGAGAACCCCAATATCACCCGTAAGATGATTGATGAGGCCGCCGACAGGCTCAAGACCCCATAGCTTTGCCAACTGGCGACGCTATGCAGGATGATGAAGCCGGATATATTTCCAAGCTTGAAGCTGACAATCGCGTCCGGCAGGCTGTTCTTGCCGACGAGATTATAAAATATTTTCTCGAGCCTGAACGCCCATTACCTTAAGTCCGTCACTTATCCTGCAACTGCAACGCGTTGCTGTGGACGGCATTCTGGCCAATCCCGGTGAATGGCGCACCAGCCAGGTAGGCACTACCAAGAGCATACATCAGCCGCCAGGCCCGCATCTTGTCAGCGCCCTGGTTCAGGAAATGTGCGATTATGTGAATAACAATTTCCACGAAAAGACCGCGCTGCATTTGGCGGCCTATGTCATGTGGCGTCTGAACTGGATTCACCCATTTGCCGATGGCAATGGCCGCACCAGCCGGGCGGTGTCCTATATTGTGCTGTGTGCGCAATTGTGCTGTGTGCGCATGTCAAAGCGCTGCTGCCGGGCACGCCTTCTATTCCACAACAGATACAGGAAAACAGGTCCGCCTATTTTCACGCGCTGGAACAGGCCGATGAAGCGCTTCGTCAGACGGGTGAGATCGATATATCGCTGATGGAAGAAACGTTGAAGGGCATGCTGGCAACCCAATTGCTGTCTGTCATCAATAAGGCGGATGGCGGCGCGAACACTTCTTGATGAGACAAGAAGGCCTTCTGCTGCTAAACAGTCGCCATGAAAGAAAAACCTGAAATAGCAGCCAGCGAGGGCCGGATTGCCAAAATTCTGGCGCGCGCGGGCATTTGTTCGCGGCGCGAGGCGGAAGCGCTGGTCACCCAGGGCCGGGTCAGCGTGGATGGTGAAATACTGCTCTCACCCGCCGTCAATGTCTCGGCCAGCCAGGATATCCGCGTCGATGGCCAGCCCATCCCGCAGGCCGAACTGCCCCGCATGTGGCGATACCACAAGCCGCGTGGCGTGGTGACCACCAACAAGGATCCGCAAGGCCGCCCGACGGTGTTTGAGGCGCTGCCCAAGACCTTGCCCCGGGTAATGAGCGTCGGCCGTCTGGATTTTAACTCTGAGGGGCTGCTGCTGCTGACCAATGACGGCGAACTGGCGCGCAAGCTAGAATTGCCCGCCACGGCGCTGACCCGGCGTTACCGGGTGCGGGTGTTTGGCAGGCCCGATCCGGGCGCGCTGGAACGCCTGATGCGCGGCGTCACCGTAGAGGGCCAGCATTACGGCCCCATCAAGGCGGAACTGGAGCGCGAACAGGGCGATAATAGCTGGCTGAGCGTTGCCCTGCGTGAAGGCAAAAACCGCGAAGTGCGCAAGGTGCTGTTGCATCTGGGCATGCAGGTCAACCGGCTGATCCGTGTTTCATATGGGCCATTTCAACTGGGCGATCTCAAGATCGGCGCCGTGGACGAACTGCCCACCGTCAAGGTGATGGAACAGCTTGGCGTGTTTCAGGATAAAACCGGCTGGGCCAAGGCAACCCCGCCGAAGAAACGCGGCGTCAAGAAAAAATGAGAATCATCGGCGGCATGTATCGTGGCCGTGTGCTGGTGGCGCCCGAAGGCAGCGCGACACGCCCCACATCAGAACGGGTGCGCGAAGCCCTGTTCAATATTTTATCGCACGGCATAATGCAAACTCGCGCTGCGCCGCTGCCAAAAGATGCGCGGGTGCTGGACCTGTTTGCAGGTAGTGGCGCGCTGGGGCTGGAGGCGCTGTCGCGTGGCGCAACTAGGGTGCTGTTTGTGGACAACGCCCCTGCGGCGCGTGCCGCCATGCGGGAAAATATCGAAACCTTGCAAGCGGCGGGCGCGACCAAACTTTACCGGCGCGATGCCGCCAATCTTGGCCCGATGGAAAGCAATTGTGGCGGCCCATTCGATCTGGTGTTTCTCGATCCGCCCTATCATTCGGGGCTTATCCCCCCGGCACTTGATGGACTGCGCGAAGGCGGATGGCTGAACCCGGATGCGGTATTGGTGATTGAGATCGCCAGCGGTGAAATCTTGCCAGAGCATTCCGGTTATACGGAACTGGACCAGCGTAGCTATGGCGATACGATGCTGGTGTTTCTGAAATTTGATATAGCTATTAAACCTTTGTAATGACACTTATAGCTAGACTGATTGCCCGGGGGCCATGGATCGCTTGACGTTAATAATTTTGAAACCCGTTCAGAAATGAAATCCGGTTTACGTATAAAGAAGGAAAATTGCCGTGGGGAACCGGATCGTAAGTCTTCAGATTCTTCGATTTTTTGCCGCTTTTGGCGTTGTATTTACGCATTATTATAATGAGCTTTATCTTCGCTACGGCTATGCGGAAAATTATTTCAGTATCGGCGCATCGGGCGTTGACGTTTTTTTTGTTATTTCCGGATTCATCATTTCCTATGTGGCGGCGCGGGATTCATCCGCATCGCAGTATTTTCTGAAGCGAATTTTTCGCATCGCGCCACTCTATTGGGCGCTGACATTGGGTATGTTTCTTATTGCCCTGACATTGCCGCAACTCCTGAGCGGCACCACTGCCAACATGACGCATTTGGCAAAATCACTCTTGTTCATTCCATTCGAAAAAGAACCGGGGCTTGTTCAGCCGGTACTTTTTCTGGGCTGGACCCTGAATTACGAGATGTTTTTTTACGCTATTATGGCGCTGTCCATGATGATCTACCGACGCCACGCTATTCCTCTTACTGCCGTTTTGATAAGTGGATTTTTTCTGGCAAGCGTCATGCTTGATGCGCAGGGCACAATATGGAGATTCTATTCAAATCCCATCATTCTGGAATTTGTCTATGGCGTATTGATCTATTTAGCCTGGGAACGGTGGCCTCTCATATTTGAGAAAATCCGGTTTATCTGGATTCCTGGGACTGTGATCCTGTTGAGCCAGCAATTCTGGCATCTGGGCATTGATCGGGCGGTTGATATGGGCATTCCCGCCGCCATGATTGTCGTGGGCGTGCTTGGCAGCCGGTCCAAAGACGGTCGGCTAACCAGTTTCCTGTCCACCCTTGGGGACGCATCTTTCTCAGTTTATCTGTGCCACCCTTTTGTGCTGCAATTTTTCTTCAGAATTATAGAACCGTATTTCAAACTGGATTTAACCGGCCACATCATTGCGTCGATAATAGTATGTTCATTCGTCGTTCTGCCTTCACTGATGCTTTACCGCCTGCTGGAATACCCGTCCAATGAGTTCTTGAGAAACCGGTTCCTCCGCAAGACGCGCTGAGCACGTCTGCTCTCACGCCCGGTGCAGCCGCACCGGCAAATGCGAATAGCCGCGCACGAAACTGGAAAATACCCGCGTTGGCTCGCCCATGACCTCGACCGTATGGAAGCGTTGCAGCCGCTCAAAATACGGCCAGTGTATGTCGTTCTGGAACAGATGCCCCTGGCTCATATCGATTTTGTCGAGCGGAAGGGCGTAGGCCTCCTCCCGGGCGTCATGGCTTGTTTTGGCGGCGGGACTGGACATAAAAACTCCTTATCAGGACTGGGGCTACCGTATATCAGACGATATGCATCCGAACATAACTTAATGACAATCTGACGGTCTGACAATCGGATAGCTGCGCTGGCCGTGGATGCCATCCATCCCAGATGGCGGAACAGGATGGCGCTGCACCCCAGCAGCCAGTTCTTCGTCCAGGTCAAGGGCATGGCCTAAACCAGCTTGCCGGGGTTCATAATGCCCCTGGGATCAAGCGCATGTTTGACGGCGCGCATCAGGTCCATTTCAACTGCGCTTTTATAGCGCGTGATTTCCTCACGCTTCATGCGGCCCAAGCCGTGTTCGGCGCTGATGCTGCCACCCATATCCGCCACAATGTCATGCACGATTTTGTTGAATTCATCCCATCGCGCCAGAAAGACGTCACGCTCCATGCCCAACGGCTGGCTCAGATTGAAATGCACATTGCCATCGCCCATATGCCCGAACGGCACCGGGCGAATGCCGGGCAGCACTTTCGTCACTGCAGCGCTGGCGCGCGCGATGAATTCTGCGATCGCTGAAATCGGAACGGAAACATCATGCTTGATGCTGCCGCCTTCCAGCTTCTGCACATCGGAAAGATTTTCGCGTAACGCCCACAGCGCCTGCGCCTGTGAGACATTTTCCGCAAGCACTGCATCCACAACCAGCCCCGCATCGCTGGCGCTGGCAAGGGCTGCTTCCATCATTGCGCGGGTGGTTGATGCTTCGTACACGGATGATATTTCGATCAGCACATACCAGGGATGCGGCACAGCCATCGGATCGCGCATGCCCGGAATATGGCGCAGCACAAACTCCATTCCAATACGCGGCAGCAGTTCAAACCCTGTCAGCTGATCGCCCGTGGCGGCGCGCAACAGCGGCAACAACGCCACCGCCTGCGCCACATCGGGCACAGCCGCCATCGCGGTTTCCACACTGCGCGGCGCGGGAAACAGTTTAACAACAGCGCGCGTGATAATGCCCAGCGTGCCCTCGCCGCCGATAAAAAGCTGCTTCAGATCATAGCCGGTATTGTCCTTGCGCAACCCGCGCAGACCATTCCAGATTTTCCCGTCGGGCAATACGGCCTCAATGCCCAGAACCAGTTCGCGCATCATGCCATAGCGCAGCACCGCATTGCCGCCCGCATTGGTGGAAATCGCGCCGCCCACCTGCGCACTGCCCTGGGACGCCAGATGCAGCGGAAACAGGCGGCCCGCACCCTGGGCCGCACCCTGCAATGCCGCCAGCGTCACGCCCGCTTCCAGCGTCACCGTATCATTCAGCAGATCAATATTCTGTATACGGTTCATCCGCGACAGATTAAGCAAGATCGCATTGTCGCCGGGAAACGGAATCTGCCCGCCAACCAGACCGGTATTGCCGCCCTGCGGCACAATGGCCATGCTGTTTTCAGCGCACGCCGCCACCACCGCCGCCACCTCCGCCGTCGATGCGGGGCGGACAATCAGCGCCGTTTCACCCTGATACAGCCCGCGATGTTCGCGCAAATACGCGGCCATGTCCGCAGGCTGATCAATAAAACCGGCGGGGCCGGTAATGGCGCGAAGTTTTTCCAAAATATTCATCTGCCGTGCGCCGCCCTGGCAAGCCGGTCATTGATGGCCTCGCCCAACCCATGCGCGGGAATGGTTGCAACCGCAATAGCTGTAAATTTATCGCAATCCAGTTCGCGCAGCATGGCGAATAAATTCGCCGCCGCCTCGGTCAGATCGCCGCTTGCGCTCAGGTTGCAGATTTTCGCCGCACCCACGGGAATATTGTCACTGAACGCCAGCGCCGCCTCACGCGGCCCCGCCGTCGCCGCATTCAGGCGCAGCGGTAAATTGGGCGCATAATGGCTGGCCAACTGCCCCGGTGAATGGGGCGCGTCCGGCGCGTCCATACCTGTTTGCACGGTCCCGGCAATGGCGGCGATCTGTGCGCGCGTCACACTTCCTGGGCGCAACAGAAATGCTTTGCCGTCGCGCACCTGCACCACGGTGGATTCAAGCCCGACCGCGCAGGCGCCGCCATCCAGAATCATCGCCACCTTGCCGCCCAGTTCAGCGGCAACATGCGCCGCATGTGTCGGACTGATCCTGCCGGAAATGTTGGCGCTGGGCGCGGCGATAGGACAGCCTGCCTCCAGGAGCAACGCCTGCGCAACGGGATGCGCGGGCGCGCGCAGCGCCACCGTGTCCAGCCCCGCACTCACCAACAAAGACAAACCACACCCTGCCCTGCGTGGCAGAACCAGCGTAAACGGGCCGGGCCAGAAATGTTCCGCCAATTGCAAGGACAGTGCATCAAATTCTGCAAGCCGCCGCGCCGCCGCCAGATCGCATACATGCACAATCAGCGGATTAAACTGCGGACGCCCCTTGGCCGCAAATATCGCCGCAACGGCATGTTCATTGCGCGCATCCGCGCCCAGCCCGTACACCGTCTCGGTCGGAAACGCCACCAGCGAACCTGCACGGATCAGCGCCGCCGCCACGCGGACCGCCGTTGCATTTGCGAGATTGATGTTTTGGTATTGCGTCATGCGGCGTATTATATACCTGTTCGATTAAACAGGAGACTTAAATGGCCGAATATACCGCCCCGCTCAGGGATATACGATTGGCGTTGCAGGTCGCGGCGGAACTGCCTGCCCTTGTGGCCACTGGCGGCTTTGGCGATTTAAGTGATGAACTGGCCGATGCCGTGCTGGAAGGCGCGGGTAAATTTGCGCGCGAGGTGATCGCACCGCTCAATGTCATTGGCGATCAGCAGGGCGTCAGCCTCAGCAACGACAGGGTAAAAACCGCAGATGGTTTTGCCGATGCCTATCGCGCCTATGTCGATGCGGGCTGGGGGGGAATATCCGGCGATCCGGAATATGGCGGCCAGGGCTTGCCGCTGGCGCTCGCGAATGCCACAGAAGAAATGATGATTTCCGCCTGCATGGCGTTTTCGCTCTGCGCGACGCTGACCCACGGTGCGATTGAAGCCGTAGACGCCCACGGCACGCCCGAACAAAAACAGCTTTATCTTACCCATCTGATCAGCGGTGAATGGTCCGGCACCATGAACCTGACCGAGCCGCAGGCCGGCTCCGACGTGGGCGCACTGACCACAAAGGCGGTGCGCCGTCCCGATGGCAGCTATGCGATCACCGGCGGCAAGATATTCATCACCTATGGCGAGCACGAAATGTCGAAAAACATCGTGCATCTGGTGCTGGCGCGCTTGCCGGATACGCCGCCGGGCACGCGCGGCATATCGCTGTTTATCGTGCCGAAATATCTGCCTGATACGGATGGCAATCCGGGCCAGCGCAATGATCTGCGCTGTATCGGCCTGGAAGAAAAAATGGGCATTCACGCCAGCCCGACCTGCGTCATGTCGTATGGCGAAAATGAGGGCGCCACCGGCTTTTTGCTGGGCGAGGAAAATCGCGGCATGCGTTGTATGTTCACCATGATGAATGCGGCCCGCCTGAATGTCGGCCTGTCCGGCGTTGCGGTGGGCGAGCGCGCCTATCAGCAGGCGCTGGCCTATGCGCTGGAACGCAGACAGGGCAAACCCCTGACGCCGCCGGAAATGGCAGCCGTTGGCCTGCCGATAGCCGCCCATGCAGACGTGCGGCGCATGCTGCTGAGCATGAAATCGCTGGTGCAGGGCGCGCGCGCGATCTGCTACGCCAATGCGGCGGCCATCGATATGGCGCGTAAAGCGCCGGACGCCGAAACCCGCGAGGCGGCGCAGGCCCGCGCCGATCTGTTAACGCCCATTTCCAAAGCCTGGAGCACGGATATCGGCGCGGAGGTCGCCTCGCTGGGCATTCAGGTGCATGGCGGCATGGGCTTTATCGAGGAAACCGGCGCGGCGCAATATCTGCGCGATATCCGCATCGCCGCGATCTATGAAGGCACCAACGGCATTCAGGCCATCGACATGGTGACCCGCAAGCTGCCGATGCAGGGCGGCGCGGTCGTACGCGATTATATTGCCGAAATGCAGGAAACCGCCGATCGCTGCCGCCAGATGAACCACCCCGCCTTCGCGCAAATCGGCGCGGCGCTGGATCAGTCACTGAAAGCCATGACCCAGGCCACAGACTGGATGCTGGCCCACATCGCCAGCGCCCCCAATGACTGTCTGGCGGGCGCGACCCCCTATCTGCGGCTGGCGGGAACCATCAGCAATGGCTATTACCTGGCCCGCATGGCGCTGTCCGGTGCGCAAAGTGCCGATAGCGATCCCCATGCCGGGGCCACCATCGCCACCGCTTTATTCTTCGCGCTCAACCACTTGCCTCTATCCGCCGGACTATCCAGCGCAGCCATGGCCGGTGCGGCGCATCTGTATGCGGTGAGTGACGCGCAACTGGGCGTTTAGGAGCGCGGCTTCTGGTAAAATTCAATACTCAGGAAAATTTCGTACTCGCACTTACGCCGCGCCAGAAGCTGCGCGTCGGGGTCCATGGCAAGGTGAGGTTTTAGAGTCTTTCCGTATTTAGTAACACGCTACGGTGTCATCGCGAACGAAGCGTGGCGATCCAGAGTCCCATGCAAAGGCCTTCGTTTGTGGCTCTCGATTGCCGCGTCGCTACGCTCCTCGCAATGACGAGGAGCTTTTTATCGATTCCGTCAACTTCGGAAAGACCTCAGCATGCTATATCGAATGCATTGCCTTGTATATGTGAAGACGTTATGTTTTGCGTGTGACGCGAGACACGAACGATACCGACCCCACAGGAACAGACTGGTCAGCAGCAGAAATCGAAAACGTCGTTTCTGTATACTTTGACATGCTTGCATTAGAATTAGCAAACACCCCCTATGTGAAAGCCCAGCACAACGATTTGGTGCAGGCTACAACTCGCCGCTCAAGGGGATCAATAGAATATAAATTTCAAAATATCAGCGCAGTACTATCTCAGCTCGGCCTACCTTGGATTGTCGGTTACAAGCCTATGGCTAATTTTCAGCGTGCACTGTTGTTGGGAATTGAGAATTTCCTATCCCAAACAGAAGGCGTCTTCTCGATATTCGAGCCAATCGCAAGGTCAGGGTTTTCAGATGATAATGCATTATTCATTGAGGCCCCACCACTCCCAAATCAAACCGATTCGATTCGGAGTGAGGCTCTTGAAAGACTGGTTAGAAAATTTGATCCTGCTGCCCGTGACGAACGGAATAGGGCGCTAGGAAGAAAAGGGGAGGAATTAGTATTACAGTTTGAGCGTTTACGTCTAAATCGAGAGCGCCCCGATCTTGCCAAGAAAATTAAGTGGATTTCTCAAGAAGAAGGTGACGGAGCAGGATTTGATATTTTATCATTCGAAGTCACAGGGAAAGAACGGTTGATAGAGGTCAAAACGACCGTTGGCCATCAAAAAACTCCCTTCTACATTAGTGCAAACGAGTTTGAGCTTTCCAATGAGCGTCCCGACCATTTTCGATTGATGAGGGTCTTCGATTTTTTGAAAGGGCCAAGGGCATTTGAACTCCAGCCACCACTCCTGCATTCACTTATTCTGACCCCTCAAAATTACAGAGCATCTTTTCAGTAACCTCCAATATCCCGTTTGAACCAGCCCGTTGTGTGCGCGTTTTTGACTAATCGAATAAACTCAGCCTTGCCCATGATGTGCTTTGTTGAAATCGAATAGCTGAACGAAACGAATTCATGCAGCAAGTGATCATCACTATTCATTTGCTCTGGAACGAGGCTGGGTAATCCAATCTCAGTTGGCACAAAGCATTCACCGTTTATAAGGTGCGGCTCGATCTCTCTCATAGTTAGAATGCCGGAGAGGCAAAAATCGCCATAAAATTTGTAGTTCCCTGCATCCCTGTACATGTATGTGATGATCGTATCACGCGGCGCAGTGGGTTTTGCGCATGTTAAATCATGAGTGGCTCGCCCATTGGTTTCTGTTGTAGACTTCATAAAGCTCATGCAAAACCGTGTGGTCGGTTGAGTGCGTTTTTCTTTGACACGCCCGCGATTGAAAAAGGCTGGCATGGAAATCCGGCGAGCAGCACGTCGTGCGCCGGGATATCGGCCTCGCGCACTTCGCAAATATCGCCTGCTATGTCATGCGCATCGGAAGGGAAGTTTGCCCGGTAGGTCTGCTGGCTGTAGCGGTCCCATTCACAGGTAAAAACGCACGCTCCGTTGATGGCCTCAAAGCCCCTGCGAAGTCCGCCAATGCCGGCGAACAGGTCAATAAATGTGAATGCCGGGTGGTCCGGCCTTTCGGCGCAACCCAATCCTGCTGTGGCTTCAGGAACAGTATGGCAGGCCTTCTGCCGTAATGCCGAAAATTCTGTCATGGCTCCCCTCCGTCTTCTTCTGTGTATTTTTTCGACATTGTGTCAGGTTCACCTGTCGGGAACAAGAAGAGAACATAAGGGGCCGGTGCTTACAAGCAGGATTTTGATCCGAATATAATATAGTGGCATGATTCGCCACGGCTTTGTGCTTTGTTCTTCGTCCTCAACCACTTACCCCTATACTCCGGGCTGTCGGGGGCGGCGCATCTGTATGCGCTGAATGACGCGCAATTGGGGGGATAGGCGGTATTTTCTAACGATTGTTTGACGTTTAGCTGGCATGCTCCTATTTATTAATAGTATCATAGATTCTTGTTTTTTCGATTTTGCAAATGCGAGTGAATACTATGACAAATACAACCATGGGGCATGATGATTCGGGGCTGGATCTACCAACCCCGGCGCCGCTGCGATTTCCGTTCGAAAAACCGCCGGCTTTTGGTGAATATATGCAGGTGGCGCCTGGTATTTACTGGCTTCGCGCGGCGCTGTCTTCGGCGCTCAATCACATCAATGTATATCTGCTGAAAGATGGTGACGGCTGGACGATTATTGATACCGGCATCAGCAGCAAGGACACGCAGCAAAGCTGGGTAAAGATGATCACTGAGTTGGGCGGCGGACCGGTGAAGCGGGTGCTGGTCACCCATTTCCATCCCGATCATGTCGGCAATGCGGGCTGGCTGTGCCGCGAATTCAACACCCGGCTGTGGATGTCGCGCACCGAAATGCTGATGGCCAAGGTTTCATCCTTCCAGAGTTTTGCCGACATCACCGCCGAAGCCACCGCTTTCTACCATGCCGCCGGTTTCGATCAGGGCCAGATGGAAGCCTATTACGCCCGGCGTTCCATGGGCAATATGTTCCCGGTGGAGCCGGTTCCCCTTGGCTATCACCGCATGCAGGACGGCGAAAAGGTCATGATCGATGACACTGCCTGGGAAGTGGTGGTCGGCCGCGGTCATTCACCGGAACATGTGTGCCTCTATTCCGCCCACCACAAGATCATGCTTTCGGGCGATCAGGTGCTGCCCAACATCACCTCCAATGTCAGCGTCATGCCAACGGAACCCGATGGCAATCCGCTGAAGGAATGGATCGAATCCCTGGCCGCGCTGCGTGACCGGCTACCTGATGATATGCTGGTCCTGCCATCCCATAACCGCCCGTTTTACGGGCTGCATGCGCGCCTGACCGCCCTGATCGACGGACACGAAAAAAATCTGCGCGAACTGCATGAACTGTGCACCGAGCCCAAACGCGCCATTGACGTATTCCCCGTGCTATTCAGCCGCCCGATCGGCAATGACGTCCTGTTCATGGCGACGGGCGAAAGCATTGCCCATATCAATTGCCTGATACAGCGCGGCAAACTGGCGCGTGAAGTGGATGGCAATGGCGTGCACCGTTACCGCCAAACCGATGTGCCGCCGCAAAAGCACGCCCAGGCCGCCGAATAATTGCGTTTTTCCAGGTATTTTCTCCTGACCAGTACGGCTTTTGTGCGGGAGAATCCGGTTTCGAATAATACTATGGTAACCACCTCCAACTATGCTGGTTTTATAGTATGATGGCTATGTTGAGACTCGGAATGGGGAATGCAAGTGGAAGCGCTGCGGAATTTTTGGGATTCGCTTTTTGCGGATATCAACCTGACATCCGGTTGGATTGATTGGCCGGTACAGCTGCTGCATGCCCCGTTAACGGCAATAATTGCAGCGGAATTATTATTATTCCTGGCTGTCATGGGGCTGGCCTGGTTTGTCAGCCGCCGCATCTGGCCCGCGCATCGGCTTATTCTGATGGCGAGCAAGGCCGTTGAGGGAACCGCCGATCCGGCCGCCTTCACCGCCAGCTTCCCCCGCTTTGATCGCGCCATTCATGAGACGCCACTATTGCGCCGCGCCTGGGGAAAATTCCGGGCAGGCATCATCGTGCCACCCCAAAATACGCGCGCCGCAGTCCGCCATAATTTGCGCGCCGGTGATTATCTGCACCTCGAAGCACTGGAAGCTGGCGGATTTAATTTCCGTTTTTTCAAAAGCTGGTCCGGTTTCTTTTTCGGCGCCGGGATTTTTCTTACGCTGCTGGGGGTCACTGCGGATATTCATCTGACAAGTCAGGCCGCACTTACAGACGCCACCGCATGGGGCGCAATGCTGGCTGGCCTTACAAACAAAGCCCTGCCATTACTGGCGGGCGCGGGCGCGGGGCTGGCGCTGGCTGCAACATTTCATTGGGCCGAACACCGGCTGCGCGGCGATCTGCTGCGGCTGAGCCTTGTACTTGAAGAACGCATCCAGTTTTCCACTGCCCGGCCGGCGGCTGAACAGCAATATTTGCAGCTAACCGGCGCCGCGGCAAACAACGCCGTTACAGCGGGCGCCACGCAAACGTCCCTTCTGCCGGAACAACTTCGCATTCTGTCACAGGAAATCGTGGCCGCACTTGCGCGCGTTGAAACACAAATGACGCAAACCATGCCCGGCCGTATCGGCGATGCGATGCAGCCCCTGTCAGAAGCCCTGGATATGCTGGGCAAGCGGCTGTCGGATTCAAATGCAGAAGCGCTGCGCCAGGCCGTTGGAGAGCTTTCACAGGGGCTTCACGCCCGGGCCGCCGAAGACCTGGATGCGCTGTCAGACGCATTGGCGCAGGCGCGCGGCGGCCTTGAAGACGCCGGACATTTATTGCGTAACGCCAGCACCCACGCCAGCGAAAAACTGAATAATGCCGGTGAAGCGCTGGCGGAACAAATGGGCCGCGCCAGCCAGCATGCGCAACAGGCATTTAGTCCGCTTCCAGCGCGGGTTGCAGAATTTGGCGCCGCGCTTGAACAATTCAATGAAGGTCTGTCGCGGCATGGCGATGCGGTGGCGGCGGCGGCGCAAACCACACAGCGCGCAATCGGCGTGATGGATGAAATTATGGCGCGCCCACGCGAATATGCCCCGGCCCCCGCACATCCCGCCATAACGCAACCCCAGATGCGGGCGACGGACTTTATGATGATCGAAGATTTGGTGCGCGCCGCACGCGATATGTCCGCATCAGTTGAAACTGTATTGGATGCCCGCCGTTTGCTGAAACAGCTAAGCTCCCGTTTGCGCGAGCCCGCCACTGCGCTGATCACGGAAGATTGGGGAAAGCACCGTAATGCGCTGACGGATTCCGATGATGTGCTGAATGATGTGCTGGAGAATTTCCGTGAAGGCGCAAGCCAGCAGCGCGCCGGTCTGGATGCCGCCGTCGAAGAACTTGAAAACCGTCTGGAGCGTCTGTTCCGCAATCTGGACACGGGCGCCTCAAGACTGGATAGCGCCATTCAGACGATACAGCGAAATTCACTGATCGCTCCTTCAGCAGCAAGCGCACCGCTCGGCGGCACTGAAAGCAATGACGCCGCCTGAACAGGCCGCCAGCCTTATTGCCGGTGCCCCCCTAGTCTGGTATATACCGGGTCAACGATAATTCAATCAGATGGGGAGACGTTTGCCATGAGCGATCTCGAAAAATTTCGCGCGGAAACCCGCGCCTGGCTGGAAGAAAACTGCCCGCCATCCATGCGTACGCCAATGCCGGAAGACGAAACCTGCTGGGGCGGGCGCAAGCCAGTGTACAAAAATCCCGATACGAAACTATGGATGGACCGCATGGGCGCGCGCGGCTGGACCGTGCCCACATGGCCAAAGGAATACGGCGGCGGCGGCCTGGACAAGGCCCAAAACCAGGTGCTGCAACAGGAATTGGGGCGGCTGCGCGCGCGCCCGCCTTTATCCAGCTTCGGCATCTGGATGCTTGGCCCGGCACTGCTGGAATTCGCCAGCGAAGAACAAAAACGCCACTATCTGCCGCAGATCGCGCGCGGCGAAATCCGCTGGTGTCAGGGCTATTCCGAACCGGGCGCGGGTTCCGATCTGGCCGGGCTACAAACCAAGGCCGAGGATATGGGCGACCATTATCTCGTCAATGGTTCGAAAATCTGGACCTCCTACGGCAATTATGCGGACTGGATTTTTTGCCTGGTGCGCACCGACGCCAAGGCGCCCAAACATCTGGGCATCAGCTTTCTGCTGTTCGACATGACAACCCCGGGTGTTTCCACCAAACCGATCAAGCTGATCAGCGGCGCATCGGTATTTGCCGAGACATTTTTCGATAATGTGAAAGTACCCAAGCATCATCTTGTCGGCACACTGAATGCGGGCTGGACCATCGCCAAGGCGTTGCTGCAACATGAACGCAACATGATCGGCGGCATGGGCGGCGCGAATATGCCCGGCAGCAGCGGTTTGCGTTCGCCTTCCGCCGCCGCAAAACGCTATTCGGGCGAGATCAAGGGCAAGATTTCCAATCCCGCACTGCGGCTGGAAATTGCCAAACATAATATGAATTCCCGCGCCTTTGGCGTTACCGGCCAGCGCATGGCCGATGAAATGAAGGCAGGCGCGCCTCCGGGCCCGGCCTCGTCAATGTTCAAATATTACGGCACCGAGCAAAACAAGCGTAAATATGAATTGCTGCTTGCCGCCATGGGCACCTCCGCACTGGGCTGGGAAGGCAAAGGCTTTGAAGAGCATGAACTGGGCATCACCCGGGAATGGCTGCGCTCCAAGGGGAATTCGATTGAGGGTGGAACATCCGAAGTGCAGCTTAATATTATCGCCAAAAACGTCTTGCGGCTGCCTGATTAAGGCCACAAACAATCCGTAAAGGGAAGAAACTCAATGGCTTTGGTGTTAAACGAAGATCAGGTTCAGTTAAAAGATGCGGCCCGCACCTTTATCCAGAACAAATCGCCCGTCACCGCATTCCGCAAATTGCGCGACAGCAATGACAAGGATGGCTTTGACCGCAAATTATGGAAGGAAATGGCGGGCCTGGGCTGGGCCGGCATTATTATCCCGGAAGAATTTGGCGGCGTCGGTTTTGGCTTTACCGGGCTGGGGGTAGTGCTGGAAGAAACCGGGCGCACACTGGTTGCTTCGCCGCTCATGTCAACGGCGCTGATTGGCGCAAGTACGCTTATCCTGGGCGGCACGGCGGCGCATAAAAAGGAAATTCTTCCTGCTATCGCTGCGGGCGATTGGCTGATGGCGCTGGCGCATGAAGAAGGTCCGCATCATTCGCCCTACGCCATCGCAACCAGGGCGAAAAAAACCGATGACGGTTTTGTCCTGAGCGGCAAGAAAACCTTTGTCCTGGATGGCCATGTGGCGGATCAATTGATTGTTGTTGCGCGCACATCAGGAAAATCCGGCGCGCGCGAAGGCCTGACGCTGTTTCTGGTGGACAGCAAAACCCCTGGCGTCAAGATCACCCGCACACTGATGGCCGATAGCCGCAATGCCGCCAATATAAAATTCACCGGCGTGAAACTTGGCGCCAATGCTGTTCTGGGAAAAATTGATCAGGGTGCGGATATTCTTGATCCCGTACTGGACCGCGCGCGCGTCGGCCTTGCCGCAGAAATGCTTGGCAGTGTGCGTGAAGAATTTGAGCGCACCGTGGAATATCTGAAGACCCGTCAGCAATTTGGCGTGCTGATCGGCACGTTTCAGGCATTAAAGCACCGGGCGGCCGAAATGTTCTGTGAAATTGAACTGTCGGTTTCTGTGGTGCTGGACGCGCTGATCGCCATTGATGAAAATCGCAATGATGTGCCGCAACTGGCCAGCCTGGCCAAGGCGCGCCTGAACGACACCTATTTTCTGGTCAGCAACGAAGCCCTGCAAATGCATGGCGGCATCGGGATGACCGATGAATTCGATATGGGCCTGTTCATGAAGCGCGCCCGCGTGGCGATGGCAAGCTTTGGCGACTCGTCCTTTCACCGCGACCGCTACGCAACGCTTGAGGGCTATTAAGCCGCGTGTCTGCTGAACAGGACAGACCCGGCCACACTGAAAAGATGCAGCGCCGCAAGGCGCTGGTTGACGCGCGCATTGCAAAGGCCACGCAGGAACGCGGCGTTCTGATCGTCAACACCGGCAATGGCAAGGGCAAAAGTTCCGCCGCGTTTGGCATGCTGGCGCGCGCCCTTGGCCACACTATGCGCGCGGGCGTGGTGCAGTTCATCAAGGGCGCGTTCAGCACCGGCGAAGAGGCGTTTTTCCGCCGCTTTCCTGAAATTTCCTATCACGTCATGGGCGAAGGTTTTACCTGGGAAACCCAGGATCGCACCCGCGATGTTCAGGCTGCCCGGGCGGCATGGGAAAAAGCCTGCACCATGCTGGAAGATCCATCTTTCGAACTGGTGATCCTGGACGAACTGAATATCGTCCTGAAGTATGAATATCTGAGTGTTGAGGAGGTGCTTGAAAAGCTGCTTGCGCGTCCGCCCATGCAGCATGTCGTTGTCACCGGGCGCCACGCACCGCAGGCGCTGATGGATATTGCCGACACCGTCACCAATATGCAGGCCGTCAAACATGCGTTTGAAGCCGGTGTGCGCGCGCAAAAAGGCGTTGAATTGTGAATGGTGCACATAGTTGCCCCGCGCTGCTGATTTGTGCGCCTGCGTCTGGTCAGGGCAAGACAACGATTACTGCGGCGCTGGCGCGCCAATGCCGCAATCGCGGTGGCAGGGTGCGGGTGTTCAAAACCGGCCCGGACTTTCTGGACCCGATGATCCTGCAACAGGCGTCCGGCAATCCTGTTTATCAGCTTGATCTGTTCATGGTGGGATTGGCGGAGTGCCGCCACATGCTGCATCAGGCGGCGGGTGATGCGGATTTGATTTTGATCGAAGGCGTCATGGGCCTGTTCGACGGCGCCCCATCCAGCGCCGATCTGGCGGTGGCTTTTGGCGTGCCGGTGCTTGGGGTGATTGACGGTTCCGCGATGGCGCAAACATTTGGCGCGCTGGCGCAGGGCCTGGCCGGTTATCGCGATGATCTGCCCTTTGCAGGTGTGCTGGCCAACCGTGTGGGCAGCGCGCGCCATGGCGAAATGCTGGCGGAGAGCCTGCCCAAAGGCATGCGTTTTTTTGGCGCACTGCCGCGTGAGGAAGCGTTTAGTTTGCCGGAACGTCATCTTGGTTTGGTGCAAGGCGCCGAGATTGCTGATCTGGATGCGCGCATAAACGCCGCCGCCGCTGCGCTGGATCAGGCCGGTATCTTCGCACAACCGGATGCGGTTATTTTCGCCCCCGAAAAAATTCCGGCGCCGCCCATGTTACTGCGCGGGAAACGCATTGCGGTGGCGCGGGATGCGGCTTTCGCTTTTCTCTATGCGGCCAATCTTGATCTGCTGCGCGCCATGGGTGCGGAACTGGTGTTTTTCTCGCCGCTTCGCGATAAAGGTTTTGTGGCGGCAGATGCGCTCTATTTGCCCGGCGGCTATCCCGAACTGCATCTGCAAAGCCTGCTTGAAAATACAGAAATGACAGAGGCCATCCGTACCCATCATATGTCTGAAAAGCCCATGCTCGCGGAATGTGGCGGCATGTTGTATATGCTGCAATCGCTGGCGGGCCTTGATGGCGCGCCCGTTGCGATGGCCGGGTTGCTGTCCGGTCATGGGGTGATGCAAAAGCGTCTGACGGCGCTGTCGCTGCAATCTGTGACGTTGCCAGAGGGTGAATTGCGCGGGCATACATTTCATTATTCGCAATTGCAGACGGACATGACGCCGCTGGCGCGTGGCCGCTCTCCCAGGGGCGGCGGTGCGGACGGCGAGGCGGTGTACCGGCTGGGCCGCCTGACCGCTTCCTATATCCATCTGTATTTTCCCTCCAATCCGGAGGCCGCTGCAAAACTGTTTCTGCCATGAGCCGCTATCCATCGCGCATCGTCTGCCTGACCGAGGAAACCACGGAAACCCTGTATCTGCTGGGCGAGCAGGACCGCATCGTCGGCATATCGGGCTATACGGTGCGGCCCCCGCAGGCGCGCCGCGAAAAGCCGAAAATTTCCGCGTTCATCAGTGCAAAGACCGATGCGATCATTGCGCTGAAACCCGATCTGGTGCTGGGATTTTCTGATTTGCAGGCGGGCATTGCAACGGATCTGGTGCGTGCGGGACTTGATGTGCATATTTTCAATCAGCGCACGGTAGACGGCATTTTGAAGATGATCACCATGCTGGGCGCGATGGTGGGCGCATCTGAAAAAGCCAATGCACTGGTGGCGCAGTATCAGGCCAATATAGACACCATGCGGGCGGACGCGGCGGACATGAAAATCCGCCCACGGATTTATTTCGAGGAATGGCATGATCCGCTGATCTCCGGCATTGGCTGGGTGTCGGAACTCGTGGAAATCGCGGGTGGAACGGATTGCTTCAGGGAGCTTGGCGCGGCCTCTCTGGCCAAAGACCGCATCATTGCAGACCCGGACGAGGTTATCCGCCGTCAGCCAGACATCATCATCGGTTCCTGGTGCGGCAAAAAATTCCAGCCCAAACAGGTGCGCCAGCGCCCGGGCTGGGACGCAATACCGGCGGTGCGCAACGGCGCGCTGTTTGAAATAAAATCACCCGACATTCTGCAACCCGGCCCCGCCGCGCTAACCGACGGGCTTGCGGCGCTGCACAGGATTGTCCGGGACTGGACGGCGAAACAATGACAGCAAACACCCTGATGGTGCAGGGCGCGACATCGGATTCGGGCAAAACCACGCTGGTGGCAGGGCTGTGCCGGGTGCTGGCGCGCCGGGGCGTGCGCGTGGCGCCGTTCAAGCCGCAGAACATGGCGCTGAACAGTGCGGTGACGATGGATGGCGGCGAGATTGGCCGCGCCCAGGCGGTGCAGGCGCAGGCCTGTTATCTTGCGCCGCATACGGACATGAACCCGATCCTGCTGAAGCCCAACAGCGATACCGGCGCACAGGTCATCGTGCACGGACACGCCCTGCGCAATATGGAGGCGGGCGCCTATCAGGATTACAAGCGTGTGGCGATGCTGGCGGTGCTTGAGTCCCACGCACGGCTATGCGCGCAATATGAAGTGGTTCTGGTCGAAGGTGCGGGGTCACCCGCCGAAATAAATCTGCGCGCAGGCGATGTCGCCAATATGGGGTTTGCCGAGGCGGTGGATTGCCCGGTTATCCTGATCGCCGACATTGATCGCGGCGGCGTGTTTGCACATCTGGTGGGCACGCTGGCGCTGTTGAGCGAAAGCGAACAGGCGCGCGTCAGGGGCTTTGTGATCAATCGCTTTCGCGGCGACATTGCACTGCTGGAACCCGGCCTGCGCTGGCTCGAAGAGCGCACCGGCAAGCCGGTGCTGGGCGTCCTGCCCTATTTGCAGGGCTTTCATCTGGAGGCGGAAGATGCGCTGCCACGTGATGCGGCAAAGAGCGCCCATGCCGGTGCGCTGCGCATTATCGTGCCCGCATTGCCGCGCATCAGCAACGCCACGGATTTTGATCCGCTGCGGCTGCACCCGCAGGTCGATTTCCGGTTTTGCGGACCGGGTGAAACGCCCCCGCCAGCAGACCTTATCATTCTGCCCGGATCAAAATCGGTGCGTGCCGATCTGGCCTGGTTACGCGCCATGGGCTGGGACAAGGCCATTCAGCGGCACTTGCGCTATGGCGGCAAACTTATCGGTATTTGCGGCGGTTTTCAGATGCTGGGCAATCGCATCGCCGACCCGCACGGCATTGAAGGCGCGGCCAGCGATTGCGCCGGCCTGGGTTATTTCGACATGCAAACCGAACTGGCCCCCGGCAAACAGTTGCATCTGGTTAATGGCAAACTGTCGCTCGAAGATGCGCCCGTTACAGGCTATGAAATCCATGCCGGGATTACAAAAGGCGCAGCATTGGCGCACCCCGCAGCGTATCTGACAGATCGTAATGACGGCGCGCGTTCGACCGACGATCAGATATTGGGAACTTATCTGCACGGGCTTTTTGAAACTACGGCCGCCTGCGACGCCCTGCTGCGCTGGGCAGGGATGGCGCAACCGGTGACGCCGGATTATGCTGCGCTACGCGACGGGGAAATTTCACGTCTGGCGGATATGGTAGAGACGCATCTGGACATGCAGGCCATTGCGGATTTACTTGGAATTGCACTATCAACATCACATAAATCAGCAGGGAGAGAATGATGGGACGGGTTTCAGGAAAAATAGCTTTGGTCACCGGCGGTGGTTCGGGCATCGGCAAGGGCAGCGCTGAATTATTGGCCAAGGAAGGCGCCACAGTGGTGGTCACCGATATCGTGGCCGCCGACGCCAAAACGGTCGCCGACGGCATCAACAAGGCGGGCGGTGTCGCCATATCCTTGCAGCATGACGTCACCGATGAAAAGCGCTGGGCCGAGGTCATTGCCGAAGTCAAAAAGACCTATGGCAAACTGCATATTCTGTTCAACAATGCAGGCATCTGCCTGGGCGGCATGACCTGGGAGCAATCGCTGGAAGACTGGCGCAAGCAGACCGCCGTTAATCTGGACGGCGTGTTTCTGGGCTGCAAGCATGGCATCCCGCTGATGCGCGACAGCGGTGGCGGATCGATCATCATCACCTCCTCCATTGCCGGGCTGCAAGGCTCGCCCGGCCTGTCCGGCTATTGCGCCACCAAGGGCGGCGTGCGGCTATACGCCAAGGCCGTGGCCATGGAATGCGCCCGCGCCGGGTTCAATATCCGCGTCAATACCGTGCATCCCGGCGTGATCGAAACCCCGATCTGGACCAAAATTCCCGGCAATGTGTTTGGCGGCAACCGGTCCAACGCCATTGATCCCAACGCCTTCGCCACCGCCACCGCACCGCTGAAACGGGCTGGACAGCCGCTGGATATTGCCAATGGGGTGCTGTTTCTGGCGTCCGATGAATCCGCCTACATGACTGGCTCGGAACTGGTCATTGATGGCGGGCTTGTCGCTGGCTAGATCATTTCATTATTTGACTGAAGCGCCCCGCTTAAGCGTCAAATTGCGAGAAGCGAAGCGACGTGGCAATCCACCAAGCCTTCGCAAGAAGGCTACGGCTGGCAAAGGAGCCACAAACTCAGGCTTTTGCGTAAGGCTCTGGATCGCCACGCTTCGCTCGCGATGACGGCGTGAGGGGTGCGATTCAATCAGAAAGTAAAATGCGCTAACGAACTTATCCACAAATGGTTGATGGCGGTTAAGCATAATTGTGACCACCGTCACACCTATTTGCACCCGGTTTATGTGAGACTGCCTGTATCAAAATCAGCAGTAATTACAGTGAGCGGGTAATGGTAAGAGTTTTTGGAGGGAAAAACAGCCGCGCCAGCCAAAGGGCGCTGCGCTGGATGGAAGAACGCGGTGTTTCCTATCGGTTTTTTGATTTAGACGCGGCCCGTATCGATGCGCGCTTGCTGGATGCATGGTTCGATACATTTGGCTGGCAAATGCTGATCGACAAACGCACCGCCGGGTGGCGCAACCAATCCAGTGATCTCAAAAATACGCTTGGCGCCGCCGAGGCCCTCGCATTGCTATGCCATCGACCGAATATGCTAAAAACGCCGATCATCGGTGTGGCGGACATCTGGCTGCTTGGCTGGAACGCGCCGAACAAGGTGCGCCTGCTTGGACAAATTCCACCACAATCGCGCAATGCCCGAACATCATGGCCTGACTACCCACAAGCAGGAGCCAATTATTGCAGCAGTTGGTTAAAGTAAGCCGATTTTTATTATCAGGCGGCCTGCTTTCTTCTGCAGGCCCCGCACTTGTCTAATGATATTTACGGAAAATACCGACCAGGCGCCCCTGCACCGCGACCTGATCGGGGCCGCATATACGGGTTTTGTAATTGGGGTTGGCGGGTTCAAGCGCAATGGATGCGCCCTTGCGCCGCAGCCGTTTCAGGGTGGCTTCCTGCCCATCCACCAGCGCCACAACGATGGCGCCATTTTCTGCGGTGTCACATTGTTTGACGATGGCGATATCGCCGTCAAAAATGCCCGCATTGATCATCGAATCGCCCTGCACCTCCAGCGCGTAATGCTGTCCTGCACCCAGCATGTCGGAGGGTACGCCCATCATGGTCGAGCGGTCCTCCAGCGCCTCAATGGGCGTGCCGGCGGCGATGCGCCCGATCATGGGTATGTTGATGATTGTATTTTCATTGCCGGCATTTGCGGGGGCGCTAACGCCGGTAAAGGCGCTGCGGCTGCCTTCGATCACATTGGGCGAGAAGCCGCGCGTACGCCCGCCAGACTGGGCCATGGTTTCAGGCAGGCGCAAAACTTCCAGCGCCCGGGCGCGATTGGGCAGGCGGCGGATAAAGCCACGTTCTTCCAGCGCATTGATCAGGCGGTGGATGCCCGACTTGGACTTCAGATCCAGCGCATCTTTCATTTCGTCGAATGACGGCGAAACCCCATATTCGCGGATCCGGTCATTGATATAAATCAGCAATTCATATTGCTTGTTGGTCAGCATTGGATGGCACACCCTCCCGGAACAAAATAGAAACTTACGATTCTGTTCTATTTTGGTTCATGGAATGTGTCAAGTAATAAGAACAAAAATCTTTCAGGATTCCAGTTCGCTGTCCCAATACAGATAGTCAACCCAGCTCTGATGCAGATAATTTGGCGGAAAAGCGCGGCCCGAGCGTTGCAAATCCTGGTTCGTCGGGCGGAATGGCTGACGCCGCAAATGCATGCCGCATTCCGAATCCAGCATCGCCCCCTTGCGCAAATTACAGCATGAACAGGCGGCCACCACATTTTGCCAGGTCGTGCGCCCGCCACGCGAACGCGGCACCACATGATCAAAGGTAAGTTCTTCCCGGCTGGTGCAATATTGACAGGTGAACCCGTCCCGCAGAAACAGATTAAACCGGGTAAAGGCCGGATAACGCGCCGGTTTTACATAACGTTTGAGCGAAACCACACTGGGCAGCGCCATTTCGAAAGTGGGGCTGTGCACCTTTTGCTCGTACTCGCTGACGATATTGACACGATCGAGAAATACCGCCTTGATCGTGTCCTGCCAGGACCAGAGCGAAAGCGGAAAATAGCTGAGCGGCCGGAAATCTGCGTTGAGAACCAGCGCGGGGCAAGCATCGACCAATGACTTGGTATTGTTCATCAACATGCACAATCCCACCAGACCATTACCGGACCGGGTGGAACAGCAAAACCGCCTCCACCCTGGCCCAATCAGCGTCACTTTGACGGCAAAACCCGAACCCCCGCAAAACCTGCACGCGATTGCGAATTTTGATGCCGTGACACCAGTTAGTCATTTGAATATAGCTTCAAAATGACCTTTTCGCAGTAATTCTTTACAGTTTCATGTGATTCTGCAAGCGCGCTGGATATATTAACAGGCCGTATGGAATTCCCCGGCGCAAGGCGCGCCCGGGACGGCTTCAATCAGTGCAGCTTGCCGCGCACGTCGTTGATGCTTTGCGCGATCAGTTCACGCGCCTTTTCCGGGCTTAGCTGAGAGCTAATCAGGGTACGGGCCGCTGTAATTGCCGCATCCACAGCCGCTGCGCGCACTTCCTGAATGGCCTGGGCTTCCGCCTGGGCAATTTTTTCTTCCACCATTTTACTGCGCCGTTCGGCCTGGGCCGCCAGACTCGCCTGCATTTCGCTGGAAAGCCGCGCGGCTTCGGCGCGGGCAAGCTCGACAATTTCCTGAACTTCTTTTTCAGCATTCGCCGTGCGCCGCTGATAACCTGCGAGCAGTGCCTGCGCTTCATCGCGCAGACGCCGCGCAGCGTCCAGCTCATCCGCTATTTCCCTGGCGCGCGCATCCAGTGCAGCGCCAACCATGCCGGGCACCTTGAGATATACGACCAGAACCACGAACAACAGCGTGGCAATGGCTACCCAATTTGCGGGTTCATAGAATGCGTCCATGATCTAGTCCTTGCCCCTGGCCAATGCTGCGTCAATGGCGGCATTCACAGCCGCGCTATCCGGGCTGCTGCCGCCGATCAATTTACCGACGATCGCGGATGCCGTATCGGCTGCAATCTGGCGCACATTGGCCATTGCCGCAGCTTTTGACGCCGCGATGCGCGCCTCGGCCTCGGCCGCGCGTTTCGCCGTGCTGGCGGCAAGCGCGGCTTTTTCACGGTCGGCTTCTTCGGTCAGGCGCTGCCGGGTTTCGGCGGCGATGGCATGCGCCTTGGCGCGCGCCGTGGCCAGCGCCGCTTCATAGGCCTTGAGCGCGTCTTCGCCCTGCCGCTTCAGACAGCCCGCCTCATCCAGATCATTGGCGATCACATCACGGCGCTTTTCCAGTGTCGTGGCGATGCGTGGCAAGGCCACCCGCGCCAGGATCAGATATAGCAGCGTAAACGTAATCGCCAGCCACACGAGTTGCGGTGCGAAATCGGCAAAGACTAATTGCGGCATCGGCCCAGCTTCCTAAATGAGTGGCGTCAGACCACGAACAGCAGGATCAGCGCCACCACCAGGCCGAACAGGCCCGTTGCTTCGGCAAGCGCAAACCCCAGCAGCAGGTTCGGAAACTGTTGTTGCGCAGCGGCCGGATTGCGCAGCGCGCCGGACAGGTAATTACCAAAAATATTACCAATGCCAACGCCCGCGCCAGCCAGCGCGATGGCGGCCAGGCCGGCGCCGATATATTTACCCAAAAGTGCTGCTGCTTCTGCTTCCATGACTAAAATCCTTTTAGTAAACCGCCCAATATGGGCATTGCTGATCCAGTGACGTGCGATTTCCTCAATGCAAATGCAGCGCGTCGTTGAGATAGATACAGGTCAGCACCGCAAACACATAGGCTTGCAGAAATGCGACCAGTATTTCGAGGCCGATAAAGGCGACCGAAAACGCCAGCGGCAACCAGCCGCCAAGAAAACCCAGCATGACGATAAAGCCGCCAAACACTTTCAGCATGGTATGGCCCGCCATCATGTTGGCGAACAGACGCACCGACAGGCTGATCGGGCGGCTGAGATAGGAAATGATTTCGATTACCACAATCAGGGGCAATAGCAGGCTGGGCACCCCGTGCGGCACAAACAGTTTCAGATAGCCAACGCCATGCTTGATGAAGCCCAGCACCGTCACGCCAATGAAAACAAGACTGGCCAGCGCAAAAGTCACGATGATGTGGCTGGTGACAGTGAACGAATAGGGAATCATCCCCAGCATGTTGGTAAACAGCACAAACATGAACAGGGTGAATACAAACGGAAAAAATTTCTGGCCGGACGTGCCCACCGTGTCGCGCATCATATTGGCGACAAATTCATAACTGAGTTCCGCCATCGACTGCCAGCGGCTGGGCACCAGCGCCCCACGGCGCATGCTGAGCGACAGGAACAGGGTAATCGCGGTCAGTGCAATCACCATAAACAGGCTGGAATTGGTGAAGGACACATCAATGCCGCCCGCTTCCATCGGAATGAAGCGGTGAATTTCAAACTGCGCCATCGGGCTGTGGGCAAATGGGTTATGCGTTTCAGTGCTCAAGACCGTTTCCCTGTCTATCCTTTTCCAGACTTTCCCGCGTACCTGTATCAGACATCGCTGGATCCGTCTGTTGCGCGGCGTTCATTTCATTCGCCGTGCGTATAACATTTAATATCCCCGCTGCGATCCCCAAAAAGAAGAACAGCAGCAATAACCACGGACCCGTCCCAAACAGCCAGTCCAGACCCCATCCCAGCCCGCCCCCCGCCACCACGGCGGAAACCAGATCGGCGCTCAGCCGGAATGCCGTTCCCATGGCGCCACCCTGTGCACCATGTGCCGGTTGCGGCGCATTGGCGCGCCTTGCTGCTTCCAGCCGGGCCTCAAAACTGCCATCGGACGAGGGCTTTGGTTCATCAGTCATGGCCGATAAGGCCATCATCTGTCCGCAAAATACAAGCCCCCGAAACAACACAGCGGCCCCGAAAAAGGAACCGCCAGCAATCGCGCCGGACACTAGTTGCGCAGACGCCCCCTGTCAATCCCGGAATAGGGTTGAAACAGCGAAATTAAGGCGGTTTTTACAGGAGTTTCCGGCCCCGTTACGCACGGGAAGTGACATGCGATAAATACGCGCTGAATCGGTTAACCGTTCGCTATACCCAATCAATAAGGGACCGGGGGTTTGACAGCATGGAAAACTGTCATGCCAAGACCTGAATAGAGTTTCTGTCAGCCAGCTTGGACCTGTCATCGCGCGCGCCGACACCTATGTCAGGGCGCGCATTGACACCGCGACCAAGGAACGCGCCGCCGAGGCGCTGGATGCGGGTAGCCGATGAGCGCCGTTTGCCTTTCGGGGTAAAAGCGCCGAACCGCCACCACGCGAAAGGCCATTGCCGAGATCGAATCCGGCAAGGGTAAAAAATTCAAAAGCGTAAAGGCCCTGATGAAAGATCTGAATTTGGATACCGGAAATGTCTTATTAAGCCGCTAACCCCCTACCCATAGACAAACTGGCGCACCAGTTGATGCGCGATGGCGAACGGCGGCGGGATCATTACCTTGCCATTGCCTTTGCCTTCGAGCGCATCGCGCAGATCGGCGCGGCTGACCCACACGGCTTCTTCCAGTTCGATACCGTCCACCTGAATCGCATCGCTGTCAGCCACAGCCGTGCAGCCGATCATCAGCGACATCGGATAGGGCCAGGGCTGGGTGAAGCGGTAGGTGACCGAAGATACGCGGCACGCGGCTTCCTCGAACAGTTCGCGGGCAACCGCCTCTTCAATGGATTCGCCGGGTTCTACAAATCCGGCCAGGGCGGAATACATGCCCTTGGGAAAAATTTTCTGGCGGCCGAGCAGCGCCTTGTCGCCAAGGGTCGCCAGCATAATTACGACGGGATCGGTGCGGGGAAAATGCTGGGTCTTGCATTGCGGGCAATCGCGGCGATAGCCACCCTCGGCGATCACGGATGGCGCACCGCAGGCCGAACAGAATTTGTGGGTGCTGTGCCATTTCAGCACCGCCTTGGCCTGGGCGGCAATGGCGGCGTCATGGGCGTCAATATTCATGGCCAGGCCGCGCAGATCGCCAAACTCGCCAAAGCCTTTCAGTGCGCCGGTTTTGCTGGGATCGGTATCGCCGGGCAGATCGACCGCGAAATAGGCGCGGTCTTTTTTGTCGAGCCCCAAAAATAGCACCGTCGCCCCGCCCGCCAGCGCATCGGCGAACATATTGGGGCGCATAAAGCCGACCTCGGGCGCCCCGCCGGGTTTGGCCGGGGGCAGTATGAAAATATTCTCCTTGTACATCGGCAGCATAAAGCTGTCTTTGTGCAGCAGCCGTTCCGCCAGCCAATTCGCATCCGTGCGCTTGTGGCTTACCCTGTCCAACGGATTATTGGCGAAAATATTTGGATTTTGCGGCAATGCCATGCGGCGCGCTCCCCCTGATGGTCCAGATTCGGATTATTGTTGATGAATTCTGGCACAAGCGGGGGATTGCGGCAAGCCGGGGCTTGACAGCGGACACGCCGGTCCGGCCAAAACCGAATGCAATTTGTCTTGTTTTCCCACCTCAGCCCCCACCCAAAAACCATTATAATTTTATCTGTCATACCTATTCTTAGGTATGACACTACCCACATTATCTGACAGATTTGTCCACAGAAATATCCTGGGGATGGGATAGCGCCATGGACGAAACCCTGATTGGATCGCTGATCGAGATCATCTACGCCTCCGCCTTTGAGGAGTGTGGCTGGGACAGTGCGTTACAGAGCCTGCGGGCACAATTTCAGGCGGCGCAGGCTTCAGTGCAGATGTGGGATTGCGAGGGAAAAGCGCCGCCTCTTACCATCACAACGATTGAACCTTCAAGCCTCAAACCGTACCACGATTATTATCACCAGCTTGATCCAACATCCACGGCCATGCGCACGAATACTCCAGGGCTGGAACAGCGGCGGACCTACACGGAAGAGGATTTCATAGATCGCGCCGCCTGGTTCCGCTCCGAGTTTTACAATGATTTCATCCGGCGCGCATGTGATATGGGCCAGCCCCTGGGCTGTATCCTCAATGCATCGGAGCGCACAGTTTCCAACTTTCTTGTCCATCGCCCGCCATCAGGCGAGGAATACAGCGACGACGATAGAAAGCTGCTGCGCGCCCTGTCGCCGCATCTTAATCGCGGTTTGCATATGTATCGCGAACTTTCCAAACTGCGCGCCAAGGCGGGCCTGTTTGATACCGCGTTTGATACGCTTGCCGCCACATTCCTGCTGGACCATGCGGGGCGGGTGCTGGCGCTGAATAAAAATGCAGAAGGCCTGCTGCATGACGGCAGCGCGCTATGCGTTGCCGGAGGGCGCCTCAGCGCCCGGCATCCGCCCGACGCCGCGAGGCTGGCCGCGGCGCTGCGCCAGCCGATATCGTTTTGCGCGGGCCAGCAAGCGGCCCTGGCGTGCGGGTTGGCGTCACGCCGGTGAACGGCGGAACCATACCCTTGTTCGGCAAGATTGCACAGGGCGAACAGGTGGCGTTCATGGTGACGGCGGCGGCTCTGGGCCCGAGCCCGCAGAACCTGATAGCCCTCTATGGCCTGACCCGGGCCGAGGCCGAGGTGACACTGCTGCTGGCCGAGGGGCTGCGCGCCCCGCAAATCGCCACGCACCGTGAAACCAGCATCGGCACGGTAAACACCCAGCTCAAACATATTTACGCCAAGGCCGGGGTGGACGGACATGTGGGCCTGATGGTCAAACTGCTGGGGCGGTAGAATCTTTCCAGGATTGACTGAATCGGCATAATCTCTTCGTCAATTGCGAGCGGAGCGAAGCAATCCAGAATCACTAACACAGGCTTTACCGTGGGAATCCTGGACTGCCGCGCTTCGCTCGCAGTGACGTGGCGGGTGATGTGATTCAGTATGATCAAAAAATGATCTAAAGCTTCCCCCGCCGCCCCCGGCTACGGGGGACAAATGATGGGGGACAGGCGGCATGGCGCGTTCCGCGCCTCGCAATTGTGTGATCCCATCCCGACCGCCCCAGCCCCGTTAACCATAGAAAAATTAAAAAAACGTAAATTATTTGCGTCTCATACCTAGGCATGGGGATGACGGCGCGCGCCCGCACCCGCCAAGATCGCCCGTAGCCGTACGATCAACTCAAAAATTTATATCTAACCAGACAGGTGTAACATGCCAACAAATCGCGAACTGATTTCAAATCTTTATGTGGGTTATTTCAACCGCGCCGCCGATCCGGACGGTCTGGATTTTTGGGTTGCCCGTTTTACCGAAGGGATGTCCATAATCCAGATCGCGCAAAGCTTCAGCGTGCAACGTGAAGCAATTGACCTCTACGGGCCGCTGACAAACGCCAGTCTGGCCGGTGATGCGGCCGCCCAGGACGCCTTCCTGGCGCGCGTGTACGTAAATATGTTCAACCGGGGCACGATCGATGCGGAGGGCCTGACTTACTGGCGGACGCAACTGAATTCCGGCACGCCGGTTGGCCGTATCATCATCGACATGATCAATGGGGCGCAGGGCGATGACGCCGTGACCATCGCCAACAAGGTCATCGTCGCGGAACAATTTACCGCGCTGGTGGATAGCCTGAATATCACTTTTTCGCTGGACGCGGCGAGAAACGCCATTGATGGCGTGACTGCGTCACCCGCTTCCATCACCTCCGCGCTGACGGAGTTTGACGCAATCATCACCCCGCCGGTGGTTACGCCGCCGCCCGTAGTGGAAACGCCGCCTCCGCCTCCGCCTCCGCCGCCTCCCGCCGCCATTGATGGAAACGCGGACGATAATACGCTCACCGGCACCCCCGGCGCGGATGTGATTAACGGGCTTGGCGGTAACGATACCATCAACGGCCTGGCGGGCGCCGATACGCTTTCCGGCGGCCCGGGCGATGACACTTTCCTGTTCAACGCCGGCGATGTCGCGGCGGGCGAGACCGTCGATGGCGGCGATGGAACGGATACGATTTTAGTGCAGAGCTCGACCAGTTTCACCGGACTGGCGACGCCAACAATTCTAACCGCAGGCTCTGTCGAACAGCTATTGATCGCCAGCAGCCAGACAGCCACCTTCACCGGCGCGCAACTGGCTGGTCAGGCCATCGCGGTCAACGCCACGGCGGCAGGCGTGGCGAATCTGACCATCAACGCGGCGGGAACGCAGGATTTCTCTGGCCTCACCTTCACCGCGTTCGGCGGCAATGACCCCTTCGACAGCGGCACGGATATTATCAACATCAATGGCAGCGCCGGGGCCGATAATATCACCGGCACCAGCATCAGAGACTTCTTCTTCAGCAGCCTTGGCGCAGACGCCATGAACGGCGGCGATGGGGACGATTCGTTCACCTATTTTGGCAGTTTCAGCTCAACGGTATCCGTATCGGGTAACCCGGCGGTGGACCAGGCGCTGGGCGACACCATCAATGGCGGGGCGGGCGACGATGGCCTTCTGGCCTATTTCTCAACCGATTTCAGAAACCTCTCGAATGGCACGACGGCGCTGACAGACGCTTCCATCTCCATTGAGCGCATCTTTGTGCACACCAAAAGCAATTTTGACACTTTTGCCATATTCAATGGCAGCCAGTTGCATGATCAGGTAATCTCGGTCAACAACTATAATGACCCGGCTGTAGCGGACACTACAAAAATTGCCGCGCTGTCGATCTTCGCCAGTGGCGGCGCGCAGGACTTCTCGAAACTGAGCTTCACCAAGCTCGCCACCACTAACACCGCCGTTGAAGCCTTTGACGGACGGGTCTTCATCACTGGCAGCGCCGGGGCCGACACCATCACCGGCACCAGCCGTTCCGACTATTTCTTCGGCTTCACGGCGGGCGATGTGATGAACGGGGGCGACGGCAGCGATAATTTCTTTTTCAGGACAGGCAGCACGGCAACTGGCGTAACCATCAATGGCGGTGCCGGCAACGATAATATCACCGCCAGCGACACGACCGATTTCACCACCCTGAATGGTGGTGCGGCGCTGACGGCAAATTCCATCGAGGTGGTGCTCATCAATGCAAAAGCGCCAACAGCGGTAACCGCCACCCTGGACGGGGCGCAATTGAGCAATCAGGCGATTTTCATAAACACAAATATCGAAACGACCGCAAATACCGCGAATGTTGCGACGCTGAACATCAACGTGACCACCGGCACGGGGGATTTCTCGCAACTTAAATTTGACAAGTTCTACTCTCTCACCAACGCCTTTACCAGCGGCACCGACATCATCAACATTAATGGCGCAGCCGGGGATGACACGATCACCGGCACCACCATCAATGACCGCATCACCGGCGGCGGCGGCGCGGATACACTGGCAGGCGGCGGCGGCGATGACACCTTCATTTTCGATGGCGCGGCTGGCGTCACGGCATCCGGCATTACCGCCGGAGACACGATTACCGATTTCGCCACCGGCGGCGACAAACTGCAATTCTCCAGCGTGACCGAGGTGGCGTCTGCCCAGCAGGCAGACGTGCAAGCGGCCGTTACCGCTCTGGTGACGCCAACGGCGGCGCAAATCGCCACGGCGATGGCGACCGCCAACACCACCGATCTTGGCGTTTCATCCGCCGTCTTCGGGGGCGACACCTATGTCTATTTTGAAAGAACAGGCAGCGGTGTTGGCGTTGCCGCCGATGACATCTTCATCAAGCTAGCGGGCGTCGCCAGCGGGTTTACTTTCGCAGGCGATATTATCGCCTGACAAACATTGCCAAACCCCGGATGCGGTAAAACCGTGTCCGGGGGAGGGCTATCGCATTTGGATGTTTATTTCATTATTCCAGCTTTCCCTTCTCCCCTCTCGCCAAGCGAGGCTTTGGCGTAGCTTCGTGCGGGAAAAGGTCAGGATGAGGGGGATACGCATTTATGCGCATCAGGGAAAGCTTTTCCGGGATCGCCCCCTCACCCCACCCTCTCCCACGAGGGGAGAGGGAGACATAATGGTGAAGCAAAAATCCAAATGCGATAGCTCTGGTATCCGGGGAATGTCCAATACCATCTTCTGATCAGATTGACGGAGGTCTTATTCTCTCATTGTCATTACCCGGCTTGACCGGGTAATCCAGACCCCCAAACTCAGGCCCTTGGGTGTAGCATGGATGCCCCGGTCAAGCCGGGACCGGTAACGGCCCCCTATTTTGGCGCCATGACCATAGTCATCTGGCGGCCTTCCATTTTCGGCCACTGCTCCACCTTGGCGGCGGTGGCGGTGTCAACCTGCACCCGCTCCAGCAGTTTCATGCCCAGTTCCTGGTGGGATAATTCCCGGCCCCGGAAACGGATGGTGACCTTTACCTTGTCGCCTTCTTCGAAAAAGCGCTGCACCGCCTTCATCTTCACGCCATAATCATGGATGTCGATGGTGGGCCGCATCTTGATTTCTTTTATTTCGACGATTTTCTGTTTTTTGCGCGCTTCATTGGCCTTTTTCTGGGCCTGATATTTGAAGCGGCCATAATCCAGAAGCTTGCACACCGGGGGATCGACGTTGGGCGACACCTCTACCAGATCCAGGCCCGCATCCATTGCCGCCTGGATGGCCGCACGGGTGGTGACAACCCCCACCTGCTCGCCTTCGCCATCAATCAGCCGGACATTCGGCACATCTATTTCTTCATTTACGCGCGGGCCCTCGCGGGACGGCGTCGCGGACATTGGTCGACGTATGGTGTAAACCTCTCGATTGTTTTCTAAGTTGCGGCCAGACAATATTCACCAGCAGCTTAATCGCAAGTGAATATTTCCGAAAAAATGATCTTATAGAAGATTAAGGTGGGTTGCCACCTCGCTGATCGCAAGACCGGCCAGTGGATCGCGGCGTAATAATGTGACATTTGTCCCCCTTGGCGCGCACAGAGCAGGGTCGCTGGCCCCGGAAAACAGCACCAGCGATGGGCATCGGGCCGCCGCGATCAGGTGCATGGGGCCGGTATCATTGCCGATGGCCCATCTGGCCCCCCTGGCCAGGGCGATAATTTCCATGAAACTGGTGCGATCCACAAAACTGACGGCGGACGGGCATAAGGCCTCGATCTCATCGGCTAGGGCGCATTCGGCCCCTGCCCCCAGGATGATGGTCTGCAATCCACGTTCAGACAGCAAGGCCGCCAGTTCGCCATAGCGCCGCGCGGGCCAGCGCTTTTCGGGGCGATGGGCCGAACCGCCGGGAACCATTAAGATATATTTCCCGGTAGCCGGCAGGTTAAAGCGGCCAAGGTCCACCTGCGCCCAGGACAGATCGGCGGGGGGCGTGCGCGCGATTCCGGCCATGGCCAACTGTTCAGCCTGCCGGTCCAGCGTATGCATGAAATTGCGCTTCGGGTTGGCATGCGGGTGGCTGCACCCTGCTGCAACGCCAGACCACTCCGCTTGTCGCATGAAATTCCGGTAGAGGCCCGACCGGGTAGAGGTTTGCAGATCATATACCCGCTCAAACTGTCCACCGCGCAGAGAACGATACAACCGCCACAGACCGGCAAGATCGCTTTTCGCCGGACGGCCATGGTTCCAGATTGTATCAAAATATCCGCAGGCCTCGCCCATGGCCGCAAAGGCGGGCGTGGTCAGCAGGGTAATATGCGCCCCCGGATGATGTGCGCGGATCGCCCTGAACGGCCCCATCGCCAGAACAAAATCTCCCAGCGCGCCAAGTTTGATGACCAGTATCCGCTTCATGGCTTCGCCAGCACGTCCCGGTACAGCGCCAGTGTCTGCGCGCACATGCTGGCGGTGGAATAGTTCGCCAGCACATGGGCGCGCGCCGCCGCCGCCTGTTCCGGCCCGCCGCCGCGCGGGGCCGCCAGCGCCTGCGCCAATGCCGCCGCAAGCCCCGCCGCGTCCCCCGGCGAAAATAAAATGCCAAACGCCGGACCGCTATCACCGGATCGCAACGTTTCCGCCGCTCCGCCATGATCGGCTGCAACAATCGTGCAGCCCATGGCCATCGCTTCTACCGGTACGCGGCCGAACGCCTCGGCGTCACTGGAAGCCGAAACCGCAATATGCGCGGCGCTATAGGCCGCAGGCATATCCGCAACATTGCCGGTAATGCGCAATTGCGCCTCGATTCCATAACGGCGCGCTAGCGCCCGGATTTCCTGTTCATAGCCATCGCGGCCCTGCGCGTCGCCGCACAGAACGCCAATCACATTCTGGCGGTCAAGCCTGGCCAGGGCCTCAATAAACAATAGCTGGCCCTTCCATCGTGTCAGCCGTGCGGGCAGCAAAATGACCTGCGCCCCGCCGGGAATTTTCCATTCCTGGCGCAGCGCCGCCATACGCGCCGGGGCGATGGCGGCGGGATCAAAACGCTGCACATCGATGCCGCGCGCAATAACGGCAATATGGTCCGTCAACGGATGATATGTTGCGCGAATATGCGCAGCCATAAAATGCGATCCGGCGATAACCCGCGCGCCGCGCAGCATCACGCTGTTATAAAAACGCTTGAACGCGTTTCCTGCGCCATAAAATCCATGAAAGGTTGTAACGAACGGCACGCCGGTAATTCTCGCCGCCGCCCATGCGCTCCATGCGGGCGCACGGGATCGCGCATGCACAAGATCAACCTTCTGTGTACGAATTAATGATGCAAGGCGAAACACATTGGCCAGCATCACCAGCGGATTTTTACTGGCGGCCGGCATCAATACAAGCGCCCCCCCCAGGACCGCCAGTTCCGCCGCCATCCGGCCCCCCCTGGATGCGACCAGCGCACGCCCGCCCTGCGCATGCACGGCGCCCGCAATATCCAGACAGGCGCGCTCGGCCCCGCCTGCATCCAGCGAAGGAATGATCTGTAACAGACAGTGTGGCGCAGCAGTCTTCATATTCATGGATAGCCTTTTACAGGGCTATAGCATGACACAAGCAGCTTTTATCTGATTTTTCCGGCCTTTAGTTCGATGCGGGAAATACCGCCCAGAATATCCGCCTCTGGCGTCACCATGCTGTCCATCCGGGCGGATGGGGACCAAACTGCTTTCAGTTTTGCCAGTTCCGCAGTGATCTCCGCCATGCCCGGCAGGGTTTTATCCAGCGCCACAATCATCTGATCCGCGACCCAGATAAATCCACTGGCGTCCTGATATTCCTGCAGGTTTACAATTTTGCCATCCTTTACCCCGATCGCATATTCCGCGCTGGCCTGCTTTAACAAGGCCATGGCGGAGGTCATGGTGAAAGATGGCGATGTGCGCTTGCCCGCTTCAATCTTGCCGTGTGCTGCGTCAATTTTTGTGATCACGGCGTCATAGGCCTGACCGATTTGGGCGGCAGGTTTTTTCTCAATGATTTGCTCAACCAGCGCGTCAAGCTCTGCCTCAAACGGGGCCGCGCCGCGCTTTTCCAGTTCAGGTTTCAGATTGTCGTAGGTTTCCGCCGCCGGATGCTGGGCATGGGCCCCGGCATAATCCCAGTTACCCAGCCCCGCCATTTCATGGGCGATATGCAGATGCCCCTTGGTCAGCAGCAGATTTACTGCAAAGACCTGATCCGGATCTTCGTTGGTGTACCCGGCCTCACCGCCTTCGCCCCCCTCGCCGCCTTTGGCTTTTAGGGCTGAAGAATGATCCCCATGCGCGCTTGCTGCGGTGACAGTTTGGCCGGCATCCGCCACAGGCGCCGCCCCTGCACCGGTGCTCAGCACCAGATAGCTGCCAATTCCGATCCAGAGCCTGATTTTATTATCCGCCATGAAAACAGTTCCCCTATTGTGAAGCCTAAATGATATTGATAATTAATAGCAAATTATGCTTTCTGCAATCACTACTTGCCATAACTCTTAAACAGATTGATATGCGAATATAAGCGGGCATGCCTATAGATCGTTCTTAGAACAGATTGAATCACCAAAATCACGGTGTCACCCCGCACTTGTTGCGGGGTCCAGGGCCAAAAACGCAGGCCTTTCCTTGCAACCCTGGACCCGGAACAAATCCGGGGTGACAAACCGAGTGTTAGGGATGCGTCAATATGAACAAAAACGACCCAGCGGACAGGAGAAATAAGTGATTTTATGTATCGCAGATATGCTTCCGGCCGAACTGTTACAGGAAGCCCAGGCGCTGTTTGCCTGCAGCCGGTTTGTGGATGGCAGGGAGACTGCGGGATGGCATGCCCGGCAGGTCAAATATAATTCCCAGATTGCGGCCAGCCAGCCTGGCGTCCAGGTGCTACAGGAAAAAATTGTATCCCAGATGGCCGCGCACCGCATCGTTGCTACGGCGGCGCTGCCCAAACGATTCCGGCCGCTCCTGTTTAGCCGCTATGAGACCGGCATGTCGTATGGCAGTCATGTGGATGATGCAATTATGGGGCGCGGTGTATCTGATGCAGATGAGATACGATCCGATATTTCATTTACGCTGTTTCTCAGCCCGCCTGAAAATTATGACGGCGGCGAACTGGTGATTGAATCCACTTCCGGCGAGCAGGTTTTCAAATTGCAGGCCGGTCAGGCCGTTATTTACCCCTCCACAAGTCTGCACCGCGTATGCGAAGTAACGAAAGGTGTGCGTGACGCCGCAGTGGGCTGGGCGCAAAGTTATGTGCGCGACGCGGGGCAGCGCGAAATGCTGTTCGAACTGGATACTGTGCGCCGCGCCATTTTCAAACGCGATGGCAAAAGCCCCGAATTTGATCAGCTCTCAAAAGTCTACTCCAACCTGCTGCGCAGTTGGGCCGAGGTTTAGACCGTTTTTTGATCTGGTTGACGCATCACAGAACCCCATATGTCATTACCCGGCTTGTCCGGGTAATCCATGCTTGTCCTCGGGCCGGCCAGGGCCGGTCCCGGGGGCCAGACGCAATTTCGACCATGGGCAATTTTATAACGGATACCGTTACCAAGGTCAATTTATTTTTACGCATCATGTACTTTTATGCGGTGACGATGTGTGGCCGCGACAGCCTAACCCGCATTCATGTCCAGCACATGCCCCACGAGATAGAGAGAACCGCAAATAACAACGCGTGGCGGCGTGGCGCTGTAGCTGGATATTTCGTTCAGCGCCTGCGCCAGGTCAGAAGCAGTGCGCACCTGTAGTCCAGCCTTGCTGGCGGCATCGGCCAGTGCATCCGGCGTCATGCAATTTTCCGCATCGGGAACGGCAATCGTGAAAACCCCCCGCGCCAACCCGTTAAACGCGGCAAAAAACCCCTGCGCGTCCTTGCTCGTCAGCATGGCGCAGACCAGATACAGCGGCAACGGATGGCGTTCCTCCAGTTCGGCAAGCGCACTGGCCACAACAATTGCCGCCGCCGGATTATGCGCGCCGTCCAGCCATAATTCCGCGCCAGCCGGCAATGCCGCCAGTAACGGCCCATCACCCAGCCGCTGCATCCGGCCAGGCCATTCAACGGTGCGAAGCCCCCGTGCAATGGCGTCACTGCCAATTTTGAAATCGGGCAGCGCCAGCACGGCGGCAATAGCTGTTCCTGCATTGTTTAACTGGTGCTGGCCCACAAGTGCAGGCAATGGCAGATCGAGCAGCCCGTCGGCATATTGAAACACCAGGCGGCCATGTTCGGCATAGGTCATCCAGTCCTGCCCATGCACCAGCAGCGGCGCGCCAAGTTTTGCTGCACGCGCTTCAATAACTTCTGCCGCCGCCGGTTTTTGCGGGCCAATAATGGCGGGGGTTCCAGGCTTCAGAATACCGGCTTTTTCACCCGCGATTTCCGCCAGCGTTTCGCCCAAAAATTGCTGATGATCGAGATCGACCGGCGTAATAACGGTTACTGCGGCGCGCGCAATCACATTGGTGGTGTCCAGCCGCCCGCCCAGCCCCACTTCCAGCAGCAGGATATCAGCCGGCGTTCTGGAAAATGCGAGAAATGCCGCAACCGTGGTGATCTCGAAAAAAGTAATCGGATCGCCTGCATTGACGCGCTCGCATTCCAGCAGGCGCTCGCACAGTTCCGCCTCGCTGATCAATTTCCCCGCCAGCCGGATGCGTTCGTGAAAGCGCTGCAAATGCGGCGAGGTGTATACATGCACCGTCAGGCCCGCCGCTTCCAGAATCGCCCGCATGAAAGCGACGGTCGAGCCTTTACCATTGGTGCCCGCCACATGAATGACTGGCGGCAAATGCAGATGCGGATTGTCCATCTGTTGCAGCAGGCGCCCCATTCGCTCCAGCGAAAGGTCGATGACCCTGGGATGCAGATGCAGCATGCGCGCCAGTATGGCTGCGCTCTCATCTGGCGGGCGCTTTGCCGGCATTTTGGAGGGCATGGTTTGCGCCTTTAGATCCTGGGTAGCGCGGCAAGCGCGATGGGACTAAACGCCTCATTGCTTTTGCGGCGCTCGCCTTGCGGCAAGTGCGGCTTGTGCATCAGCATATGCAGGATACGCGACAGGGTTTGCCGCAAATCCTTGCGGTGCACGACCATGTCGATCATGCCTTTGTCACGCACGGTCTCGGCACGCTGAAACCCCTCGGGCAGTGTTTCACGGATGGTTTGCATGATGACGCGCTGTCCGGCAAAGCCGATCAGCGCATTGGGTTCGGCAATCTGTATGTCCCCCAGCATGGCGTAGGATGCCGTAACCCCGCCGGTGGTGGGATCGGTCAGCACCACAATATAGGGCAGGCCCGCCTCACGCAGCATCTGCACCGCAATTGTCGTGCGCGGCATTTGCATCAGCGACAGCATGCCTTCCTGCATGCGCGCGCCGCCCGACGCCGCAAACACGATCAGCGGGGCGTGCAGCGCCAGGGCTTTTTCCGCAGCGGCGATCAGCATTTCACCCACCGCCATGCCCATGGAACCGCCCATGAAACTGAAATCCTGCACCGCCACAACGCATAACAGATCATCGATATTTCCGCTGGCCGCCAGCATCGCTTCATCGCGTCCGGTCGCGCGTTTGGCTTCTTTCAGGCGCTCGGGATAGCGTTTCTGGTCGCGAAATTTCAGCGGGTCCGGCGCCACATGCACCTCCGGCAGCCATTCATAGCGCCCGCCGTCAAAAATTGAATCGAGCCGCGCCTTGGGCGTCAGCTTCAAATGATGATGGCAGTTCGGACAGACATTCAGCGCCGCAATCAGATCACGCTGGAAAATCATCTGATCGCAGGCGGGGCATTTATCCCACAGGCTCTCACCCGTGTCGCGCATGCGGAACACAGCCTGAATCTTTGGGCGCACAACCCGGGTCAGCCAGTTCATGGACTTGCTTTCCATCTTATGTCAGATCCCGTGTCTTTCGAACGCCGCCCGCCAGTCCGGCAACAAATTCATGCACGTCGGCGGCAATCGCGCCCGGCGCCTTACCGGCTTTTCTTGCCGCCGCCACACGATCGACAATGGCCGTGCCGACAACCACCGCATCCGCAAAGCGCGCCACATCGGCCACATGCGCCGCCGTCTTTATGCCAAAGCCCACCGCCACCGGCAGTGAACTGTGACGCCGGATGCGCCTGACCGCTTCATCCACCAGCGCCGCATCCGCGCTCGCCGTGCCGGTGATGCCGGTGATGGAAACATAATAGACGAAACCGCTGGTATTGTTAAGCACGGCGGGCAGGCGCCGGTCATCGGTCGTGGGCGTTGCAAGCCGGATAAAATTCAGTCCGGCCCGGAGCGCGGGCAGGCACAGCTCCGTATCTTCTTCGGGGGGAAGATCGACGACAATCAATCCATCCACACCCGCCGCCAATGCATCAGTTATGAAACGGTCAACGCCATAGCGATAGATCGGGTTGTAATAGCCCATCAGAATAACCGGCGTATCCGTATCGTGTTTGCGAAAACGGCGCACCAGTTCAAGCGTACGTATCTGGCTTGCGCCATTCTGCAACGCCTGCAACCCCGCCGCCTGGATGGAGGGACCATCCGCCATCGGATCGCTGAACGGCATGCCCAGTTCGATCAGATCGGCGCCCGCCGCTGGCAGGCCGCGCAGAATTTCAAAGCTGGTCTCATGATCGGGATCACCCGCCGTAATAAACGTGACCAACCCGGCGCGCCCGGCGCTACGCAGCGATGCGAAACGTTTGTCGATACGTGTTTCGCTCATGACAGTTGTGTTCCCAGCATGCGCGCGACCGCAAAAATATCCTTGTCGCCGCGCCCGCACATATTCATGCACATCAGATGATCACGCGGCAGGCCCGGCGCCAGTTTCGCCACATAGGCCAGGGCATGGGCTGGTTCCAGCGCCGGAATAATGCCTTCCAGTTTTGTGCATAGCTGAAACGCCGCCAGCGCTTCATCATCCGTGGCCGACACATAGTTCACCCGGCCCGCCTCGTGCAGCCACGCATGTTCCGGGCCGATGCCGGGATAATCCAGCCCTGCGGAAATCGAATGCGCATCGGTGATCTGGCCATCTTCATTTTGCAACAAATAAGTGCGGTTGCCATGCAGCACACCGGGTTGCCCGCCTGCGATGCTTGCGGCATGCAGGCCCGTTTCCAGCCCCTTGCCCGCCGCTTCCACGCCATACATGGCAACGCCGGGATCATCCAGAAACGGATGGAACAGGCCGATGGCGTTTGATCCGCCGCCAATACAGGCGACCAGACTATCCGGCAGACGCCCTTCGCGATCCAGCATCTGTTCGCGCGCCTCGCGCCCGATCACTGATTGAAAATCCCGCACCAGCATCGGATAGGGATGCGGCCCCGCCGCCGTTCCGATAATATAAAACGTGTCCATCACATTGGTCACCCAGTCGCGCAACGCTTCGTTCATCGCATCTTTCAGCGTTGCGGTGCCGCTGGTTACCGGAATAACTTCCGCGCCCAGCAGCTTCATGCGGAACACATTGGGCTGCTGGCGTTCAATATCCGCCGCCCCCATATAAATCACACAGGGCAGGCCAAAGCGCGCCGCAACGGTGGCGGTGGCCACGCCATGCTGGCCCGCGCCGGTTTCGGCAATGATGCGGCCCTTCTTCATGCGCCGGGCCAGCAATATTTGCCCCAGGCAATTATTGATCTTGTGCGATCCGGTATGGTTCAGTTCATCGCGCTTGAAATAGATTTTCGCGCCGCCAAAATGTTGGGTCAGGCGCTCTGCAAAATACAGCGGGCTGGGCCGTCCGGCATAATGGCTCAGCAGATCGTCCAGCTCCGCATGAAACGCCGGATCGGCTTTGGCGGCGGCATAAGCGGCCTCCAGATCAAGGATCAGCGGCATCAGCGTTTCGGCGGCATAGCGTCCGCCGAAAATACCGAAATGCCCCTGCGCATCGGGGCCGGAACGAAAACTATTGGGTTTGGGTACAGTCAAAACAAAAAATCCAGTTACAAGCGTTTGGCGGCTTCAACAAAGCCGCGAATTTTCACAACATCCTTGATCCCAGGCTGGCTTTCCACACCCGAGGACACGTCTATCATTTTAGCGCCGCTGATGCGAACAGCCTCGCCCAGATTTCCGGCGTCAAGGCCGCCGGACAACATCCAGGGCCGCGTCCATGTCTGCCCTGCGATCAGTGTCCAGTCGAATACCAAGCCATTGCCGCCAGGTAAAGCATCCTTCGTCTGCGGTGGTTTGGCGTCGAACAGCAACATATCGCTAACCGCCTCATAGGTGCGGGCGCGGTCAATATCTGCGCTACCCGCGATGGCGGCCGCCTTGATCACCGGCACGCCAAACCGGGCGCGAATTTGCCCCACCCGTTCGGGCGTTTCCGCCCCATGCAGTTGCAGATAATCCAGCCCGGCATGCCCCAGCACATCGGCAATGGCCGCGTCATCGGCGTCCACAAACAGCCCCACCCTGGCGACGCCCGCCGGAACGCCGCGCACCAGGATTGCCGCCTGCGCCGCCGTCACCGCGCGCGGAGAGCGGGCAAAGAACACAAAGCCCACAAAGTCCGCCCCCGCGCCGATGGCGGCCTGTACGGTTTCAGGGCTGGATAAACCACATATTTTCACTTTGATCATAGGGGCGTTATAGCAGAATGCCGCCCGCACAGGCATAGTGTTACTAGAACATTTTTGGATCTGATTGATCCATCCGGCTCTCCGTCGTCATCGCGACGCCGCTATCGCCGCTCGCGATGACGACGTGGGATAGTGATTCAATCTGAACAAAAAACGATCTAGCTATAGACAGGGCTTTATTTCTGTGATACTGTGAAAACATGAAAAATATCACAGTATCTGTGGACGATGAAACCTATCGTCGCGCCCGCATAAAGGCCGCCGAAAAGGATACTTCTGTCTCCGCTCTGGTAAAACAGTTCCTCAACGATATTGCCAGCAGCGAAACGCAAAATGAGCGGCTGAAGCGTGAAGAGAAGGCGCTTCGCGCCGCCATCCGGGACTTCCGGGCTACGGACAACATATCGCGCGACGAACTGCATCAGCGCGAGCTTTAGTGTTGTCCGTTTTCCTTGACACCAATATCCTGATTTACTCCATCGGCACTGCCATGGATGAAACGGCGAAAACAGCAAAAGCCATCGCTTTACTTGAAAGGGATGACTGCGTTCTGTCTGTGCAAGTCTTACAAGAATTCTATGTGCAGGCAACGCGCGCTTCGCGCCTTACCCCACTGCCACACAAAGCTGCAACAGACCTGATTCGGACGTGGTTGCGATTTCAAATTCAGGACAACACGCTATCCGTCTTTCAAAACGCATTGACGATCAGGGCAACACACGGATTCTCATACTGGGATAGCAATATCGTCGCATCCGCCATTGCAGCAGGATGTACTGATCTTTATACGGAAAACCTCTCGCACGGGCGCCAGATAGAGAGTGTGCGGATTATCAATCCATTTCGCTCATAATTCCCCCTTGGACGGCCCCACTATAATTGCAGTAGCCCCCGAACCCGATTTACGCTGCCCCAGCCAGACGGCAAAACCACCGATCAGGATACCGCAAAACATCGCGGCGAGGATCACCAGAAACAGCGGCGCTTCTATGCTCCATGCCTCTGACCGCGGGGGGATGGGATCAAAGCTGACAGTAACGAAAGATCGGTTGGCAAGCGCCAGCAGTGACGCGAATAACGCCGCCACACCGAATAAAATCTTGCGCAGACGCTTCACTTCAATACCGCTCTATCTGAACACATCAGGTGCTATTTCGCGCCGCCATTCAGGCGCTCGCGCATTTCCTTCCCGGTTTTGAAAAACGGCACGCGCTTTTCATCCACCTGCACGGCGCCGCCAGTGCGGGGATTACGCCCGGTGCGGGCCGGACGTGTTTTTACGGAAAAGGCGCCAAAGCCGCGTAATTCAACCCGGTCACCCCGGGCGAGCGCGCCGGAAATTTCATCAAAGATTGTGTTAACGATTTTTTCGATATCGCGTTGAAACAGGTGCGGGTTGGCAAGAGCAAGTTTCGTGATCAGCTCGGATTTGATCATGGCAGCACATCCATCCTCTCAATCATCCAGAAACGATCCAATGATTGTTAAGGTTGCCAGAGTGAAACCAGCCCGTCAAGGGTAAGTCTTTTCAGGCTAAGGCTTTTCTCCGCCCACCCAAAAATCATATTATTGATCAGCCTGCCCGGCAAAAAGGCGTCATCGCCATATACCAGCGGATCTACCGGCAATTTGCCGGAAATATCTTTCTCTTTTTCCAGCCAGGCCCGCGCCTCCGGCATGCCGCCAATCTGGTCTATCAGCCTTGCCTCCAGCGCCTGACGGCCGCTATACACCCGCCCGTCAGACAATTCCCGGGCGCGCTCAGGGGTCAGATTGCGCCGCTCGGCCACCAGATCAACGAACCACCGGTACGAATCATCGATCAGTATTTTAATGGCGGCGCGGCCTTGCGCATCCATCGGCTCAAACGGGGACGGCTTGCCCTTCAGGGGACCGCTGGTGATCATCTCGATCCCGACACCAATTTTTTTCAGCAGTTCACTGACTTCGGTATTTTGCATCAGCACGCCGATGGAGCCAGTGATTGTATTGCCGCGCGCAATGATATGGTCCGCGCCAATGGCCGTGACATAGCCGCCTGACGCCGCAACCGTTCCCATGACCGCAACGACAGGTTTTTTCCTGGCCACTTCGCGCAGCGCCAGATACAGCCCTTCGGAACCCGAAGTCGTGCCGCCGGGACTATCGATAGTGACGATCAGGGCCTTGGCATGTGCGTCATCAGCAAGATCAAGGATCGCCTGATCGCGTTCCTCGTCTTCAATGATGACGCCCAATATTTCCAGCTTTGAGATATGATCGCGCCCGAATGTCAGCCCGCTCATGCTGGCGGCGGTGATTGCAACCGCACCCGTTATTCCAACAATGGCGGCAATGCGCCACAGCGAAAGATTTCGCCGCAGGCGGCGCCGGTCAAGGATCGCATCCGGCTCAAATGACATTGCGGGGTCACCCTTGTATCTAATTAAGCTATCCCGTCACCGGGCCAGCGCAGTTTTCTGATCAGATTGACACACGCCACCCCCCGCTGTCATTACCCGGACAAGCCGGGCAATGACAGTGTGAGAATGAGACAGGCGTCAGCTTGCGTCCTTGTCTTTTGCACGAAGCGCCGCGCCAAGGATGTCGCCCAGCGATGCACCGCTGTCGCTTGATCCATATTGCGCCACAGCGTCTTTTTCCTCGTCGATCTCGCGCGCCTTGATGGACAGGCCAATCTTGCGCGTGGCCTTGTCCAGCGTGGTGATCTTGGCGTCAACCTTGTCGCCAACCGAGAAGCGTTCCGGCCTTTGTTCGGAACGATCGCGGCTCAAATCCGCGCGCCGGATGAACGCCTTCATGCCTGTATCGCCAACAGATACCTCGATGCCCTGTTCCTGAATTTCTTCAACACGGACAGTGACCACCTGACCCTTGCGCAACGGACCATCGCCAGAGGTTGCGGTCTTCATCGGATCAGCGCCCAATTGCTTGACGCCGAGGCTGATGCGTTCTTTTTCCATGTCGACATCAAGCACTTTGGCTTTGACCATGTCGCCTTTATGAAAATCGGCAAGCGCTGCTTCTGGCGCCTTGTCCCATGACAGATCGGACATGTGCACCATGCCGTCAATGCCATCTTCCAGACCGATGAACAGACCGAATTCGGTGATGTTCTTGATCTCGCCTTCCACTTCGGAACCAACGGGATAGCGTTTGGCAAAGCCTTCCCACGGATTGTCCATGCACTGCTTGAGGCCAAGCGAAATGCGCCGGCGTTTCGGATCGACGTCCAGCACCATCACTTCGACTTCCTGCGAAGTGGAAACGATCTTGCCCGGATGTACGTTTTTCTTGGTCCAGCTCATTTCGGATACATGCACCAGGCCTTCGACGCCCGGCTGCAATTCAACAAATGCGCCGTAATCGGTAATATTGGTCACCCGGCCCGTGAAGCGGCCCTGCAACGGATATTTGACGTCGATGCTGTCCCAGGGATCGGCCTGCAACTGCTTCATGCCGAGGCTGATGCGCTGCGTTTCCGGATTAACCTTGACGACCTGCACCTTGATGGTTTCACCAATGGTCAGGGCTTCGCTGGGGTGATTGATGCGCTGCCACGCAATGTCGGTGACATGCAGCAGGCCATCGACACCGCCCAGATCAACGAAGGCGCCGTAATCGGTGATGTTCTTGACGACGCCGTCGAGGATCTGGCCTTCCTTGAGATTGACCAGCAATTCTGAACGCTGTTCCGCACGGGCTTCTTCCAGAACGGCGCGGCGCGATACGACGATATTGCCGCGACGCTTGTCCATTTTCAGAATCTGGAACGGCTGTGACTGGCCAAACAGCGGCGTCACATCACGCACCGGGCGAATATCAACCTGGCTGCCGGGAAGGAACGCCACGGCGCCGTTCAGATCGACCGTAAAGCCGCCCTTGACGCGGCCAAAAATAACACCGTCAACACGCTTAGCTTCTGTAAAGCTGCGCTCCAGATCGGTCCAGGCTTCTTCGCGGCGCGCCTTTTCCCGGCTGAGCACTGCTTCGCCCATGGAATTTTCGATGCGCTCCAGAAACACTTCCACCGAATCGCCAACCTTGATGGAGGGCGCTTGTCCGGGGGCTGCAAATTCCTTCAGCGGAATTCTGCCTTCGGTTTTCAGGCCCACATCGATCATTGCGAAATCATTTTCAATCGCAAGGATCCGGCCGAGAATGACGGAGCCTTCTACGCTGCGCTGCGCTGAGAAACTCTCATCGAGCATTGCAGCAAAATCTTCTTTCAGGGGCGCCGCGCGCGACGCCAGGTTTGCATGAGCCAAGTTGTTCTCCTAAAACGACAATTTTTCTGGCCTGCCGGTTGGTTCCAGCGGTCTTGGGGATTCACATTATATCGGACTGCGCCGTTAATACCATTAATCCGGGGAAAGTCAGCCTTGGGAGGCAATTTTGCCAGAGATAGCCGCGAGCGCAACCGCGAAGGCGTCGTCTATAGCCAAATTCGTCGTATCAAGCAAGTGCGCGTCTGCGGCGGGGCGCAGGGGGGCCACCGCGCGTTCCTGATCGCGCCGGTCCCGGGTCTGCAAATCGGCCAGCACTTCTGCCTCTGTCGCCGCCTCGCCCCGGGCGGCAAGCTCCAGATACCGTCTGTGGGCGCGGGCCTCCGGGCTGGCGGTCACGAACAGTTTGACCTGGGCGTCCGGGCAGATCACCGTGCCGATGTCCCGGCCGTCCAGCACCGCGCCAGGGGCGTTTCCAGGCGGGTTGGTGGCAAAACTGCGCTGAAACACCATCAGTGCCTGTCGCACATCGCCATGGGCCGCCACCTGGGAGGCGGCTTGCCCCACCCTGTCGGTACGCAGTTGCGGATCGTCCAGCGCGCCCGCATCCAGCTTCTGGGCCGCCGCAAGCGCCGCTTGCGCATCCGCAGGATCGGCCCCGGCCAGAAGCACCTGCAGGGCGACCGCGCGATACATCGCCCCCGTATCCAGATAGACATAGCCAAGATGCGCCGCCAGACGCCGGGCCAGCGTGCCCTTCCCCGACGCACCCGGCCCATCAATGGCGATTACGACAGCCGGGCTCATCGATTGGCAAGTTCGATATGCGCGCCAAGCCCGTTCATCAGGGCGCGAAAGCCGGGAAAGCTGGTGTCAATCATGGCGCCATCATCCACGGTAATTGGCCGTTGCGCCGCCAGCCCCGCCACCAGAAACGACATGGCGATGCGATGGTCCATCTGGGTGGCGATGGTGGCGCCCCCCGGAATGGGCCGTAACTGGCCGCCCCGCCCCTCAATAATCAACCCGTCGGGCAGTTCCTGCACAAAAACGCCACAGGCCGTCAGGCCCGCCGCCATGGCCGCCAGCCGGTCGCTTTCCTTGACCCGCAGTTCGGCCAGCCCGCGAAATTCACTGCGGCCTTCCGCACAGGCGGCGGCAATCGCCAGAATGGGATATTCATCGATCATCGACGGCGCACGTTCCGGAGGCGGAACAAGGGCGCGCAACGGTCCCGCGCGCGCCGTTATGTCCGCAGTCATCTCGCCGCCCTGATCGCGCATGTTTTCAATGCGCAAATCCGCGCCCATTTCACGCAAACAATCAAACAGGCCGGTGCGTAGCGGGTTCATCCCCACACCGGTCACGGTTACCTGCGAACCCGGCGTGATCAGCGCCGCAACCAGCAGAAACGCCGCCGAAGACGGGTCGCCGGGAACCTGGAACGCCGCCGGACGCAGTTCCGGCTGCCCGCGCAGGCAAATGCGCCGTCCGCCACCGGGAAGATCGTCCACAGAAATCTCCGCCCCCATATGACGCAGCATGATTTCGGTATGGTCGCGGGTGGGTTCCGGCTCGATCACGATGGTCTCGCCCCGGCTGTTCAGGCCGGCCAGCAATATCGCCGATTTTGTCTGGGCCGAGGCCACCGGCAACTGATATTCAACCGGCATCACCGGATCAGCGCCGGTAACCGTCATGGGCAGACGATGGCCTTCACGGCCCGCAAACTGCACCCCCATCCGTGACAAAGGTTCCACAATACGGGCCATGGGGCGGCGGTTCAGCGATGCATCCCCGCTAAAGGTCGCCGTTACCGGATGCCCCCCAACCAGCCCAACCAGCAAGCGGGCCGACGTGCCCGAATTACCCATATACAGAATATCATCGGGCGCGCGCAGGCCGCCGATGCCAACGCCTTGCACCCGCCATTCCCCTGCCCCAAGACGAATCGCATCGCCGCCCAGCCGGCGGATGGCCTCGGCTGTGCGCATCACGTCTTCGCCCTCCAGCAGGCCCGTAATGCGGGTCTGGCCCGCCGCCAGCAGGCCAAACATCAAGGCGCGGTGAGATATGGATTTATCCCCCGGCACCCGCACACGGCCCACCAGGGGCTGCCTGTGGCTGCTGCATAAGGGGGCTGGGGCATCATGTGAAGTGCTCAATGCTGAAACTCGTCTATTGCTGCGGGAATGGTCGAATTGGGCCTGTTTAGCACAGACTTTATGGCGCGCGATAAGCTAGTGTTTGCAGGGGCTGCGAATTTATCTTTGACATCGTGGCCAACCCATGGCTATGAAGCCCGCCTTATGGCAGTTCTGCCGTCAGATATTACTGAAAGAGGAATTCGTGGCCAAACCTGAATGGGGAACCAAGCGGCAATGCCCGGCATGTGGCGGGCGCTTTTACGATTTAGGCAAGGCCGATCCTGTCGTTTGCATTAAGTGCGAGCATGCGTTCGAACCCGAGGTGCTGCTGAAACCGCGCCGGGTTCGGCCCGACGACAAGCCAATTGCGGACATTAAAACCGTATCGCCGGATGACATCGAAGATGATCTGGAGGACGATCCCGAAACTGTCTCGCTGGAAGATCTTGATGAAGCGGATGTGGACGAGGATGATGATATCGCTGCGGTTGCCGACATTCCGGATATTGAGATAGATGATCTGGATGACGAAGTCGATGGCGACGATAACACGCTGCTGGAAACAGACGATGATGACGATATTGTTATCCTGCCAAAGCCGGGCACTGACGATTAGCCAGATTACTGGCCAGGACGAATAGCGCCACAAGCGAGTTTGCGGCGCAAAAGCATGGGGCTGTAGCTCAGTTGGGAGAGCGCTTGCATGGCATGCAAGAGGTCAGCGGTTCGATCCCGCTCAGCTCCACCACCCTACGCCCAGCGGGCTTCGGGTGGCGCAGCCGCGTCAAGGTGATCCCGTGCGCCAACGGGGCGCTTGCAAAAGTGTATACAAAGTGATACACTTTTAGAAATGCCAAAGGAGGCGGCGCAAATGGCCACGGACAACCCCAGGATTCAGGTGATGCTTGACGAGGAAACCAACGGGTTGCTGGCGAATTTTGCAGCAAAACAGCGCCGTTCCGTTTCCGCCACCGCCGCAGAACTTATTCGCGAGGCGCTGGAGCTTCACGAAGATATTCTGCTTTCCAGACATGCGGATGAACGCTTTGCCGCCGTCAGGCAATGGGCCGGTCACGAAGACGCCTGGAAGTAATTCATGTGGCGGATACGCTATGCAGATAGCGTCACGCGTGAGGATATGCCACGGCTCGATCCTGCGGCGAAACAGCGCATCCGAAAGGCGATAGAAACCAAGCTGACGGCTGACCCGGTACGCTTTGGCAAACCACTCCGGCACAGCCTGCATCATCTGCGCAGTCTGCGGATAGGTGACTATCGCGTACTGTATCGTGCTGACGCGGGCGCACGCCTCGTATCCATCGTTTCCATTGGCCATCGCCGTGATGTGTATGAGGATTGAAAAAATCTCCGGAGAAAATTAGTATGGCGCGCTTCATATCCATGAAAGCATCCCGGCACGGCAGGCCACCCGCGCGCGCCGAAATAAAATTCGCGAAGCAAGCGTCATTATTTTCTGAGTTTTCTGATCTGGCGGCCAAGGTGACATGCTGGAGCGCAGAAATTATTTTGCTGCTCCTGCTATCTGTTTCCGCGCGCGCCGGGCCGCGCGATAATCTTATGCCGCTGGACGCCACAATCTCCGCGCCCCCTGCCCCGTGGCGGCTGGTGCGGTTTGATGAGAAAATTCCGGCCACCCAATACCGTGTGCGCGAATGGGACGGGGTCACCGCCATTGAAGCCGTGGCCGACAAAAGCATGGCGCTGCTGGCGCGCCCGGTTGCGGTTGATCTTGCGGCGACGCCGGTGCTGTGCTGGCGCTGGCGCATTGATGCGCCGTTGATCAGCGCGGACATGGCGAAAAAGGCAGGCGATGATTATGCCGCGCGGGTTTATCTGAGCTTCAGGCTGGCGTCTTCGGATATGTCGATTGGTACACGGATGAAGCTGAAACTGGGCCGTGCGATCTACGGCGCGGACACGCCGGATGCGGCGCTGAATTATGTCTGGGACAATCGCTATCCGGTGGGGACCGCGCGCTGGAACGCCTACACGGATCGCGCCCGCATGATTGTGGTGCAATCCGGCGCGCAAAACGCGGGCCAATGGGTGATGGCGCAGCGCGATATTCTGGCTGATTTTACCGCCGCGTTTGGTGTACAGCAGGCCCGGCTTACGTCCCTCGCCATTGCCTCGGACACAGATAACACCCTTGAAACCGCCCATGCCGGATTTGCCGGTTTCCATTTCGTGCCGCGCGGACAGGCCTGCGCCTTTCCATGATTTGGGTAAAATCGCCATACCCAGTTCCATCCTATGCTATTATGGTCTAAATAGCCCTTGATCGTGACACCTTCGCGCCCCAGGACATACTAACCGGATAAATCCCCCCATGTGGCGTTTTGCCAATCCTGCGATATTTTATGATCTGGCCGCCAAGGCGTCGCCCTGGGCGGCGGGGATCAGTCTGTTGCTGTTGGGGCTTGGCGCCTATCTGGGGCTGTTTGTGGCGCCGCCGGATTATTATCAGGGCGAGATTATGCGGATCATGTATGTGCATGTGCCCGCCGCCTGGATGGCGATGTTCTGTTATGGCGTGATGGCGGTGTCCAGCGCCAGCGGGCTGATCTGGAATCATCCGCTGGCCTATGTCGCGGCCAAGGCCACCGCCCCCATCGGCATGGTGTTTACCGCCATTGCGCTGATTACCGGATCGATCTGGGGCAAGCCGACATGGGGAACCTGGTGGTCGTGGGATGCGCGCATGACATCGGTGCTGATCCTGCTGTTTTTATATCTGGGCTATATCGCGCTGTGGAACGCCATCGAAGAACCGGTGCGCGCCGCCAGGACGACGGCAATTCTGGCGCTGGTCGGCGCGGTGAATTTGCCGGTCATCAAATTTTCAGTTAATTGGTGGAATACATTGCACCAGCCGGCCTCGCTGATGCGGGCCGATGCGCCGGCCATTCATTCATCCATGCTGATGCCGCTGCTGCTGATGGCGCTGGGTTTCACGGTGTTTTATGTGTGGCTGCTGCTGCTGCGCATGCGCGGGGAAATTCTGGCGCGCCGGGTGCGCGGATTGCGGCTGGCGCGGGTGCAGGCGGGGCAGAACTGAGGTGGAAATATCCTGGGTGATACATGATTTTGCGGCCTATATCTGGGCCGCATGGGGCATTGCCGGCGCGCTGTTGCTGGCCATATGGCGCACAAGTGATAGTCTGTTGCGCCGTCAGGCGGCACTGCTTGCCAAACTTGAGGCCGAAGGGAAATCATGACCCGTAAACAAAGACGGCTTTATTCCGTGATCGGCGCCATGGTGCTGCTGGGCAGTGCGGTGGGTCTTGTTCTGTATGCGGTGCGCGACACGCTGGTTTATTTCTACAGCCCCACGGAAGTTGCGCAGAAGCATCTGCCGCCCGATCGCAATTTCCGCATTGGCGGCCTGGTCGAGGAAGGATCGGTCGTGCGGCATGCGGATGGCACGAATATCGATTTCGCAGTGACCGATCTGCAAACCCGCATCATGGTGCGCTATACCGGGCTGCTGCCGGATTTATTCCGCGAGGGCAAAGGCGTGGTCGCCGAAGGCAGACTGGATTCGGATGGAAAATTTATCGCCAGCTCGGTACTGGCCAAACATGATGAAAATTACATGCCGCCCGAAGTCGCCGATGCGTTAAAGAAATCAGGCCAATGGGTAGAGGGCGAACCCACGCATTATGATCCACCCAAGGAAGAAGAATGATCATTGAACTGGGCCATTTTGCGCTCATACTGGCGTTTGTGCTGGCGCTAGCCCAGGCCAGTCTGCCGCTGATCGGTGCGGCGCGCGGCAATGCCGCGCTGATGGCGGTGGCGCGCCCCGCAGCATTTGGACAATTGATTTTTCTGCTGCTGGCGTTCGCGGCGCTGATGTACGGATTTGTGACATCCGATTTTTCGGTGCAGGTGGTGGCGGCCAATTCGCATTCCGCCAAGCCGATGCTGTATAAAATTGCGGGCCTGTGGGGCAATCACGAAGGCAGCCTGTTATTGTGGGTTCTGATCCTCGCAATATTTGGTGCGGCGGTCGCGGGTGTTGGCGATAATCTGCCAGCCACATTGCGCGCGCGGGTGTTGAGCGTGCAGGCGATGATCGCCACCGGATTTTTGTCGTTCATGCTGGCGACATCCAATCCGTTTACACGGCTGATCCCCGCACCACTGGATGGCGCCGGGCTTAATCCATTGTTGCAGGATCCGGGTCTGGCGTTTCATCCGCCATTTTTATATCTGGGCTATGTCGGATTTTCGATGGCGTTTTCGTTTGCCGTCGCCGCCCTGATTGAAGGCCGGGTGGACCCCGCCTGGGCGCGCTGGGTGCGGCCCTGGACGCTGGCGGCATGGTGCTTTCTGACCATCGGCATCGCCATGGGATCGTGGTGGGCCTATTATGAACTGGGCTGGGGCGGCTGGTGGTTCTGGGATCCGGTCGAGAATGCGTCCTTCATGCCGTGGCTGGCGGGCACTGCATTGTTGCATTCGGCCATTGTCGTGGAAAAACGCGATGCGCTGAAATCCTGGACTGTGCTGCTGGCGATATTGACATTCTCGCTCAGCCTGCTGGGCACATTCATCGTGCGGTCCGGCGTGTTGAGTTCCGTACATGCCTTCGCCACCGATCCGGCGCGTGGCGTGTTCATACTGGGCTTTCTGGTGCTGGTGATCGGCGGTTCGCTGACATTATACGCGATCCGCGCGCCCATCCTGAAGGGTGGCGGCATTTTTGCGCCGATCAGCCGCGAAGCCGCATTGGTGGTGAACAACTGGTTGCTGGCGACGGCCTGCGCCACCGTACTGCTGGGGACATTGTATCCGCTGCTGATGGATGCGCTGAGCGGTGGCACAGACAAGGTGACGGTGGGTGCGCCCTATTATAACGCGACCTTCACACCGCTGATGGTTCCGCTGATGATGATGATGGCGCTGGGGCCGCTGATGAGCTGGAAACGCGGCGACCTGGCGGGCGTGCTGAGCCGGTTACAGTTTGCCCTGGGATTAAGTGTTCTGAGCATGCTGGTGGTCTGGTATCTGCGCGAGGAAGGGCCGGTGCTGGCGGTATTCGGCATTGGCCTGGGGGTGTGGCTGATTGGCGGCGCGCTGACAGATCTGGCCGAACGGATCAAATTATTCCGCGCGCCATTTGCCACGAGTTTTGCGCGCGCCGTGGGATTGCCGCGCGCCAGTTGGGGCGCGATGCTGGCCCATGGCGGCGTCGGCATTGTGGTGCTGGGCATCACCGCCAGCACCGCCTGGACGGAAGAAAAAATCATCCTGATGCAACCCGGCGATGAAGCCACCGTCAGTGGTTATGTGTACCGCTTCATCCGCGCCGAACAGGGGCCGGGGCCAAATTATACAGCGCTGCGCGGACAGTTTGAAGTCAGCAAAAACGGCGCGCCGGTGGTTAGCCTGGAACCGGAAGCGCGCAGCTATCCCACGCCGCCGATGGATACAACCGAGGCGGCAATCTATCCGATGCTGAGCGGTGATCTGTTCGCAGTGATCGGCAATCCGCAGGGGGACAAGGGCTGGTCGGCGCGGCTGTATTTCCGGCCGCTGCAATCCTGGATCTGGGCGGGCGCCATCATCATGGCCATTGGCGGCGTGATTTCATTAAGCGACCGCCGCCACCGGGTGGGCGCGCCGCGCCGCGCGGCAACTCCCATCGGCGGCGCCCCCGCCCCGCTTGCGGCGGAATAACCATGCGGTGGCGCAGTTTCATTCCGCTGATCCTCGTTAGCCTGCTGGCGGCGGTGCTCTTTGTGGGACTGGGACTTGATCCGAAAATTGTGCCATCGGCATTGATCGACAAACCGGTGCCGCAATTTGATCTGCCGCCGCTGCCGGGGAAAGAGCCGGGGCTGATCGCCGCCGATCTGGCGAAAGGCCAGATTACGCTGCTAAATGTATGGGCGTCCTGGTGCGGGCCGTGCCGCATTGAGCATCCGCAATTGATGGAAATCGCCAAGACCACAGATGTCCGCATGATCGGCCTGAACTACAAGGATGATCCGGCAAAGGCGCTGGCGTTTCTGAAACAGCTTGGCGATCCCTTTGCGTCAGTGGGCGCGGACCGTACTGGCAGAGTGGCAATCGAATGGGGCGTATATGGGGTGCCGGAAACATTTCTGATTGATGGTAAAGGCCGCATCGTGATGAAACATGTGGGTCCCCTGCGCCCGGAAGATATCCCCGAAAAAATACTTCCGGCCATCAAGGCGGCGGCACAATGAAACGGCAGATTGTACGTCTGGCCATCGCATTCCTGCTGATTGGCGGCAGTCCGGCCTATGCCATCGCCGTCGATGCGGTGACATTGCAGGATCCCGCACTTGAGGCGCGGGCGCGCACCATCATGCAGGGGTTGCGCTGCCTGGTATGCCAGAACCAGTCGATTGAAATTTCAGATGCGGAATTGGCCGGGGATTTGCGCCGCATTGTGCGCGAGCGGGTGGCGGCGGGCGATACGGACAGTCAGGTGCGCGCGCATCTGGTGGCCCGCTATGGCGACTGGGTGTTGATGCGCCCGCCCTTCAAGCTTTCGACGCTGGTCCTGTGGGCAGGGCCGCCAGTGCTGCTGGTGTTGGGGGGCATTGCCCTGTGGGCAGGCCAGCGCCGCCGGGAAGCCCCGGTTTTACAGCCCCTGACCGAGGCCGAACAGGCCAAATTGCGTGAAATAACCGCGCCTGATTAACCTTTGTTAAACCTTGCCCGAATAGTCTTGCCGCAACCATAAAAATAACCGGCAGAGCAAATTATATGGTCAATGTTCATCCATCCAGCCTGATAGGTGCGCAAGCCTATGCAGTCCAACTGCGCCGTCAGTATGGGCAGGAGGAAACCGCGCGCGCCATCAACCTGGATGACCGCCAGACCGGACGTTCCAACAGTCAGGGAAGACGCGCCGCTTTTGAACTTGAGCGGGGCAAGGACGGGGACAAAAAACCAGCCCCAGCCGCAGGCGCCAAAGCTGATCCTGCGCGCACACTGGCTGCAGGCAACCCGACCGTCGGTGAAGTAACCCCCCGGTCAAATCCTACCGCACGCCCGCTATTTTCAAGCACAAGCCGCGAGGCGCCAAACCCCAACGCGCAGCTACGCAACACCCGCCCAGGGACGCATCTCGACATTACAGTTTAGAGGCGGTTTATTTACGGCGCTTGGCGGCAGCCTTTGCCGGAGCTTTCCCATCATCCATGCGCCCCATGGCGCGCAGGCATTCCAGCAGCACCGCCCGCTTGCTGGCGGGAACCGGCGCAATGACACGTTTTTCTGCATTGCGCACCTTTGCCACCGTTGCCGCCAACTGGCGTTTACCCGCCGCCGTCAGGGTAACGGAGTTGGCGCGCTGATCGCCCTCTGTGCGTTCACGATCCAGCAGGCCGCTGGCGATCATGCGGGCAATCATGTCTGCAAGGGTGCTGCGGTCGATGCCAGTGGCGCTTACCAGATCGGTCTGGGTCTGGCCTTCATAGACCGCCACAGCAGTAAGCACCACATATTGGCGCGGGGTCAGGCCGCTGATCCCAACCTCTTGTGTGTAGATGTTGGATGCCCGCTGTTCGGCGCGGCGCAACAGATGTCCGGGCGAATCCGTCAATACCGGCTTGATCGTCTGTTTTTTGACAGCTTTTGCTGCTGTGCGTGGTGCTGCTTTTTTAACTTTTGCCGGTTTCGACATGTGGATGCTCAGCCCCCTGATCAAGTTTTGTCCGTATGCACCATGAAGCGCAAAAGGTGATGCGCGAAATGCACTCATCAGCCTAGCGTTATATTCAGATGTATACCATAATTTTATTGGCGCTTTTTATGCAACCGAAATACGCTGGGGACGCAAACATTTTGGACACAGGGCATATGAGCAAATCTCCCACGCAACATCCCGCCACTATTGGCTTTGATTTTTCACACAGAACACCTGCGGGCGACGATAAAGAACGTCTGGTGTGCAATGGCTGCGGTTTCGTGAATTATGTAAATCCGAAGATCGTGGTGGGCGCCGTGACGGAATGGGATGGAAAAATTCTCATGTGCCGCCGCGCGATTGAACCGCGCAAAGGTTTCTGGACATTGCCTGCGGGGTTCATGGAAGAAGGCGAAACTACCGAACAGGGCGCGATGCGCGAAGCGCGCGAGGAAGCAAACGCCGATCTGGAAATTTTATCGCTGCTGGCGGTGTACAGCATTCCACGCATAAGCCAGGTGCAACTGATGTACAAGGCGCGGCTATGCTCGCCCAATGTAAGCGCGGGCGTGGAAAGCCTGGAAGTTGCTTTTTTCGACTGGGATGAAATCCCGTGGAACGAGATCGCGTTTCCAAGTGTCGTATGGGCGCTCAATCACTATCGCCAGGTGCGCGATGTGACGCTGTTCGCGCCATTCGTAAATCCGGAAGGCGAAAACGGCAATTTCCCGGTGGCCGGACAGGGCTTTAAGCCACTGGATTGATTGACTTAATCCAGACGCTGCACCGGGTCTCCCATGTGGATCTGTCCGCCCTGCAACACTGATGCGTACAGTCCGAAATTGTGTTGCCAGTCGCGCACCAGCGCGCGCATGATCTGCGGCGCCTTGGGCAGATTGCCTTGCGCATGGGTTGTCATGGCACAGCGCGGCGCGTGACTGTCTGCAATCACCACGGCGGTCCCGACTTTCATCCGTACACCAACAAGCGCCTCTGACGGCAACGGGCTGTCCAGATCGTTCAGCACAATGTTGGGGCGAAAGCGCATGGCGTCCACCGCCGCATCCGGCAAGGTGTTTTGTAATTTCCCAAGCTCGGAAGCGAGCACGATATGGATCGTGGAAACATCATAATAAGTACCGGGCAAAGTAACATTCATCATGGCTTCGCGCGGCAGTTTCGAGAAATCCGGAAACGGCTCATCCGCCAGCAATCCGAGAACCTCCCGGACATAGGCCTCATATTTTTCCGGCGCGACATTGGCGCGCGCATAATGCGCCGTATCACTGGCCGGGCGTAAATTGTAAATCGCCAGTTGCCTGCCGACGTAGTTTGAAACCATTGCATCGCAGTCCGGTGCGTCCGTCAGCATGACTTCACCCGTTGGAAGCGTAATCCGCGCGCGGGGTTCAAGACCATCTTCCATCAGCGTTGCGGCAATCTGCAACAGTAACGGGCTGCGCTTGGCGCTGGTGATCTCGCCACGCTCCACATCCCGGAACGCCCATAGCCGGTCGCCCGCAATGCCGGATGTGAACACATCCGCAGCCTCCAGCGCCTCGCCGCGCAGGGATTTAACCGGATAGCGAAACAATCCGCTGACGGTTCCCAAATTACCTTGCTGCGCCATAAGAGGCCGTCCTTAAAGCTTAGCCCTTATTCGCCGTAAACAGTTCCAGGCAGCGCTGTTTGGCGAGTTTGGCGCAGGCCTCGTTATAGTCGGTGCGCCGGTCGGACTGAAAACCATGGCCGGCGTCATAGACATAGACCGGCACATCGGGATGCGCGGCTTCGATTTTGCGCACCAATGACATGGGGATGCCTTTGTCATGTTCGCCGAAATGCAGGATCGTGGGGCACTTCGGCTTCTCGGTGATATGATCGCCGATGCCACCGCCATAATAGCCGGCCGCCGCCGCAAGGCCATTACAGCGGCATGCGGCCACCCAGGCGATCGTGCCGCCATAACAATAGCCGGTCACGTACACCGGGCCTGCATTGCGGGTTTTTAGAAAATCAATGCCGGTCTGCACATCCTGGATGTTGTTTTCGGTGCTGGTCCTGGCGCGCAGGGCGAGACCCTTTTGAATATCGTCCGGGGAATAAGTCGCCTGAAAGTTTTTTTCCACCCGGTCATAGAGCGCGGGCGACACCACCTCCAGCCCGTCTTTCGCCCAGGCGTCGCAGACATCCTTGATGTGATCGGTAACGCCAAAAATTTCCATCACGCATACGAGGCCGCCCTTGCGTTCACCCTGCGCCGCGACATGGTAATAACCGATCTCCGCCCCATCGCCGCTTCTCAGCGTAATCATTTTTCCCAGATGCGCCATCGCCTGTTTCTCCCCTGTTATGATTGCGGCTTGCGCATCACCATGCCCTGGCCGGTAAAGCGCAGCACCAGTTCACCCTTCTGGTTGAACCCTTCGTTGGTGCTGCGAATGATGCCCCATTGCGGGCGGGTTTTCATCAGTATTTTTTCCGCTGTAGTGGCCGAAAATGTAAGCACGTCGCCGGGGCGCACGGGGGTTGGCCATTGCAAGTTGATAAAGCCCGGAGATGGGCCGTTTTGCGGTTTTGGCCCTGAGGTTTCAATTTCCGGTTTTTCGTATTTCAGATTTTGCTCATTACGGTGCTTCATCATCGCCCGCATCCAGCACGCTATCGTAAACCAGCCGCTGGCGACGATGCCGCCAAAATGCGACCCGGCAGCCGCTGCAGGATCAATATGGAATGGCTGCGGATCATATTTGCGCGCGAAGGCGATCATTTCCGCTTCGTCCATCTTCCAGGCACCAAGATCGATACGGTTGCCCAGTTCAATATCTTCCAGCCACTGCGCCATGCCTTAAACCTCCGCGCCGGGATTGCGGCGCGCAAACATCATGCTGCCTTCAAGGATCATTTTCACTTCGCCATGCTGATTGGCCATGGTGTGGCGAAACCGGGTCAGCCCCATTTCGGGCCGCGACTTCGACGCGCGGCGCTCCAGGCATTCGCGGGTCATGGATAAAATATCACCGGGCCGCACCGGCGCGCGCCATTTGCTGTCATCAAGCCCCGGCGATCCCATGCCCGCAGATTGCAGCAGATAATGATCACACATCATGCGCATCGCCATGGCGCAACTATGCCAGCCACTGGAACACAGGCCGCCGATAAAAGTTTTCTTCGCCGCCTCTTCATCTGTGTGCATGAGTTGCGGATCATATTCGCTGGCGAATGCGATGATTTCTTCTTTCGTAACGTGATAGGCCCCGAATTGCACCACTTCGCCGGGCACTAAATCTTCCCAGTAATATTTTATTTCAGGCATGTGGTTCTTCCGCGCATACTCAGGCACCTCCTCAAGTCCTTTCCGGATGCTGTCAGCGGCTTTGCGTGTCATCGCTTAGCTCTGCCATAATTATCTGCAAGCACTGTACGATCATACAACACTAACATGCTGGCTAAAAACGCTTCTGTTTGTCATCCAGTTCAATTCGCGAAACGGAAATGCAGCACGTCGCCGTCGCGGACCACATATTCCTTGCCTTCCAGGCGCATTTTTCCCGCATCCTTGGCGCCCGCTTCGCCGTTGCAGGCAATATAATCATCATAACCAATTGTCTCGGACCGGATGAAGCCTTTTTCAAAATCGGTGTGGATGACGCCTGCGGCCTGGGGGGCTTTGGCCCCGCGTGGCACGGTCCAGGCGCGGGTTTCCTTTGGGCCGACGGTGAAGAATGTCACCAGATCCAGCAAGCCATAGCCTGCAAAAATCACCCGCGCCAATCCGGTTTCCTTGAGGCCGATGGTTTCCAGAAATTCTGCGCGTTCTTCTTTGGGCAGGGCTGCGACCTCGGACTCAATCGCGGCGGATACTGTAATCGCCGCCGCATTTTCGGCTTTGGCTTTTGCCGCAACCGCATCGGACCAGGCATTGCCGGTAGCGGCGTCGGCTTCCGCCACATTGCACACATAGAGCACCGGCTTTGCGGTGATGAGGCCCAGTTGCAAAAACAGATCGCGCAAATCATCCGGGATGGTTGCGGTGCGGGCGGGGCGGCCTTCACGCAACGCCTCCAGAGCCGGTTCCATCACCGCCAGTTGCGCCATCGCCTCTTTGTCCTTGCCGGCGGCTTTTTTGCGTGCCGAATCCACACGGCGCTCCAGGCTTTCCATATCCGACAGCATCAGTTCGGTTTCCACCGTTTGGGCATCGGCGATGGGATCGACCTTGCCGTCCACATGGGTGACATTGGGATCTTCGAAACAGCGCAGCACATGGATGATCGCATCCACCTGGCGGATATGCGACAGGAATTGATTGCCCAGACCTTCACCCTTTGATGCGCCGCGCACCAGTCCGGCAATATCAACGAAGGAGAGGCGTGTTGGAAGAATTTTTGCGGACTTTGCAATCGCCGCCAGCGCATCCAGACGCGGGTCCGGCACCGGCACATCACCCACATTCGGCTCGATCGTGCAGAACGGGTAGTTGGCAGCCTCGGCGGCGGCTGTTTGCGTCAACGCATTGAACAGGGTTGACTTGCCCACATTGGGAAGCCCGACAATACCGCATTTGAATCCCATCCGGGCCTGTTCCTTTTCTATAAATTGTCTTTAGACGGACGTTCCGTGCGCGGGTTTGGCTTTATCTGCGCCGCCACCCGGCTTTGAAACGCATCATCCTCACCGCGCGTCAGATATTCCGCGCAACCCGCAATCGCATCCAGTAAAGCGTCCAGCCATTCCTTGTTTTCCTGATTCGTGAAATCGCTCAGCACATAGGGTGTGACCAGATCTTTATTTCCGGGATGGCCGATGCCGATGCGCGCGCGGCGATATTCCAGCCCGATATGGGCATCGATGGAGCGCAAGCCATTATGCCCGCCATTGCCGCCGCCGGTTTTTACGCGCAGCTTGCCGGGGGCCAGATCAAGTTCGTCATGGAAAACCACCACATCCGCAGGCGTCAGTTTAAAAAACCGCATCGCATCGCCGACCGATTGTCCCGACAGATTCATGAAAGTGGCGGGCTTCAGGCAGACCACTTTTTCACCGGCAATCAGGCCATCACGGGTTACCCCCTGAAAGCGATGGCGCGGCGCCGCCAGCCGGTAATGATCAGCTATCGCGTCCACCGCCATCATGCCGGCATTGTGTCTGTTTCTGGAATATTTCTGACCCGGATTGCCGAGCCCCACCAAGAGCAGCATGGCTCTGCCCCTCAAAACAATATCCGGTCAGATAAAAGCGCGATCAGCGATTGATCCGAGCGCGCAGTCATCAGATTGAATTTGCGGATTCAATCTGATGAAAGGAAACGGTGCTATTTCTTGCCACCTGTTTTTGCGGCTGGTGCTGCGGGCGCTGCTTTGCCACCTGCTGGCGCCTTGGCGGCGGCGGCGGGCGCCGCTTTGCCGCCGGCTGCGGCGGGCGCAGCGGCTGCTGCGGGTTCGGCGCCTGCTTTTTCGGCGGCGGGTGCGGCAACTGTCACGACAGTGAAATCGCGGCCGCGAATGGCCGGACGCACGCCCTGTGGCAGCTTGATCGCGGAAATAAGGAGGCCGTCGCCTATATCAAGAGCGCTGATATCGCATTCGACATGATCAGGAATATCGTCCACCGGGCAGAGCAGATCAATTTCATGATGCACAACGTTCAGGACGCCGCCGCGCTTGATGCCGGGCGATACTGCCTCGCCCGTAAAATGCACGGGGATCTGCACATGGATCGTCGAGCCTTTGAATAGCCGCATAAAATCGACATGCAGCGGAAAGTCGCGCACCGGATCAAGCTGTATGTCGCGCGGAATGACGCGAACGGGCGCGCCGTCCCCCATATCCACCATGAACTGGTGACTGAGGAACCCGCCGCGCTTCAGGACTTTCAGCAGCGCCGCATTATCGATGGAAATCATCTGGGGCTTGTCGGCGCCACCATAGATGATGCCAGGAACCCGGCCGTCACGGCGGTTTGCTCTGGCGGGGCCTTTGCCCGCTTCATCACGCTTCAGCGCGGTAATTGTGTGCATCTCAGCCATGATAATATACCCGGTTGTGCCGCACGGCCCGTTTTCAGGGGGTGCGGTAAAGTAACGAAATACTGCAAGGGGCGGGTTTTACCCCCGATGGGCGCGCTTATCAAGGGGCAACTGGGAAAAAACCTAATCAAACAGGCTGGAAACCGACTTTTCTTCGGAAATGCGCTGAATTGCTTCGGCCATGAGCGGCGCAATCGGCAGGGTGCGGATATTGCGGGCCTTGCGCACCGCCTGTGTGGGGGCAATGGTGTCGGTCGTGACCAGGCTTTCCAGCACCGACGCCTCGACGCGGGCAACGGCGCCGCCCGACAATACGCCGTGGGTGACATAAGCGTGAACACCGAGGGCCCCGTGATCTTTCAATGACTTGGCCGCATTGCACAGGGTTCCGGCGCTATCGACAATATCATCGACCATGATGCAGACGCGGCCATCTACCTCGCCGATAATGTTCATGACTTCGGATTCGCCCGCGCGTTCGCGGCGTTTATCCACAATGGCCAGATCGCCATCCAGCCGCTGGGCCAGGGCGCGGGCGCGCACCACGCCGCCCACATCCGGCGATACGATCACGGGTTTGATCCCGTTAAAGTGATCCTTGATATCGCGGATCAGCACCGGGGCGGCGAACAGATTATCGGTCGGAATATCGAAAAAGCCCTGAATTTGGCCCGCATGCAGATCCATCGTCAGCACCCGGTTGGCGCCTGCGGTGGTAATCATGTTAGCCACCAGCTTGGCCGAAATAGGGGCGCGCGGCACAGTTTTGCGGTCCTGCCTGGCATAACCGAAATAGGGAATCACCGCCGTGATCCGCCGCGCAGAAGCGCGGCGCAGCGCATCAATGCAGATCAGCAGTTCCATCAGATGATCATTGGCCGGAAACGACGTGGACTGGATAACAAAAACATCCTCGCCACGGACATTGTCCTGAATTTCCACATAGATTTCCATGTCGGCAAAGCGCCGCACGGTCGCCCTGGTCAGGGGCAGATGCAGATGCGCGCCGATGGCCTCCGCAAGGGGTAAATTGCTATTGCCCGCCAGCAGCTTCATGGGTGCACCCTTGTGATCTGATTGATGCGCGCCTTGTAACAAGACTGACATAAGAAGTAAACGGCTGGCGGTGACTTACGGTGTTTGCGCCGGTTTTGCTGCGTCGGCAGCCGGGCGGGCCTGATAGTCCTGCAACAGGGGAACAATGCCTTCCGCCGCGCCCGCAGCCGCACCATAGGCGACCTCCCCCCAATTGCCGTCAAGCCGCCCGTGGGGCACCGGATTGCTTTGATCAACAAGGCCAATCTCCGACCCATCGGGGGCCAGCGCCCGCCAGGTCAGTTTGACCAGCTGATTGGCTGCATCCAGCTCGCTCAGGATTACCTGCCCCTCAATTCGGATGGCCTGGGTATCCTGCCTTTCGGCAATGCTCAGGCCTGCGGCGCGCAGCGCATTGCGCAGGGCGATGGGAAGTGATTTGCCGCCATCGCCGGGGACGTTGGGAATATCCGGCACAAACACCCGCAAATTTTCGCCCTGCTCTCCGCTGGTCGCGGGAAAATGCAGGGCCAGGGCGGCCACGGCCTGCGATGTCAGTGCCTGGATCACGGTTGCTGGTAGCGCTCTGCCGGCATTCGCATCCACAGACAGCGCGTCACGCACTTTTACGCCCCCCAGTTCGGCCCCGTCAGGGGTGTACAACACCCAGTCGATCATTATCGCGCCGGTTTCCATCCGGGCCATACCTTTGATCGCATGCGCGCCCGTCAGCCTCTGGCCTGTGATGGCGGGAATATCCTGTTCCTGCAATGCGTCCACCAGCGCCTTTGCCAGCGGCCCACCGATTTCCACCGGGACGCCTTCGGGCGGCGTGACCTCAACCCCTGCCTGATGGACGATGGCATTCAACAGACTGGCGTCTCTGGGCATCACCGCATAGGGCCGTGGCGGCGGATGATCGGGATCGCATGCAGCCAGCGCAAGTAATGTGGAAAAAATCAGTAGCCGGATGATAAAGCTCATGGCTTGAGCGCAATCACGGATACGCCACGGCCATAATCGCTTTCGCCGCGATGGGTGGTGCGGCGAAAACTGAAAAACCGCGCCTCGTCCTGATAGGTGCACACATCAAGATTTTTCACCATGGCAATGCCCGCGCGTTCAAGCCTGACCGCGACATAAGGGGCCAGCGCAAACTGGCGTTTTCCGGGGCTGGCCGATTTCGCAAAAAACGCAGCGCTTGATGGATCCTGGGCCAGATAATTCTGTTCAAAGTCCGCCCCCACTTCGTATGCGGCTTGCGAAATGCAGGGGCCGATGGCGGCAATGATGGCGTTGCGTTGCGCACCCATTTCCACCATAGCGTCAATCACCGCCTCGCCTGCACCAAACAGCGCGCCTTTCCAGCCCGCATGGGCGGCGCCAATTATTTTTTCCTGACGGTCCGCAAACAATATGGGTGTGCAATCCGCGCTTAGAACTGAAAGACCAATTCCGGGAAGGCCGGTCACCAGACCATCCGCCTGCGGACGAAGTGCGGCGTCTTCGCGTGTGCGAATAACATGCACCGCGCGCCCATGCACCTGATGCACACCGGCAAGCATATCGATGCCCAGCGCCGCCGCAACCCTGCCGCGGTTCTGGCGCACATTATCCGGCGCATCTCCGGATCCCAGCCCGCAATTCAGCGAGGCGTAAATGCCTGTGGACACACCGCCCTGCCGGGTAAAAAATCCATGACGAACCACGTCATCCGCCGGAAAGCAATCTGCGGTGATATAGGGGATTTCCCGGTTCATTTTTTACACCTCAAATCCAGGCGAAGGCGCAAGTGCGGGATGGCGCAGGGCCATGGCCTTGAACAATTGTCCCATTTGATCTGCATCCGTCAACCGGTGAAATGCAGACCTGATCGCATCCTGTTCATCCGGTGCGGCGTTTTGCGCCAGACGCTGCGCCCGCGCGGCAAGGCCCAGCTGTAACAGAAATTGCCCCTGCGATATTGGCCCATCCGTTTGGCACCCCGCACCATGCGCCACTTCCGCAAGGCTTTGAAAATCAACATGGGCGGTCAAATCCGCATGACCGGGATTTTGCAGGGGATCGCAATAGCCATGGCCACGCACCGCCTGAAAACTGTCGCCGGCAGCGCTTTTGGCCGGGCCATAATCCATGATCAGGGCCGCACCCCCATGTTCCAAAAGATGCGCCGCCAGACTTTCAATGACGCCCTGCCCCGCCGGGCATAGTTCCGCGATGGCGTCCACCGGCGCGGTTCGCATGGCGGCGGGAATGATCGCATCTTCGCGTATGGGCACGGGAGACAGAGAAAAACATAATTGTTCCGTATCAAGATTAATTGTCACCATGCGTTCGCGCCAGCCATCAGGCGTACGCTGAAACTGCCGGATCGGCAGCGCATCAAAAAATTCATTGGCGATGATGAGCGCAGGCAATGGCGGCAGTTCCGCTACGGTATCATGCCATGTAACAGCGTTGCCGATCACCGTTTTCTGACATTCGCGCAGGGCGCGGCTGGTTTCCACCAGATGTACCCGCGCGGCATTCAGAAAATCCGGCGCAAGCCGCGCCGCACGCAGCGCATCGGCCATCAGCGTGCCGCGCCCCGGCCCCAGCTCGCACAGCATGAACGCAGGCGGGCTGTCCATATCGCGCCAGCGTTGCACACACCATAATCCAATCAGTTCGCCAAACATCTGGCTGATCTCGGGCGCGGTAATAAAATCCCCAACTGCTCCAAACGGGGTTTGGCTCTGATAATAGCCATGCTTTGGGTGGCCGAGCGCCAGCCCCATATAGGTAGCCAGCGAGACCGCCCCCTGATCACGGATGATGGCCTGAATATGGTGCAACAGTTCGCTCATGCAGCGGGTTTACGCAGCGCCATGACGATTAATCCCGCGCCGCCCAGAACCAGCGGCAGCGACAGCACCATGCCCATGGTGACACCCCCTACCAGAAATCCGATCTGGGCGTCGGGTTCGCGGAACATTTCCACAAAGATGCGCGACGCCCCGTACCACACGCCGAATATACCGGTGATCAGCCATGGCCGCGACAGCGCCCTGGTATATTGGCCCACCACAAACAGCAGCAGCAGCAGTGCGAGCCCTTCCAGCCCTGCTTCATACAATTGGCTAGGGTGACGGGGTTCAGCCCCCCCATTGGGAAATATCATGCCAATCGGCGCAGTAGTGACCCTGCCCCACAATTCACCGTTAATGAAATTGGCAAGGCGGCCAAACAGCAGGCCGATGGGCGCAACGCTGGCCACCAGATCGGCGAAACTGCCAAGCTGAATGTCATTGCTGCGGGTGAATATCAATATCGCCAGCGACACGCCGATCAGCCCGCCGTGAAATGACATGCCGCCCTGCCAGACAAACAAAATCTCGGCGGGGTGAAACAGATAATATCCGGGATTGTAAAACAGCACATAGCCCAGCCGCCCGCCAAGTATAATGCCCAGCGTCACCCAGGTGACGAAATCACTGATGAGTTCAGGGGTACCCGGAGCCTTGCCCTGCGGCCACAAGGCCGTCATGCGCACCAGCCGGTCCGCATAGGCCCAGCCCAGTAAAATCCCGCCAAGATAGGCCAGCGCATACCAGCGGATAACCAGCGGCCCTATCTGAAAGGCAACCGGATCAATAGAGGGGAATTCGAACATCCTTACCACCCGTTCAATGTGTGCTACTGTACCCGCCAGAAGTGTTGTCGCAACCATATGCCGTCACGGGGCCCTGCATGCAAACCGAAAACCGCTTTCTTGATGATCTTGCCAAAATGATGCTGAACGCTGCGGGTGCAGCACAAGGCATGAAAGGCGAAATCGATGTCCTGTTGCGCCAGCGCCTGGAACGCTGGCTGGAGAGCATGAACCTGGTGCCGCGCGAAGAATTTGACGCTGTACGCGCCATGGCCGCCGAAGCACGGGCGGAAAATATCCGCCTCGAAGCCCGCATCGCGGCGCTGGAAGCGGCGCAAAAACCGGCCAAACCGCGCAAGTCCGCTCAGGACAGCGCGTAATATAGACATTACGGGATTCTACTTCTGCACCTGCCGGTATTTGTGCGCGGGGTACACACCCAGAATTTTCAGGTGCGACGAGAAAAACTCCAGCTCCTCAAACGCCAGCCGTAACGGCCGTTGTGCCGGATGCCCATCCACATCCGCGTAAAATTGCGTTGCATTGAACGAGCCATCGAGCTGATAACTTTCCAGCTTGGTCATATTGACCCCATTGGTGGCGAAACCGCCCATGGCCTTGAACAAGGCGGCGGGCACATTGCGCACCTGAAACACAAAGCTGGTGATTAGCGGACCAGAATCGGGTGCAGGTTCCTGCGGTTCCTTCGACATGATCAGGAACCGCGTGGTGTTGTGATCCAGATCCTCCACATTCGCACGCAAAATATCCAGGCCGTAAATTTCCGCCGCCAGCGTGGGGGCCAGCGCCGCCGCTGTTGGATCACCCGCCTCGGCAACCTGACGGGCCGATCCCGCCGTATCGGCGGCGGGAATTTGCGTCAGCTTCAATTCATTGATCAGTTTGCGGCACTGGCCAAGCGCCGGTAATTGGCTGCGCACCGTCTTGAGACCCGCCAGCGTCGCCCCTTTGACCCCCAGCAACTGATGATGCACCCGGAAGAAATGCTCGCCATTGATATACAGGCCGGATTCCGGCAGCAGGTGATGAATATCCGCAACCCGTCCGGACACGGAATTTTCCACCGGAATCATGGCCAGCCGGGCGCGGCCTTCTTCGACAGCGGCAAAGGCTTCTTCAAAGGTTGGGCAGGCCAGGGTTTCCATGCCGGGAAACGCTTCATGGCAGGCCATTTGCGAATTGGCGCCGGGTTCGCCCTGAAACGAGATGATGTTCGCCACGCTGGCGGGTGATGCATTTTTTGTCATGGTGATTACGCCAGCGCCGCACGGGCGCGTTCAAGATCGGCCGGGGTATCGACACCCAGCGGCACACTGTCCACATAGGCGGCGGCGATCTTCATACCAGCTTCCATGGCGCGCAATTGTTCCAGCCTTTCACGTTTTTCCAGCACCGATTGTGGCAGCGTAACGAAGCGTTCCAGCGCGGAACGCCGGTACGCATAAACGCCAATATGATGATACAGCGGCCCTTCGCCTGATGGAACGGCGGTGCGGCTGAAATACAGCGCATTGGCAATACGTACCGGGCCGGTCTGTTTCACCGGAAATGAAAGCACCACTTTCACCACATTGGGATCATGGACTTCTTCGGGCCGGGTAATTTCGGTCACCAGCGTCGCAATATCCACCGCCGGGTCGGCCAGTGGCAGCAGCACAGTCCCGATATCAGCGGGCGGAATAGTGGGCAGATCGCCCTGCAGATTGATCACAAAATCATGTTCCTGACGCGGGTCCAGCCGTTTTACCGCCTGCGCAATCCGGTCAGACCCGGTGGTAAGTTCACGATCGGTCAGCACCGCCTCGCCGCCTGCCGCAAGGATCACATCAACGATTTCCTGTTCGCCCGCCGCGACCAGCACCCGCCCGGCTTTCGATTCGATTGCCCTGCGCCAGACATGCACAATCATGGGCTGGCCATGAATATCGGCCAGCGGCTTATTGGGCAGCCGTGTGGCCCCCATACGGGCGGGAATAATAATGATCGGATTGCGGGTGTTCACCTGATTGGCTTCCTGAATAAGCGTGATTTGGCCCCCCTTATACGGCTTGCGCCGTGCCGCCGGAAGCGGCTAATGTCCCGCGTCGTTACCAGCAAGGCGGAAAATCATGGATTCGTATACAATTAACAAGATAGCAGGCGCCATTTTAGGCACTTTTCTGCTGTTGTTCGCCATCAGCCTGGCGAGCGAACAGATTTTTCCGGAACCCGAATCACACGGGACCGAATCTGCAAAGGCCGAAGCCCCGGCTGAAGGCGCGCCAGAGGCAGGAGCCCCCGCAGCAGCGGGCGAAGTAAGTCTGGCGGCGGCGCTGGCCGCCGGTAATGCGGACAATGGCGGCAAGGTCTTTAAGAAATGCGCCGCCTGTCATGCGGTAGATGCGGCGGCGGGCAACAAGGTTGGCCCCAATCTGCACGATGTGGTTGGCCGCAAAGTTGCGTCGGCCGCTGGCTTTGGCTATTCACCGGCCATGACCGGCCATGGCGGGGAATGGACCTATGAGAATCTGGATAAATATCTTACCAATCCCAAGGCGGCAGTACCCGGCAACAAAATGGCCTTTGCGGGCCTGAAAAAGCAGGCGGATCGCGCGGATGTCATTTTGTATCTGCGCGCCAACAGCCCCAAGGCGCCGCCGCTTCCAAAGAACTAACCGGAGCGCCCTATAACAAACGATAGGCCCATGCGAAAAATCACCGGATGTCTGATTGCACTATTGCTGATCGCGTCCGGTGTTGCACATGCGGCGGATAGCCGCACGGCGCATGGCCTGTCGCTGTTCGGTGAACTGAAATATCCGCCGGATTTCAAACGCTTTGATTATGTGAACCCGGACGCCCCCAAGGGCGGCGTGTTGCGCATGGCGGCGATTGGCGGCTTTGACAGCCTGAACCCGTTTATCCTGAAAGGCGAGGCGGCGGCGGGCGCAAGCCAGATCTATGACCGGCTGCTGAGCGCATCCTATGACGAAGCGGGCGCGGAATATGGCTTGCTGGCCTCCTCCATCGAGGTCGCGGCGGATTTTTCATGGGTTGTGTTCACCCTGCGACCCGAAGCGCGCTGGCATGACGGCAAGCCGGTCACACCGGAAGATGTGGTGTTCAGCTTCAACATCCTGCGCGACAAGGGCGCGCCGGTTTACCGCTTCTATTACGCCAATGTGAAAAGCGCCGCCAAGGCGGGAGCAAATGGGGTGCGCTTTGAATTTGACGCGGCGGGCAATCGCGAATTGCCGCTGATCATGGGACAATTGCCGATCCTGCCCGCACATTACTGGAAAGGCCGGGATTTTGAGGCAACGACACTGGATCCGCCGTTGGGCAGTGGCCCCTATCGCATCGGCAAGGTTGAAACGAACCGCAATATTACCCTGGAGCGCGTGAAGGATTATTGGGGCAAGAACCTGCCCGTGAATGTGGGTGCGCATAATTTTGACCAGATCGTGTTTGAATATTACCGCGACGACACGGTGGCGCTGGAAGCCTTCAAGGCCAATAATTTTGATGTGCGGTTCGAGACCAGCGCCAAGAACTGGGCCATTGGTTATGATTTTCCTGCAGTAAAACAGGGCAAGGTGGTGCGCGCCGGACTGGAAACCCGCAATGCCGAACCCATGCAGGGGTTTTTGTTCAATACACGGCGCGGCAAGTTTTCCGATCCGCGCGTGCGCCAGGCGTTCAACTATGCGTTTGATTTTGAATGGGCGAACAAGAACCTGTTCTATGGCCAATATGCGCGCTCCAGCAGCTATTTCCAGAATTCCGAACTGGCGGCGAACGCACTGCCCGACGCCGCCGAACTGGCGTTGCTGGAACCTTATCGAGCGCAACTGCCGCCGGAAGTTTTCACCACTATTTATAAGCCGCCAGTGACTGACGGAAGCGGCGAGAACCGCAAAAATCTGCGCGAGGCGCAACGCCTGTTTGCAGAGGCCGGCTGGCAGGTGAAGAACGGCGTTCTGACCCATGTCGCCAGCGGCGAAAAAATGCAGGTCGAGTTTTTACTGGATCAGCCGAATTTCGAGCGCGTCGTATCGCCCTATGCGCGCAGCCTGGAGCGGCTGGGTATCAAGCCATCCATCCGCATGATTGACACCGCGCAATATAAAAATCGCACCGACGCCTATGATTTTGACATTATCATCGGCGGCGTTGCCAATTCGCTTTCGCCCGGCAATGAGCAGCGCGAATATTGGAGCGCCGCCGCAGCAGACCGCCCCGGCAGCCGCAATCTGGCGGGGGTTAAAAGCCCGGTCGTGGACGCGCTGATTGACAGGATCATCTTTGCGGAAAACCGCGCCGCACTTGTCGCAGCCAGCCGGGCGCTGGACCGGGTGCTGTTGTGGGGGCATTATCTGGTGCCGCAATGGCATACGCCGGTGACCCGCACCGCCTATTGGGATGTCATCGATTATCCACGTCCCGTACCGGACTATAATATCGGCTTTCCCGATCTGTGGTGGTACAAGGGGGTCAAGGCCAATTAACCCGGACGCCCGATGCGAATTTTATGCAGCTTAGAACAATCCCATAGCTCCTCGTCATCGCGAGCGAAGCGCGGCTATCCAGAGTCACACGCAAAGGCCTGTGTTTGTGACTCTGGATTGCCGCGTCGCTGCGCTCCTCGCAAAGACGGCCGTGGTATGTTGCATTTTATTGCCTTCATCCTGCTATTACTCATCACCATCCCCGCACACGCCACACCCAGTCATGGGCTGTCGGCGTTTGGAGATCTGAAATATCCCGAAAATTTCACGCATTTCGCATATGCCAACCCCGATGCGCCAGTGGGCGGGCAATTGTCGATGATCGGCACATCCGGTGTTACATCGTTTGACAGTCTGAACGCCTTTATCCTGAAAGGGCAGCCGGCGGAAGGATTGAACCTGCTGTTCGACACGCTGATGGTGCGCGCCATGGATGAACCCGACGCCATGTATGGGCTGCTGGCCAGCGCCGCAGAGATTTCAGAGGATCGCAGCGCCGTCACCTTTACCCTGCGTCCCGATGCGCGCTTTCAGGATGGAACCCCGGTGACCGCCGCCGATGTGGTGTTCAGTTTTGACACACTGAAGAAAGATGGCCATCCCTTTATCCGCCTGCCATTGCGCGACGTGGCCAGAGCCGAGGCGCTGGATGCGCAGCATGTGCGCTTTACTTTCGCGGGCGCGGAAACCCGCGACCTGCCAATGATCGTGGCGGAATTGCCGGTATTTTCCAAAGCCTATTATACGGCGCATGATTTTACTGCGACCACGGTGGAACCGCCCCTGGGAAGCGGTCCGTACAAGGTAAAAGATGTGCAGCTTGGCCGTTCCATCACCTATGCCCGCAATCCGGATTATTGGGGATGGAATTTGCCGGTCAATCGCGGGCGGTTTAATTTCGCCGCCATCCGCTATGATTTTTTCCGCGACCGTTCCGTGGCGTTTGAGGCCTTCAAGGCAGGCGCGTATGACATGCGTGAGGAATTCACCTCTAAAACCTGGGCGACGGAATATGATTTTCCAGCAAAGCGCGACGGGCGCGTGGTGCGCGCCACGCTGGCGGACGAAAACCCGTCCGGGGTGCAGGGATTTTTCATCAATCTGCGGCGCGAAAAATTTGCCGATATCCGGGTGCGGCGCGCGCTTGATCTGGCGTTTGATTTTGAATGGGCCAACCGCAATCTGTTTTTTGGCCTGTATGACCGCACGGACAGCTATTTTGAAAACTCCGCGCTTGCCGCATCGGGCCTGCCCGGCGCCGCCGAGCTTGCATTGCTGGAACCGCACCGGGACAAACTGCCCGCCGCTGTGTTTGATCGCGCCTATATACCCTCCGTCACCAATGGCAGCGGCAATCTGCGTGAGGAACTGAAGCAGGCAGGTGAGTTGCTGGATGCGGCGGGCTGGCGCGTTAAAGACGGCAAACGTGTGAACGCCAGCGGCGAACACCTGACAATCGAATTCCTGAATTATGAAACCGCCTTTGAGCGCATCATCGGCCCCTATATCCGCAATCTGAAACGGTTGGGCATTGACGCAAAGGTGCGCACGGTCGATCCCTCACAATATGAAGCGCGCGTGGAAAGTTTTGATTTCGACATCACCACATCACGCTATGTGCAGCGCAATACGCCGGGCATTGAATTGCGCGGGTACTTTTCTTCCGCCGCCGCAGCGCAGCCGGGAAGCCGCAATATTGCTGGCATTTCTGACCCGGTAATCGATGCACTGATCGAAGCAGTGATCGCCGCCCCGGATCGCGCAGCCCTCACTGCGGCCGCAAAGGCGCTCGACCGCGTGTTGCGCAGCCAGCATTACTGGGTGCCGCAATGGTTCAAGGGCGTGCACACCATTGCCTATTGGGACCGTTTTGGCCGCCCCACGGTGACGCCAAAATATGATACCGGCATCATCGACACCTGGTGGGTGGATCCGGCGAAGGCGGCGCGTATCGACAGCGGAAAGGCCAACTGATGGCGCGTTATGTCGCCTATCGCATTTTGCTGATGATCCCGACATTGCTGGGCATCATGCTGATCAATTTTCTGCTGGTGCAGTTTGCGCCCGGCGGGCCGGTAGAACGCATTATTGCGCAAGTTCAGGGTACGGATGTTTCGGCCACCGCGCGGTTTTCCGGCGGCGGCGGGGAAATGACCGGCGGTGCGGCGCGCGCCCAGAATTTTGAGGGAACCGCCAGCAGCAAATATCGCGGGGCGCAGGGGCTGGACCCGGAATTCATCAGGGAACTGGAAAAACAGTTTGGTTTTGATAAGCCCGCCCATGAACGCTTTGGCAAAATGCTGTGGAGCTATTTACGGTTTGATTTTGGCGAAAGTTATTTTCGCGATGTCAGCGTGATTTCACTGATAAAGGAAAAAATGCCGGTTTCCATATCGCTGGGCCTGTGGACGACCCTGCTGGCCTATATGATTTCCATTCCACTGGGGGTGCGCAAAGCCGTGCAGGATGGCAGCCGGTTTGACGTGTGGACCAGTGCTGTGATCATTATCGGCTATGCCATTCCCGGATTTTTGTTTGCAGTGCTGCTGATCATTCTGTTCGCTGGCGGCAGTTTTCTCGATCTGTTTCCGCTGCGCGGCATTGTGTCGGAAAACTGGGATCAGCTTGCCTGGCCGATGCGCATTGTTGATTATTTCTGGCATCTGGCGCTGCCCATCACCGCCATGCTGATTGGCGGCTTTGCCACCACCACATTGCTGACAAAAAATTCGTTTCTGGACGAGATCAAGAAACATTATGTGGTCACCGCCCGCGCAAAAGGGCTGAGTGAACGTGAAGTGCTGTATGGGCATGTGTTCCGCAACGCCATGCTGATTGTGATTTCGGGATTTCCGGGCGCGTTTATCGGGATTTTCTTCGCCAATTCGCTGCTGATCGAAACCATATTTTCGCTGGATGGGCTGGGCCTGTTGTCGTTTGAATCCATCATCAACCGTGATTATCCGGTGGTGTTTGGCACGCTGTATATTTTTTCGCTGATGGGACTGGTGATTTCTCTGATCAGCGATCTGACCTATGCGTGGGTTGATCCTCGCATCGATTTTGCCAGCCGTGAGGTATGAAGATGACCCCGATTGGCCGCAGACGATGGCAGAATTTCAGGGCGAACAAGCGTGGCTATTGGTCCACATGGGTTTTTCTGGCGCTGTTTTTTGTCACATTGTTTGCGGAGCTGATCGCCAATGACAAGCCGCTGCTGTTGCGGTTTGACGGGGACTATTATTTTCCGGCATTCGTCAGCTATCCCGAAACCGCGTTTGGCGGCGATTTTGACACCGAGGCCGATTATCGCGACCCGTTTCTGAAAGATTTAATCGCGGCAAAAGACGGACGCATCTGGTGGCCCCCTATCCGCTACAGCTATGAGACCATCAATCTGGATTTGCCGGTTCCGGCCCCCGCGCCGCCGTCGGCGGATAATTGGCTGGGTACGGACGATCAGGCGCGTGACGTGATGGCGCGGCTGATTTACGGGTTCCGGATTTCGGTGCTGTTTGGCCTGACACTAACCCTATTTTCATCCGTGGCGGGTGTCATTGCGGGCGCGGTGCAGGGATATTTCGGGGGCTGGATCGATCTGGGGTTTCAGCGTTTTATCGAGGTGTGGACATCGGTGCCGATCATTTATCTGCTGATCATACTGGCCGCCGTGATTGAGCCGAATTTCTGGATATTGCTGGGCATCATGCTGGCCTTTAGCTGGATCGCCCTGGTGCCGGTGGTGCGCGCGGAGTTTTTGCGCGCCCGGAATTTCGAATATGTGCGCGCCGCGCGCGCGCTGGGCGTCGGCAATGTGACCATCATGTGGCGGCATATGCTGCCCAACGCCATGGTGGCGGCGCTGACCTTCATGCCGTTTATTCTGAACGGGTCCATCACCACGCTGACTTCGCTGGATTTTCTGGGCTTTGGCCTGCCGCCGGGATCGCCTTCGTTAGGAGAATTACTGGCGCAGGGCAAAAACAATATTCAGGCGCCGTGGCTGGGCATTACCGCATTTTCGGTGATCGCGGTAATGCTGAGCCTGCTGGTGTTTGTGGGTGAGGCGGTGCGCGATGCGTTTGATCCGCGTAAAGCGCTGGGCGCAAAATGAGCGGCGAACCCCTGTTACAGGTCCGCGATCTGTCTGTCGCATTTCGTTCCGAGGGGCGTGATGTGCTGGCGCTGGAGCGCGCCTCTTTCACGCTGGAAAAAGGCAAGACGCTGGCGCTGGTGGGCGAATCCGGTTCGGGCAAATCCATCACGGCGCTGAGCATTCTGCAATTGCTGCCCTATCCGGCGGCCAGCCACCCGTCCGGCTCGATCCTGTTTGCCGGTCAGGAACTGATGGGCGCGGATGAGGCCGCCTTGCGCAAGGTGCGCGGCAATCGCATTTCCATGGTGTTTCAGGAACCGATGACCAGCCTTAATCCGCTGCATCCGATTTTGCGTCAGGTCGGCGAGATACTGGAACTGCACAAGGGCTATCGCGGCGCACAGGTGCAGGCGCGCGTGCTGGAACTGCTGCATCTGGTGGGGTTGCGCAAGGCGCAAGCACGGCTGGGCGCCTATCCGCATGAACTTTCGGGCGGCGAACGCCAGCGCGTAATGATCGCCATGGCGCTGGCCAATGAACCGGACCTGTTTATCGCCGATGAACCCACTACCGCGCTTGATGTCACCGTACAGGCGCAGATTCTGGAACTGTTGCAGCGCCTGCAAAAACAGTTGGGCATGGCGATGCTGCTGATCACCCATGATCTGGGCATTGTGCGCAAAATGGCGGATGATGTGTGCGTCATGCTGGGCGGAAAAATTATCGAATCCGGGCCGGTGCAACAGGTGTTCGATCATCCGCATGAGGAATATACCAGGCATCTGATCGAATCCGAACCCAAAGGCCGCCCGCATGCGGTGAAGCCTGACGCACCGGTGGTGCTGACGGCGGAGGATATGAAAGTGTGGTTTCCGCTCAAGCGCCGCCTGTTCAGCCGCACCCAGGAATATGTCAAGGCCGTGGACGGCATTTCGCTTTCGGTGCGGGCGGGCGAAACCCTGGGTATTGTGGGCGAATCCGGTTCAGGAAAAACCACGCTTGGTCTGGCTATTCTGCGTCTGATCGCATCGCAGGGCAAAATTACCTATGTGGGCAATCCGATCCATGATCTGAACAGCCAGCAGATGCGCCCCTTGCGCAAGGACATGCAGATCGTGTTTCAGGATCCGTATGGTTCGCTAAGTCCGCGACTGTCAGTGGGGCAGATCATCGCCGAAGGATTGCTGGTGCATGGCAAACGCCTGAGCACACAAGAGCAGCGCGCCATTGTGGCCAATGCGCTAACCGAAGTGGGGCTTGATCCGGCATTGCAGGACCGTTATCCGCATGAATTTTCCGGCGGCCAGCGCCAGCGTATCGCTATCGCCCGCGCCATGGCGCTGCAACCACGCCTTGTCGTGCTGGATGAACCCACCAGCGCGCTGGACATGACCGTGCAGGCGCAGATTGTTGACCTGCTGCGCGATCTGCAGGCGCGCCACGCGCTGGCCTATCTGTTCATCAGCCACGACCTGAAAGTGATGCGCGCCATGGCCAACCAGGTGATCGTGATGCAGTCTGGCCGCGTCGTTGAACAGGGCGCGGCGGACATGATTTTTGATCATCCGCAAACGGATTATACAAAAGCGCTGATGGCCGCCGCCTTTGCGCTGGAAGCCACGCATACGGGCGCGGTGCGGGTTTAGCTGTTAATCTGCGCCACCGTCAGATCAAACAGTGCCTGCGGTGACGCTCCCGAAATCTGTGCGCGGCACCAGTCGGCGGTCCGTGATAGCGCCGCATCGAGGTCAAGCTGTGGGCGCCAAAACAGTTCTTCACGCGCCTTGCTGCAATCCAGTTCAAGATGCGCGGCCTCGTGGGGTTGATCCTTGGGCGGATCAGAACGCCAGCGCGCCGGGAAATCATGGCTGCGCATATGGGTGGCCAACCGGCCGATCACGCCCCCTACGTCGCATACGGAATATATTTCCGGCCCGAAATTCCAGGCCTGGGCATAGCGTGCGCCGCCGGCCGCCAGCGCCTGGGCCAGCATCAGATAACCGCGCAACGGATCGTACACATGCTGCCAGGGACGGATGGCATGAGGATTGCGGATAATTAATTCCGTACCCGCGCGCCAGGCGCGCATCGCGTCGGCAATCAGGCGGTCTTCGCTCCAGTCGCCGCCGCCAATGACATTGCCCGCGCGGGCGGTGGCGATAGCCGGTCCATCTGCTGAATAAAACGAGCGCCGCCACGCGCTGACGGCAATTTCAGCCATGGCCTTGCTGGCGCTGTAGGGATCATGCCCGCCCAACCGGTCGGTCTCGGCATAGGCCTGTTCATCGCCGGTATTTTCATACACTTTGTCGGTGGTGATGATGATGATCGCGCTTACCCCATCATGGGCGCGCGCAGCGTCCAGCACATGCACCGTTCCCTGCGCATTGGTAGCGAATGTTTCCACCGGCATGCGGTAGGAACGCCGCACCAGGGGCTGCGCCGCCAGATGGAAAATAATATCCGGGCGCGCCACACGCACCGCTTGCGTCAAACTGTCCAGATCGCGCACATCGCCGATCTGGTGGTGCAGGCGTCCCCCCAGACGCGCGGGCAAATCCAGCGCCGAAAAAATATCGTCATCCCGTTCAGGGGCCAGCGCATATCCGAAAATTTCCACCCCCATCTGCGCCAGCCACACGCAAAGCCAGCTTCCCTTGAAACCCGTATGCCCGGTAAGCAGCACCCGCTTGCCCGCCCAGAACCGGGGGTCAACCGCGCCGGGCGAATCGGAATTTGGCTGGGGGTTGCGCATTGCACCATCCATTGCGTCAGTTGCTGCTAGTATAGCCGCTTCTATACGAATCACGCGGAATATAAATGGCAAAGTTGCAATGTGCGGGTTAGCGGGTTTTGTGGACCGGCGCCCCTCACGCCCGGGCGAGGCAGGGGCGCTGGCGGATCAGGCGCGCCGCATGGCGGAGAGTTTAAGGCATCGCGGTCCCGATGATGCAGGCGTCTGGGTAGATGCGCTGGCAGGCGTCGGCATCGGGCATCAGCGGCTGTCGATCATTGATCTGTCGCCGCAGGGCGCACAGCCGATGGTGTCCGGCAATGGACGCTATATCATCGCGTATAATGGCGAAGTGTATAATTTCGGCGAGCTGCGGCAGGAATTGCAGCGCCGTGGCCATGTGTTTCGCGGCCACAGCGACACTGAAACCATCGCCGAAGGCTTTGCCTGCTGGGGCATTGGCGAAACCGTGCGCCGCCTGCTGGGCATGTTCGCCATTGCCGTGTGGGACCAGCAATCGCGCAGCCTGACGCTGATCCGCGATCGCGTGGGGGTGAAGCCCTTATACTGGAGCCATCAAAACGGGCTGTTCCTGTTTGGATCGGAATTGAAGGCGCTGCATCGCCATGATGGCTTTCGCCCGCACATCAACCCAGCGGCAGTGGGGGATATGATCGCCTATTCCTATATTGGTGCGCCCTACAGCATTTATCATGGGGTGTATAAGTTAATGCCGGGGACCATGTTGCATCTGGCGTCCGATGGGCAACTGCGTTTTGAAACCTATTGGGATCTGACAGAGGTGGTGCGCGCCGGGCACGCCCGTATCGCTACGGCGGACGCCCTGGAGACACTGGAAACGCTTCTCAAAGACGCTGTTGGCCGGCGCATGGTGGCGGATGTGCCACTGGGCGCGTTTTTATCAGGCGGCATAGATTCATCCCTGGTGGTGGCGCTAATGCAGGCGCAAAGCACCCGGCCCGTGCGCACCTTTACCATTGGCTTTGCCGATGACCGGTTGAACGAGGCGCCCTATGCCCGGCAGGTGGCGGATATTCTTGGTACGGATCATACCGAACATATGTTCTCTGCGGATGACGCCTTGCAGATTGTGCCGCAACTTGCGGATATCTATGACGAACCGTTTGGCGATTCCTCGCAACTGCCGGCCTATCTGGTTTGCGCCCTGACCCGCAGGCATGTTCGCGTTGCGCTGTCCGGGGATGGCGGGGATGAACTGTTTGCAGGCTATAGCCGCTATGCGTGGTTTAACCGTATTGCGCATATATTGAGCCCGCTGCCCATGGCGATGCGCCATATGGTGGCGGGGTTATTACGCCGGACGCCCACTGAGCGCTGGGACAGAATTGCCGCCATGCTGCCGACGCGACACCAGATCAATAGACCGGGTGAAAAGCTGCATCAGCTTGCTGCCGCCATCGGGGCGCAGGACCGGGCCGGCCTGTACCAGATACTGATGCAGCAGGGGGCAAACCCGAACCGGTTTTTGCGCCATCCGCCGCCGCAACGCATTGGTCATGCGCTTCCGGTTAGCGATGCGTCATTTGTGCCGCATATGCAGTTTGACGATATGCTGGGATATCTTCCCGGCGATATTCTGACCAAGCTGGACCGGGCCAGCATGGCGGCCGGACTGGAAGCGCGCGAACCGCTGCTGGATCACCGGCTGGTGGAATTTTCCTGGACGCTGCCCCCCCAGATGAAAATGCGCGGCAGCGAGGGCAAATGGATATTGCGCCGCCTGCTGGGCCGTTATCTGCCCCCAAATTTGATCGACAGGCCCAAGGCCGGGTTTGCCGTACCATTGCAGGATTGGCTGCGCGGGCCTTTGCGCGACTGGGGGGCGGCCCTGCTGGACCCGAAAGCACTGGAACAGGACGGATTTTTTGATGGGGCTGCGGTACTGGCGGCCTGGGAACGCCTGCAAAAAGACGGCGGCGAAAGCCCGCAGCTATTATGGAATATCCTGATGTTCCAGGCCTGGAAGCAGCGCTGGCATGGCTGAGTACGGCGAGTACGGAATGATCGCGAGCAGACGTGGAAATCATGTATAAAGTGACAGCGACTCAGCGTAGACCGCACGGGAAACCGGCATGAGCCTATTATACAAAGCCCTTCATCAAGCAACGCAATTGCGTGAAAAAGGGGCGAAAAAAGCAGATGCCGCCGACGCATCGCGGGCAGGCGCCGCTGCGGCTGCGCCTTTGGCGGAACGATTGATGGCCGAAGGGTTTGCGTCCACGGGCAAACAGGGCGGCGTCATGCGCATCGCGCGTCTGACGCTATTCGGGCTTGTCGGGCTGGCGGTTATTACGGTTTCTATCGCGCTGTTAATGCCCGCGAGCCCGCCACAACAGGTAGCGACGCCTGAAACGGTTCCGGCGCCGCAACCGCCCGTCGCTGATGTGCAGGCGGCGGCAGAACCGGTCCCGGTCGATCCCGTGCCGCAGGAACAGGCCACATCTGAGCCTTCTATTGCTGATGCGGCGGATAATCTGGCGCAAGCGCTGGATGCAGAAGCGGCTGATCCGGCGCAAACAGAGGCGGCGGCGCCTGAACGCATTGGCGCAACACCAGATCCGGCAGAAGTCAGGCCCGGTCAAAAGCGCGTGCGCGATGGCGGCCTGGAAAAATTCGTCGAGGAGCAGGTGGCGCGCGAAGCCCTGTCCGGCCTTGGCGCCCCTATCCGGCTCGACCGGACGGCGGCAGGCGAAAATATCGGGCAGCGCGGGCCGGTTGAGATTACCGATGACACGGCGATTGTCCGTGAACGGTATGAAAGTGCTGCGCTCATGCTGGAACGCAATCAGCCGGAAGAAGCCCTGCATATTTACGACCTGTTGCTGCGCAATAACCCCAGGGACAGGCTTGCCCTGCTGGGACGCGCCGCAGCCCTGCAAAAACTTGGGCGATCCCTACTGGCGATCAGCGCCTATGAAGATGTGCTGGCGGCGTTTCCCGGTGATGAATGGGCGATGGTCAATCTGCTGGGTCTGGTGTCGGCGCAAGCGCCGGAACACGCACTGGCGCAACTTGAAAGATTGCAGCGGTTAAATCCCAAAACCGCATTACTGCCCGCACAGATTGGCATGGTCCTGATGACGCAGGGGAATTTTGAAATGGCGGCGCGCAGCCTGGACAGGGCCGTGGCGCTTGACCCGGAAAATGCCAAATATATTTTTAATCTGGCGGTTTTGTACGACAAATGGGGGCAGCCACAGAACGCGCTGCGCTATTACCGGAAATGCCTGGAAATGGCGACGCAAAATCCCGATGGACAGATACCCCTGGAAACAGTGCGAAGCCGCATGACCTATCTGGACGTGAAATGATCCGATGCCCTATCTGACACATTTCAATCTGGCCGAACATCCGTTTTCGCTAACCCCGGATACGGCGATGTATTTTCCCGGGATGGCGCATCAGGAAGTTTATGAATCAGTTTTTTATGCGATTGGCCGTGGTGAAGGCATTGTCAAGGTTTCGGGCGAAGTTGGCACAGGAAAAACCCTTTTATGCCGCATGCTTCTGGATGCCCTCGGAGAAAAAGTTGAAATCGCCTATCTGAATAATCCGCGCAACGACGCCGATTGGGTGGTACGCGCCATCTGCCGGGAATTTGGCCTGGATGTTCAGCATTCGGACGATCTTTATAACAGTCTGAACCGGTTCCTGATTCAGAAACATGCCGAGGGCATTAACAGTATTGTTCTGGTCGATGAAGCGCAGGCGCTTGGCGAGACAGGGCTGGAATCGATCCGCCTGCTTTCCAATCTGGAAACAGAAAAACGCAAGCTGTTGCAGATTGTCCTGTTCGGCCAGCCGGAACTGGACAGGCTGCTGGCCAGGCACAATTTGCGCCAGGTGGCGCAACGTATCAATTTTTCGTTTGAGACAAAGCCGCTGACGGAGCCGGAAGCCATCGCCTACATCCGCTACCGGGCCAAAATGGCGAGCCGCAATCCCGACGCGGCCATGGAAATATTTGCGGAATCAAGCATCCAGCATCTGGTGCGGGCAGGCCAGTGTAATCCGCGCCTGATGAATATTCTGGGCGACAAAAGCCTGCTGGCGGCCTTTTCCGAAGGCGCCACCCAGGTCAGCCGCAAACATGTGCGGGCGGCCGTGCGCGAGGCACGCCAGCTAAGCCTGCGGCGTCCGGACAGGTTTTTTCCCATTCCCTGGTGGTTGCGCCCCGCGCCCGCGATTATGTCATCATTCGTGCTGCTGGCCTGCTTTGCCGTATTGGCGACCTCATTTTATATTGTTGAGACGCGGCTCGGCCTGACCGATATCCGCCCATGGCTCAATGAAACCGCTTCATTGATAAGCCAGACCATTCGCAGATGATCATAACGCCTGTGATGCTCTATGCAAAAGCGGTGCTGTCCGGATTGCTGTTGGGCAGTTTTGCAAACCTGATTGCATATCGTCTGCCGCGCGGAGAATCCATTGTCATGGGGCGTTCACATTGCCCGCACTGCGGGCACAATCTTGGCGTTGCCGATCTGGTTCCTGTGTTTTCATATGTCTGGTCGCGGGGCCAATGCCGGTATTGCAAGACAGCCATCTCCCCACGCTATCCAATTATCGAAATCATTACGGCTATATTGTTCATGCTGGCGCTGGCGGCGGCGGGACCGGGATTGCCGGTATTCGCGCTGGGGGCGCTGGCCGTTGGCCTGGTGATTATCACGGCCATTGACCTGGAATATCAGATTATCCCGGATCAGGCGTCGCTGGCGCTTGCCGGAACTGGCGTCGCCTACCATGGCTTGACAGATAACAGCATGGATGCGTGGATATCGGGGGGCGCTGGCGCATTGACGGGGTTTGCCATTGCATGGCTGCTGCGCGTAGCGTTTCAGCGTCTCAAGGGGCGCGAGGCGCTGGGGTTTGGGGACGTGAAATTTTTTGCTGTCGCCGGTTTGTGGACTGGCATTTATGGTCTGGCGGATTTTATGATGATTTCCGGGCTTGCGGGCATCCTGTTTGCGGCTGGCTGGCGGTGGCGGGGCGGTGATGCGGTGTTTCCGTTCGGGCCTGCCCTTGCCGTTGGCCTCTATGCCGTTGTGCTGCTGGCCGCCGGTGGCGCGCCGCAGCCCTTAAGCCTGTTGATGTTGCGGTAATAAGTACGCTGTAATCTGTAATCGTTAAAC
>Ga0209851_1000018_pt1 | contig 85817 bp, 74 predicted proteins | sample GWRWT4_14Oct14_FD_187195 | JGI IMG/M metagenome (GOLD analysis project Ga0209851, IMG submission 187195) | Sand microcosm microbial communities from a hyporheic zone in Columbia River, Washington, USA - GW-RW T4_14-Oct-14 (SPAdes) (version 2) | ecosystem: Engineered > Artificial ecosystem > Sand... | reverse complement strand
TGCGCTGATTACCGGATTGATGGCGTCTGGCTGCGAGGTGCTGGATATCGGGCTGGCTTTGTCGCCGATGGCCTATTTCGCGCAATTCGCGCTGGACGCGCCCGCCGTCGCCATGGTGACGGCAAGCCATAATGACAATGGCTGGACCGGCGTCAAAATTGGCATGGAGCGGCCGCTGACCCATGGCCCGGATCAGATGGCGCAACTGAAGGAAATTGTTCTGTCTGCTGATTTTATTGAAGGGCGCGGGGCATATAAATTTGTTCCCGATCTGCGCAGCCGGTATCTGGCCGACATGACCGCGAATTTCAGTTTGAAGCACAAATTGAAAGTGGTCGCGGCATGCGGCAATGGCACGGCCGGGCTGTTCGCGCCTGAGGCATTAAGGGCCATTGGGGCGGAAGTGGTGGAGCTTGATTGCGGCCTTGATTTTACCTTTCCCAATCATAATCCGAATCCCGAAGACATGAAAATGCTGCACGCGCTGCGCGATGCCGTGCTGGCGGCAAAAGCAGATGCCGGCCTGGCGTTCGATGGCGATGGCGACCGTTGCGGCGTGGTGGACAATGAAGGCGAAGAAATTTTCGCCGATAAAATCGGCCTGTTTCTGGCGCAGGATTTTTCCGCCCAGTTTCCCAACGCCACTTTTGTTGTTGATGTGAAATCCACCGGTCTTTACCAGACAGATGCCGTGCTAAAGGCAAATGGCGCCAAAATTGATTACTGGAAAACCGGGCATTCGCACATGAAGCGCCGGGTTAAACAGCTTGGCGCTCTGGCCGGGTTTGAAAAAAGCGGGCATTATTTCTTCAATCAGCCTTTCGGCCACGGCTATGATGATGGCCTGGTGTCGGCGCTGGCGGTGTGCCGTTTTCTGGACAATAATCCCGGCAGGAAAATGGCCGATTTGCGTCGCGCGCTGCCAATGACCTGGGGGTCGCCCACCATGGCGCCCTACTGCCCCGATGAAACCAAATATGACATCGTCGAAAAAGTCTCTGCGCATTATACAAAATTGGCGGCGGCGGGTAAAACATTACTGGGGCAGAAAATCCGCGAAACCGTTACCGTCAACGGGGTGCGCGTCGTGCTGGAAGATGGCACCTGGGGCCTGGTGCGCGCCTCCAGTAACAAACCTTCACTGGTGGTCGTGGTGGAAAGCCCCATATCGGAACAGAAAATGCGCGACATGTTCGCCGAAATTGACGGCCATCTCAGCACCTATCCCGATGTAGGAGAATATGATCAGAAAATCTGACCCCGGCGGGGCCATGCTTTAACCTTCCGGGAATGGATGGCTCACGCGGCGGTCAGGTTCATGCGCTGAACCTGCGACAGCTTGACGGTCTTGCGGGCAAGCCACAGATCATAGGCATCCTGCATCGCCAGCCAGCTTTCCGGCGAACGCCCCACCGCCTTGGAAAGGCGCAACGCCATTTCGGGGCTGACGCCGCTTTGTTTTTTCAGGATGCGGTTCAAGGTCGACGCCGCGACATTCAGATGCAAGGCGAGCGCGCGGCAGCTGACGCCAAACGGCTCCATATAGGTCGCCAGTATGAATTCACCGGGATGCGGGGGATTGTGCATGGCCATCAGTGATAATCCTCGTAATTAACAAAATGTAGCGCGTTGCGCAACGCTGTCAAGCGCGCGAATGGGAGATTACAGGCAAATGGGTGGGCAAGTTATCTCACAGATGCCGCGTGATGGCGGGGATGGTAATCGCGTTTTACGACACCCAACTATTCCTTCTATTTTCTGGACAATTCAGCTTTGGCGGAACGCGCCCTGGCCACCAGCTCCTGCAATGCAGGTTCAGTACGTTTCCCATAGCGACTGATCACATCGTCAAAGACGGCAATAGCCTCTGTATGAAGCTTCAATTGACCAAGCTCTGCACCTTTGATGACAAGCGCCCTGGCCACCCACACCTGCAATGCAGGCTCCGTGCTTTCCCCGAAGCGCGCAATCACATTGTCACAGGCGGCAACAGCCTCTGTAGGCCGTTGCAACTGTCCAAGCGCTAAGCCTTTGTTGGCAAGCACCCCCGCCACCTCCACCTGCAATGCAGGCTCAGTACTTTTCCCGAAGCGCGCAATCACATCGTCATAGGCTGCAACAGCCTCTGGAGCCCGTTGCAATTGTCTAAGCGCTGCGCCTTTGTTGACAAGCGCCCTGGCCACCCACACCTGCAATGTAGGCTCCGTGCTTTCCCCAAAGCGCCTGATCACATCGTCAAAGACGGCAATAGCCTTCTCGGGCTGATTGTCTTGTCCAAGCGCTACGCCTTTGTTGACAAGTGCTGTGGCCTCCTGCACCTGCAAATCAAGCGCAGTGCGTTTTCCAAAGCGCGCAAGCATATCGTCAAAGGCGGCAATAGCCTTCTCGGGCTGATTGTCTTGTTCAAGCGCTGTACCTTTGTTGAAATGTGTCCTGGCCATCACTTCCTGCAATGCAGGCTCAGTACTTTTTCCGAAGCGCGCAATCGCATCGTCATAGGCGGCAACAGCCTCCGTAGGCCGTTGCAATTGTCCAAGCGCCGTGCCTTTGTTGAATAGCGCCCTGGCCACCACTTCCTGCAATGAAGGCTCCGTGCTTTCTCCAAAGCGCGTAATCACATCGTCATAGGCGGCAACAGCCTCCGTATGCTGCTTCAATTGTCCAAGCGCTGTACCTTTGTTGACAAGCGCCTTGGCCACCTGCACCTGCAATGTAAGCTCAGTACTTTTCCCGAAGCGCGCAGTCACATCGTCAGAGGCGGCAACAGCCTCCGTAGGCCGTTGCAATTGTCCAAGCGCTGTGCCTTTGTTAAAATGTGCCCTGGCCACCACTTCCTGCAATGCAGGCTCAGTACTTTCCCCAAAGCGCCTGATCACATCGTCATAGGCGGCAACAGCCTCCGTATGCTGCTTCAATTGTCCAAGCATTATGCCTTTGTTGAAATGTGCCTTGGCCACCTGCACCTGCAATGCAGGCTCAGTACTTTCCCCAAAGCGCACAATCACATCGTCATAGGCGGCAACAGCCTCCATTGGCCGTTCCAATTGTCCAAGCGCTGTGCCTTTGTTGAATAGCGCCGTGGCCACCACTTCCTGCAATGCAGGCCCATTGCTTTCCCCGAAACGCGCAATCACATCGTCATAGGCGGCAACAGCCTCCGTATGCCGCTTCAATTGTCCAAGCGCTGTGCCTTTGTTGAAATGGGCCCTGGCCACCTGCACCTTCAATGCAGGCTCAGTTCTTTCCCCGAAGCGCGTAATCACATCGTCATAGGCCGCAACAGCATCCGAATGGCGCCCCGATAGCATATGCGCATTTGCATTTGCGATAACCGCGTTGGCCTGTATCGCATCAGGGTACGCGGGGATGAGTTTAACCGTCAGCGCCACAACCGCGCCCAGGAAGACGAGCAGCGCCAGAATTAGATATTTCAAACTGAATTTCATACGTCCTACCCCAGATAGCACCGCAGGCGGGCGAGCGCCTCATGCAGCACGGCGTCCTGTTTGCAGAAACAAAATCTTATGAGTTTTTCCGTGGGCGGATTATTGGCGTCGCCGCCGGGCATGGCGGCCATGCTGAAGGCGCTGAGCGGAATGGCGGCCACACCCGCCTCCATCGTAATGCGTTTGCAGAAGGCGGTGTCGTCCTCGCCCGCCCGCGCAAAGGCGCTGTAATCGGCGGTGATGAAATAGGTGCCCTGGCACGGCAGAATATCAAACCCGATGCGGGCCAGCCCGTTACCCAGCAGATCGCGGCTGGCCTGCATCTGCGCCGCCAGGCCTGCAAAATAGGCGTCGTCTTTCGTCAACCCAAAGGCCACCGCCTGTTGCAGATTGGGCGCGGTGGTGAAGGTGAGAAACTGATGCGCCTTCATGATGATTTCCGCCAGCCGCGGCGGCGCGGTGATATAGCCGACCTTCCAGCCGGTGAGCGAAAAACTTTTGCCGGCCGAGCCGATACGCACGCAACGATCCGCCATGCCCGGAAGCGTCATCAGCGGAATATGCGCCGCGCCGTCGAACGTCAGATGCTCATACACCTCGTCGCACACCACAATCGTGTCATGCCGGATCGCCAGATCGGCAATAAACTGCAATTCGTCGCGGGCGAACACCTTGCCGGTCGGGTTCATCGGCGAATTCAGCACGATCACCCGGGTGCGCTCATTACAGGCGGCGGCGAGCGCCTCGCGCGGCAAATCCCAGGCGGGCGGGCGCAGCCGCACCGCGCGCGCCGTGGCGCCCGCCAATTGCGCCATTGGCAGATAGCAATCATACATCGGCTCGAACAGCACCACCTCATCGCCCGGATTTAGCAGCGCCAGCAGGCTGGCCGCCACCGCCTCGGTCGCGCCCGAGGTCACCAGCACCTGTGTCCGCCAGTCGATCTCAAGGCCATAAAAGCGGGCATTATGCGCCGCCACCGCCTGGCGCAATTCGGGCACGCCCTGGGTGGGCGGATACTGGTTCGGCCCATCCATCAGCGCCTTTGCGGCGGCGGCGCGAATATCTTCCGGCCCATCGGTGTCGGGAAAGCCCTGCCCCAGATTGATCGCCTGATGCGCCGTGGCCAGCGCCGACATGGTGGCGAAGATCGTCACGCCATAGCCGGACAGGATGCGGTTTAACGGCTGGCTGGGCACTGGGTTCCTCTTTGATTTCGCATAAGTCATAAGACAAGCGGTGTGAATTCAAATCTGTCTGCGGACCCCCTTCCGGCCTCCCCCTTGCAGGGGGAGGAGAGTGATTGCCGCATGTTCCTCCCTCCCCCTTGCAGGGGGAGGGCTGGGGTGGGGGTCCACTTTAAGAGCGTGCAGAGGACACCGGGTTTGAAACGCTTCAACCTGAACAAAGGCTGCTCTATGCCTCCGGCGTGCAGATGCTGCGGGTGGCGGAACGGATGAAATCCACGATCTCCATCACTTCCGCATGATCGCTGAACAGGGCGGCGACATCTTCGAGACGTTCCTGCAAGGTGCCTTCGGCTGCAAACAGCATGCGGTAGGCGTTGCGCAATCCGTGGATCTGTTCGCGGCTGAACCCGCGCCGTTTAAGCCCGATCACATTCAGCCCGCCCAGATGCGCCCGGTTGCCCAGCACCGAACCATAGGGAATGACATCATCCACCACACCCGACATGCCGCCGATCATGGCATGCTGGCCAATACGGGCAAATTGCTGCACCGCCGACAGGCCGCCCAAAATAGCGTAATCGCCCACGCTCACATGCCCGGCCAGTGTGGCGTGATTGGCCAGAATGACATGATTGCCAACATGGCAGTCATGCGCCACATGCGCGCCCGCCATGAACAGGCCATTGTCGCCGATCCGGGTCACCATGCCGCCACCGGCTGTGCCCGGATTCATCGTCACATGTTCGCGGATCACATTCGACGCGCCGATAATCAGTTCGCTGGTCTCGCCCGAATATTTCAGATCCTGTGGCGGATGGCCGATCGAGGCAAAGGGGAAAATCACGGTTCCCGCGCCGATGCGCGTTCTGCCCGCAACCGCAACATGCGCATGCAGCGTAACATTATCCCCCAGCACAACAGACTCGCCAAGCACACAATAAGGGCCCACGCAAACCCCCGCGCCCAATTGCGCACCGCTGGGAACGATGGCGGTTGCATGAATGACGGGCGCGCTCAATTTCATTTATCCGCGATCATGGCGCTATAGTCCGCCTCAGCCATTAATTGGCCATTCACTCTGGCTTCACCGTGAAATTTCGAAACCGGGCCGCGCTTGTGCAGCAGGCTGACATGCAGTAACAGCGTGTCGCCGGGCACCACAGGTTTGCGAAATTTGCATTTGTCGATGGTCATGAAATAGACCAGCTTATGGTCGGCCACATCGCCCGCGCTATACATGATCAGCGCGCCGGAAGTTTGCGCCATGGCTTCAACAATCAGGACGCCGGGCATGACCGGGCGCGATGGAAAATGGCCCTGAAAAAAAGGCTCATTGATGGTCACGCTCTTGACGCCGGTTGCAGACTGGCCGGGAACAATATCGCGCAAACCGTCGATCATCAGCATGGGATAGCGGTGCGGCAGCAACTGCATGACCTGGTTTATGTCAAGAATGGCGGAAGCCGGCGCGAGAACCGGTTTTTTTTCCTCATTCATCGGCAGCTCCCTTTTGCCTGGCAAGGCGCGCCAGACTTGCAACTTCACGAAAATGCTGTTTGGCCGGCATGGCGGGCGAGCCCGCCACCCGTTCGCGCGGGGCGACATCACGCATCACGCCGGATTGCGCGGCGATCAGGGCCCCATCACCAACTCTCAAATGCCCCGTAAGACCCGCTTGTCCCCCGATCATGACAAAATCTCCTATCTCCGTGCTGCCGGAAATTCCCGCCAGCGCTGCGATGATGCAGCGGCGGCCAATACGTACATTATGCGCGATCTGCACAAGATTATCGATCCAGGTGCCATCCCCTATTACGGTATCTGAACCCGTGCCGCGGTCAATGGTCGTATTGGCGCCGATGTCACAATCATCCTGAATAATGACGCGCCCCAATTGCGGCACTTTGACAAATCCGGCGGGATCGGGCGCAAAACCGAAACCGTCCTGCCCGATCCTTACCCCCGCATGCAGCGTCACGCGATCCCCGATCAGGGCGCAGCACACCGAAACCAGCGGGCCGATCCAGGCTTCCGCGCCGATCATCACACGATCACCGATAACAGTATTTGCACCGATAAAGGAATTGGCGCCAATTTCAACCCCGGCGCCAATGACTGCGCCCGGGGCGACATGAACCCCTTCGGCCAGCCGGGCCGTTGCATCGACAATCGCGCCCGCGCTGATACCGGGGCTGTTCCGAATACGCGGATAAAATTTCTGCGCGATCAGCGCATAAGCCTTATAGGGCATGGCGCACAGGACCAAAGCCATATCCGCCGGCGCATATTTCGCCATCGCCGGCGCCACGATGCAGGCGCCAGCCTGACTGTTTTCAAACTCGGCCAGATATTTGCGGTTATCAAGAAAACTGATCTGATTGCCGCCCGCCTGCGACAGGGGGGCGACATCCTCAATCAGCATATCAGGGTCTGCGCCCTGGGACAGGCTGCCGCCAACCAGAGCGGCAAGCACCGAAAGGCTGAATGGACCCTGATTGCAGAAATACCGGGGATCTGTCATGCGTACCCCTCTCCCTGTCATGCCCGCACGGCCCGCCTTCCCTGACGCACCGTCCGGCGACAATATGGGCTAGTTCTTTTTGGGCATTTCCACCTTGATCGACGGCAATTTTTTATTCAACCGTTCAATCACCGTCGCCGTAACATCAAGCGCGTCCGATGAAACCATAACCATGCGGCGGTCAATGATCATATTGGCGCCGCGCTCCGTCATAATTTCTTTCAAAATCGGCTGCAGCGCCTTCAACAGGGCGCTCTGGGCATTGCGTACGGCGGTCTGAAAATCCTGCTGAGACTGCTGCAAGCGGCGCTGCTCATTGCCCACTTTGGTTTCAAATTCGCGGCGCTTGGCATCAAACGCATCCGGCGCCAGCAGAGTTTGCTGCTGCTTGAGGCCGACTTCCTCCGCCTTGATTTTTTCTTCGGCGCTTTTTATCTGCCCCTGAAACTTTGTTTCATAATCGCGTATCTGGGTTTGCACGGCTTTGGCCGCCGACGACTGTTCCTGAATCCGGATCGTATCCACCACAAGGATATTGGCCGCAGCCGTTTGCGCCATGGCGCCGGGCGCGGAGAAGCCCAGAAAAAGCGCCATCATAACGGCCAGGGGCTTTACAGTCTTGAAGTGCATAATCTTGTTCCTCATGTTCATTCCCAAAATTAGAACCGCGTGCCAACGTCGAAACGGAAGCTTTCGGTCTGATCGAAATCCTCTTTCACCACTGGCTTGGCCAGATCAAGCCTGATCGGTCCAAAGGGCGAATCCCACGAAACGCCCACACCCACTACAACGCGGGGGGCATTGCTATTGTCAATGCCAAAGCCTTTTTCCACCGGTATAGCGACAGCACCGGCATCCGTAAACAAATTACCCAATATGCCAAACTCTTCCGGAAGCCCCAGAGGGAAGGTCATTTGCGCCGTACCGATATAATAGGCCCTGCCGCCCAGCGCATCTTCGGTAAACTGATCTCTGGGACCCAGCCCTGCTGTCTGGAAGCCCCGGAAGCTGCGCCCGCCTTTGAAGAAGCGGTCATTCAGCCGCACATTCTGGCCAATACCTTTAATATAGCCCGACACAAAGGAAAGATTGCCCACTACCTCTTCACCCAGGGGATAATAATATTTGGCCTCGCCTTCGGTTCTGACATATTTCACATCACCGCCAAGGCCGGCAAAATCCTGCAGAAAGGTAAAGGTGAAACCGCGATGGGGGTCCAGCTCGTCATCCACATCCTGATAGGTGTAGCGATACCCGACCAGCGAGGTCACATCCGAGCCAAGCGCATCCAGAATGAAAATCGAGGCATTGATGGGCGCGCCAGAAATCTTGTCCTGGCGCAAGCTGTAGCGCAGTCTGCCGCCTGAATATTCCGACAAGGGGGCGCCAACCGAGAGCGTAAATCCCGTCTGCTCCGTATTAAAGGAGGCGAAATCCGTATAGTCGTTGCGAATCTGGAAAAGATCAAAACCCGCCGCCAATTGCCGGTTCATGAAATAGGGTTCAGAAAAGCTAAGCTGATATTGCTGGGTAAGGCTGCTGGCCTGGGCCGACGCCCTGAGGAACTGCCCTTTGCCCAGCAGGTTGCGCTCGGCAATGCTGATATCCGCAATAACGCTTTCAGTTGTCGAAAAGCCGACGCCAAAGCTTAACTGCCCGGTGGATTTTTCCTTGACCTCAACATTGACGATGGTGCGGTCAGGAACCTCTCCCGGGGTCTGGGTGATTTCGACATTGGCAAAGAAATCCAGCCCGCGAATACGCGAACGCGAACGGTTCAGCTTGGCCGTATTGAAAGCGTCGCCTTCAACAATACGGAATTCCCGCCGGATGACGCGATCCAGCGTGCGGACATTGCCCTCTATATTGATCTTTTCGACATAGACACGGGGGCCTTCATTGATCTCATAGACGATGTCAATTTTCCGGGTTTCTTTCTGCCGGTTGATCTTCGGACGGATATCGACAAAGGCATAGCCGAATTCGCCCGCTGCATAGGTCAGTTCTTCAACCGTATCGTCGATCAGCTTGGCATTATACATTTCACCACTGAGCGATTTGATCTTGCCGCGCAGCAGTTCCGGATCGATCTTTTCCAGCTCCGTCTTGATGTCGATCGAACCGAATTTGTAAAGCGGCCCTTCATCCACCACAAAGGTGATGAAAAACTGCTCCCGGTCGCGGGTCAATTCCGCCACGGCGGATACCACACGAAAATCGGCATAACCATGGCTGAGATAAAACCGGCGCAACTGCTCACGGTCGAACACCAGGCGGTCCGGATCATAATTGTCACGGGACGCCAGAATATTCCACCAGCGCGACACTTGAGTGGAAATTTCAGAGCGCAGCCTGTCGTCGGGAAACCGTTTGTTGCCGATGAAAAATATCTGGCGGATGCCGGTAACGGAACCTTCCTTGATCTCGAATACCAGATCGACGCGGTTCTGGGGCAGTTGAATGACTTTTGGCTCCACCGTCGCCGCAAACCGGCCAGAGCGCCGGTAGACCTCTATAATCCGTTTCAGATCATCCTGCACTCGCGCCCGCGTATAGACGATGCGTGGCTTCAACCGGACTTCGGTATCCAGCGCCTCATCCTTGATAGCGGAATTGCCTTCGAATGAAACCTGATTGATAATCGGATTTTCGACCACATTAACGATCAGGCTGTTGCCGTCGCGGCGAATGGTGACATCGGCGAACAGGCCGGTGGTGAACAATGTTTTCAGGGACTGGTCGATCTTGGCGTCATCAAATTCGCTGCCGACGCGCAATGTCATATAGGAGCGGACGGTGTCCGGTTCGATGCGCTGGTTGCCGGTAACTTCTATCGATTCAACCGTCTGGGCAAATGCCGGGACCAAGGGCAGAAACACGCCCAGCACCAGCCACAAGGCTGCACACCAGACGGTCCGTATCGCGGTGCGGGCATTTCGCCGCCTGTGTTTAATTTGTAAAAGCATCATTTGCCGGAAAATTACTCAGGAAAACAGGCCTGCCAGGAAATCCACGACTTGCAGATTTACCAGGTCATTCCAGGTTACAAAAACAATCAGCGTGGTAATCGCCGCAAAACCGATTCGATAGCTGAAATCCAGTATACGCGGGCTTACCGGCCGTCTCCAAACTGCTTCTATCCCATAAAACACCAGATGCCCGCCGTCCAGCATGGGCACCGGGAACAGGTTCAATAAACCAATACTTACAGATAGAACAGCCATCAAATGTATCAGCGCAGAAATACTTACCTGGGCCACCTGGCCGGACATTTGCGCTATGCGCAGCGGTCCGCCAAGCTGATCGGTGCTTTCCTTGCCCATGATCATGCGGCCAAGATAGACAAAGGTCTGGTCAACAATGAACCAGGTTTCCTGCGCCCCCAAAGCCAGCGCCCGCACCGGGCCGACACTCTCAACGACCTGATCTTCGGGTTTATTGGCCCGGACCAGACCTATCAGACCCCGGCGCTGCACATTGCCGAAGGCATCGGTAAATTCATCCACACGCGGAACAACCTGCAAGGTCAGATGCTGATCTTCGCGTTCCACGACCATCTGAAGCGTTTCGCCCGCGCTGAGCATAACGCGGCGCTGCAAATCGCTGAAGCTGCCGATTTTTTCTCCGTCAATTGACAGCACCACATCGCCAGGCAGGAAGCCCGCTTCTTCGGCGGCGCTTCCGGGTTGAACCTGATCCACCCGCGCCAGAATGGTGGTGTAGCCATTGATCATGAAAAGCGACGCAAAAATCAGAATGCCCAATATAAAATTGGCTATCGGACCAGCGGCCACCACGGCGAAGCGATTACCCACCGGCTTATGATGGAAACTGACGGACCTTTCCGAGGCGGTCATCTGATCGAGTTGTGAGGTATCGGGCGTGCTGGCGGCGCTATCATCCCCCCAGAATTTCACATAGCCGCCAAGCGGCAGCCAGCCGATTTTCCACCTGGTACCGCGCGAATCATTCCAGCCAATCAATTCCCGCCCAAAGCCGATGGCGAAAGTTTCCACCTTGACTCCGAAATAGCGGGCGACCAGAAAATGGCCGAGTTCATGAAAGAACACCACCACTGTCAGGACAAACAGGAAGGCGCCGGCATAGATCAGAATATCACCAGAAATCACTATTCTCTCCCAGCGGCAGACCGCCGCGCAATTATTTCCCCGGCATAGGCGCGCGCCGCCTCGTCTGCCTGTAAAATATCATCCAGCGGTTGCATTGGACGCAACCAGTCTCCCATTGCTCCCCTGACGCCAGCCTGCAGGGTTTCCTCTACAATGCCGGCAATATCCAGAAAGCCGATCCTGCCACCCAGAAATCCGGCAACAGCTATTTCATTTGCGGCGCTCAGCACCGTAGGGGCATTCCCCCCCATCGCCAAAGCTTCTTTGGCCAAGCGTAAAGCAGGAAAACGGCTAAAATCGGGCAGCTCAAAGGTTAACTGACCAATCTGCGCCAGATCAAGACGGGCAACCGGTGCATGAATGCGATCCGGCCAGCCCAGGGCATAGGCAATCGGAGTGCGCATGTCCGGCGACGCCAGCTGTGCCAGCACCGACCCATCCCGATAGGAAACCATACTGTGAATCACCGATTGCGGATGAATGACGACATCAATCTGGTCTTTTTCTACTGGAAAAAGATGATAGGCCTCAATCAGTTCCAGCCCCTTGTTCATATAAGTTGCGCAATCGACAGAAATCTTCGCGCCCATCTGCCAATTGGGATGCGCGATGGCCTGGGCGGGTGTCGAAACCCGCATCTCGGCTAATGTCGCGGTGCGAAACGGGCCGCCCGACGCGGTCAGGGTAATTTTTTCAACACCTTCGGGCCGTTGGCTGTCAAACACCTGAAAGATCGCATTATGTTCTGAATCCACCGGCAGAAGAATGGTTCCCTTGCGCCGCACCATATCCATCATGTGATCGCCGGCACAGACCAGACATTCCTTGTTGGCGATGGCGACCGTACTGCCCTGGGCCACTGCCGCCAGCGTGGGGGCCAGGCCTGCGGCCCCGACAATCGCCGCCATGATCCAGTCCGCCGGCCGCATGGCCGCTTCGATGATGGCTTGCGGCCCTGCGGCAGCCTTGATGCCTGTTCCCGCCAGCCCATCGCACAAGGCCCGGTATTTTGTTGCATCCCCAATGACTGCCAGACCCGCATTGACCCGGCGCGCCGCCTTGATCAATTCATCCACATTGCCATTTGCCGTCAGCGCCTCAACCCGGTAACGGCCCGGCGCGCGTTCTATCAGGTCAATCGTGTTAAGCCCGACAGATCCGGTTGCCCCCAGAATGGTGACGCTTTTGGGCGCGGGCAGCGAAACTGGCGCGGTCTGGCTCATGTCAGCTTCCTATCACTCGCAATATGAGAACCCCTGACGCCAATGCGGGCGCCGCGAACAGCAGCCCGTCAATACGGTCCAGCACCCCGCCATGACCGGGAATTATATTGCTCATATCCTTGACGCCAAAATGACGTTTTACCATTGATTCCGTAATATCACCAACCTGCGACCAGGCCCCCACAAGCGCCGCCAGCACAGCCAGCATCCATACCGGCCCCAGGCTGCTCACAAACGCCACTGCGCCCCCCGCAATTCCCGCACTGGCCATGCCGCCAAGCAGGCCCGCCCAGGTTTTGTTCGGGCTGATACGCGGTGCAAGCTTTGGCCCGCCAATCGCACGCCCTGCAAAATAGGCCCCGATATCCATGGCCCAGACCACCAATAGCAGCCAGACTATTAACGTAAAACCAACGCCATCCTGCTCGCGCAGCCACAACATAGCCACCGGTCCCAGTGCAATATAGGGAACCCCCAGCAGACGCCAGCGATATTCCTGGCCGCGAATCCGGCACAGACCGCCAGACACCGCCATGCCCGCGAGAAGGATCCAGCCCGTCAGCCCAGGCAGCAGCAGCGCGGCAAGCGCCGTCCCGGCAATGATCGCCATATCACCATACCAGACCGGGCCACAGGTCAGGCGCGCCCATTCATAGGCCGCCAGTATAATGACGCTTCCAAGCATGATCTGAAACACCACGCCGCCATACCACACCGCCCCCAGAACGGCAGGGGCCAGCACAAGTGCCGAGAGAATGCGGGGAATGAGATCGCCTGGCTTTTTATCTGTCACTCGGATTGTCTGTCACACGGATTTCAGGGCAGTAAGCGTTTTTTTCGAACCATCTCAGGCGCCATTTCACCCCGGAAATGTTCCCGAGTGACAAAGCGGGGATGCGGCATACGTAAATCTGAAAGCATCACACTCTGCTTTCGCCGGTCGCGCCAAAGCGCCGTTCGCGCTGATTAAACATATCAATGGCCTTCTCCAGCGACTGCCGCGAAAAATCCGGCCAAAGCGTGTCGATGAAAACCAGCTCGGAATAGGCCGCCTGCCAGAGCATGAAATTACTGAGCCGCTGCTCGCCGCTGGTGCGGATGATGAGGTCCGGGTCCGGCAGCGCGGAAGTCATCAAATTTGCGGCAAAAGTTTCCGGCGTGATCTGTTCCGGCTGCATGCGGCCTGCCGCCGCTTCGCGCGCCAGAGCTTGCGCTGCCGCGATAATATCCTGTTGCCCGCCATAATTTACGGCGATGGTAAAGATTAACCGGTCATTGCTCCGGGTCTGCTGTTCGGCATTTTCAATCAGGGTCACCAGATCGGGCGCCAGGGCCGGGCGTTCACCGATAAAGCCGATGCGCACCTTCTGCCGGTTCAGTTCATCCACTTCGCGTTGCAGATAGCTGCGCAACAGCCACATCAGATCATCGACCTCATCTGCCGGGCGTTTCCAGTTTTCGGAGGAAAATGCAAACAGGGTCAGATAAGGCACACCCAGTTCTGCACAGGCCGTAACGGTGCGGCGCACCGCTTCCGCCCCTTCACGATGGCCCAGGGCGCGGGGCATATAGCGCTTCTTCGCCCAGCGGCCATTACCATCCATGATAATGGCAATGTGCCGCGGCAAACCCGCTGCTGCTGGTATCGCTTTATGAGCAGGCCCCTGGGTCAAACGTGCATAATCTCTTGTTCCTTGACGCTCAGCGCCTGGTCGATCTGCTTGATCACAGCGTCGGTCATTTCCTGGACTTCTTCCGACCAGATTTTAAGATCGTCTTCCCCGATATGCCCGTCTTTTTCCATGCGTTTCAGCGTATCCAGCCCGTGCCGGCGGACATGGCGCGCGGCAATGCGGGCCTCTTCGGCATATTTACCGGCAACTTTGGACAATTCAGCGCGGCGTTCGGCATTTAACGCAGGAATAGGAATCCGGATCAGCGTGCCATCAACCTGCGGATTCAGTCCCAGACCGGATTTCTGAATGGCCTTGTCCACCGCGCCCACTGTGCTTTTGTCCCAGACCTGGATACTGATCATGCGCGCATCGGGTACGCTGACGGTTCCCAGCTGATTGATCGGCATTTTGGAGCCGCCATAGACCTCGACCACAATAGGATCAAGAAGCCCCGCACTGGCGCGGCCGGTGCGAAGACCGGACAATTCCGTCTTGAACGCTGTGAGCGCGCCATCCATCCGGCGTTGCAGATCATCAATATCGAATTCTACCGGCTCTGCCATCCTGTCACCCGTCAATCAGCGTATAAGTGCCAGCGCCCGTCAGAACCCTGGCCAGCATCCCCGTATCCTGATTACTATATACCAGAATGGGAATATTATTTTCACGGCACAGACTGACCGCCGTTGCATCCATAACGCGCAGATCGCGCGCCAGCACATCCGTGAAACTTAACCGGTCATAGCGCAGCGCGCCGGCATCCTTTTTGGGATCGGCGGAATAGACGCCATCCACCTGGGTGGCCTTCAACAGTACATCGCAATTCATTTCAGCCGCACGCAGCGCTGCTGCGGTATCGGTCGTAAAATAGGGATTGCCCGTGCCCCCGGCAAACACCACCACGCGCCCGGCCAGAAGATGCTGCATCGCATCGCGCCTTGTGAATGTTTCGCACACGCTCGGCATTGCGACACCGGACATGGCGCGGGCCGCAATACCATTGCGCTCCAGCCCGTCCTGCAAGGCGAGCGCATTCATCACCGTCGCCAGCATGCCCATATGATCGGCAGTGGTGCGGTCGATGCCACCGGCCGCATCCGACATGCCGCGAAAAATATTGCCGCCGCCCACCACCAGTGCAACTTCGGCGCCCAGCGCGATGACATTGCTAATTTCCAGCGCCACACGGTCAATGGCGGCGGCGTCATGCCCGAAGGGGCGATCCCCCATCAGGGCTTCGCCTGAAATTTTCAGCAATATCCGCCGCCAGCGCAGGGCCGCGGAGGAAGGCTTGGATGGTTTATCAGATGGCATGTACATATCCGGCATTGGTGGCGGGTCCGGCGTTGGTGGCGCGCACGGACCGCACAGCCGGTTGCGGCTGCGCGGCCCCTATCTTAAACCCCTTACGCCTCAGGTAAAGCAGCGCTTTGCCCGAGCGTCCTAATTGCCTGCGGCGGCGGCAACCTCGGCGGCGAAATCGCTTTCTTCCCTGGCGATGCCATCGCCAAGCAGGAAGCGTACAAAACCGGTAACTTTTACCGGGGCGCCAATTTCCTTGGCGGCGGCATCGATGGCTTTTTGTACGGTGATATCCGGGTCCATCACCCAAGCCTGGGACAGCAGGACGACCTCTTCATAGAATTTGCGGATGCGGCCTTCGATCATCTTTTCGATGATATTGTCGGGTTTGCCTGATTCGCGGGCCTGTTCGATCAGCACCGCGCGTTCACGCTCCACCACTTCCGGGTCCAGCGATTCGGGCGCCAGCGCCAGGGGCGCGGCGGCGGCAATATGCATGGCGACCTGACGCCCGAGCTCGTTCAACCTGGTGGTGTCGCCCGCAGATTCCAGCGCAACGATTACGCCCATTTTACCGAGTCCCGGCACAACCTGATTATGGATATAGCCCGCCACAACGCCCTGGGACACCGACAGATAGGCCGTGCGCCGCACACTCATATTTTCACCAATGGTCCCGACCATTTCGGAGACATAGCCGCTTACGTCACGCTCGCTGCCCGGAAATTTCTGCGCCAGCAATGTGGCGAGATCTCCCTTTGCCGCCAGCGCAAGCTTGGCCACCGCCGAAACAATGGCCTGAAACTTTTCCGAGCGTGCCGCAAAATCGGTTTCGGAATTCAACTCGATCAGCGCGGCGCATTTGTCGCCGGAGGCAAAGCCGATCAGGCCTTCCGCCGCGACCCGATCCGCCTTTTTCGCAGCCTTGGAAAGGCCTTTGGCGCGCAGCCAGTCGATGGCTGCCTCCATATCGCCGCCGGTTTCCTGCAAGGCCTTCTTGCAATCCATCATGCCGGCGCCGGTGGTTTCCCGCAGATCTTTAATCAGCGCAGTTGTAATCTCGGCCATTGCAGTTCCTCACCTGAAGTTACAGGTATCAATAGTGTTAGCTGATGTTTGGTATCTTAATGCGTGGTGTCAGAGGCGCTGACATCTTCAAGCACTTTGGGGCCATCAAATGCCGGCGGTTCAACCATTTCACCTTCCATGCCCGCACTGCTCTGTGACAGGCCGTCGAGACAGGCGCGCGCCATCAGATCGCAATATAAATCAATCGCGCGGGCAGCGTCATCATTGCCGGGAATCGGGCAGCTGATGCCGTCGGGATTGCTATTGCTGTCGAGTACGGCGATCACCGGAATATTCAGCTTCGCGGCTTCGAGCACCGCCAGCGCTTCCTTGTTGGTGTCGATGATGAAGATCATGTCGGGAATGCCGCCCATATCCTTGATGCCGCCCAGCGAGGCTTCCAGCTTGTCGCGCTGGCGCGTCAGTTGCAGCAGTTCTTTTTTGGTCAGGCCAATTGTGCCGGAGGCCAGTTGCTCATCAAGCGATTTCAGCTTCTTGATCGAATTGGAAATCGTCTTCCAATTGGTCAGCGTTCCGCCCAGCCAGCGCTCGTTAATGTAATATTGCGCGCAGCGTTTGGCCGCATCGGCCAGCGGTTTTGCCGCCTGGCGCTTGGTGCCGACAAACAGCACCCGTCCGCCGCCCGCCACCACATCGCGCACATTTTCCAGCGCGCGATATAATAGCGGCACCGTCTGGGTAAGGTCGATCACATGAATATTATTGCGTGCCCCGAACAGAAACGGAGCCATTTTCGGATTCCAGCGATGAGTCTGGTGTCCGAAATGCACGCCTGCTTCAAGAAGCTGGCGCATGCTGAAATCTGGCAATGCCATTCTTTTGTTCCTTTTACCGGTTATGCCGCCGCAGGAGTTGGTCCCGTTACAGGACACCGGTTCGACGCGCCGGAATGCCAATCAGGGGCTGTTCCCTTTGATTTTCCAGAGAAATTTCCCATAGAAGATCAAGGGTACCGGACGCCGTAACCTGCGTGAGGTTTGAAGCGCGGCTTATAGGGGTAAATAGCCTTGGATGGCAAGGCTTTTGTACCGTCTCAGCATTCCTGTACCTCCAGCACCCCAGAGACTGCAGCGAGGGCGCCGCGCATTCTGGGGCCGGTGGCGTAATTGCCGGGGATGCGGATTTCGACTTCTTTAAGCTGATGCTTGTCCTTCAGAACCAGATGGACATAGCCCTTGCCCCGGCCGGCGTCTTGCAGCCGCTTTTGCAGTCCGGCAAGCGGTCCGGCGTCCGCGACGAATATACGCAGGCCGCCGATTGCGGCGTCAGCCAGTTTTTCGACAGCCTGAATGGATTGCGCGGTCAGGCGCGGGCGGTCCCGCTCGATATGGCCGGTGACATTCATGACCACAAGACTGCCGGGTTCCAGCAGATCCCGGTGCGCGTTCAGCACTTCGCTGAACAGCGTGACTTCATATTCACCCGACTGATCGCTGAGGGTGACGAAGGCAAAGGGATTGCCGCGCTGTGAGCGCTGCTCGCGCTTGGCCACAACCGTGCCCGCCAGTTTGGCGGGGCGTTCGGAATCGTCCAGCCGCTCAAAAAACTCCGCATAGGGGGTCACATTGGCGCGCGCCAGAACGGCCTGGAAATCATCAAGCGGGTGGGCCGACAGGTAAAAGCCGAGCGCATCAAATTCCGCCTTCAGTCTTTCAATCGGCGGCCAGCCATCCGTGGGCGGAAGTTTCAGCTCGCGGCGCTGCTGCACGCCGCCGGTGGCGAACAGATCGCTCTGGCTGCTGGTGCGCGCCGCTGCCGCCGCGCTGCACAGCGCCAGCACAGTATCAGCCCCCGCCAGAAGCTGCGCACGGTTGGACGCCAGCGCGTCAAATGCGCCGGCGCGGACCAGAAATTCAAAGCTGCGCTTGTTCAGATGGCGCGGGTCAATCCGGTGAATGAAATCTTCCATATCCGCGAACGGGCCATTGGCTTCGCGCTCGGCCACAATGGCGCGCATCGCCTGCGCGCCCACATTGCGCACCGCGCCCAGCGCGTAATAAATCGTGCCCTCGCTGGTGCTGAAATCCGCATCAGACAGGTTGATGTCCGGCGCCCTGACGGCAATGCCCAGCCGCGCCGCTTCCTTGCGGAAAATGCTGAGCTTGTCGGTATTGCCCTGATCCAGCATCATCGAGGCGGCCAGAAACTCCACCGGATAATTGGCCTTCAGCCAGGCGGTCTGGTACGCAATCATCGCATAGGGTGCGGAATGGCATTTGTTAAAGCCATAGCCGGCAAATTTGTTCACCAGCTCGAAAATATTCCTGGCCACCACCGCATCCACACCGCGCGCTGTCGCGCCATCAATGAAACGCGCGCGTTGCGCATCCATTTCCGACTGGATCTTCTTGCCCATGGCGCGGCGCAGCAGATCGGCTTCGCCCAGGCTGTAGCCGGACAATACCTGAGCGATCTGCATCACCTGTTCCTGATAGACGATGACACCATAGGTTTCCGACAGGATCGGTTCCAGCAGCGGGTGCGGATAGACCACTTCCTCCTGGCCGTTTTTACAGGCGACATATTTGGGAATGTCATCCATCGGACCTGGCCGGTACAGCGCCACCATGGCGATGATATCTTCGAAACGGTCGGGGCGCAGGCTGCGGATAAAGTCGCGCATGCCGCTGCCTTCGAGCTGGAACAGGCCCACAGTTTCCGCCTCGCGCAGCAGGTCAAAGCTGGGGCCGTCGTTCAGCGGGATTTTGTGAATATCCAGCACAATGCCCCTGCGCGCCAGCAGTTCCACCGTTCTGGCGATTACCGTCAGGGTTTTCAGGCCGAGAAAATCGAACTTCACCAGGCCTGCCGGTTCGACCCATTTCATGTTGAATTGCGTCACCGGCATTTCGCCGCGCGGTTCGCGGTAGAGCGGTACAAGTTCATGCAGGGGCCGGTCGCCGATCACCACACCCGCCGCATGCACCGAGGCGTGCCGGTACAACCCTTCGATACGCATCGCCGTATCCAGCAGATGCGTGACCGCGGGATCATTATCGCGTTCCTCCTTCAGGCGCGGTTCGGCCTGGATGGCCTCGGCCAATGTCATCGGGTTGGCGGGATTGTTCGGCACCAGCTTGCAGATCCTGTCCACCTGGCCATAGGGCATCTGCAGCACCCGGCCCACATCGCGCAGGGCGGCGCGCGCCTGTAATTTTCCAATGGCGATAATTTGCGCCACACGGTCATCGCCATATTTTGCGCGCACATAGCGGATCACTTCATCGCGCCGTTCCTGGCAGAAATCGATATCGAAATCCGGCATCGAGACACGTTCGGGATTAAGAAAACGCTCAAACAGAAGGCCAAAGCGTAACGGATCCAGATCGGTAATGGTCAGGCTCCAGGCCACGCACGAGCCCGCGCCCGAACCGCGCCCCGGCCCAACCGGAATGCCCTGCCCTTTGGCCCACTGAATAAAGTCGGCCACGATCAGGAAATAACCGGCAAAGCCCATCTTGATGATGACATCAAGTTCAAACTCCAGCCGCTCGCGATAGGCATCGCTGCTGGCAAAGCCGCCTTCCTCCGCCAGCCGCTGCGCCAGACCTTGCGCCGCCTGGCGGCGCAGTTCGGCCGCCTCTTCTTCGGGCGCGCCAAAGCGCGGCAGAATGGGGGCGCGGGTGCGCGGCCGGAAGGCGCAGCGCTGCGCAATCTCGATAGTGTTTTCAATCGCCTCCGGCAAATCCGCGAACAGCGCCGCCATCTCGGCCGGGCTTTTCATATAATGTTCGGGCGTCAATTTGCGGCGGTCATCCTGCGAAACATAGGCCCCCGCCGAAATACAGATCAGCGCATCATGCGCCTCAAACATTTCACGATAGGGAAAATACACTTCATTGGTGGCGGCCAATGGCAGTTCCAGATCATAGGCGAGGCTAATAAAATCCGCTTCGGTTGCCGCTTCTTCCGCCATGCCATGGCGTTGCAGTTCGACATAAAGGCGCTGCGGAAATATTGCCGCCAGTTCGCACAACAGCGCCTTGCCGGCATCCTTGCGCGCCTGGCGCAGCAAACATCCAACCGGCCCCAGCGCCCCGCCGCTCAGGCAGATCAGCCCATCCGCATGTTCAGCAAGTTGCGCCAGCGTGATATGGGGTTCAGCCTCGCATTCCAGATAGGCATGGCTGGATAGCCACATCAGATTATTATAGCCGCTTTCATTCTGCGCCAGCAGCACAATGGGCGCAATCCGCTCGCGCAATGCCGGGCCGCGCAACGCCCCCGCCACGCCGCCATCCTGCCCGTCAAAGCAAAGCTGCAAGGCGCAGCCAATGACCGGCTGTATGCCCTCCCCCGCCAGCGTTTCGGAAAATTCCAGCGCGCCAAACAGATTGCCGCTATCGGTAATGGCAATGGCCGGCATGTCATAGGCACGGCACAAAGCCGGCATCTGCTTGATCTTCACCGCGCCTTCAAGCAGCGAATAGGCCGAATGCACCCGCAAATGCACAAAAGGCGCGGGCGCGGGATTTTGCTTATGTGATACGGCAGGTGATTCTGGCATGGCTCAGCATAACCGTTCCGCGCTTGCGTGTCAGGCCACCAACACCCATCCAGACAAAAAAGATTCCTCCGAAATCAGCCGCGCGATGCTGTTGACATTTCCGAACGGGATAGCAAAAGGGGCCGGCATGTTGGCGCGGGCATGGCCGCGCCAACATGCCGGCCCTGTATAAATAGATCATATTTTTTTGTATTGCATGTAAAGTGACGCCACATAAGCGGCCTCATCCTGGGCTGGTCAGAAAGGGAAACCCGGTTATGCGAACATTTCTGAAGGGGCTTGGGGCGGGCATCCTGGCAACGGCGCTGATTCTTGGCGGCGGGGCCTATATGTTTCGCGGCGTTCTGCCCCTGCTGCTGGGCGCGCCCATGCCGGAAATTCCGCAGGACGCAGCCGCCGTGGAAAGCCAGACCACCAAAGCTGTGCATGAAGACATTCTGAAGCAATTGCCATTTTCCAACCGGCAGGATTTTGAATTTGCCGCGCGCGGCTTTATCGCCACCCTGAGCGACCCCGTGATCAAGGATGCCGATGGCAAAATCGTTTATGATTTATCCTCCTATGATTTTCTAAAAGGCGATGCGCCTGCAACCGTAAATCCAAGCCTGTGGCGGCAGGCGCAACTGATTACCCGGCACGGCCTTTATAAAGTGGCGGAGCGCATCTATCAGGTGCGCGGCTTTGATGTATCCAGCATCTCGTTCATCATTGGGGACAGCGGCTATATCATTGTCGATCCTCTGACAACCGGAGAGGCGGCCCGCGCGGCCTTCGAACTTGTCAAACAGCATCTGGGCGACAGGCCGGTGATCGCCGTAATCTATTCTCACAGCCATGCCGATCATTTCGGCGGCGTTGAGGGGATTGTAACGCAGGAAGATGCGGCGTCCGGCAGGGTGAAGATCATCGCCCCGTCCGGTTTTCTCGAACATGCGGTGAGTGAAAATATCATTGCGGGCACCGCCATGAGCCGCCGCGCGCGGTATCAGTTCGGCAACACCCTGCCGCGCGGGCCGGAAGGCGAATTGACCTCGGGCCTTGGGCCGGCTTTGTCACGCGGCAGGCTTTCGCTGATTGCGCCAACGCTGAATGTGCACGAAACCGGGCAGGAAATAGTGCTGGACGGCGTGACATTTTCCTTTCAGATGACGCCGGGAACCGAGGCGCCGGCGGAAATGAATTTCTATCTGCCGCAATTTCGCGCGGTGTTTATGGCCGAAAACGCCAACGCCACCCTGCATAATGTGCTGACGCCGCGCGGCGCACTGGTGCGCAACGCAAAGGACTGGGCGGATTATCTGACACAATCCATCCGTCTGTATGCGGATAAAAGCGATGTCATGTTCGCCGCCCACGGCATTCCCCGGTGGGGCAATGAAACAATAACGGACTTTCTGAAAAAGCACCGCGATGCGTATAAATATCTGCATGATCAGTCGGTGCGGCTGATGAATGCGGGGCTGACAGGCCCGGAAATCGCCGAACAGATCAGGCTGCCGGATACGCTGGCGCAGGAATGGTATAATCGCGGCTATTACGGCACCATGAGCTTCAATTCAAAGGCGGTATATCAGCGTTATATGGGCTGGTATGACGCCAATCCGGCCTCGTTGCACAGCCTTCCGCCAGTTGCGGCCGCCGCAAATTATATCGAAGCGATGGGCGGCGCAGGGCCAGTAATGACTAAGGCCGATGCAGCCATTGCTGCGGGCCAATATCGCTGGGCCGCGCAATTGCTGAACCATCTGGTTTTTGCCGATCCGGAAAATGCCCGCGCGCGTGAAAGCCTGGCCGGCGTCTATACCCAGCTCGGCTATCAGGCCGAAGCCGGAACCTGGCGCAACATCTATCTGACCGGCGCGCAGGAATTGCGGCATGGCGTAGCCATACTTCCGGCAACCACGATAAGCCCCAGCCTGGTTCAGGCGGCGCCGACCGCCATGTTGCTGGATTACGCCGCTGTAAGGCTGAACCCGAACCGCGCCGCCGGAAAAAAGCTTGTTCTTAACCTTGTGCTGTCCGATGTGAATGAAAAGCATGTGATCTCGATCGCCAATGGCGTTCTGGTGCATGAGCAGAATATTTCAGATGACGCCGCCGGTGCGACCGTCACCATGCCGCGGGCGGATATGCTGCAAACCCTGCTGGCAGGCGTCCCTGTCATGCTAAAAATCGCCAGCGGTGCGATCACGACCGAGGGCGATGCCAATGCCTATGCTGAACTGGTCAGCCTGATCGACCCGGCCGATGCAAATTTCCCGATTGTGACGCCATAGGCAAAACGCCGCGCCTTTCCCCTTTCAGCCTCGCCCGGCTTGGTTTACAACCCGCATCAGGCAAGTGATGAGGAAAACAGGGCCATGAACAAAACCAATCCGGGCAATTATTTTGAAGATTTCGAGATCGGCCAGTTTTTGCGCCACGCCACACCGCGCACGCTGACGCCGGGGGATGCTAGCCTGTATATGGCGCTGTTCGGGCCGCGTTTTGCGCTGACCTCATCGGATGAATTTGCGCGTTCGCTGGGCCTGCCCGCGTCGCCCATTGACGATCTGCTGGCGTTTCATATTGTGTTCGGCAAAACAGTGCCGGATATTTCGCTGAATGCCGTCGCCAATCTGGGCTATGCGGATTGCCGGTTTCTGACGCCGGTCTATGCCGGCGACACGCTGTCCACCACATCCGAAGTAATCGGGCTGCGCGAATTGTCCAATGGCAAATCCGGCATTGTCTATGTGCGCAGCACCGGGATCAACCAACGCCATGAAGTGGTGATTGACTATGTGCGCTGGGTTATGGTGCGCAAGCGTGATGAGGCCGCCCCCACGCGCGCGGCGAGCGTGCCCGCTTTGCCGGAATTTGTCGCGGCCAGCGATCTTGCGGTTCCCGCCGGCCTCGATTTCAGCGCATACAAATGCGAACTGTCCGGTTCCCCGCATCTGTGGGACGATTACCGCGTGGGCGAAAAAATCGACCATGTGGACGGCATGACCATAGAAGAAGCCGAACATATGATGGCCACAAGGCTGTATCAGAACACCGCCAAGGTGCATTTCAACCAGCACATGCAAAATAATGATAAGGCGCAGCGCCGCCTGGTCTATGGCGGCCATGTGATCAGCCTGGCGCGCGCGCTCAGCTTCAACGGCCTTGCCAATGGCGTAAAGATCGCCGCAATTAATGCCGGACGCCATGTCGCGCCCTGCTATGCCGGGCATACCGTGTTCGCCTGGTCGGAAATTCTGGACAGGGCGGAAATCCCGGGCCGCCGGGATGTTGGCGCATTGCGGGTGCGGCTGTTCGCCACCAAGGACCAACCCTGTACGGAATTTCCCGGCGTCACCGAAGACGGCCACCACCCCAGCGTGATCCTGGATCTGGATTACTGGCTGCTGATGGCGCGGCGGTAAGCGAATTTTCCGCAATCCACTGATTGACTTACATTCTTCCAGGTTTACTATGCGCTGGAATCAATTGCGGCCAAAAAGGCCGCCAAATTATTAGCAGGGGCCCAGAAATGGCGGAAACTCAGTCAGGGGCCGGCAAACCGCCGGTCTTGCGGCCGCGGCCACTATCGCCGCATCTTCAGATTTATGGCTGGAAAATCACAATGGCGGCGTCAATTACCCACCGCATCTCGGGAGTGGGTCTGGCGATTGGCAGCCTGTTGCTGACCTGCTGGCTGCTGGCGCTGGCGGACGGGCCGCAAAGCTATGCCGCGGTGCAGGGCTTTTTGGGAAGCTGGCTGGGCAGACTCCTGCTGCTCGGCTTTACCTGGTCGCTGATGTATCATCTGTGCAATGGCATCCGGCATCTGTTCTGGGACATTGGCTATGGCTTTGATATTGCCGTGGCCAACCGCACGGCCTGGGCGGCATTTGCTGGCTCCGTGCTGCTGACGATCATTGCCTGGGGCATTGCCTATAGTTGCAGGGGGGCTGTCTGATGTCTGCATTCAAAACACCGATCGGGCGGGTGCGCGGCAAGGGTTCGGCCAAGGACGGTACCGATACTTTCTGGCATCAGCGCCTGACAGCGCTGGCCCTGATCCCGCTGGCGGCATATTTTGTGGGGCTGCTGATCGCCCTTACCGGAGATGACTATACCAGCGCGGCCGGCATGATGGCGTCGCCGCTGGTGGGCGTCGTGTTTCTGATGTTTCTGCTGGTTGGATTTTACCATATGAGCATCGGCCTGACCCATATCGTGGAAGATTATGTGCATTGGGATCTGGGCAAGATTGTGCTGGTGATCGCGGTCAAACTGGGCTGCCTCGGGCTGGGTCTGGCCTGTGTGCTGTCAGTACTGAAATTAAGCTTTGGGAGCGCGGCGTAACATGACGGCCTATCCGATTACTGATCATACCTATGATGTTGTGGTGGTGGGCGCCGGGGGGTCCGGATTGCGGGCGACGCTTGGCTGCGCCCAGGCCGGGCTGCGAACCGTCAATATCACCAAGGTATTTCCGACCCGCAGCCATACGGTCGCCGCACAGGGCGGCATATCCGCCGCGCTCGGCAATATGATCGAGGATGACTGGCGCTGGCACATGTATGACACGGTCAAGGGCGCCGACTGGCTTGGCGACCAGGACGCGATTGAATTTCTGTGCCGCGAGGCGCCCGCCGCCGTATTCGAGCTGGAGCATTTCGGCGTTCCTTTCTCGCGCACCGATGAAGGCAAGATCTATCAGCGCGCCTTTGGCGGCATGACAACGAAATATGGCGAAGGCCCGCCTGCGCTACGCACCTGCGCTGCCGCCGACCGCACGGGGCATGCCATGCTGCATACTTTGTACGGCCAGAGCATCCGCAACAATGCCGAATTCATGATCGAATATTTCGTCATTGATCTGATCATGGACGAGGGCGAATGCCGTGGCGTCATCGCGATCAATATGGCTGATGGTTCGATCCACCGCATCCGCGCCAAAATCACCATCATGGCGACGGGCGGCTATGGCCGGACCTATTTTTCGGCAACCTCGGCGCATACCTGCACGGGCGATGGCAATGGCATGGCGCTGCGCGCCGGGCTGCCCTTGCAGGATATGGAATTTGTGCAATTCCATCCCACCGGCATTTACGGCGCGGGCTGCCTGATCACCGAAGGGGCGCGCGGCGAAGGCGGCTATCTGACCAATTCCAATGGCGAGCGGTTCATGGAGCGCTATGCGCCCTCCGCCAAGGATCTGGCGTCACGCGACGTGGTCAGCCGCTCCATGACCGTGGAAATCCGCGAAGGGCGCGGCGTGGGCCCGAAAAAGGACCACATCTATCTGCATCTGGACCATCTCGATCCGGCCATCCTGCATGAGCGCCTGCCCGGCATTTCGGAATCCGCGCGGATTTTCTCGGGCGTAGATGTCACCAAGGAACCGATCCCGGTTCTGCCCACGGTGCATTACAATATGGGCGGATTGCAGACCAATTTCTTTGGCGAGGTCGTGACCCTGCGCGATGGCAATCCCGACGCGGTTGTGCCCGGCCTGATGGCGGTGGGCGAAGCCGCCTGCGTGTCGGTGCATGGCGCCAACCGGCTGGGCTCAAACTCGCTGATCGATCTGGTGGTGTTTGGCCGCGCGGCCGCGCAACGCGCCGCCCAGGTGATCAAGAAAGACGAGAAACAGCGCGAATTGCCAAAGGCGTCAGCCGATATCTCGCTGTCGCGCCTCGACGCCGCCCGCTACGCCAAGGGCAGTACTTCGACGGCGGAATTGCGTTTGCGCATGCAGATCATCATGCAGAACAATTGCGCTGTGTTCCGCACCGGCGAAATCCTGCAGGAAGGCTGCAAGCTCATCCGTGAAGTCTATGACGCACGCACCGATATCAAAACCTCGGACCGTTCGCTGATCTGGAATTCCGATCTGATCGAGACATTGGAATTTGACAATCTGATCCGCCAGTCGATGGTGGCCGTCTATTCGGCGGAAAACCGCAAGGAAAGCCGCGGCGCCCATGCGCGCGAGGATTATCCCGACCGCGACGACGACAATTGGATGAAGCATACGCTGAGCTGGCTTGACGAAAGCGGCAAGGTGCGCATCGACTACCGTCCGGTGCATGCGTACACGCTGTCGAACGACGTTCAATATATCGCGCCGAAGAAGCGCGTCTATTAAGGATTGGATCATGGTTGAGTTTGCGCTGCCAAAAAATTCCAGGGTCGAAAAGGGCAAAACCTTCAAGGCCCCCGCCGGGACAAAGAATATCCGCACGTTCCACATCTACCGCTGGAGCCCGGATGATGACAGCAATCCCCGCCTCGATACTTATGAGATCGACACCGACAGTTGTGGCCCGATGGTGCTGGACGCGCTGATCAAGATTAAAAACGAAATCGACCCGACGCTGACCTTCCGCCGTTCCTGCCGCGAAGGCGTGTGCGGCTCCTGCGCGATGAATATTGACGGCGGCAACACGCTGGCCTGCACACGGGGCATGTACGAAATCAAGGGCGATATCAAAGTCTATCCGCTGCCGCATCTTGAAGTGATCAAGGATCTGGTGCCGGATCTGAACAATTTTTACGCCCAGTACGCCTCGATCAAACCCTATCTGCAAACGGTTTCGCCCGAGCCGCAGAAGGAATGGCTGCAAAGCTATGAAGACCGGCAGAAACTGGATGGCCTGTATGAATGCATCCTGTGCGCCTGCTGTTCGTCAAGCTGCCCCAGCTACTGGTGGAATGGCGACCGCTATCTTGGCCCCGCCGCATTGCTGCAAGCCTATCGCTGGCTGATCGACAGCCGCGACGAGTCGACCGGCGAGCGGCTGGACGATCTGGAAGATCCCTTCCGGCTCTACCGCTGCATCACCATCCTGAATTGCGCGCAAGCCTGCCCCAAGGGGCTGAACCCGGCCAAGGCCATCGCGGAGATCAAAAAGATGATGGTGGAGAGACGGGTTTAGGCTGCGCGGGGATTACCCCTGCACCAGTGAGATAACCGCGTCTCGCAACCTGATCAGCGTCGTATCACTCAAAGCCCCGGCGACGCTGGCGAACAACGCTTCGTTAGCGGTGAACAATTTGCCTGGACGGGCATAACTTAAGCGCCCAAGACTTCCGGATGCGAAATCAACGGAGGTCAAGGCTATAGCCCGCGAGTCTGCATATGGATTACTGATAATCTGGCAAGCGATCCAGTCTCCGCGTCCGGCATCAGCCAGCAACAAGGCCGGCCGGAATTTGCTTCGGCTCAGATCGGAAAACGGAAATGGCAGGATTACGATTTGCCCGGCTGTAAATTCGCCCACGCTTTGTCTTCCTCTGGTCTCAACCAATCTTCCGCCAGGGCGTTTTCGGCTAACAGGGCCGCGTCCCCCGCAGCCGACTCAAGCATGGTCAACAAGGCGCGGCCAACCGGCAGGCTCTTACCTGGCTCCAACGGACGCACCCGCCCCTGGGCGTCGATTTCTACCGCTATGCTCTTCATCATGACCGGCCTCCTTGCCAACACGGCTCGGCTTCAGGATAGCACATAAAAGATTACTGTAGCGCAACGAATCATTGTCAAGAACATTTGGGAAACATGGCGTCTCGTGCTAACCTGCTGGCGGTGCCTCGGCAAAAATCGCAGCCACATTCCCATAGGCCAGCCAGGGCACGTCATGCGACACCCATATATGCGCGGCGGGGCGCAGGCCCGGATCTTCGTCCAGCGTTGCGGCACGGACAATGACCTGCGGCTGGGCGGTCCATTCGGCCATCAGATGACTGCCGCATCCGGAACAGAAATGCCGCAGCTTCCCAGGCGTTGATTCAAACGCGCGCAGCATTGACTGCCCCTGCGTCCATCTGAAATGTTCGCGCGCAACCCTCGCGGTAGAGGCGAAGGCCGCCGCATGCGCCTTGCGGCAGCTATGGCAATGACAATGCACAATCGGTCCAGCGAATTGGTCAACCGTGTAATGCACCGCCCCGCACAAACAACTTCCCTTCATGCGCCTGTGCCTCTCCAAGGCTTTACCGCCTGAAACACATAGCGGTTGATGGAAAAGAAAAATTCCCCGCGTGCGCCAAGATCGCGCAGGCTTTGTGCCCAGCCATCGGCTTCCTCCCTGGTGATTCCAGAACGCCCGGCAACGAAACCGCGAATGGCATCCAGAATGCCGGCGGCAAAACAGTTGGGATGATATTCGGCATTGAGCAATGCAATGATTTCGCGCCGGGTGATCTGAAATCCGGCAGCGCGCAATTTCGGCGACAGGGTGGCGGGCAGATGCGCATCCGCCAGATGTTCATCCCACACTTCCAGTATCCGCGCCTGACGCGCCCGGTCGGTGGTGTGCAGCACCAGACTGTCCCAGTCCGTATCCAGAATCAGAATACGCCCGCCCGGCTTCATCACCCGGTAAAGCTCGCGCAGGGCCCCCGCCATATCCGCCACATATTCATAGACCTGGGTCGAAACCGCCACATCGAATGTGGCATCCGCAAATGGCAGCCGGCCGGCGTCACCTTGTTGCAGTGACACCTGTTCCAGCCCCTCGCAGCGGCACCCGGCAATATCAAGCATCGCTGTGCTCATATCCAGCCCCACCGCCTTGCCGCCGGCCCCCACCGACAGTGCAAGATCGCGCAGCAGCAGCCCCGGCCCCGCGCCTATATCAAGCACGGCTTCGCCTGATCGCAGCTCCAGCCGCCGCATCACCTCGGCCCGCTGCCCGGTTACATCCGGATTTTGGTACATCGCCTCGAGGGCGCGCGCCTGAAGCGCGTCAAATTGCAGCATGCCGCTCATCGTTTACCGCTCCTCACTATGGTTCGCGCTTATAGTATTACCCGGGAAAATATGGTGAGATAGAAAAAACATAATTGGGAGATTAAGCCATGTCTGAGGAAAAGCCCGTTCTCGACGGAATCAAAGTTCTGGATTTCGGCAGTTTTGTCGCCGCACCGGCAGCGGCCACCGTCATGTCGGATTTCGGCGCCGATGTGATCAAGATCGAGCAGCCGGGGCTTGGTGATCTGTACCGCTATTTGCCGCTGGCGCCGCAATTGCCCGACTGCGATCTGAACTATTCCTGGATGGTGGTCAGCCGCAACAAGCGCAGCCTGACGCTCGACATCAAAAAGCCGGGCGCGCGGGAGCCTTTTGAAAGGCTGGTGAAGGAATGTGACGTGTTTTTGACCAATTTGCCGCCTGATGTGCTTGAGCGACTGAAGATCCGCTACGAAGACCTCGCGCCTCTGAACCCGCGCCTGATCCATGCCTCATTTACCGGCTTTGGTGAGTTGGGGCCGGAAGCCAGCAATCCGGGCTATGACGCCACCGCCTGGTGGGCGCGTTCCGGGCTGATGGAGCATAGCCGCGCCGCCGGTGCGGCGCGCGCCGTCATGCCGCCTGCTGCCGGTGACAACGCCACCTCCATGTCGGTGCTGTCGGCCATTATGATGGCGCTTTACCGGCGCGAGCGCACCGGCAAGGGCAGCCGTGTATATACTTCGCTGCTGGCTAGTGGCGTCTGGTCAAATTCCGTCGCCCTGCAATCGGCATTATGCGGCGCAAAAATGTTCAACGACCCCGCCAATCCGCAAGTCGATATTCAGACCCTGGTCAATCATTTTGAATGCCGTGACGGGCGGGCCTTCATTATCGCCGTGATGGCGAGCGACAGCGGCTGGCCCACCTTCGCCACCTGCATCGGGCGGCCCGATCTGGCGACGGATGAACGTTACGCCACCGTACGCGCACGGGGTGCCAACATGCAGGCGCTGCTGGGCATTCTGGAAGAGACCTTCGCCCAAAAGGATTGGGCCGAGTGGCGCGAAATTCTGCTGGCCAACCGGATCACCGTCGCGCCCGTCAACCGGGTAGAGGACGCCATCCAGGATCCGCAGGTGCTGGCTAACCGGATGCTGGTGGACATGGATCTGGGCGGCGGACGAATCGTGAAAACCGTGAACAGCCCGATATGGCTGGACGGGGCGGAAAAGATCAAACCCCGGCCCCCGGCGGAACTGGGACAGCATACCGAGGAAATCCTGCGCGGCGCGGGCTGTTCGGATGCCGATATCGCCGCACTGCGCGAGAATGGGGCGATTTAGCGCAAAATATTTTCAGATTGAAGCATTTCGGTGCTTTATCGTCACTGTCGGCCCGGTCTTTCCTTGTGAAGGCCGGGCCGGCTGCTTAATGCCCCATTTTCTCATCAATCAGGCCCCATGATTCTGGATTTCACGGACTGACCGGGCAGTGACGCTGAGAGTGTCAGCCGTCACCGAACCTGATCGCAGTGTGATTGGGATCAGGTGCGCCGGACTTAATGATCTCGACCTGATGATCCGGACCTCCAGCGCCTTGCCGGATTGCGTGTCCGTCACTTCGGCCACTCCGGGGCTGAGTTCCACCTGTAGAAGTAATGCATTAATCTAATAGTCATTAAATTTAACATATTGGAAGTTATATTAATTAATACAACTATATGGTCTATATTATTACTTTTAATTTCATTGAATTGGTAAATACCCTCCCCTAGCCTGAACATGCTTGGATAATGCGCCGCTAACTATAATCAAGGCGCCATTCGGGCTTGATGCTTATTCGCCAGGGGGGCTGATGCAAGCAGGGTGGGAGAAATCTTTTAAATCTGCTGTCTTCCAGCCAGGAAGGTCTGATTCCCTGCGCGCTGGCGTGCGGCCGCTGAATCTTGCGGCCCCGGACTGGCGGAACAATTCTGGACGGATACCGGCCGCGCCGGTTTTCAGCGCTGCGCCACTTTCCGCAGCGCCACTCCCCAGTGGAGGAAATTTGACTGTGAATGTCAAACCGGAGTTTGCAAGCAAAATTGGTCTTTTATGGACCGCGTGCCTTGCAGACGCGGTGCGGTTTATGCGCACCGTTTCTAGCGTAGCGCCGTCTTGGCGGCGCCGTGCCTCAATATCTCTGGACGGTTTGCAGCCTGGCTGCAAACCGTCCACTTTTTTGAGGGTCCGTAACGATCTTTCCTGGTCATGATGAAAGCAACACCAAACCGACACCAACAACCCGACGACACGCAACGAAAATAACAAAAAATCTGGTCACCATGGAGGCATGAATGTTCAACACACGGAAATCACGTACCCCTGATGCACTACTTACCCCCGATACCATGAACGTTTACTGGTCGCGGCAACTGGCCCTTACTACGACAGCATTGACGGTTGCACTGTTAACTTCGCCGGCGCTGGCTATTGATTACAGTTTTGGCGAAGTGAGCGGCTCGGTTGATACGTTCATTTCTGCCGGTGCCTCGATGCGCACCAGCGCACGCGATTGCCGCAATCTTGGCTTCGCCCACGGCGGCTGCAAAATTTACGACGCCTCCGGGCTGGAAAAAGGCGCGGGCGTCAATAGCGACGACGGCAATCTGAATTATGGGCAGTGGGATGTGTTTTCCGGCGCGCTGAAGGCGACCTCGGAAGTGGGCGCGGCCTGGCGCAATTTCAACGCCTTTGTGCGCGGCACGGCCTTTGTCGATCCGATTGTCGACAATACGGATTTCCGCGATCTCAACAGCGCGGCGCGCAGCGAAGTATCGCAGAACGCCAAGCTGCTCGACTATTTCGTCGGCGGCAGCTTTGATGTCGGCGGCCTGCCGCTGGAACTGCGCGGCGGCAATCAGGTGATCAGCTGGGGTGAAAGCACCTTCATCCAGAACGGCATTAACGTCATCAATCCGCTCGACATCTCGGCGGCGCGCAAGCCGGGCTCGGAAGTGAAAGAATTCCTCACGCCGGTTCTGGCCGCCAAGGCGGCGCTGGGCCTGCCCAATAATTTCAGTGTTGAAGGCTTCTATCAGTTCAAGGCGGACAATATCGTGCCCGATCCCTCCGGCACCTTTTTCAGCGGCGCCGACATTGTCGGGCGCGGCTCGCAGCCGATTCGCTCCGGCGTTTCCGATTTTGGCGACGATAACCGCTTCAACCCGTTCGAGATCAGGGATGGCCTCAGCGCCGACACGCTCTGGGTGAGCCGGCTGGGCGTCAACGTGCCCTCCGTTTCGATCGAGCGGGCCAATGACAAGAATGCCGATGACGGCGGCGAGTTCGGCTTCGCGCTGCGCTATTTCAATGAAGAGCTGAACAATGGCATGGAGTTCGGCCTGTATTTCATCAACTATCATTCGCGTCTGCCGATCGTGACGACCAGCATGCCGAATTTGAACAATGCCTACTCCATCGCCTCGGCCACCAATTTCTCGGCCGCTTCGCGCGCCGCCAATGCTCTGACACAGAATGATGGCGTCACCCCGGCGACGGCGCTGGAAAACCTGCCCTTCAATGTGGGCGTTGGCACCGGCCCGGTGAGCGGTACTGGGCCTGGCCGGGTTCCCCGCAACAATATCGAAGCGGCGCAGATGCTGTGCAACGCGCTGGCGGGGCTGGGTGCGCCCCTTGCGGCCCAGGGTGTGGGCGATGCGCGCGGGGCCGGTTTCTCGCTGGCCGAAGCTGGCGTTGCCAAGGTGAATTTCAACACGCCGGGCGGCACCACCAATTGTAACTCTATCGCGCTGTTGCGCACGGGCGCCGCGGATCTGGAGCGCAATTTCGCCGCGCTGGCCGCCAACAGCCAGCAATACCGTCTGGAATATCCCGAGGACATCAAGCTGGTGGGCGCAAGCATGAGCACCACGCTCGGCTCCATAGCGTTCCAGGCCGAGGCGACCTATCGTCACGATCAGCCGCTAAGCTATGTCGGCTCCGAGGTTTCGGCGCTGGCCAGCGATCTTTCCGGAAATACGGCGTTCGTCACCAGCGCCAGATTGCCGGTCGGAACCGGCCCCGGACAGGCCCCGGCGGGCAGCATCTCCACCACTTATAACCACGCGCCGACCCGTTTCGGCCTGGTCAATTCCCGCGCCAATAACCAGTCGGCGGCGATTAGCGGGGCGCCGGGCGACAATCTGTATACGTTTGCCGAGGCGCTCGCCATAGCGCAAAACGCCATCGAGGCGGACGGAACGGACCGTATTCCGGGGGCGCTCGTCACTCCCGGCCTGACCCCAACGCCAGGTCTGATGGCCGCGGCGGATAAAGCCAGAACCGGCACTCTGACGGTGGCGGACCTGCCCGGCGCATTCTTTGTCGGCGGCGTCAATACTGGCGCTAGCGGCGTTATCGCCGGCACAGGCGGCACCGTTACCGGTGCTGGCCCCGGTGCGTTGCTGGGGCTGGGCGGCATTACGCAGGGCCCGCTGCCCAATCAGGTGGTGTTCCCCGCAGGCACGGCGGCCAGCCTCGTTGACACGGCAAACCGCAAGGGCTTTATCGCGCTTGATGTGGAGCAATTGGCTGCGGTTCCCGCACTTGCGCCGGGGCAAACCATTGCCTCAAACGTGGCCAATGGCCGCGCCGCCGACGTACAAGTGGCGCGTCACGCGGATAGCGGTGTTGATGGACAGCCATTGATCCCGCTCACGCCGCAAACCCGCGCCTCGCAGCTTACAGCCGCCAATGTCCGCCCGGATGGGTTTGTCGAAACCCCGCGCGAGGACGTGTTCACCGCGCAGGCTACCGCCACCATGGCGCTGTTCGGCTCTAACCCGATCGTGCAATTCGTCTCAGCTGACGGCGGCGCGGTGGTGACGGAAGTTGGCATGGTTCTGGTGCCTGGCATCTCGACCAGCTCGGCGATTGCCGCGCGGGGCAGCGAAGGCTTGCTAAACCCGATCGCTGCTGCGACCTACAAGCTGAATGCCGACCTCAAGGGGCCGACCAACTGGGCCACCCCGTTCTCCTGGGGCGCGCAGGGCATCTTCAATCTGACCTATAACCGCGTCTTCGGCAGCCCGGTCAACCTGGTGCCGCAAATCGCCTGGCGCTGGGATATGGGCGGACGCACGCCCGCACCGCTCGGCAACTATATGGCTGAAAGCAAGGCGATTGGCCTGTCGCTTGCCGCCAACTATCAGTCGCGCTGGACAGGTTCGGTAAGTTGGGTTGCCAATTTCGGCCCCGACGCGCCGCTGGACGACCGCGATTTTGCCTCGATCAATATCGCCTATGCCTTCTAATCAGGGCCGGGGGTGATAACAAAAAGCCCGGAACGCAGGTTCCGGGCTTTTTCATTTCTGAAACCCTATTGCCTGGTCCCGGTAATACAGATTTATCAGGAAATTTATCCGGGTTTTCAGTTTCATTCAGCCCGTTCCGGCCCGGTGGTATTTTTGCCGCTGGGGGTTTAAAAAGTGCGGTTTGGTGAAAAAAAACTATACCATTTTTGTTAACCAGCTTAGTCTTACTGTGCACAATAATAATAGTCTGATCTGCTCACGGTCGCTCACTGAACCCATCTTTCAAACTCCGAGGGGAAGGAATACATGTCCAGCACCACGCATTCCAGCGTTAATCGTTGTTTTACCAAGGAAATTCCCGGTTACAGATTTCGAAATCTGCTGGCGTCTACGGCGCTGACCGGTGTTTTTCTGGCATCCCCCGCGCTGTCCGTCGAATATAAATTTGGCGAGGTGAGCGGCGCGGTTGACACGATTCTGTCGGCAGGCGCCTCCATGCGCACCAGCGCGCGCGACTGCGCCAATATCGGCGGCAATGGCGGTTTGGGCAATGGCGGCTGTCAGAAGTTTGACGCTACCGGCCTTCAAGAGGCTTTTAACGGCACGCAAACTGATGACGGCAATTTGAATTATGGTCAGTGGGATGTGTTCTCCGGCGCCATGAAGGCGACATCGGAAGTGCAGGCGAGCTGGCGCAATTTCGGCGCCTTTGTGCGCGGCACAGCGCATGTCGATCCGATCGTGGACAATGTGGATTTCCGCGATCTGGAATCCCCGCAGCGCAGCGAAGTGTCACAGAACGCCAAGCTGCTCGACTATTTCGTAAGCGGCAGTTTTGAAGTTGGCGGCAATCCGCTGGAAGTGAAGCTCGGCAACCAGGTTATCAGCTGGGGCGAAAGCACCTTCATCCAGAACGGCCTGAGCCAGATCAATCCGATCGACGTGGCCGCAGTGCGCAAACCCGGTTCGGAACTGAAAGAATTCTTCACCCCGATTCTGGCGGCGCGCGCCTCGCTGGGCCTGCCCAACAATTTCAGCATCGACGGTTTCTATCAGTTCAAGTCGGACAATATCGTGCCCGATCCCTCCGGCACCTTCTTCAGTTCGGCGGATTTTATTGGCCGCGGCTCGCAGCCCCTTCGCGGCGGCGTTCATGACCGCACCGGTGACGCGCGTTTCAATCCGTTCATGATTTCCAGCGGCCTTGATATCGACACTGTGTGGGAAAGCGCGCAGGCCGTGAACTATCCGGCCGTCTCGATCGAGCGGGGCAATGATAAAAACGGTGAAAATGGCGGCGAATTTGGTTTCGCCCTGCGCTATTTCGCCTCTGAATTCAATCAGGGCACAGAGTTTGGCCTGTTCTTCATGCGGCTGCATTCACGGCTGCCGATTCTCGAACTTTCGACCGCCAACCCGGCAACGGCGCGTGACAATGTGACGGCGCTGGCCAATGCCTTTGGCCCGCTGGAAATCGGCGGCGCCGCCGGGCTTGTCGGTGTGACCGGCGTGGCCGGCCCGACCGGCGCGCCCGGCGGCCCGCCCGCGCGCAATGCCTTCGAAGTGGCGCAAACTCTGTGTAACGTGCTGGCCGCATCCGGTGCGCCCGTCGCCATGGCCCTTAACGGCATTGGGTCAGCGAATACACCCTTCTCGATTTCCGGCGCGCTGGCCGGCAATCTTGCCGCCGACGCCCCCGCCAATATTGGCAAGGTTCAACTGGCGCTTCCCGGCGGCTATACCAATTGCAACAATATGTCGACATTGGTGAACCGCAATTCCGTCTCGCTTGAGCGCGTGGTGGGTGCCGTGATGGCCAATACCCAGACCTTCCGCCTGGAATATCCCGAGGATATCGAGGTCGTCGGTCTGAGTATGAGCACCAACATTTCCGGTATCGCCGTGCAGGCGGAAGCCACCTATCGCCATGATCAGCCTTTCAACTATGCCTTTAATGAAATGGCGGCCCTGGCCAATGATCTTGATGGTCAAACCCGGTTGCGCACGCGCGCGCCACAGGCGGCGGGCCCGACACAGTTGGGCTTCCCCGCCGGCACGCCGCAGGTGATCGCCGGCGCCGGCGCCGGCCCCGGCGGCAGCAATGTTCTTGACGCCAGCGTCGTGGGTTATGAACCCACTACCCTGATTGCCCTTAATCAAACCGTTGCACGCACAGGGCAAACGACCATTGCCGATCAAATGGCGGAACAGGAACGCGCATTGGGTCTGGCCCCCGGCACGATCAATCGCGGTACGCCGCCGATTGTTCCTTTTGGCTTGCCCGGCGGCATTCCGCGGCAGATTCCCTCGTCGCTGGCGGATGCGGCTGCGGCCGGCACTTTGACGGCGGCCCAGGTACTCTCGATTTTACCTGCGACTTTGGGCGATGTTAACCAGGGGCGCGCCGGTGCGGGGCTTGCGCCCCTGACGGCCCTGCCTGACGCAGCCGCACGCGCCGCGCAGGTGGCGGCGATTGCCAATCAAACCGGCTTCATTCCCGTTGATGCGCTGAGCACCAACGCACGCACCACCACAGCGGCAGGAACGCCGCTTGCGGGCGGAAATGGCCCCGCGCCCGCTTCCGCCATTGTCTCTGGCAGCCCGACGGATCTCGCTTACTCCCGGATTGTCAGTGGCGTTGCCACACCGCAGACCCGTTCATCCGCCCTTACGGCGGCGGATGTCGGCCGTGACGGTTATATCAAACCGGCCTTTAAGGACGTGTTCACCGCGCAGACCACGCTGACCTCACTGCTGTTTGCCTCCAATCCAATTGTGGAATTTGCGGGCGCAGATGGCGGCGCGCTGGTGACGGAAATCGGTATGGTGTTTGTACCCGGTCTCTCCTCCTCTGATGGCATTGCCGGCAGCGGCAATACCCGCGGCCTGGCCAACGCGCTGGCGTCGCAAACCTATCTGCTGAATCCCAGCATGAATATTGGCAGCGGATATGCGACCGAATTTTCCTGGGGTGCACAGGGGCTGGTCTCGCTGAACTATAACCGCGCGTTCGGTTCGCCTATAAACCTTAACCCCACCGTTGCCTGGAAATGGGATCTGGGCGGCAGCACGCCGTCCACATTCGGCAACTATTCGGCGGAACGCAAGGCTATCACCATTGGCATTAGCGGTACCTACCTGGCCAATTGGGCGGCTTCTCTCAGCTGGACCGCCAATTTTGGTCCGGATGCGCCTTTGAACGACCGTGACTTTGCGGCCGCTACCATTTCCTACGCTTTCTAAACCACACCTGTTTTTCTCGTAAAAAAACCCGGAGCCTTTTGCTCCGGGTTTTTTATTTGCAGAATGCCCAGGGGCGGCGGTTACCGGCCTGATATATTGCAGCCGGGGATGGCCTCCATCGTCATTGCGGGCCGCCGAAAATTTTGGGAGCGCGCAATGATGTTGCGCGACAGAATAAACGGGGCCTTACTTCTCCCAGCGCTCCGCCGCCGCATCGTCACTTTCGCGCGCCGCAACCCAATTCTCGGCATTGCCATCGCTTTCAAGTTTCCAGAATGGTGCTTTTGTTTTCAGCCAATCGACCAGAAATTCTGCCGCCTCAAATGCCGCCTGGCGGTGAGCGGATGCGGTGACCACCGCCATGATCTGTTCGCCCGGATCGAGCCGCCCATAGCGGTGAATGATCAGCGAGGCGCTCAACGGCCAGCGCGCACAGGCATCAAGCTCGATCGCCGCCAGCTGTTTTTCGGTCATGCCGGGATAATGCTCCAGCGTCATGGCCGCGACCGGCGCCCCATCGGACACATCACGCACCAGGCCGATAAAGCTGACCACGCCGCCAATACCGGTTTTTCCGCGGGTCAGCGCGGCAATCTCGGCGGACAGATCAAAATTTTCGCGCTGCACACGGATCATCGCACTAGCCTCCGGTAACCGGCGGAAAAAACGCGATCTCATCGCCTGGTTTAATTGCCGCGTCAAAGCCGGCATGCTCCTGATTGACGGCCACGCGCACCGCCTCCAGATCGGCGAATGCATGCGCATAACCCGGGCCGCGCGCGCGCAGCCAAATGATCAGCGCACTGACGCTGGTTACGCTATCGGGCGGCGTGATGTCTTCCCCGGCAAGGCCGATGCGGCTGCGCACCCAGGCGAAATATAACAGCTTCATGACCGCAGTCCAATCACCGGCCCGCTGGCATGGCGCAGTCCGGCGCGCAGATAATCATATCCGGTATACAATGTCAGGATAGCGGCAATCCAAAGACCGGTAATGCCGATGCCATGATTATACGGCACCACCTTGTCCCCGGCCTCACCCGCAAGCAAAAAACCCAGCGCGATCATCTGTCCGGCGGTTTTCCATTTGGCCAGTTTTGACACCGGCACGCTGACCTTCAACCCCGCCAGAAATTCGCGCAGCCCCGAGACCAGAATTTCCCGGCACAAAATAATCAGCGCCGAAATCACATTCAGCCCGTCAATGCGCCTGGAATAAACCAGCATGATGATAGCCGCGCCGACCAGCAATTTATCGGCAATGGGGTCCAGCATGGCCCCCAGCGCCGACTGCTGCTGCATCGAACGCGCCAGATAGCCATCAAAAAAGTCCGTGACGCCCGCCGTCACAAAAATTGCCAGCGCAAGCCAGTCGGCAAGATCCCCCGGAAAATAAAATGTCATGGCCAGCAGCGGTATCAGCGCAATCCGCCCATAAGTCAGGCTATTGGGAAGGTTGCGTGGCATAAGACGAATCCCGGATGTTGCAGACACATTCATCATACAGGCCGCATCCGGCCCGAACCAGCGCCATTTCCACCCGGGCGTCCAGTGGCGCGCCGGCTAAGCGCGTTGATCAGGGCCGGAACATGGGCCGTCAGGCGTCATGTTCCGGTTGAAACAATCACACCGTAGTATAGCCGCCATCGACCATGATTTCCGCGCCGGTGATATAGCTGGATTCGGATGAAGCCAGGAACAGCACCGGATAGGCAACCTCGCGCGGTTCGGCCGCACGGCGCAGAATGGTGGAGGAAAGAATCGCCTTGGTCGATTCTTCGGTGGCCATCAGATCTGCGGTCATCGGCGTGCGGATAACGCCGGGATGAATGGAATTACAGCGAATATTATGCGCCGCATATTCCACCGCCACCGATTTGGTCAGGATGCGCACCGCGCCCTTTGACGCCTGATAGGCCGAGGCCGCAGGCGCGCCAATCACCCCATAGATCGAGGAGATATTGATAATCGATCCGCCGCCCGCCTTCTGCATCGCGGGCAGAATATGCTTGCAGCCATAAAACACGCCTTTGACATTGATGTTCAGCATACGGTCAAGTTCGGCCTCTGTCGTATCCGCCATCATCTTCATCATAAAAATACCGGCATTATTGACCAGAATATCGACGCGCCCGAAGGTGGACATCGCCTGACCAACCGCGCTTTGCCATGCGGCCTCGGAGGCTACGTCGAAATTGATGAACAGGCCCTGCCCGCCTTTACTGTTGATCATGGAAACGGTTTCGCGCCCGCCTGCTTCGTTCACATCGGAAACGATAATGCTGGCGCCTTCCTCCGCCATCAGCAGCGCATGTTCGCGCCCCATGCCGGAACCGCCGCCGGTCACAAATGCAATTTTACCTTCTACCCGTCCTGCCATCTGTTCCTCCCTGTTAATTTTCAGGCACCCTAGATACTTCCATGCCGCATGACAATGCTATTGATTTTTTGCTCAACAAGATATTCTGGCATCCCATTGGCTTTTCATAGCCGGCTATTTAGTATAACAGTTGAGATAGAAATTCAGATCGCGCATCACCCGGCACGGGGCAAAACCGGCGGGACATTAGGAGGGAAGCAAATGCACGCATTATTTGAAAAACAGGGACATATCGGGATTATCACGCTGAACCGGCCGGAGGCGTTGAATGCGCTCAGCCCGGAAATGCTCTGCCAATTGGTGGATTACTGGCAGGAAGTTCGCGACAATCCGGATATTCGGGTGGCTGTCGTCACCGGCGCGGGGCCGAAATCCTTCTGCTCGGGCGCCGATCTGGGCCAGCTGATCCCGCTGTTCACCGGTGCGCGCACCCCGCAGAATGATTATGAAAAGCGCGTGGTGGAAGATCGCGGCCTGACCGGCATCGGCATTCTGCGCGACTTTGACACTGTGAAACCGGTAGTGGCCGCCGTTAATGGTTTTGCCGTCGCGGGCGGCACCGAAATGTTGCAGGGCACCGATATTCGCGTGGCCTCGGAAAAGGCCCGCTTTGGTTTGCAGGAAGTCAAATGGGCGATCTTTCCCGGCGGCGGCTCGACCGTACGCCTGCCCCGCCAGATCCCCTATTGCCGCGCCATGGAAATCCTGATCACCGGCGATCTGATCAGCGCTCAGGAAGCCTATATGATCGGCCTGATCAACAAGGTCGTGCCGCAGGAAAAAGTCATGGATGCAGCCATGGAATATGCCACCAAGCTGGCCAAAAACGGCCCCATCGCCGTGCAGGCGATCCGCCGTTCGGCGCGCGAATGCATCGGCTATCCTGAAAAAGTGGCGCTGGAAATGGAAAGCAAGTTTGCCGCGCCGGTGCTGAAAACCGAAGATGCGGTGGAAGGCCCGCGCTCCTTCATGGAAAAACGCGAACCGGTATTCAAGGGGCGCTAGAAAAGCACTATGAACAAACGCTATAGCAAGGCCGATGCGCCGCCTGGAAAATTCGGCTTCACTGACGAAGAGCTGGTGGCCAAACCTACCGTGTTCCGCAACGATCTGTTCAAGGGCAAGCGGGTGCTGGTATCGGGCGCGGGCAGCGGCATCGGCAAGGCGACCGCCTATCTGTTTGCGCGGCTGGGCGCCGATCTGGTGATTTGCGGGCGTAACGAGGAAAGGCTGGCGATTTCCGAAACCTGGCTGAAAAAACTGGGCGCGAAGGTCGAAACCTATGCGCTGTCAATCCGCGATCATGATGCCGTGGCCGCGATGATCGACAGGGCCTTCGCCAATGGCGGCATCGATTATCAGATCAATAATGCCGGCGGGCAGTTTTCGCAAAAGGCCATCGACTATTCGGTCAAGGGCTGGAACGCGGTCATTGACACCAATCTCAACGGCACCTGGTACATGATGCAGAACCTGGCGCGCAACTGGCGCGCGGCAGGCAGGCCCGGCCATATCATAAATATCGTCGCCGATATCTGGCGCGGCATGCCGGACGCGGCCCACACCTGTGCGGCGCGCGCGGGCGTGGTGTATCTGTCCAAAACCGTCGCGGTGGAATGGGCCGAGCATCAGATTCAGGTCAATTGCATCGCGCCAGGCGCCGTGGAAACCGAAGGTTTTGGCAATTATCCGCCCGAGGCGTCGGCGACATTCGCCCAGGCCAATCCAATGATGCATGTAGGCGAATCGCACGATATCGCCGAAGCCTGCGCCTATCTGGCCGCACCCTCCGGCAAATTCATCACCGGCGAGGTCATCACCATAGATGGCGGCCAGCAACTCTGGAGCGATCTGTGGCTGTATGGCAAACCGGATTATTTCAAGACAGGGGGATAAGGGCCCGTTTTTGACGGCCATAAAATACGAAATTCGTATTGTTCTTTGAATTATTCAGAGAGAAATCTGGTCGTTTCCAAAATGAAGTTCGAGCGAGACATTGTCTCCGATAATTTTCAGTGTCTTGCTGGCTTTTTTTGACATGGGTATCTTGTTTTTTATACAATAGCTTATGAGGACGGCGCCCAAATTGGTAATAGAGATAACTATATCTCTTTCATCATCCCTGTTATAGCTGATAAATCTTAGTATTATATTGGATTTGTCATCCGGATCAACGGATGCGGCAACTATGCTGCCTTCCGGAAGCTTGGGAATATTAGGGGCGTTAAAGAAGTTTATCGCATTCATCAACTCTTCATTTGAAAACACGATCCGCCGCATTTCCGTTGGCATACACACACTCCACAACTGACTGCATCTGGCTCAGGCTTGATCGCCGAATCTGCCTTCATGCGATACTGCGGGATACAGGCACCAGCTGGCAAGGGCATTAATAATTTTCCTTACCCCCCGGCCCCGCTGCGGCTGCGGGATCAATCCGGGATAAGGGGGATAGGGTCACGGACAAAGACTCATAAACATCTCAATCCCGATCACAAAATATCCTATCGCCCGCCCTTGATGTCGGCTTCGGGATTGGCGCTGATTTGGTGGATGGCGAGATCCGCGCCATTGAATTCGTCTTCTTCGTCTAGCCGGATGCCGATCATCGCCTTCAGCGCCCCATAGAGCGCAAAGCCCGCAATCCCGGCAAACGCCGCGCCCGCCAGCGATCCCACCAGTTGCGCCATGAAGCCGACGCCGCCCATGCCGCCCATGACCTCGGTTCCGAAAATACCGCAGGCAATGCCGCCCCACAACCCGCACAAGCCATGCAGCGGCCATACACCCAGCACATCGTCGATTTTCCAGCGGTTATGGCAAAGCTGAAACACCACCACGAAAATCACGCCCGCTACTGCCCCGGTCGCCAGCGCGCCGATGGGGTGAAACACATTCGATCCGGCGCACACCGCCACCAGCCCCGCCAGCGCGCCATTATGCACAAAGCCCGGATCGTTTTTACCGGCAATCAGCGCGGCGATGATGCCGCCCACCATGGCCATCAACGAATTCATCGCCACCAGGCCGTTGACGGCGGCCAGCGTTTGCGCGCTCATGACATTAAAGCCAAACCAGCCGACGCACAGCATCCATGACCCGAGCGCCAGATAGGGAATGTTGGACGGCGCAATGCCCACCGGCTTTCCGGCCGCCGTATAGCGGCCCTTGCGCACGCCCAGCATGATCACCGCGCCCAGCCCGATCCAGCCGCCCACCGCGTGCACCACCACGGAGCCTGCAAAATCATTGAAGCGGTAGCCGAAGCTGGCCTGAATCCAGTCCTGAAACCCAAAGCGTGTGCCCCAGACCATGCCTTCAAACAACGGATAAACGAGACCCACGACAATGGCGCCGGCCAGCACCTGCGGCCAGAATTTCATGCGTTCCGCAATACCGCCGGAAATGATGGCCGGAATGGCGGCGGCGAAGGTCAGCAGGAAAAAGAATTTCACCAGATCATAGCCACTGGCGGCGAATTTATAGCCTTCGGCCTGGGCTGCGCCGGTCAGCACCTGCGCCCCGGTTAAAAAATCCACGCCATAGGCGACCGAATAGCCGACAAAGAAATACACCACGGTCGAAACCGCAAAATCGGTGATAATTTTGACCAGCGCATTGACCTGATTCTTGTAGCGGACCGTGCCCGCCTCGAGAAAGGCAAAGCCGCCATGCATGGCGAACACCAGGATTGCACCCATCAATATGAATAGAACATCCGCGCCTATTGATGCGCCCGTTTGTGCCGTGTCCATGCGCGTCCTCCCCGCCCGAAATACCTGTTTTGATCAAACCCTTGAAGGGATTTTATCCGTCCTGTCATAGCCGGAAAAATACGCGCTGAATAGTTATTTTGCGTTAGAACCCTATTGGTTTAGGTTGCCGTATCTGCCGATTCCGGCTCTAACCTGCAACGTCTCACGAGGTTGTTCGGAAGGAAAGGTTCCGTTCCCCGGTTAGGGGGAGGGCGGTGCATGAACGCGAGGCATGAATAAGCTGGTGAGACACGACATATAACCTGTCAGGAAAACATAACCCTATGTCATTTATTCGCGCGGCTGCGACCGTAGGCAGCAGCACCTTGCTCAGCCGCGTGCTGGGTTTTGTACGCGATATATTTATCGCCGCCATGCTGGGCGCGGGGCCGCTGGCGGATGCGTTCTTTGTCAGCTTCCGTCTGCCCAATCTGTTTCGCCGCCTGTTTGCCGAAGGGGCGTTCAATTCGGCTTTTGTGCCGCTGTTTGCAGGCAAACTGGCGCGTGATGGCGCAGACGAGGCGCGGAAATTTGCCGAACAGTCTTTATCCGTCCTGCTGACCATTCTCTTTGTACTGACGATCCTCGCCGAAATCTTCATGCCCACGCTGATGTATCTGCTGGCGCCGGGTTTTGCCGGAAACGAAGAACAGTTCGCCAATGTGGTGCTGTTTGGCCGGATTATGTTTCCCTATCTGCTGTTTGTGTCGCTGGTGGCGCTGTATGGCGGCATTCTGAATTCGATGATGCAGTTCGCGGCCGCCGCGCTGACGCCGGTGCTGTTCAATTCCGTTCTGATTGTGGCGCTGGCGCTGATCATTCCCGCTTATGGCTTTCCGGGCGAAACCCTGTCCTGGGCGGTGGCGGTGGCCGGGGTGGCGCAATTTCTGATGCTGGTGGTGGTGGCGCACCGGTCGGGAATGCGGCTGCATCTGCCCTGGCCGCGGCTGACGCCCGATGTCAAACGGCTGCTGGCGCTGACCGGGCCGGGCGCGGTGTCGGGCGGCATCGCGCAGATCAATCTGTTTATCGGCACCATCATCGCATCGCTACATGCGGGCGCAGTATCTTATTTATATTATGCCGACCGTCTGTATCAGGTGCCGCTCAGCGCCATTGGCACGGCGGTTGGCGTCGTGCTGCTGCCGGATTTGTCGCGCCGTCTGCGCGAAGGCAATGTAACGGGCGCCTTATGGAGCCAGAACCGCGCACTGGAATTTGGTATGCTGCTGACGCTGCCGGCCGCACTGGCGCTGCTGATCATTCCGAACGAGATCGTCGATGTGCTGTTCACGCGCGGCGCGTTCACCCAGGAAGATGCCGACGCCACGGCGATGGCGGCGGCGGCATTCGCCATCGGGCTTCCGGCCTATGTTCTGATCAAGATTTTCTCGCCCGTCTTCTATTCGCGCGAAGACACGATGACACCGCTGAAATTCGCTGCCGCCGGGGTGGTGGTGAACATTATCCTGTCGGTTGGCCTGTATTTCTGGATCGGGTTTGTAGCCATCGCGCTCGCCACCTCTATCGCCGCCTGGCTGAATGCCGGATTATTATGGATATCCCTGATACGCCATGGGCATATGAAGCTGGATGAAACCTCCTGGGCAAGATTGCCCCGTATCGCGCTTAGCTGCACCGGATTTTCGCTGGCATTGTGGGCAGGTTCGGTGGCGCTGTCGCCCTGGCTTGCCGCCAATATGGGGGCCGCGGGCATGGCGGCGCTGGCAGTGCTGGTGGCCGGGGGCGTTGTGGTTTTCGCCCTGTTATGCCAGATCAGCGGCGCAGCGACCCTGGGCGATCTGCGCGGGGCGCTGCGGCGATAACTTGACCTTGCGCGGATCAGGGCGGATAAAGCCTCTTATGCTCCTATTCACAAGGCCAGAACCCGTACATGACACCGCATAAACCGCTTGTATTTTCCGGCGTTCAGCCGACCGGCAATCTGCATCTGGGCAATTATCTGGGCGCGATCCGTAATTTCGTCCGCTTGCAGCAGTCTTTTTCCTGCCTGTATTGCGTGGTGGATATGCACGCGATTACCGTCTGGCAGGAACCGGCGGAATTGCGCAACGCCACCCGCGAGGTCGCCAGCGCCTTTATCGCGGCGGGCGTCGATCCGAAAGCGCATATTATTTTCAACCAGAGCCAGGTGCCCCAGCATGCGGAGCTGGCCTGGATATTCAATTGCGTCGCGCGTATCGGCTGGCTGAACCGCATGACCCAGTTCAAGGACAAGGCGGGATCGAACCGCGAAAAAGCCAGTGTCGGGCTCTATGCCTATCCCAATCTGATGGCGGCCGATATTCTGGCCTATCGCGCCACCCATGTGCCCATCGGCGAGGACCAGACCCAACATCTGGAACTGGCGCGCGACATTGCGCAGAAATTCAATACGGATTTCGGCGTGCCGGATTTCTTTCCGCAGCCCGAAGCCCTGTTGCAGCCGGAAGGCGCGCGCATTATGTCGCTGAAGGATGGCTCCAAGAAAATGAGCAAATCCGATCCATCCGATCTGTCGCGCATCAATCTGAACGACGACGCCGACACCATCGCCAAAAAAATCCGCAAGGCGCGCACCGATCCCGAACCTTTGCCGGATACCCCAAAGGGATTGGCGGAACGGCCTGAGGCGCGCAACCTGGTCGGCATCTATGCCGCGCTGAGCGACACCAGCGCCGAGACCGTGCTGCGTGATTTTGCAGGCGCGGAATTTTCCCGCTTCAAAGGGCAGTTGACCGATCTGTGCGTGGAAAAACTGGGCCCCATCGGGGCGGAAATGAAACGCCTGACCGCCGACCCGGCCTATGTCGAGGGCATTCTGGCCGATGGCGCGGCGCGCGCCCGCGCCATCGCCGAACCCATTTTGGCAGACGTGTATGATGTGGTAGGGTTCATCCGCGCACGGGTTTAAGAGACCGCAGGCCATCAAACTCCTCCCCCTGAAAGGGGGAGGTTGGGAGGGGGTCAATGCTGCGGCAAATTAAAATGCGGCACTGCTTGGAACTGGCGCTGCTGGACCCCCACCCCATCCCTCCCCCTTTCAGGGGGAGGGGGGAGGTTTGATCGCGCTTTGAGAACGAGCAATCGAGACATGCCATTAAAGATGAGGCCCCGATGCGACTGATGGAAAGATTACGGGAATGGCTGACGGCGGTGCGAGCGCGTGTGCCGCTGCGGGTTCTGCGCTGGACCATCGGCATTCTGGTTGTGCTGCTGATCCTGTATTATCCGGTTGGCATGTTGTGGTGGCACAAGATCAATGATGATCTGGGCTTCGACGTCACCGCCGAGAGCCTGCAACCCGGACAGAGCCGCGCGGTGGCCGTAGCGGCGGCGCTGATCGACCGCGAGGTCAACAGAACCGGCTGGGTCGCCAATAATCCATTTTTCACGCCCAGCGCCCTGCTCGACAATATGCCCGCTTTTCAACAGGGCATCGTTTCCGCGCTGGCGCGGTTTTCGTTTGAGCTGGCCGACCAGATCGGCCGCACCCGGGGATCGAGCGAAATTGACGCTGATCTGAAAAACGCTTCGGGCCTGCTGCAATATTCCGGCACCGTCTGGGTGTGGGACCCCTCCGTCAGCCTGGCGCCCACCGCCACATCCGAACAGCAATATGAAAAGGCCCGCAAGGCGCTGGAAAATTACAATCGCCGCCTGGCGAATGATCAGGCGGTGTTCGAGCGGCGCGGCGATAATCTGCTGGCGACGATGGAGCGTATTGCGCTTGATCTCGGCTCCAGCTCGGCGGTGCTGGAGCGGCATGTGGCGGAACATTCCTCCGATTTGCTGGATTTCCATGCCGATGACCTGTTCTACAATGTGCGCGGCCAGACCTATGCCTATTATATCGTGCTGCGCGCCCTGGGCGGCGATTTCGAAAATGTACTGCGCGAACGCGAACTTGGCGCGGTGTATGGCCAGATGTTGAACAGCCTGCGCGAAGCGGCGGCGCTCGACCCCTGGGTCGTCACCAATGGCGCGCCGGACGGGCTGTTTCCCAACAGCCATCTGACGGCGCAGGGTTTTTACCTGCTGCGCGCCCGCACCCAGTTGCGCGAAATCAGCGATATTTTACGGAAATAAAGCATTTTTGTATGCATGAAAGTTGGGATAGGCTGGGGCGATGAACTCACCTCTTCTTGCCGAAGCAACCAAACTGGATGTGTCCGAGCGGATTGAGCTTGTGGCTGCGATCTGGGATTCGCTGGCGTCTGAAATCGCGGCCATGCCACTTTCGGAAGAACATCGGAAAGAACTGGATCGCCGGCTCACGGAACACAAGGCCAGCCCGGAGGCCGGAGAAGCCTGGCCAGAGGTTCGGGCAAGGCTCGAGCGGGGGGCGTGATCCGCGTATTGCCCGTTCACGCACCCTCTAAAAAGGCGAAATCAGCGATATTTTACGGAAATAGCTTGATATGTGCCGGATTTGCTCTATGTTGTGGGTGTAATCTGACGTTTTTGGGTGGGCCGCGGGCCCACTTTTTCGTTTAGGGCCCCTATTTCTTTCGGGAAACACGCGCACGCATGACGCTAACCGGACAAATGGACCTTGCCAGCCGCATTGAGGCGATAATTGCGCCGGCGGTGGAGGCGATGGGGTTTGAACTGGTGCGAATCCGTTATGGCGGCGGCACGCGCCCGGTATTGCAGATCATGGCCGAGCGGGAAAATGGTGAGATGAGCGTTGAGGATTGCGCCCGGCTTAGCCGGACCATTTCGGCGCTGCTGGATGTGGAAGACCCGATATCGGATGAATATGTGCTGGAAGTGTCGTCACCCGGAATCGACCGCCCGCTGACACGGCCAAAGGATTTCGCCCGCTATGCCGGGCATCTGGCAAAGCTTGAGGTTATGCCGCCGCTACAGGGCCAGCGCCGCTTCCGGGGCCAGCTTGCCGGATTGACCGGGCCGGCGCAGAATGTGCTGCGGCTGATTCCCGAAACGGGCGATGCGGTGGAAATTCCGCTGGAGCAAATTACCAGGGCGCAATTGGTGCTGACGGATGCACTGATTGCGGAAAGTTTGAAACGCAAACCGCAGGCGGACTTGGCGGAAGAATGACAGGGAGCAGAACATGGCTGGTGCCGCAGTAAGCGCTAACAGGATGGAATTGTTGCAGATCGCAGATGCGGTCGCGCGCGAAAAGAGCATCGACCAGGATGTCGTGCTGGGCGCGATGGAAGAGGCCATTCAGAAAGCCGCCAAATCCCGTTATGGCGCAGAAAATGAAATTCGTGTCGAAATAGACCGCAAGACCGGCGATATCCGCCTGCATCGTCTGCTGGAAGTTGTCGAAGCGCCCGAAGTTCTGGCCCGTGAAATCGCCCTGAACGATGCCAGGCGCCGCAATCCTTCCGCGGAGATCGGGGATTTTATTTCCGAAGAACTGCCGCCGCTGGAATTTGGCCGTATCGCAGCCCAAACCGCCAAGCAGGTGATCGTGCAGAAGGTGCGCGATGCCGAACGCCTGCGCCAGTTTGAAGAATATAAAGACCGTATCGGTGAAATCATCAATGGCATCGTCAAGCGCGTGGAATATGGCAATGTAATCGTCGATCTGGGCCGCGCCGAAGCCATTTGCCGCCGCGATGAATTGCTGCCGCGCGAAAATTTCCGCAATGGCGACCGCATCCGCGCCTTTATCTTTGATGTACGCAACGAAGCCAAGGGGCCGCAGATTTTTCTGTCTCGTACCCATCCGCGCTTCATGGCATTGCTGTTCGGACAGGAAGTTCCGGAAATTTATGATGGCGTGATCGAAATCAAGGCTGTCGCGCGCGACCCGGGCAGCCGCGCCAAAATTGCCGTGCTGTCGAATGATTCTTCCATTGACCCGGTTGGCGCCTGTGTCGGTATTCGCGGCTCGCGCGTGCAGGCCGTGGTTAATGAATTGCAGGGTGAAAAAATCGACATCATTCAGTGGAGTCCGGACAATGCCTCGTTCATCGTCAATGCCCTGGCGCCTGCCGAGGTGATGAAAGTGGTGCTGGATGAAGATCTGAAACGCATTGAAGTCGTGGTGCCGGATGATCAGCTGAGCCTGGCCATTGGCAGACGCGGTCAAAATGTGCGCCTGGCGTCGCAATTGACCGGATGGGAAATTGATATTCTTACGAATTCCGAGGAATCCGAACGCCGCCAGAAGGAGTTTACCGAACGCACCGAACTGTTTATCGCCGGGCTGGATGTGGACGAGGTCGTGGGGCAATTGCTGGCGGCAGAAGGTTTTACCAGCATGGAAGAAGTGGCCTATGTGCCGCTGGAGGAACTGGTGCAGATCGAAGGCTTTGACGAGGACATGGCGGAAGAGCTGCAAAATCGCGCCCGCGAATTTCTTGATGTGGAACAGACAAAGGCCGAGGCCGAACGGCGTGATCTGGGCGTATCCGACGAAATCGCCGGGCTGGAAGGGCTGAGCCCGGCCATGCTGGTTGCGCTGGGCAAAGCCGGGATCAAGAGCCTTGACGATCTTGCCGATCTTTCCAGTGATGAGCTGATTGGCTGGACGGAATCCGCTGATGGCGTCAAAAAGCGTCATCCGGGCCTGCTCGACGGATTTGATCTGTCCGAAGATGACGCCAACACGATCATCATGGCCGCCCGTGCGCATTGGTTTGCCGATGAAGACGCTGCCAAAGCAGAAGCCTGAGCACGAAACGGACGAAACAGGACCCCTGCGCCGCTGTATCAGCAGCGGCGCGCGCCTGCCGCCGGAGCGGCTGATTCGCTTTGTGGTGTCCCCGGATGGGGTTTTGACGCCTGATCTGGGGGCCGAACTGCCTGGACGGGGCATTTGGATCTGCGCAGATCAGGAAATGCTGGCCAAAGCCATTTCAGGCAAGGGCTTTTCCCGGGCCGCGAGACGGCAGATCAGCCTTCCCCCCGATCTGGGCGATGTGGTGGCCGGGCTATTGTTACGCCGGACGATGCAAATGCTCGGCTTCGCCCGCAAGGCGGGGGAAGCCATTTCCGGACGTGAAAAGGTCGAGGCGCAGCTGCGATCGGGAAAAATCGGGGTGTTAATTACGGCCAGTGACGCGGCGGAAGATGGCAAAGCCAAACTTCAGCGCCTGGCGCAGGCCGTATCGCCGGACATGTTTTATGTTACATGGCTAACTGCTGCTGAATTGAGTTTGGCTTTTGGCCGGGATAATGTGATACATGCTGCCATAACACAGGGCCGTTTATCGGACCGGTTCCGGCATGAGGCGGAGCGGCTGTTGGGTTTTCGTAGGAAATTGGGTTGAATCAAACTGTTAGCCACTATTTAAAGGCCACCGGCATAGTAAGGGTGGAAGTCCGTTCGCGGGAATTCCCGGACTGCGGGTATTCAGACAGACTTTGGCGGGCAAACTCCTGGCGAACAGACTAATGGCAAAAATTTGCTCTGCAAGATCAGCAGATGTGCCGATTGCAGACGCTGCGCCCGGCATATATGGACGGCGCGAAACTGAGTAAAGGGTTGTAATGAGCGAGTCGAAAGAATCCGGCAATAGCGAACTTGGCGCTGGAGCCAAGCGTACACTCAGTCTGAAAAAGACTGTTGGTGCCGGACAGGTGCGCCAGAGCTTTTCTCATGGCCGCACCAAGGCGGTCGTCGTTGAACATAAGCGCAAACGCACACTGAATCTGAAAGGCGAAGACGAAGCGCCGGAAGATAGCAAACACGAAGCCCCGCCCGCCGGCGCCATCGAAGCTGCCGCTGCCAAGGCCGCACCTGAAACGGCCGCGCCAGAAAAGGCCGCGGCCCCCGCTGCCCCTGTCACATCCGCAGCGCCTGTGAGCCCGATGCGCAAGGCGCCCGAAGCGCCAAAATCCGCGCCGGAAAAAACCGAACGCCGCCCCATGCAAACCGGCAAGGGACGCCAGGTGCTCCGTACCCTGACTGAGGAAGAACGTGTGGCGCGCGAACGCGCGCTGGCCGAATCGCGCATTCAGGATGCCCTGGATGCCGCTTCAGCGGCAGAACGCCAGCGCCTCGAAGCGATACGGGCAGCAGAAGAGGCGGCGCTGGCCCCCCCGCCCCCAGCCGTTGAAATTGCTGAAGCGCCACCGCCCGCTGCTGCCCCTGCCGATGCGCCCGCGAAGGGCGCAACTGCGGCTGCGGAAACTGCCAAGACTGAATCTGTCCGCAAAAAAGATGAAACCAAACTATTTCCAGCCGCGGTTGAAGAAGAAGACGAAGAAGATGAAAAGGGCGTGCGGACAAAGCGCAAGCTTGCCGTACCCAAGGCCCCTGCACGCGCCCGCGACGAGCCGCGGCGCCGCGCAGGCCGGTTGACCATTCAGGCGGCGCTGGATGATGATATGGGCGAGCGCCAACGTTCGCTGGCCTCTATCCGCCGCGCGCGTGAGCGTGAGCGTTATGCCGCAAAATCCGGCGGGCGCGAGCATAAAATTGTGCGCGATGTCGTAATCCCGGAGGCGATTTCAGTTCAGGATCTCGCCAACCGGATGGCCGTTCGCGGAAACGAAGTTCTGCGCACCCTGCGCGCCATGGGCGAAACCGCCAATATGGATACGGTTCTGGAACCCGCCACGGCGCAACTGGTCGTGGAAGAAATGGGGCATGTCGCCCGGCTGGTCGCCGAATCCGACGTTGAAATCGGATTGGAAATTGACGCCAGCGATGAAGGTGATCTGCGGCCCCGCCCGCCCGTGGTTACGGTAATGGGCCATGTCGATCATGGCAAAACCTCACTGCTCGACGCCCTGCGCAAGACCGATGTCGTGTCTGGCGAAAAAGGCGGCATCACACAGCATATCGGCGCCTATCAGGTGGAACTTGCCAGCGGCCAGAAAATTACCTTCATTGACACGCCCGGTCATGAAGCCTTTACCGCCATGCGCGCGCGCGGCGCCAATGCCACCGATATTGTGATTCTGGTGGTGGCCGCCGATGACAGTGTCATGCCGCAAACCGTGGAAGCCATCCATCATGCCAAAGCCGCCGGGGTTCCGGTGATTGTGGCCATCAATAAAATGGACAAGCCCGACGCCAGACCCGACAAGGTGCGCCAGGAGCTTCTGTCCTATGAAATCTTCACGGAACAGCTGGGCGGCGAGGTGCTTTCAGTCGAGGTTTCCGCGCTGAAAGGGCTTAATCTCGACAAGCTTCTGGAAGCCATTCTGTTGCAGGCGGAACTGCTTGATCTCAAGGCCGATCCCTCCCGCAGCGCGCATGGCGTGATTATCGAAGCCAAACTGGACAAGGGCCGCGGCCCAGTCGCTACGGTACTGGTCAAGGGCGGCACCTTGCGGCGCGGCGATATTCTGGTTGCGGGCGCCGAAATGGGGCGTGTGCGGGCCCTGGCAGATGAACATGGGCGGCCGCTGACATCGGCGGGCCCCTCAACGCCCGTTGAAGTGCTGGGCCTGCAAAGCGTGCCTAACGCGGGCGATGACGTTATTGTGGTGGATAGCGAAAGCCGCGCACGCGAAGTCAGCGCGTTCCGTCAGCGCCGTCAGACGCAGTTGCGCACCACTGCGGCGCCCAGCGCATCGCTTGAAGATGTTTTTGCGCAACTGCAACGCGCCGCGATCAAGGAACTGCCCATTGTCCTGAAGGGCGATGTGCAGGGTTCTGTCGAAGCCATTCAGGCGTCGCTCAACAAGATATCCAGCGAAGAAGTGCGTATACGGATATTACATGCAGGCGTTGGCGCCATTACCGAATCCGATGTAAGTCTGGCGGCTGCATCGCATGCGCCGGTATTCGGATTTAATGTCCGCGCCAACAGTCAGGCCAAGGATCTGGCCGAATCCTCGCGCGTCGAAATCCGCTATTACAACATTATCTACGATCTGCTGGACGATGTGCGCAAAGCGCTGTCGGGCATGCTGACCCCGGAACGGCGCGAAACCATGCTGGGCAATGCCAGGGTTCTGGATGTCTTCAAAGTCTCGAAGATGGGCAAGGCGGCTGGCTGTCTGGTTACCGACGGGGTTGTGCGCCGGGGCGCCGGTGTGCGCGTGATCCGCGACAATGTGGTGCTGCATGAAGGTTCACTGTCCAGCCTGCGGCGCTTCAAGGACGAAGTGAAAGAAGTTCTAAGCGGCACAGAATGCGGCATGGCGTTTGAAAATTTCCAGGATGTTCGCGTTGGCGATATCATCGAATGCTTTGAAGTCGAGCACATCGCACGGACGCTGTAGCGGCCCTTATCAGTTATGACAGAGGCAATCATGTCTGCATCACGCGGCGGCGGCGGCCGTAAAACCGGCCGGCCACCGGTTCGCGAGCGTTCGCAACGGCAATTGCGGGTGGGCGAGGAAATTCGCCGCCGGCTGTCTGAAATTCTCATGCGTGGTGAGGTGCGCGATCCCGATCTTGCGGGGCATTCAATCACTGTGACCCAGGTGCAGATCAGCCCGGATATGAAACATGCGCTGGTCTATGCCAGGCCGCTGGCGGGTGATGTGGAAACCTCCGAAAAAGCCGTCGCGGCGCTGAACCGGTCGGCGGGTTTTCTACGCGGGCGGCTTGGCCTGGAAATCAGCATCCGCCACACCCCGGAATTGCGATTTGCGACCGATGATAGCTTTGATAAGGCTGATGCGCTGGACCGCCTGCTGCGCAGCGGGCCAGTGGCGAGAGATCTGGAAAAATAAAAATGAGCAGGCGCGGCAGCAAGCGGGGCAGACCTGTCAATGGCTGGGTCTGTGTGGACAAGCCGGTGGGCGTCACCTCGACACAGGCTGTCGGCAAGGTGCGTTATGCCTTTGACGCGCAAAAGGCCGGGCATGCGGGAACGCTGGACCCGCTGGCCAGCGGCATTCTGGCAATTGCGCTGGGCGAGGCGACCAAGACCATCCCCTATGCCGTAGACACCCAGAAGACCTACCGGTTTACCGTGCGCTGGGGCGAGCAGACCAGCACGGATGATGCGGAAGGCCATGCCATCGCCACCAGCGATGTGCGGCCGGACATGGCCGCGATCTGTGCGGTGCTGCCTGAATTTATCGGCGACATCATGCAATTGCCGCCGCGTTTTTCAGCCATCAAGCTGGCTGGCGCGCGTGCCTATGATCTGGCCCGCAATGGCGAAGAATTCGAACTGACCCCAAGACAGGTAAATGTAATTGATTTTCGCCTGTTGCAACTAGAAGATGCAGATAACGCCATTTTCGAGCTGGTTTGCGGTAAAGGCACCTATGTCCGCGCACTGGCCCGCGATCTGGGGTTGCGGCTGGGAAGTTGTGCACATGCCCGCGATATACGCCGGACACAGGTGGGGCCCTTCACCGAAGCCAATGCGATTTCGCTGGATATGCTGGAACAATTGGTTCATAACCCGTCACTGTCGGAGCATTTGCTGCCGGTTGAGACCCCGCTGGACGACATCCCGGCGATGGCCATAACTGGAAGCGATGCAATCCGTTTGAAACGCGGACAACCGATTCTGGCGCGCGACGGCCAGTTCAACCCCTCTGACGCTCTGATATGCGCCAAGATACACGGTAAAGCCGTGGCGCTTGGGTTTGTCGAGGCGGGGGAGTTCCGGCCGGTGCGTATTTTCAATATCCCATATGGAGTTATAAAATCCGATGTCGATTACACCTGAGCGCAAACAGGCGCTGATGGGCGAATATGCCCGCAAGGCCGGTGATACCGGCTCTCCCGATGTGCAGATCGCGCTGTTGACCGAACGGATCAACAATCTGACCCTGCATTTCAAGGAACATAAACATGATAACCATTCGCGCCGGGGATTGATCAAGATGGTCAATCTGCGCCGCAAACTGCTGGATTATGTCAAGCGTGAAGATCAGCCGCGATATGCCGGACTGCTGCAACGCCTTGGCCTGCGCCGCTAATTTGCTACGTGGATGAAGCTCTGGCCAAGGGGCCAGAGCTAATTGCTGAGAATAAGGAAGAAGAAGAATGTTTGAAATCCACCGCAAGGAAATCATGTGGGGCGGGCGTAAGCTGAGTTTTGAAACCGGCCGGATCGCACGTCAGGCCGATGGCGCCGTTCTGGTGCAATATGGCGAAAGCAGCGTGCTGGCCACAGTTGTCGCCGCGCGCACGCCGCGCCCCGGCATCGATTTCTTTCCGCTGACCTGCGACTATGTTGAAAGAACCTATGCGGCGGGAAAAATTCCCGGCGGCTTCTTCAAGCGTGAAGGACGCCCGACCGAAAAGGAAACGCTGACCTCGCGCCTGATCGACCGTCCGATCCGCCCGCTTTTCGTCGATGGTTTCCGCAACGAAACACAGGTGATCTGCACCGTGCTCAGCCACGATATGGAAAACGATCCCGATATTGTCGCGCTGATTGCGGCCTCGGCTGCGTTGACCATTTCCGGCATTCCCTTCATGGGCCCCATTGGCGGCTGCCGCGTTGGCTACAAGAATGGCGCCTATGTTCTGAACCCGCTGATTGATGACCTCAAGGATGGCCAGCTTGATCTGGTGGTGGCGGGCACACATGACGCCGTGCTGATGGTGGAATCCGAAGCCAAGGAACTTTCCGAAGAAGTGATGCTGGGCGCGGTGATGTTCGGCCACCGCGAAATGCAGGCGGTTATCGGCGCCATCATTGATCTGGCGGAAAAAGCCGCCAAGGAACCCTGGGATCTGGTTCAGGCGTCGCATGACGAAAGCCTAGGCCACAAGGTGCGCGAGATCGGCGAAAATCTGCTGCGCAGCGCCTATACCGAAGTCAGCAAACTGCTGCGACAGGAAAAAGTCGCGTCTGTGAAAAAGGCGGTTCTGTCCGGCCTGGAAGAGATCGGTTTGCATCTGGAAACCGGCGTCGGCGAACAGTTCAAGAAGCTGGAAAAAGACGTGGTGCGGGGCAATATTCTCGACACCAAAAAGCGCATTGACGGGCGCGGCCTTGCCGATGTGCGCCCGATCCTGGCCGAAGTTGGCGTTCTGCCGCGCACACATGGCGCGGCGCTGTTCACGCGCGGTGAAACCCAGGCGCTGGTCATCACCACGCTGGGCACGGGCGAGGACGAGCAATGGGTTGACGCGCTGCATGGTTCGTACAAGGAACGTTTCCTGCTGCATTATAATTTCCCGCCTTATTCGGTTGGTGAAACCGGCCGCTTTGGATTTACCGGACGGCGTGAAATTGGCCACGGCAAACTGGCATGGCGGGCGGTGCGCGCGGTACTGCCGCTCTATGAAAATTTCCCCTACACCATTCGGGTAGTGTCGGAAATCACCGAATCCAACGGCTCATCCTCGATGGCCAGCGTGTGCGGCGCGTCGCTTTCGCTGATGGATGCAGGTGTGCCGATTACGCGCCCGGTTGCGGGCATCGCAATGGGACTGATCAAGGAAGGCGAACGCTTCGCCGTGCTGTCGGACATTCTGGGCGATGAAGATCATCTCGGCGACATGGATTTCAAGGTTGCAGGCACGGAACTGGGCGTGACCTCGTTGCAGATGGACATCAAGATCACCGGCATCACCGAGGAAATCATGCAGATCGCATTGGGCCAGGCCAAAGGCGGGCGCCTGCATATTCTGGGTGAAATGGCGAAAGCCATGACCGTCTCGCGCGGCAATCTCAACGCCAATGCGCCGCGCATCACCACCATCACCATCCCGGTTGAAAAGATCCGTGAAGTGATCGGTTCGGGCGGCAAGGTTATTCAGGGCATCGTCGCTGAATCCGGCGCCAAGGTGGATATCAATGACGAAGGCATTATCAAGATCGCCTCGCCCGATGAAGAAAGCGTCAAAAAGGCGCTGGCCATGATCCAGGATATTGTGGCCGAAGCCGAACCCGGCGGCATCTATCACGGCAAGGTCGTCAAGGTGCTGGACTTCGGCGCCTTCGTCAACTTTATCGGCAAGAAAGACGGGCTGGTGCATGTGTCCGAACTGTCCGAGGGGCGCGTCGAAAAAGTGTCCGACATGATCAAGGAAGGCGACAACGTCTGGGTAAAATATCTGGGCTCCGATGATCGCGGCAAGACCAGGCTTTCGATGCGTTATGTCAATCAGGAAACCGGCGAAGAAATTCCCGGCGTCGAACCCCGCGAGCGCCCCGCTGGCGGCGGTGGCGGCGGTGGCGGTGGCGGCAGAGAACGCCGTCCGCGCCGCGACTAAAATTGGAATGCATAAAGGTCGAGCTGCCATTCATCGTCGTGTTTCTGGTGTGTGATGGCGCTCGATCCTCCTACGCCTCACGAAGGATTCTCAGACTATATCATCTTCGTCGATGAGAGCGGCGATCACGGGTTGAATGGCATTGACCCGGATTTCCCGATGTTTGCGTTGTCTTTCTGTCTTATAGCCAAGACAAGCTACGCTCAGCAGATCGTTCCTGCCTTCCAGGAATTTAAGTTTGAAATGTGGGGGCACGACGGAGCGATCTTGCACGAACATGAAATTCGCAAAAATAAAGGACCATTTGGTATTCTGCGTACAAATCCTGTGCTTCGAGAAAAATTCTACGAGCGCCTAAATGGATTAATGGCGGATGCCCCAATGTTTGTCATCGCTCGGTTATCAACAAAGCTAACCTGAAAAATAAATATTCAAATCCTTGGAGCCCATACGAGCTTGCTCTTCTATTTTGCATGGAACGTGGATTACGTTGGCTTTTAAAAAATAACCAAGCAGGAAAGCTGACACATATAATATTCGAAAGCCGCGGAAAAAAAGAGGACTCAGAACTAGAATTAGAGTTCCGTCGTATTTGCGACAACAAGGGGAGTTTCTCAAATGATGATTTCACACAGATGCAGTTTGAACCGGTTTTTATAAGCAAGGCCAGTAATTCGATCGGGTTGCAACTTGCAGACCTAACCGCACGGCCCATCGCTCTCCGCCATTATAAACCTTTACAGTCCAATCGCGCCTACGAAATCATTCATCCGAAGCTAGTTGAGGTAAAACTATTCCCCTGACTTTGGAAGCAAAGGAAAGATGTAGCTGAAAAACAAAAAGGCCCCAGCAAAGCCAGAACCTCCTCGTCGACCGGGAAATGCCCAATCCTTGACCACAATGTACATCTTTTCCGTCAAATTGCAAGCTCTGATCGGCATCCCCGCCGGATAGACGAAACCTGGAGCGGGTGAAGGGAATCGAACCCTCGTCGTAAGCTTGGGAAGCTTCTGCTCTGCCATTGAGCTACACCCGCATGGTTTTTTTCTAGCACAAAGATTTATGATTATAAACCGGGCAGTCCGCATGCCGGTGAACCTGATTGCATATTATGCTGCACCGGGGGCCTAATATTACTTGCATTCGGGCGCCGGACACCCTTGCAGTAGGTTAAAAATCGCGCTACTAGCCGTATGGTTAATTGAACATTTCTTTTCAGCGGAGGAAGCCATGGCGCGCAAGAAAATAGCCCTTATCGGAGGCGGACAAATCGGCGGTACCCTGGCCCTGCTGGCGGGGCTGAAAGAGCTTGGCGATATCGTCATGTTCGACATTCTGGAAGGTCTGCCTCAGGGCAAGACCCTGGATCTGGCGCAGACAAGCGCCGTGGAAGGCTATGACGTAAAACTGTCCGGCACCAACAAATATGCCGGAATCAAAGGCGCCGATGTGGTGATTGTCACTGCGGGCGTGCCGCGTAAACCGGGCATGAGCCGTGATGATCTGCTCGGCATCAATATCAAGGTCATGGAACAGGTCGGCGAGGGCATTCGCAAATATGCACCCAAGGCCTTTGTCATCTGTATCACCAATCCGCTGGACGCCATGGTCTGGGTACTGCGCGAGGTTTGCGGCCTGCCGCAGAATATGGTGGTGGGCATGGCTGGTGTTCTGGATTCAGCGCGCTTTCAATATTTTCTGGCGGAAGAATTTGGCGTTTCCATCAAGGATATCTCAACCTTTGTTCTGGGCGGCCACGGCGACACCATGGTCCCGTTGACCCGATATTCGACGGTGGCGGGCATCCCCCTGCCCGATCTGGTGAAAATGGGCTGGACCACAGCCCAGAAGCTGGACCAGATCGTGCAGCGCACCCGTGATGGCGGCGCCGAGATTGTCGGCCTGCTCAAAACCGGTTCAGCCTTTTACGCGCCTGCCGCCAGCGCCATCGCCATGGCGCAATCCTTTCTGGGCGACCAAAAACGCCTACTGCCCTGCGCAGCACATTTGACCGGGCAATATGGCGTGAAAGATCTGTATGTCGGCGTTCCGGTCATCATCGGCGCCGCAGGCGTTGAGCGGGTGGTGGAGATCAGTCTGACCCCTCCGGAAAAGAAAATGTTCGATCATTCGGTCGCTTCCGTTCGCGATCTGGTGGCAGCCTGCAAAAAAATCAATCCGGCGCTGGGAAAGAACGGAAAAAGCGGAAAAAGCAAGAAAAGCGGGAAAAAATAATAATTACTGCTGAACAAGGGAAACGAAACGTTAATCTTCCAAGGATAAGGTTGTTAACCAAATCCTTGGAGGCGGGGAAAGGGGCCCGGTTATTGCATAATATTGCATAATAATGTTCCACATCCCTGATTTTGCTTTTCAGGGAGACCGGAGAAGCGGTTGCTGCCTGTTTTTTTAACTGCGGCTGCCCAAAAAATGGATCCCTGTTGCTATGAATATCCACGAATATCAGGCCAAGCAAGTTCTGAAAGGCTTTGGCATCCCAGTACCGCGTGGTGGCGTTGCCTTTACCCCCGATGAAGCCGTCAAGGTCGCCAACGCCCTGCGGACACGAAGCTGGGTCATCAAGGCGCAAATTCATGCCGGCGGGCGCGGCAAGGGCGGCGGCATCCGGGTCGTCAAATCCATCGGGGAAGTCAGCGTCGAAGCCGAGCGCATGCTGGGCATGACCCTGGTTACACCTCAGACCGGCCCCGAAGGCAAAATCGTCCACAGGATTTATGTCGAGCAGGGCTGCGACATTGAGCGTGAACTGTATCTGGCCTGTCTTGTGGACCGTGAGAGCTCGCGCATTGCCTTTATCGCCTCGACAGAAGGCGGCATGGATATTGAAGAGGTGGCGGCCAAAACCCCGGAAAAAATTATCACTCTGACCATCGATCCCGCCGCCGGTGTGCAGCCGCATCACGGCCGGCGCATCGCCTTTGCGCTGGGCCTGGATTTTGATCTGGCCCGCCAATGCCAGGATCTGGTGGAACGGCTTTACTACGCATTTGTGGAAACGGACGCCAGCCTGATCGAAATCAACCCGCTTGTCGTCAACAAGCAGGACAATCTTATCTGTCTCGATGCCAAGCTGAACTTTGATGACAATGCCCTGTTCCGGCACCCGGATATTGCCGGCCTGCGCGATGCCATGGAAGAGGATCCAGTGGAACTGGAAGCCTCGAAGCGCGATCTGAATTATGTGAAGCTGGATGGCGAAATCGGCTGTCTGGTGAATGGCGCGGGCCTGGCCATGGCGACCATGGACATTATCAAATTATATGGCAGCTCTCCTGCCAACTTCCTGGATGTGGGCGGCGGCGCGGACAAGGAAAAGGTTACGGAAGCCTTCAAAATCATTCTGCGTGATCCGAATGTGAAGGCGATTCTGGTCAATATCTTCGGCGGCATCATGCGCTGCGATATTATTGCCGAAGGCGTGGTCGCTGCCGCCAAGGAAGTCAGGCTTGCCGTGCCGCTGGTCGTACGCCTGGAAGGCACCAATGTAGAACAGGGGCAAAAAATTCTGGCCGATTCCGGCCTGCCAATTCTATCGGCCCATGATCTTGCAGAAGCCGCTGAAAAAGTGGTTTCAGCCGTAAAGGAAGCCCGCTAATGGCCGTGCTTGTCGATAAAAACACCCGCGTCATCTGTCAGGGCTTTACCGGCTCGCAGGGCACCTTTCATTCTGAACAGGCGGTGGCCTATGGCACCAGAATGGTGGGTGGCGTAACCCCTGGCCGTGGCGGCATGCGCCACATCAACCTGCCGGTATTCGACACGGTAGCCGAGGCTGTGGAAAAAACCGCCGCCAATGCCAGCGTCATTTATGTACCGCCGGGTTTTGCCGCAGACGCCATACTTGAAGCGGTTGATGCCGGCGTGCCGCTGGTCGTGGCCATTACCGAAGGTATTCCGGTTCAGGACATGGTCAAGGTAAAGCGCGCGCTGGTCGGAACAAAAACACGCCTTATCGGCCCTAATTGCCCAGGGGTGATTACGCCAGACGAATGCAAAATCGGCATCATGCCGGGGCATATTCATAAGCGCGGCAGCGTTGGCATTGTGTCACGCTCCGGCACCCTGACCTATGAGGCGGTGGCGCAGACCACAGCGGCCGGGCTGGGACAAACCACCTGTATCGGCATTGGCGGCGATCCGGTCGCGGGCACCAATTTCATCGACTGTCTGGAATTGTTTCTGGCCGATGATGAAACCCAATCCATCATTATGATCGGCGAAATTGGCGGCTCCGGCGAGGAAGAAGCCGCCGAATTCCTGAAGCGTTCAAAAATTAAAAAGCCGGTGGTGGGATTCATTGCCGGGCGCACGGCGCCGCCAGGGCGGCGTATGGGCCACGCAGGGGCCATCATATCCGGCGGCAAGGGCGGGGCCGAAGACAAAATCGAAGCCATGCGCAGCGCCGGAATCACCGTTGCGGATTCACCCGCAGCACTGGGCGTAACCCTGAAGCAGGTTCTGAACGGATAACAGATTTCATGGCATCAGAGAAAGGGGCGCGGACGACATCCGCCCAGGACGAAATGACAAGTGAGAGTGACACCGGGCTATTCGAGCAGAGTTCATTTCTGTTTGGCGGCAATGCCGCATTTATCGAAAAACTATACGCCGATTATCAGGCAAATCCCGCGTCAGTAGATACAAGCTGGCAGCAGTTTTTCGCCTCGCTGGGTGAGGCCAATAAAGCGCTGAAGCCCCCCGCATGGCAGCGTCCCGGCTGGCCGCCCACCGCCAATGGCGAACTGGTCAGTGCGCTGGATGGCGACTGGACGGCGCTGGAATCGGAAATAACCGCGAAGCTGCGCGCCGCTGCGCCAGAGGCCAGCGAACAGCAGCTCAATGCCAGCGCCCAGGATTCCATCCGCGCCATCATGCTGATCCGCGCCTATCGCATTCGCGGCCACCTGATGGCGACGCTCGACCCGCTAGGCCTGGTCAAGCCCGCCGAACATCCTGATCTGCTGCCCTCCGCCTATGGCTTTGGCGATGCAGATATGGACCGGCCCATTTTCATCAATAATCTGCTGGGCCTGCAAACCGCCACGGTTCGGCAGATACTGGAAATCGTGCAGAAGGCCTATTGCGGCCATATCGGCGTCGAATATATGCATATTTCCAACCCCGAAGAGCGGTTATGGATTCAGGAACGCATTGAAGGCGCAGACAAGGAAATCAGCTTCACCCGGGAAGGCAAGCGCGCCATACTGCGCAAGCTGGTGGAGGCGGAGCATTTCGAAGGGTTTCTGGCCAAAAAATATACCGGCACCAAACGCTTTGGCCTGGATGGCGGTGAATCGCTGATCGCCGCGCTGGAACAGATCATCAAGCGGGGCGGCGCGCTGGGCGTGAAGGAAATCGTCATCGGCATGCCGCATCGCGGACGCCTGAATGTGCTGACCAGTGTGATGAGCAAACCCTATCAGGAAGTGTTTCATGAATTTCACGGCGGTTCTTCCACGCCGCTGGATGTTCAGGGGTCGGGCGATGTCAAATATCATCTTGGCACATCAGCCGACCGCGAATTTGACGGCAATGTGGTGCATCTGTCGCTGACCGCCAATCCGTCGCATCTGGAAGCGGTTGATCCCGTCGTGCTGGGCAAGGCGCGCGCAAAGCAGGAAATTTATGGCAATAGCCGCGATGCCGTGCTGCCGCTGCTGATGCATGGCGATGCCGCCTTTGCCGGGCAGGGTATCGTGGCCGAGTGTTTTGGCCTGTCCGGCCTGAAGGGCCATCGCACCGGCGGCACCATTCATGTGATCGTCAATAATCAGATCGGCTTCACAACCTCGCCGCATGCCAGCCGTTCGTCACCCTATCCTTCGGACGTGGCGAAAATGGTGATGGCGCCGATTTTCCACGTCAATGGCGATGATCCCGAGGCGGTGGTTTTTGTGGCGCGCCTGGCGACCGAATATCGTCAGACCTTTCACAAAGATGTTGTCGTGGATATGTTCTGCTATCGCAGGCATGGCCACAATGAAGGCGATGAGCCGTCATTTACCCAGCCGCTTATGTACCGGCTGATCCGCAATCATCCGACCACGTTGCAGATTTATTCCAAACGTCTGATTGCCGAAGGCAGCGTCAGCGAAGCGGAATATGCCGCAATCATCGACGAATTCCGGGTTCATCTGGAAACGCAGTTTGAAGCCGCATCTGGCTACAAACCGAACAAGGCGGACTGGCTGGAAGGAAAATGGCGCGGCCTGGACATCGCCAAGGGCGATGTCCGCCGGGGTGAAACCCATATACAGCCCAGTTGCCTGAAAATCATTGGCGATGCGATCACCACCTATCCCGAAGATCTCAATGTGCATCGCACCATTCAACGGCTGCTGAAAGCCAAGGCGGCGATGTTTCAGTCCGGTCAGGGGTTTGACTGGGCGACCGCCGAGGCGATTGCCTTTGGCTCGCTTGCGCTTGAAGGCCATAAGGTGCGCCTGGTCGGGCAGGATTCCGCGCGCGGCACTTTCAGCCAGCGCCATTCAGTGCTGGTCGATCAGGAAAATGAGCGGCGATATATACCGCTAAATCATATCAAGGAAGGCCAGGCCCGTTTTGAAGTCATTGACAGCATGCTGTCGGAAATGGCGGTGCTGGGGTTTGAATATGGCTATTCGCTGGCCGAACCGGATGCGCTGGTGCTGTGGGAAGCGCAGTTCGGCGATTTCGCCAATGGCGCGCAGGTGATCATTGATCAGTTTATTGCCGGTGGTGAAAGCAAGTGGCTGCGTATGAGCGGCCTGGTGATGCTGCTGCCGCATGGCTATGAAGGTCAGGGGCCGGAGCATTCCTCGGCGCGGCTGGAGCGCTATCTGCAACTTTGCGCGGAAGATAATATTCAGGTGGTGAACTGCACCACGCCCGCCAATTATTTTCATGTGCTGCGCCGGCAGCTGCACCGCAATTTCCGCAAGCCGCTGATCATCATGACGCCGAAATCGCTGCTGCGCCACAAGCTGGCGGTATCAAGCGCGCCAGAGTTCACGCAAGCTTCGTCCTTTCACCGCATCCTGTGGGATCTGGCCGAAACCAGCCCCGGAAGCAGCCTGAAACTAGCTGCGGACAAGGACATTGAACGGGTCATCCTGTGCAGCGGCAAGGTCTATTATGATCTGTTCGAAGAGCGCGAAAAACGCGGACTCGACAAGGTGCAGATATTGCGCATCGAACAGCTTTATCCCTTCCCGTCCAATGCATTATTGCGCGAAGCGGGACGCTTCCCCAAGGCGAAGTTCATCTGGTGCCAGGAGGAGCCGCGCAATATGGGGGCCTGGAATTTTGTGGACCCGCAGATTGAATGGGTGCTGACCACCCTGAAAATGGAACAGCCCCGTCCACACTATGCAGGGCGGATGGCCACGGCTTCGACCGCCACAGGCTTTGGTTCGCGCCATGCACAGGAAACCGCTGCATTTCTGCAACGCGCGCTGACTGAATAAAATAATACGACGTTCAAGGATGAAACGATCATGAGTATCCAAATTCAGGTTCCCGTTCTGGGTGAATCGGTTACCGAGGCGACAGTCGCCAAATGGTTCAAACAGCCGGGCGAACCGGTCAATGCCGATGACCCGCTATGTGCGCTGGAAACCGACAAGGTGACGCTGGAAGTTCCCGCCCCCGCCAATGGTTCGCTATCGGAAATTCTGGTGCAGGAAGGCGAAACCGTTGAGGTGGGCGCCATTCTTGCCGCCTTCGTCGCGGGCGCGGGCGCGGGCGCCGTCAAACCCGTTATCGTAAAAGAACAGGCAACCATAGCCGTGGGCAAAGCCGCCGCAGCCCCGCAAATGGCCGCGCCGCGCGCGCTGGCGGTTGGGGAATCGCCGATGGCGCCATCCGTGCGCCGCATCGCCACGGAATTTCATATTGACCCGGGCACGGTTGCGGCATCCGGCAAAGGCGGCCGCGTCACCAAAGGCGACATGCTGGCTGCCGCCGCCAATCCGGCGCCCTTGGCCGTGAAAGCGCCCGCCGCGCCGGATGCGCGCGAAGAGCGGGTGCGCATGAGCCGGTTGCGCAAAACCATCGCCAAACGCCTGAAGGATGCGCAGAACACCGCCGCCATGCTGACCACCTTCAACGAAGTGGATATGAGCGCGGTCATGGCGCTGCGCGATCAGTACAAGGATGTGTTTTTCGCCAAACATGGCGTGCGCCTCGGTTTTATGGGCTTTTTCGTCAAGGCCTGCATACAGGCCTTGCGCGAAATTCCCGCCGTCAACGCCGAAATCGACGGCGAGGATCTGGTTTACAAAAATTATTACAATATCGGCGTGGCGGTCGGCACGCCTTCCGGTCTGGTAGTTCCGGTGGTGCGCGACGCGGATATGCTGGGTTTTGCCGCCCTGGAAAAAACCATTAACGCGCTGGGCGTGAAGGCGCGCGACGGCAAGCTGGGAATTAATGATCTGCAAGGCGGCACCTTCACCATCTCCAATGGCGGTGTGTACGGATCATTAATGTCCACACCCATTCTTAATCCGCCGCAATCGGGCATTCTGGGCATGCACAAAATTCAGGAACGCCCCATCGCCATAAAAGGCCAGGTGGCGGTGCGGCCGATGATGTATCTTGCACTTTCCTATGACCATCGCATCATTGACGGGCGCGAGGCCGTGACCTTTCTGGTGCGGGTCAAGGAATGTATGGAAGATCCGCAACGCCTGTTGCTGGATTTATAGTCATGGCGGATAATTTTGATCTGGTGGTGATTGGCGGCGGCCCGGGCGGCTATATCTGCGCCATCCGCGCGGCGCAACTGGGCATGCGCGTCGCCTGTGTGGAAAAGCGCGGAAGCCTGGGCGGCACCTGTCTGAATGTCGGCTGCATTCCGTCCAAGGCGCTGCTGCATGCATCCGAACTGTTCGCGCATGCAGCGGACATGGCGGCGTTTGGCGTTAAAACCGGAAAGATCAGCCTGGATCTGCCCGCCATGATGGGGCACAAGGACAAAACCGTCAGTGAACTGACAAAAGGCATTGAATTTCTGTTCAAGAAAAACAAGGTCACCTATATAGCGGGCACGGGAAAGCTGGCCGGGCAAGGCCAGGTCGAAGTGCGGCTGAACGAGGGTGGCGCGCAGGTTCTAGCTAGCCCGCATATTGTGATCGCCACCGGATCGGCCCCCGCATCCCTGCCCGGCATCATCATTGATGAGGACCGGATCGTTTCAAGCACCGGCGCACTGGCGCTGAAAGCCGTTCCCAAACATTTACTGGTTGTGGGCGGGGGCGTTATCGGCCTGGAGCTTGGTTCTGTATGGGCGCGGCTGGGCGCGCAGGTGACTGTGGTGGAATTTCTGGATCATATTATTCCGGGCGCCGATCGTGACGTGGGCAAGAATTTTCAGCGCATGCTGAAAAAGCAGGGCATGGAATTCAAACTGTCCACCAAAGTCACCGCCATTGAAAAATCGGCCAAAGGGCTGAAGATCAGCATGCAGGCAGCGGCGGGCGGCACAGAGGAAACCCTGGAAGCCGATATCGCGCTGATCGCTATTGGCCGCAAACCTTATACGGATGATCTGGGGCTTGAAAGTGTTGGTGTCGCCATGGATCGGGGCATGATCGTGACCGATCCGCATTACCGCACCAGCGCCGAAGGCATTTACGCCATCGGCGATGTGATTGCGGGCCCGATGCTGGCGCACAAAGCGGAAGATGAAGGCGTGGCGCTGGCGGAGCTGCTGGCCGGCAAAGCGGGACATGTCAATTACGCCGTCATACCAAGCGTGATCTATACCGCGCCGGAAGTCGCCTGGGTCGGTAAAACCGAGGAGCAGTTAAAGGCCGACGGCATTGCCTATAAGGCCGGAAAATTCCCCTTTGCCGCCAATGCCCGCGCCAAGGTGGCGGGCGACACCGAAGGTTTTGTCAAAGTGCTGGCCGACGCCACAACCGATCGGGTTCTGGGCGTGCATGTGATCGGCCCGGATGCCGGCAATATGATCGGCGAGGCCGCCCTGGCCATGGAATTTGGCGCATCCAGCGAAGACATCGCCCGCACCTGCCATGCCCACCCGACCCTGAGCGAGAGCCTCAAGGAGGCAGCACTGGCGGTAGATAATCGCACGCTTAATGCGTGATTGCCCTTCGTCTTTATTCTGGTTTATGCTTTGAGCGGGCATAAAACGGAATTGGGGGACGATACGCATGCCAAAGAATATACTGCTTTGCTTTGATGGAACCAATAATCACCCAAAGGACGCCGAGCAGGAGCGTGAATGGTTCGGCCGCAATAAAATTGAGGATAGCGGCATCACCAATGTCCTCAAACTGCACCTGATTTTCGGCGGCAATCTGGATAACAAGCCCGCCTCGGCTTCACAACACAGCTTCTATTATCCCGGCGTTGGTACTTATGGCAGCAAATTCCGGCAGATTTTCAATGCCGGTCTGGCGCCGGAGAATCTCGATGTGGGGCGCATCATCCTGAACGCGGCCAGTGATTTGAAGTCTGTCTATCAGCCCGGCGATCATATATTTATATTTGGTTTCAGCCGTGGCGCGGCAATCGCGCGAAAATTCGCCTCGGTGATCGGCAAGCATATAGATTGCATCGCAAATCCAAAACCTGTCCGTTTTTTAGGCGTGTTCGACACTGTCGCGTCTATGGGCGTGCCGAACCTGGATAAAAACGACATGCCCCGTTCGGATGTCGTTTTTGAGAATCAGTTCATTTCACCGCATATTCAGGAAGCGCTGCATCTGGTTTCCATTGATGAAAACCGCGTGGTGTTTCAACCCACTTTGATGAATGCAGAAGAAGATCGTGTCACCGAAGTATGGTTTCCCGGCGCGCATTCGGATGTCGGCGGGGGGTTCTGGTATGATGGCCTGTCAGATACCACACTGCAATTCATGCTGGAACATATCAAGCGCAGACAGTTAGGCGTCACCCTTTATAACCCGGCAAATCTTGATTTCGCCAATCTCGTCGCAGCCGGGGGCAGGTATCATATTGATTTTGACGATGTACGCATTCTTCCGGATATTCTGGGGAAAAGCCATCCCAAGGACCGCTGGGGGCCCGTTGCCGGCTTAACCTTGTCGCCCCGCAGAATTTGTGTGCTGGCGGCCGGGAAGCCTTCGGCCGCACATTTGCCGCTGGTTTATGAGGGCACCAAGACAAGGATTGAAAAAATAGCCGAATACCGGCCGCATGCCCTTAAAAATGTGCAGCATAAACAGATCACTATGGCGGGTAATTTGCTTATGGATGCGGCCGGAAATGTGAGAGTTTTCGACGGTATCCGGGAGTTTGAGGCTATAAACGAATATATACCCTGATCGCTTGTTTACCCTGATCATAAGGCCGCATATCCGGCTTTTTCCCGGCGCTTGATTTCAGACCTATCCATGCATGGCCCTGCAATGGTAGATGGGTGCGCTTGTAAACGATCAGGAAGCCTGCCAGAGGAACCCCCCCATGCCGATCACCGGAATGCCCGAATATGATAACGGGACATTGCAACGCCTGCACACGCTGGACCACAGCATTGCAGAGGTGTTCGCGCGCCATGGATATGGCTTTGTCGAACCGCCGATACTGGAACCCGCTGAAATTTTTCTGGAGCAGTCCGGCGAGGAAATTCGCAACCGCATGTATGTCTTCAGCGATCCGGCGGGCAATGAATTGTGCCTGAGGCCGGATCTGACCATCCCGGCCTGCCGCATGTATTTGCGTCAGACTGCCAATGCGGGCGAGGAGCCTGCCCGCCTGTGCTATAATGGCCCGGCCTTCCGGTTCCAGCCGGCCGGGCGTGACAGGCCCTGCCAGTTTTTTCAGGCCGGTGTGGAATGCCTGGGCGACGGGGATATTGCAGGCGCCGATGCCGAGGTTCTGGCGTTAACGGTGGAAGCATTGCAGGCCGCCGGACTGATGCGTTTTGAAGTGCTGATCGGCGATCTGGCCCTGTTCCGTGCACTGATTGATCAGCTTTCACTTCCGCCGCGCTGGCGGGACAGATTGAAGCGGCAGTTCTGGCGCCCGGACGGGCTGCATGATCTTCTGGCGCGTCTTTCCAATCACAATGCAGAGGCCGCCTCGGCGCCGCGTGCCGCATTTCTGGAAGCGATCGGCAGCCTGGATGAAACCAAGGCCCGCCTGGCGCTGGAGGAAGTATTGGCCATGTCCGGCATGGTGACAGCGGGCGGCCGCGGCAGCAGGGAAATCGCCGAACGCTTTCTCGAACAGGCGAAGGATGCGCAGACCCTGGGCCTTTCGAAGGAAATCACCGATCTGATTAACAGCTTTTTAGCCATTGCGGGCACGCCGCAAACCGCGATCTCTGAAATAAACAAGCTGGCTGGCGCCGCCGGGCTGAATTTAAGCGAGGCCAGGGGGCTGTTTGAAAAACGGCTGACCCTTATGGAGAAACGCGGCCTTAGACCCGAAGAATTTCAGTATGCGGCACAGTTCGGGCGCACGCTGGAATATTATACCGGCTTTGTCTTTGATCTTCGTGCGCCCGATATGGGGGAACAGGGGCAAATTGCCGGCGGAGGACGCTATGATGCCTTGTTGCAGCGGCTGGGCGCGGCGAAAGCTATTCCGGCAATCGGAAGCGCCATCCGTACCGAAAGACTTATGGCAGCTATCGAGGCGGTACAATGAACAGCGGCGCATTGATCCTGGGCCTGCAAAGCAAGGGCCGTCTGGCGGAACAGACCCATGAATATCTTGCCGCCAGCGGCCTGGCCATTACCGGCGGCCAGGGGCGGGAATATACCGGGCGCATGCGCGGGCTGGACGGCGTGGAAATTGTCTTTCTGCAATCCAGCGAGATTCCCGTACAACTGGAATCCGGCAGCATCCATCTGGGCATTACCGGCGAAGACCTGTTGCGGGAAAAGACGCTGAATATGGAAGCCTGCATGACGGTGCTAAAGCCCCTGGGATTTGGCCGCGCCGATCTTGTCGTCGCCGTGCCGCGCGCCTGGATAGATGTGCGCAATATGGAAGACATGAACGAAGTCTGTACGGATTTTCACCGCCGTCACGGGCGCAGATTGCGTGTGGCGACGAAATATCTTTCGCTGACGCGGGCGTTCTTCGCCAGCCATGGCATAACTGATTACCGCATCGTGGAAAGCCTGGGTGCGACCGAAGGGGCGCCCAATTCCGGCGCCGCAGAAGCCATTGCCGATATCACCTCCACCGGCAGTACGCTTGCCGCCAATCACCTCAAACTTCTTGAGGATGGGCTTATTCTGCGCAGCCAGGCCTGTCTGGCGGCTTCGCTGACGGCGCAGTGGGGCGATGGCGCGCGCGCGGCGCTGCGTCAAATTCTGGATATGATCGCGGGACGCAGCCGGGCAAATGAATTAAAGCTGGTGCAATTCGCCACCGGCGGCGGCAAGCTTCTGGCGCAAACGCTGGCGGCGCTGGAAAAGCAGTTTGGCGGCGCCGTGCTGCTTGACGGGGCGGGCGGCAGTCTGCACTGCCCGGGCGCAAGCCTTTACACGGTAATGACGCAATTACGCGCCGCCGGGTGCCGTCATATCAGCGTGTCGCAGCCTGAATATATTTTCGAGCCGCATAATCCGCTATATGATGACTTTATCGCGCGGCTGGACAGCCCGTAATTCTAAAAAGGCAAAACAGGGAGGCAGAAGATGGGCAGGCTGAATGGAAAAGTGGCGACGATCACCGGGGCGGGCTCCGGCATCGCGCGCGCCGCAGCGGTCATATTTGCCCGCGAGGGCGCCAAAGTCGGCATACTTGAACTGAACCCGGAACTGGGCAGGACCTGCGAAGCGGAAATCCGCGCTTCCGGCGGTGACGCCACTTTCTTTCAGACAGATGTCACGCAGGATGCCAGCGTCAAAGCGGGCATCGACGCCACCGCCGCCAAATATGGCAAGTTGAACGTGCTGTTTAACTGCGCGGGCGGATCGATTGCGGCGGACAATAAAGTAACCGAGGTGGACCTTTCGGTCTGGGATTTCACCATGAATTTCGATCTTAAGGGACCATTCCTGTGCTGCCGTCACGGTATTCCGCATCTGATAAAGGCGGGCGGCGGCGCCATCGTCAATGTCTCATCTGCGGCCGCCTTGCAGGGCAGCTTTCCGGCAATGATCTATTCCACTGCCAAAGGCGGCATCATCTCGTTCACCCGCTCGCTGGCGGGGCAATATTACAAGGACAATATCCGCTCAAACGCCATCTGTCCGGGCGTCATCATGACAGACCGGGTCAAAAGCCGTTTTGGCGGCAATCTTGAAGGCGGCAATAGCGATCAGTCAAAGGCGATCAGCGCATTGGGAATGTCGCGCTATCCGTTTGGCGTCGGTGAACCCGAGGACATTGCCAATATTGCGCTGTTCCTGGCTTCGGACGAGTCGCGCATGATCAATGGCGCCAGCGTCCCTGCCGAGGGTGGCATGTCTGCCTATTAAGGCGTGATGCAATCAGATCAAGCCGTCTGGGCTCTGCTTGTTGTCATTACCCAATCTGTCTTGCGTTGCCGCCTGATCCCCTCCCTGTCCCTCCCCTTTTGCAAGGGGAGGGGACGCCAGACGCAAGGACTCCCCCCCTGAAAGGGGGAGGGCCGGTGTGGGGGTCAGCGAGATGTCAAAGGGGCCGATTCAGTCAGGTCACAAATACACCAGAGTAATTCCTGTTTAGATTGAACCGTGTTAATCGGGTGTGATGACAGAAATATTCACGCCGGAAAATGAAGCCCAGGTAAGAGAGCTGGTTGCCTGGACGCTGGAATCGGGTGCATCCCTGCGGCTGCGCGGCCACGGCAGCAAGGCTGGTCTGGGCCGCCCCGTAGATGCAGCGCATATTGCCGATCTGTCGCGCCTGAACGGCATCATATCCTATGCGCCGGAAGAACTGGTGCTGACGGCGCAGGCAGGCACGCCACTGTCAGACATTGCCGCCGCACTGCGCCCGCACCGTCAGCACCTGGCGTTTGAGCCGCCTGATTGGGGACGGCATTTTGGGGCGGCAAAAGGCCGGGGAACCCTGGGCGGTACGATGGCCTGCAATGCTTCCGGCCCGCGCCGCTTTACTGCGGGTGCTGCACGCGATCATTTTCTGGGCTTTAACGCCGTGAATGGGCGCGGTGAAAGTTTCAAGGCCGGCGGCCCCGTCGTGAAAAATGTCACAGGCTTTGATCTGCCAAAATTATTTTCCGGCGCCTATGGCACACTTGGTATCATGACGGCGATTACGGTAAAAACCCTGCCGGCGCCAGCCGACAGCGCCACACTGGTTTTATACGATCTTGAAGATGAAATGGCGCTGATGGCCCTGCGCCGTGCGGCCGCCAGCCCGCTGGAGCCTTCTGGTCTGGCGCATCTGCCTGCCTGTGTGACGCGCAGCAGGGCGCAAACTTTGTTCCGGCTGGAAGGGCCGATGGCGGCGGTCACGGATCGCCATAACCGTCTGAAAAGCCTTTTGAGCGCGTTTGGCAAGGCTGAAAGCCTGGGCGCAGACGCCGCCACCGCACTATGGCAAAGCGTGCGCGATGCGGATTTTTTCGCAGATGACGCCTTGCCCCTGTGGCGGCTGTCGGTTCCGCCAGCGGCCGGTGCGCAAATAGCGCAGATGGCCGCAGCGGCCAAATATTTCTTTGATTGGGCTGGCGGCCTGATCTGGCTGCTGAGCAATGCGCATGAAGCGGTGCGCGCAGCCGTTAAGGCCGCCAATGGTCACGCCACATTGTTCCGCGCACCGGATCAGTATCGCTGCGGCGTGCCGGTGTTTGAACCGCAGACAGACGCGCTGACGGCGCTGGAACAGCGGGTGCGCGCGGGCTTCGACCCGCAGGGAATATTCAATCCCCCCGCCCGGTAATCACCATACCAGATGGTGCATCACCGCGTCAGGCATCCGGATTTTCGCGGCGGCGCAGGCCTGTTTCAGCGCGGGCAGCTGATTTTCAGGCTGGGCCGGATCCACGCCAAGCTCCTGCGCATGAATGCCGCCGCTCAGGAACAGGGACGGAAATCCCGCCGACTGCGCGCCAGCAATATCCGTGTACAGACCATCGCCGATGGCCAGCACAGTAGACGCCAGAACCGGATGGCCCAGAATCTCCGCCAATGCGTCCAGGCACAGCCGGTAAACGCCGGGATAGGGTTTGCCAAAATAAGTAACAGCGCCGCCAATTGCGGCATAGGCGCGGGCCACGGCGCCGGCGCAATAAATCCGTTTTCCCCCGCGCATGACCAGTTCATCGGGGTTGGCGCAAAGCATTGGCAGCCCGCGCGCCAGCAGATTTTGCAGCAGATCCCGGTAGTCATCAGGGCTTTCATGTTCGTCATCATAAAGGCCGGTGCACAGGGCAAAGTGGCAATTGCCGATCGCGCCATATTCAATATCCAGCCCCTCAAACAGCGGCATGTCACGATCCGGCCCGATATGCAGCATGCAATTTCCGTAATAACCGCCCGCCAGCGCCGTGCGTGCAGCGTCACCGGAAGTAATCAGCCGGTCATAATGCCCATCAGGGCCAGCCTCATAGCCGAGCCCGGCCAGATGGCGCATCACCATGACCGCTGGACGCGGCGCATTGGACAGCAAAATCACCGGCTTTCCCAATTCCCGCAGACGGCGCAGGCATTCGGGAACACCCGGATAAGCAGAGACGCCATCATGCAGGACGCCCCAGACATCGCAGATAAACCCTTCAAATCGCCCCGGTCCGCTGCTGGCGGCGGCATCCAGCAGCGCCTGCATGCCGGTAGCCGCCAGCACCGGTCCTGTCATTGCGGAAAAATGATGCGCATCTGTGGCCATCCCGTTGAGATAAAGCGCGCGCCAGCCCAACGCAATCAATATTGACAGGGATCAGGCTGCCGATTGCGCTGTGCTTTGTAATTCATCCGGCCCGCGCGAGCGGCGCGGTTCGCCAAACAAATAGCCCTGGCCAAAATCAAGTTCATATTCCAGCAGGCCGACGACTGTGGCTTCTTCCTCGATTTTTTCCGCAATCAGGTCAATGCCGAAACGCCGCATCGCCTGTTTGATATCGCTGGATAAAAACCGCGAGCGCGCCTCTTTCATGCCCGTCAGCAGGGTGGCGGCCGGCACCTTGATATAGCCGAAATGACGGCTGGATAATTCTTCCAGATCAATATCCAGATGCGTCAGATTATCCATGGAAAAACGGTAGCCCTGTTTGGCCAGGCGCGCCAGCTGGCGCCATTCCAGCGCCGTATTGCCTTCCACCGTCGCCTGGGAAAATTCAAAAATCATGGAACCGGCAAGATCCTTGTTCTGCTCCATAAAATCCACAAATTGCGGGAAGAAACCCTGATCCCGCAAAGAATGCGCAGAAATATTGCAGAATATGATCACGCCGCGATTTCTATTGTGCAACCGCCGGATCAATTGCACACAGCGCAACAGCAGGAAATTATCAATGGTTGATACAATTCCTGCCGCTTCGGCAACACCGATATATTGCGCCGGTTCAATCAGCGTTCCGTCCACATTGCGTAAGCGCGAATAGCCTTCATAGGAGCGCACCTTGCGTTGCGGCAGGCTGACAGTGGGCTGTAGATAAAGATCAATACGGTTCTCTTCCAGAGCTTCATTGAGCGCGCGCAAGGTCACTTGGGGTTTGTGCCGGGCAATCTTGCGGGCATCCTCATCGCCGGCGGCCGCCTGCTGCTGTGAAACGGGCGTATCGCGTTTTTCGGCCAGCCGCTGAAGCAGGCCTTCCAGCACCCGCATTTCATTGACGATTTCACGATTGGATTTAAGATCAAGCGCATCAAACATTTCAGCCAGATGGCTGGTGTCACGGATGGCGTGATTAATATCCTGTTGCAAGGACATCTGGCTATTGCTGAGGCCGCTCAGCCTGCGATGAACGCCACGCATTTCCCGCATCATATCAACGCGGCTGTGCACAAGCCCGCATACCAGAAACAAATTCATCCCCAGAACCGCCGCCAGGCCATATGAAACGCCAAACGTGCTCGGCAGAATGGCTGCTAATAACACGCTGAGTATCGCGTAGGAGCCTGCCGTTAGTATATTTGAGAGTGAATTCATGCTAGCTGCATCTGACCCATTCATGGGTGGCTTTTAAGGCCCCCGGATTCGACGAAGCGACAGTCTTTCCAAATTGGTTTGATATATGGTTAATCTCTTAAAAATAATTGCATCGGGGATCATATGCGGCATTTGACCATGGCTGCCATCCAGATGGCCTGCACACCGGACAGAAGACATAATATTGCCGTGGCCGACGCCCTGGTCCGTGAGGCAGCGGCAGAGGGGGCAAGGCTTATTCTGTTGCCGGAATTATTTGAAACACCCTATTTCTGCAAGGATATGGACCCGGCCTATCTGGCGCTGGCCCGGTGGCCGCATGAAAGCCCGGCCCTCATACATTTTCAGTCTCTGGCGGCGGAACTTGGGGTTGTGCTGCCGGTCAGTTTCTTTGAGCTGGGGCGCAATTGCTGCTTTAACAGTCTGGCCATGTTCGATGCGGATGGCGCCATGCTGGGGATTTACCGCAAGTCCCATATTCCGGATGGTCCGGGCTATAGCGAGAAATATTACTTTGCCCCCGGGGATTCGGGTTTTTGTGTCTGGAACACGCAGGCCGGCCGCATCGGCACGGCGATATGCTGGGATCAATGGTTTCCCGAGGCCGCGCGTATCATGGCCCTGAACGGGGCGGAAATTATCTGCTATCCGACCGCTATCGGCTCTGAACCGCTGGAGCCTGACTATGATTCCAGCGGCCACTGGACACGTGTCATGCAGGGCCATGCCGCCGCCAATATGATGCCCGTCATCGCCGCCAACCGCACCGGCCATGAACAGGGGGCAAGCTGCGCTATCCGCTTTTACGGCTCATCCTTTATCACCGACAATTTTGGAGCCATTGGCGCGATGGCCGGCCGGGACGACAGCGGCCTGGTGCTGTTCAGCGCCGATCTGGACCGCTGTGAGCAGCAAAGGCGCGGTTGGGGTCTGTTCCGCGACCGCCGCCCATCGCTATATTCGGACTTGCTCAGCCTTGACGGGAGCGTATCCTGAAGTGGAAAGCAGGGAGAACCGAATCGGCCTGCCACGTCCCGGACAGATGGGAAGCTTTTTTGAATGAATATCCTGCTCTATATTATTGGCGGCTTCATGATGGTGCTGGGGCTCAGCACGCTTGTTGTGCAGGATCCCGGCAAGGGGCTTGTTTTTATTATTGTCCTGGTGCTTGCCATTATCGTCGCGGCATTTGTGGTTCGGGCGGATGACAGGGGTCCTCCCACACTGGAAGATTAGTTAATCTGTTCTTTATGACCGGCGAATAAAGTTCGCCGGTTCGGGGACGGGCACGATGATAAATCTTGGCCTTTGGCAGGGAGAGCAGACATGCATATTGGAATACTGACCGGCGGCGGGGATGTGCCGGGGCTTAACCCCTGCATCAAATCCGTTACGCGCCAGGCATTGCGCCTGGGCTGGCAGGTAACCGGGTTTCGCAAGGGATGGGCCGGCCCCTTGTCGCTGAACCCCGATGATCCGGATAGCGCCGCAGCGTGGACGATGCCGCTGGATGCCAATGCGGTACGTACCATTGATCGCAGCGGCGGCACCATTCTGCACACTTCGCGCACCAATCCCGGCAAGGTCAAAGCGGCAGAAGTTCCGGCCCATATTGATGTTTTGAAACTGCCCGTCAACCAGAATGGCACGATTGATTGCACACGTCAGGTGCTCAAGGTGCTGGAACATCTGAAGATAGATGCGCTCATTCCTATCGGGGGTGACGATACTTTGTCATATGCCGCCCGGCTGGGGCAGGAGGGCGTACGGGTGATGTCGGTGCCCAAGACCATGGATAATGATGTGTTCGGAACGGATTACTGCATTGGCTTTTCCACTGCCGTCAGCCGCTCGGTGGAATTTATTACGGCGCTACGCACCCCGACCGGCAGCCATGAACGCATCGCCGTCATTGAATTATTTGGCCGCAATTCGGGCGAAACCGCCCTGATTTCGGGTTTCCTCGCCGATGCCGATCGGGTGGCCATTCCGGAATGTGTGATAGATCTTGACCGGTTGGCCGGGCAATTGGTGGCGGACCGGGCGGCCAACCCATCCAATTACGCCATTGTCGTGGTATCGGAGGGTGCCGTACTCCAGGGCGCCGGTCCCATAGAGCGCGGCGAGGCCGATGCTTATGGCCATCGCAAACTGGGGGGTGTTGGCAAAATTCTGGGCGAAGAACTGAAACGCCGCACAGGGGTCAATATTGTCAGCCAGTCGCTGGCCTATCTGATGCGCGCAGGCAGCCCGGACGCACTGGATCGCATGGTGGCGGCAAGCTATGGCGCGATGGCGGTGCAATTGCTGGCCGATGGCGAACATGGCAAGATGATGGCGATCCGCGATGGCAATTACACGACCGTATCCAGCGACACCTGTATTCAGGGCGAGCGCAGGGTCGATGTGCAGGCGCTATATGATGAAATCGCGTATCGTCCGCAAATTTCGCATGTTCGCGGCAAACCAATGTTCCTATATTAAGAGGTAATGCGCAGGCAGCCTGGCGCGCTGGCGGCCAGGTCCGGATAATCACAAGAATGGAATCTCTATTGGCGTCGTTTAGGCAAGGCACTGACATAAAAAGGATATTGGCGGTAATTGCCAGGCATGGCCTGGCTGGCGCCGCCCTGCTTCTGGCCGCTTGTTCGGAGCCCCAGACTGAGGCCGGCGCGGATGAGAAAATACCTGCTGTGGTGGAAAAAAGCGGCAGCGACGCTGTTCCCCTGGTTGCTGCCGTGCATTATGCCCCTTCCGTCTATGGCAATTATCTGGCCGGCATTCATGCCCGCGCCCAGAATGATAGCGCAGCCGCCTCGTCCTTCATGAACCAGGTTCTGAAGGAAGATCCAAAAAATGTTAGCGTATTGCAGATGGCGTTTTTACTCAGATTGCAGGAAGGCGCGGCCGAGCAGGCCCTGCCGCTGGCCAGGCAATTGCTATTGAGCCAGCCTGACAATCAGCTTGCAGGCCTCAACCTGATCGGAGACGCCTTCCGGAAGCGGGATTACACCCAGGCAAAGACACTGATTGACGCGCTGGACGAACAGGGGTTGGGGGAATTGCTCAAACCCCTGCTTGGCGCATGGGCCACTGCCGGGATGGGAAATATCGACGCTGCGCTGGCGGCGCTTGATCCGGCATCCAAACGCAAATCGTTCCAGCCCTTTTACAGTTTTCATCGTGCACTGCTTGCATCCCAAGCCGGGCGCGATGCGCTGGCGGAGAAATATTTTACCGATCTGCTTGGCGATAACGGCAACCGGTCTATCCGGGGAGCGCAGGCGTTTGGTGCCTATCTGGAGACACGCAATAACTATCCGCGTGCCGCTGAAATTTACCGCAGTTTCCTGCAACCGGCGCAGCCGCATCCGATCCTGACTGCCGCACTGGCGCATAATGCCGCCGGGCGCCCCGCGCAATTACTGATCAAGGATCCCGCGTCCGGGGCCGCCGAAGTGCTGTATGGGCTGGCCAGCGTGCTCAGCCAGGATGCAGCACCCGGCGCGCTGCCATTGATTTATCTGCGGCTGGCGGCGTTTATAAGGCCAGACTTTGAGGAAGCGCGGATTCTGCTTGCAGGTGTTCTGGACGGCCTGACGCGCCTTGAAGAGGCCAATACCATCTATGCCGGAATTACGGAAGGCTCTGCGCATTTTGAAACCGCGCAAATTCAATGGGCGGTCAATCTGGACACGCTGAAACAAACAGATGCCGCGATCAAGAATCTGCGTGATTATGTGTCGAAATATCCTGACCGGTCACGCCAGGCGATATTGGCGCTTGCCGATCTGTTGCGCACGCATGAACGCTATGACGAGGCGATACCGCTCTATAACCGGGTGGTATCTGATCTGGGCGCCATTCAACCGCATCATTGGCCAACGCTTTATGCCCGTGGCATCACTTTGGAGCGCGCCGGTAAATGGCCCCTGGCCGAGCGCGATCTGCTGCACGCGCTGGAGCTGCAACCGGATCAGCCGAATGTGCTGAACTATCTGGCTTATAGCTGGATTGACCAGGGCCTGCATCTGGATCGCGCCATGACCATGATCGAGAACGCGGCACAGCAGCGTCCGGACGACGGGGCCATCATAGACAGTCTCGGATGGGTTCAATACCGTACCGGAGATTTCAACAAAGCGGTGGAGACGCTGGAAAACGCTGTGCGTCTGATGCCGCAGGATGCCGTGATCAATGACCATCTGGGCGATGCCTACTGGCAGGTAGGGCGCAGGCTGGAGGCGCAATTTCAATGGCAACGCGCGCTGAGCTTTGATCCCGAACCGAAGGTCAGGCGCGATCTGGAGAAAAAACTGCAATCCGGATTGGAAACCATTGCCACCCCGCCAGCGTCAACACAGCCCAGTGCACAAAAATCCTGAACTCCTGCATAGGCTGGCGCCTGCCAAGTTAAATCTGTATCTGCATGTACTTGGCCGTGCGCATGACTATCACCAGATAGAAAGCCTGGCGGTGTTCACCCATTTTGGCGACCGGCTAGAAGCCCGCCCCGGCGCGGATATCAGCCTGCGCATCGAAGGGCCTTTCGCGGCCGAGTGCGGCCCGTTACAGGATAATCTGGTCATGCGGGCCGCGCATGCATTGGCGGCGCATGTCAAGGCGCCGGCGGGCGCGGCCTTGACCTTGTATAAAAATCTGCCCGTCGCCAGCGGGCTTGGCGGGGGATCTTCGGATGCGGCGGCGGCCCTGCATTTACTGGTGCAACTCTGGAATTTGGACATTGAGGACAGTCTTCTTTCAGCGCTGGCGCTGGCGCTGGGAGCCGATGTGCCGGTATGCCTGCGCCGGACCCCATCCTTGATGCACGGCATCGGCGAAGTTTTACACCCTGCGCCCGCATTGCCGTCTTGCTTTGTCCTGCTGATCAATCCAGGCGTGACCCTGTCAACAAGGGCCGTGTTTGAAAAACTGAACGGGCGCTTTGGCGAAATCGTGCCGCCATTGCCGCGCAACCTGTCCAGCGCGAAAAAACTGGCGGGCGAACTGAAAGTGCGGCGCAATGATCTGCAAAATCCGGCGATTGAACTGGCGCCGGAAATTCAGACAGTGCTGAAGGCGCTAGGGGCGCAGAAAGGCTGTTTGCTGGCGCGTATGTCCGGCAGTGGCGCCACCTGTTTTGCGCTGTTTGCAAGTTCGGGCGACCTGGCAGATGCCGCCCGCAATATGGCAAGCCGCCACCCGTCCTATTGGATGGTCCAGACCCGGCTGGCCTGAGCGGCGTTATTGCGCCAGTTCGCGCGAACGCCGTGTGGCCGCAAGCACCGCTGCATTTATCAGGCGCTGCATGCCATCGGGCCGCATCAATATATCAAGGGCGGCGGCAGTGGTGCCGCCGGGACTGGTGACATTCTCGCGCAGGGCCGAAGCCGGCAAATCCGATTGCGCCGCCAGGGCGGCAGCGCCGCTGACCGTCTGCCTGGCGAGACGATAGGCAAGTGCCGCATCCAGTCCCGCCTGCGCACCCGCACTTGCCAGCGCTTCGATCAGCAGAAACACATAGGCCGGGCCGCTGCCTGAAACTGCCGTCACAGGGTCCATCAGGGCTTCATCTGTAATCCATTCCACCGTCCCAACCGCGCGCATCAGGGCTGCGGCCAATTCCTGTTGCGCCGCTGCCGCCGCCTTATTGGCGCACAAAACCGTTATCCCCTGCCCGATGGCGGCAGGGGTATTGGGCATCGCCCGCACGATTGGCCTGCCGGCAAAATAATGTTCAAGGAAACTTATCGGTTTTCCCGCCGCAATCGACAGCACCAGCGCGCCGCCTTGCGTCAGAGGTATAAATTGCGGCAGCACATCCTGCATGATCTGGGGCTTTACCGCCAGCACCAGCACTGCCGTTCCGGTAACATCGGACAAAGCCGGATTGAGCCTGATAGGATGCGCGGCGGTGAGCGTCAGCAGATCAGCCCCGGGCGCGGGTTCGAACAAAACAATCTGCGCCGGGTCAAGACCGCGCGCCAGCCATCCGCGCAACAAAGCTTCGCCCATTTTGCCCGCGCCGATCAGGACGACAGCGCCGGCAAAGGATAATACCGCCTCCTGGGATGTGCTGCTCACGCCTCTCCTATCGTTTCCATCATGCAGGCATTGACCGCCTCGCTGGCAGCCATGCCGCCCCATAATACATATTGCAGCGCCGGAAAGAAAATTTCACAGGCCTCCAGCGCGAGATCAATAATATCTTCCGCCTGGCCTGACGACATCGCCGCGCCGCGCATGGGCGCCCCATAGCGGAACATCACCACACGCTCTTCTTCCCACCAGTCGAAGTGCCCCAGCCAGTTGCGCGCATTGACCAGCGCCAGCAAGTGAAAAACCTCATTCTGGCGCGGCTCCGGAACCTTCACATCAAACATCAAGGTCAATTGGATCGCGTCACAATCACGCAGAAAGTTGAACCCCAGACGAAAATCCGTCCATTTGCCGCCGCCGATCAAGGTCAATTCATCATCTGATTCCCGCTCGAAGGGCCAATCCCGAACCACGGAAACCTGTTCAATCATATCAATGGGATTTGATTCCTGATGCTCATATTGGTGTGTATTAAAGGCCGGACTGCCGTTGCCCATGTGCGGCTCCCTCTGTGAGACGGAAAAGTCATCGAACCGGTCTAGATTTGGTAGCTGGTTTACCTGCTGCCACAACCCAGTGTAGCCTGCCCTGTTCGCGCCGTCCATGAGGCAAATGCCGCTTTGCAACAAAAGTTTGTGGAAATCTTGCCGGGCCGGGGGGTGATCGCGTGCCTATACCGGCGCATTGCGTGCGGCTATCTCGCGCGCCGCCAGCCGCTCAGCTTCCCGCCACCCTGCGGGTATGCCCGGCCCAGTGGGGTTCGCGCAATTGCTTGCGCTTGATTTTGCCGACCGGGGTTTTGGGCAGTGCTTCCTTGCGTAAAATCACCTGCCCCGGTTTCTTGTAGGAGCCCAGCGCATCGGCGCAGAGTTTGGTGATTTCCACCGCGCTGACCGGCTGGTCATTCGTCACGCATATTGCGAGCGGCGTTTCGCCCCATTTGGGGTGCGGGATACCCACCACCGCCACTTCAATGATCGCAGGATGGTTGGCAATGACATTTTCGAGTTCCGCCGGCCAGATATTATAGCCGCCGGAAATGATCATATCGTCGGCGCGGTCGAGCACATAGAGATAGCCATTCTGATCCAGCCGGCCGATATCGCCGGTCTTGACCCAGCCATTGATGACACGTTCCGCCGTCGCCTCTGGATTGTTCCAGAAACCGGTCATCTGGCCGTCTGTTTTGCAGACGATTTCACCCGGATCGCCCAGCGGCACGGGTTTATTGTCCTCGTCCCAGATTTCCAGCTCTGCAAAGGGCAGCGGCATACCGCAGGCGCGCAGCGGCGTTGAGCCTTCCACTTCCGCAAACCATTGCCGCGGCCCCATCATCGCCACCGGCAGCGCCTCGGTCTGGCCATAAAGCTGATACAGCGTATCGCCAAAAATCGCCCGTGTGCGAATGGCGGTGTCGTCCGAGATTGGCGCGGCGGCGATCTGGATGCATTTCAATTTCGACCAATCGCGCCGCCCCAGATCGGGCGTATTCACAATCGCATTGGCCATGGTCGGCACCATGAACATATAGGCGATGCCTTCACGTTCCATCAAATCGACTGTGCCGCGCGCATCAAAATGATCCTCCAGCACATTGCAGCCGCCACCCAGAAACACCGGCAGAAACAGATAGCCCGAGCCGTGCGAGATCGGCCCGACATGCAGGCATTTATCGCCCGGCTCCACCGGCGGCGCCAGATAGAACCAGTTGCGCGCCGTATCCAGCCAGGCCTTGTGGGTATAGGACACGCCCTTGCTTTTGCCCGTGGTGCCGCCGGTATGACGGATGATGTAATTATCCTCCGGCCGGATCGGCAGATCGGGATCCACAGCGGATTGCCGCGCCAGCCATGCCTGATAGGCCGCGTCGCGCACGATCACATGCTGCATGTCCGGCAGTTCGGCCTGAATGCCCTCCAGCTCATGCGCATAGCGTTCCATTACCAGCACGGCGCGGCAATTGGTATGGCCCAGCATATGCAGATGCGCTTCCCTTGTGTTGCGCGGATACATGGGAACACGGACAATATTGGCGATGGCGCCGGCCAGAAAGAAATCCGCCGCCTCGACGCAATTATCCTCCAGCACCCCTACCCGGTCCCCCGGCTTGATGCCCAGCGCCAGCAGGCCATTGGCCAGCCGCACCCCGCGCTCCCAGGCCTGTGCGAAAGTCAGGCGTACATCGCCGGAAACAACGGCCTCGCGGTGACGGTTAAAGGTGACGGTGCGGCGCATCAAGGTCCGGACATCCATGGCTTTCACCCCTGTATTATTGTTTGGGGGATAATGGCGCACACGCCCTTGGCTGGTCAATCGCGGTGGGGTGTCACTCGAAAATAGCGGTTAGCCGGCCTAACACTTCCTGCACGATGTTATCCGGCGTACGTTCGATGAATTTGCCGTTGCGGGCTTTAAGGTCCAGCGCGCGCAACTGGTTGACCAGAACGACGCCCTGGGTGCTGGTTCCGCTGCCGCTTAACGATACGGCAAAGCCGCGGTTACGGGCAAAATCGCCGCCTTGTGTGATTGGGCAGACAATTTGCGTTCCCAGCTCATTGAACTCGCGGATCGAAACCACCAGCGTGTAACGCGCGCCCTGTTGCTCGCGCCCCTTCACGGGCGCCAGATCGCAATGATAAATATCGCCCCGGTTAATGCCGCCCTTGGCCATTAGGCTATATGACCTCGTTGCCGGCCGGGCCGTCATTCAGCCATGCCTTGTCTTCGGCCGTTGATTTTGCCTTCGCGTCGCACTGCGCGATCAGGTCGGCCAGACGGTATTTCGGGCGGGCCAGCGGTTTGGCGACCAGCGCGCCGCCGCTTACGGAGATGTCGAGAGATGACGATGATGTCAGCCCCAGGCTTTCCAGAACCGGTTTGGGGACCGGGAACATCACCGAACCACCCACTTTGCGAAGTTTAATGGTATGCATAGCCAGCCTCCATATTATACTTGAATATAACATGGAGGGTTTGTGAAGGCAAGCGCCAGCAGCCTGCCGGTGATAAAATGCCCCTGTCGATAGCGAATAAAGATGTCCGATTAGTTGACACATGATATGTCCGACTACGCTTGCGCTTAAGGGCCGCCTTGCCGGGAGGGCGTAGCCCGGACGGCGGGGCGGCCCTTAAGC